>Ga0209972_10000016_pt1 | contig 187750 bp, 260 predicted proteins | sample NOAtaG_7_FD_187302 | JGI IMG/M metagenome (GOLD analysis project Ga0209972, IMG submission 187302) | Freshwater lake microbial communities from Lake Erie, under a cyanobacterial bloom - NOAA_Erie_Diel1S_2200h metaG (SPAdes) (version 2) | ecosystem: Environmental > Aquatic > Freshwater > Lake ... | reverse complement strand
TCGTTCTCTATTTCCCGAAAGTTGGGTTATGGAAACAAAAGAAAACCATATTATATTCTATGATGATATGGAAAGTTTGATCTTGACTGATAAAGCAAACTTTGATAAACTAATAAACTACGGTCCTCGTATTTTAACTTGGTGATAAATGATAAATAAAGTTCGTGTCTTTGATACTCATTCAACCATTGATCCTGATGATGGAATAGATAATCTTATCAACTCTTTACAAGCTGCAAAAGAAGCAGAAAAGAGTGGTGAATGGACCGGTCTATTAGTTAGTTCGTATAGTGATGATGATTACGCATCAGTAGAATGGCACATCAAAGGTTATAGATTGGAAACTGATAAAGAATATAATAAAAGAATGAAAGAAGAAGAAAAAGCAGCAAAGTTCAAAAAGAAAATGAAAGAAGATAAAGAAGAGCGTGATAAGAAAGAATATGAAAGATTAAAGAAAAAGTTTGGTGATAAATGAAACTTATAGGTTCTTGGAAAGATAAATATATTGGTTTTTCACATAACGATGTTGCATATTATCTTGCATATTATCCAAAAGATATTCGTATGTTTGGATATGAAAATCATTTATATGATGGTTTCCCGGTGAAAAGATTGTGTTTATGGTGGTTTGCTTTTGTATCGCATATTGATTGAAAAGGAGATAAATAATGCCTCGTAAAACAAAAATTGAAAAAACAATTAAAACGATTTCAGAAAAATCAGAGATGCAAAATCTTCAACCATATACTTGGATAAAGTGTAAACGCGAAAATATGTTATATAGTAATATAAAGAAAAATAAGCTTTATCTTTTTGTTGCTTGGATTACAAATCCGGCTGTTCATAATGTTGTTTTATTAGATGAACGCGGAGTATTTACAACTTCTATTGAAGAAGAAGATTTTGAGGTTTTAAAATGACAGCTGAACAATTTACATATTGGCTACAAGGTTTTTTTGAGTTGTCGGGAACAACAACCTTAAACGAACAACAAGTAAAAGTAGTAAAAGATCATATTGCTTTGGTATTAAATAAAGTAACGCCATCTTATGAAGTTACTGCTGTTACCAGTGAAACACATATTAGTCCTGACAAGCCAGCGGAAACAGAACAGCAAAATAATAAGTGGTTTAAAAAAACACCTAATAAATATTGTTGAGGATATGTTGGAGCCGTATGAGTATCGCGGGTCTGGTGAATTAGTGTAGATAATTGGAGTGCAAATCTCCGAGTAGATACTGAGTAACATTCCTTAGTAGGGTTCAACTCCCTACCTCCAACGCTAAAAGGATAAAGATGATCAAAATAGAAGAAAGAGAAATTCTTGTAAATAGTGCTTGGATTTCATTACAAACTGATTCAGTTATAGTTATTGAAATTGATTGTAAATCAAAATACGCACAAGTTTGTGGTTATAGTCAAAACTCTTTTGCTTTATGTGCCGATGAAAACACACTACATAAAGGAACTGTTCCAGGATATACTGATATAGAATTTGATTTGCCTGATGGTTTCTGTATTGGTTCTATTAGCACCGGCAGATATGATGTTCGTGCTTATTGTGTTAATGAAAAGTTAATGCGACAACAAGAAGTAAAAATGATTTGGGAGACAGATAGAAAATGAACGAAAATCAAAAGAATAAATTTCTACAACTCCTTGATAAAGTTAAAGATCCACCACACGGCGCTCTTGCTTCAAGAATGAGCAATCGCTTTCAAGAACAGCCTTGGTATATTAAACTTTGGCGTTATAGATGGTATATTCGTGTGCCATACGATGTTTTGAAGATTCGCTTTAAAAGTAAATTTGCTGAAGGTGAGTTTAGACTTGCATATACTATTGCTATGGGTGAAGCCCATTATAGAATGAAATGGGTTTATACTTTAGAAGAAGTTAGAGAAATGGCTTTACAGAAATCAAAGAGGAAGAAATGAAAAAGTGCAGGCTCTGTAAAAAAGAGAAGGAATTACAACAATTTTATTCTAGAGGTGATAGCAAGAATCATAAACGCTCTTTGTGTATAGAATGTTATAATGAATCAGCCAGACAAACTTATAAATCAAGACAAAGCGAAGAATTTAAAAAATATCATAGCGATAAAACAGCAAAATGGCGCAACAATAATATACAAAAAGCAATTTTGTCAAGAGCAAGAAGTCGTGCTAAAAATCTAAATTTACAATTCAATTTAACTATTGAAGATATAAAAATACCAGAAATATGTCCAGTTCTTGGAATTATTTTGGAAAAATCCTGTGGAATTGCTGCTGATAATTCGCCTTCTATTGATAGAATTGATCCTAAAAAGGGATATACAAAAGATAATGTAGTTTTTATTTCATATAAAGCAAATAGAATAAAAAATGATGCTTCTTTACAAGAGATAGAGAAATTATATACTTGGATGAAAGAACTTATTAATAAAATGGAGAAAAATGATGAAAAGTGTTGAACTTTATGGCGATGGTATTGGTAAAGTTGAATTAGTTGACAGTGTAGGTAGTGATCTAACAATTGTTAATTCTGCGCGTGTATCTTTTGGTGTTCACAAACAAGATTTAGATAATAAAGATAAGAAACTTATTCGTTATTTGATTAAACATAAACATACTTCAACACTAGAACACTGCTTTGTTACGTTTCGTGTAAAAGTGCCACTTTTCATTCGTTCACAACACCATAGACACCGCACTTGGAGTTATAATGAGATTTCACGTCGTTATACAGCCGAGAAATTAGAATTCTATGAACCAAAAGAATTTCGCACACAACATGAAAGCAATCGTCAAGCAAGTAATGCTCAAGATTTGATTGATCCTCAAATTGACGTTGGTGGTGCCGGAATGTCAGCAATTATGTCAGCTTCAACGCTAGTTAAAAACTGGCATATGAACTCGGTAAAATTATATAATAATTTGATGGAGTCCGGTGTCTGTCGTGAACAGGCTCGTGGTGTATTACCACAAAATCTTTATACCGAATACTATGCTTCTGCTAATTTAAATAATATTCTCAAGTTCATTGATTTGCGTTCACATGAAGGAGCACAATGGGAAATCGTACAAGTTGCAAACGCTATGAGAACAATTCTTGCAGATTTATATCCAGAGACACTAGCGGCATATAATGAAGTAAGAAATGGCTGAACTCGACAATCTTGTAATAGGCGGTAATCTAAAAGCACTTCAATTTGCTTTGAAGAATGGTTTTCCAATTGTATATAAGGATTTGGAACTACCATTTGAATTTGATTACCTCGACGACAATTTTTCAAAACGTGATTACCAAGAATATATTGCTTTCCTACTTTCAATGGCAGGATTAAACTATTTTGGAGATAAAATAGAAAACATTACAGTTCAGGATAAAAAGGTTAAAGTAACTGGTAAAAGAGCTTGGGTACAAGAATTTAACTGTAAAAACATTTTTGACTTCAGGATAGATCTTGAAACATATGAAGGCATATTTCAGGTTGCTGATTGGATTAACATAAGAAGCTGTGGATTACATTCAGTTAGATTTATTGATGATTGTAAAGATGATTTTGTTAAAAAAGTTATTTTTTATCCATCACAAAGACAGAATAAATCAAAACTATTTTACAAATCTAATACAGATTATGAAAAGGTACCAAAAGATTTAGTTTCATTATCTTTTCTTACAAAACAGCAATTGGGCGATGAGTCTTATGGTCCGGTTTATTCCAGACTAAAGACATTAGAGATGCTAAAAAAGAATGGCTTGAAAGGAAAAAAAGTAGGTTTCTCTGCAACAGGGAAACCGAGCACGGCCCCTATCAAAATAGAATTTGAAAAGCGCGAGATATTTTTTTTCGATTCTACGCCTATTTTCGCAGATTTAACAAGTGAAAATGCTTATGTTAGAAAGGTATTAAGGCATTTTACACGATGGAAGAAGAATTAGAATCAAATACAGGCTATAGAAAGAAATTTCATTTAGCCGGCATAGTACCAATAGCTTGTCAACCATTGGGCTTTAATTTACCTTGGCATGAAAGTTTAATGCCAATAGCGCCAAACTATCTTTCTTTTGAGCGTGCCATATACGAATGTGCTGTTGCAGGTTGTGAAACAATTTGGGTTGTTTCCCACCGTGAAACAACACCTTTATTACGGCATAGATTGGGAGATTGGATTTATGATCCAGTAAATAATCCAAAATTAAAAGCAAGATATGTTAAATATCCATCCCAATATCTAAAACAAATACCAATATACTATGTGCCTATTAACCCAAAAGATAGGGATGTAAGAGACGGTCTTGTATGGTCTATCTTTTTTGGAATCCAGAGAGCACACCATATATCTCGTTATTTTAGTAGATGGGTAACGCCAAATAGATATTATGTATCATTTCCATATGCCGTGTATCCTAATTCACTTATAAAAAATAAGCGATTAGAAATTTCAAGCGAGAAACAATTTTTTCTTCAAACACCGGATGGAAAAACAATAAAAGATGGTGCCTTAACAGGCTTTACAATATCTCCAGAGGAATATTCGCAATACCTAAAAAGGTTTCGTGATAATGAAAAACTTTTATGGAAAAATGGTAAATGGAAAGATGGAAAATTTTATGGCGAGTTGTTGGCCAAAGAGCAGAGATATACAGGTAGATTTTTTAAGCCAGAAGAAATATTTGATATAGCTAATGTCAATGAGGATAATACTCTTAAATTATCTTGGTACCATCAAATAGACTCTTGGGAAGGTTATCAAAAATTTATGGGTTCTGCCAACAGTAAACGTGTTAAAAGACCGCGTTTTGGTTTTGAATATCATGAATTTAATCCAATTGGTGAAGATAGAGACTTTGAAGTAGAAATAGATGAACCATAGGTCAGCCTATTATAAAAGGAGTAATATATGAGTTTAGACTACAAAGAAATTTGTCAAGTTACAAAAAAAGCAGTCAACGTTTTAAAAAATGAAGATGTTCCATTAACAGACAAAGAAAAAGATAGAATTTCTTTTTATATTGAAGACATAGAAACTCGTATAGCAGAAATGGCTAAAACTGGTAAAAATAAATTTCTTTATGATTGTTCAAAACTTTCTAAAAAAGTGTTTATAGAATTAGCTGTACAGTTTAAGAATAAAAATCCACTTTTCTTTGTGGCGCAGGATTATGGAATTCAGATGTTAACCGTTAAGTGGGCAGAAACGAATGAAGTTTAAAGTAGGTCAATTAGCTTTTTATACCGGTATGTCTGAAAAAGATCCGACACCAGTTGAATTTGGTCCATATATATCATTAAGAAAGAAGTGGAATAGACCTTTCTATATGGAAGAAGCCAATAATGTTGGTGTTATAATAGGAAGTTATAGCTCAAATAGTCTTTTTACAAAAAAAAATAAAAATTTCAATACATATGTTTGGCATTCACAACAAACCGGCAAAACTTGGCTTGTGTTTGAGTGCGAGTTGACAAATGAAGAGGAGCATGCTAAGATGGGTTCCTATGCGATCTCTTTTGTCTCGCCGCTTGGAAGAGCAAAAAACAAGTAATATAATACCAAAAGTTGGCGATCTTGTATCGATACCTCTGAATAATTCAGAACAAAAAATTGGCTTATAAAGAAAGCGAATTTCAGGTGCTTTCATGAACAAAGAATTCTATAACTATAGCTACCAAATTGGTGATTTGGTAGAAATACTACCTTTTACAAAATACCAACATAGGATTGGTCTAATTGTTGATTTTGATACCAGTGTTCCAGAGAATCACATTCTGCATACATATCAGCTTCTTATGGATGATTCTGTATTAAGACTGTTTAATCATCGAGAATTTAAGAAAGCTTATTAGGAGAAAAAAAATGTCTGATCGTGTCTCTTCAAAAATTAAATTCATTAACCTTCACGCTCACGACGGCTTCAGTATTTTCGATGCCATCGGCCTACCATCTGAACACTATGATTTTGCTTATTCAAATGGTATGGATGCTATGGCAATCACAAATCATGGTAACATGAATTCTTTGCCATATCAGCTTCTTCATTCTGAGAAGATGACTTCCGAAGGGAGGAACTTCAAGCCAATTTATGGTGTTGAAGCATATTTTCATCATTCTATTGAAGAGTGGAAGAAACTCAAAGAAAATCAAAAGTCTGCTAAGAAAACCTCTGCAAAATCAGAAGATGAAGAAGTAACTCTAACAATTGAAAATGAAGAGGAATCAAAGACTTCTACAAAGAACGTTCTAAATAAGCGCCGGCATCTTATTCTTCTTGCACAGAATCAGACCGGTCTAAATAATATTTTCACCCTGATCTCAAAGTCATATCAGGGTGATAACTATTATCGTTTTCCACGTATTGATTACCAAATGCTTAAGGCACATAATGAAGGCGTTATTGCGGCTTCTGCTTGTCTTGGTGGTGTTTATGCTGGTGACTATTGGGAAAACTATGAAAGTGGCCCAAAAGCCATTCTAGACGCTATGCGCGATACCACAAAGAGGATGATGGAAATCTTTGGTGATCGTTGGTATGGTGAGCTTCAATGGAACGATTCTAAAGACCAAATGCTGCTGAATAAGTATATTATTCAGCTTTCACAAGAATTTGGTTTCAAGACAATTTCTACTGCCGATTCTCACTATCCACGTCCTGATATGTGGAAGGATCGTATTCTTTATAAGAAGATTGGTTGGCTGAACAAGAAGGATGCCGATAAGTCACTTCCAGCTTCTGTTGATGAAGTTGGTTATGAATTGTATCCAAAGAATGGTGATCAGATGCTAGCATCATTCCAGCACTATTCTGCTATTCATGAAATGGAATTTGATCAACAGGTCGTACTTCGTTCAATCGAAGAAACTCATCATATTGCTTTTGAACGTATTGAAAATTTTAGACCAGATACAACAGTTAAGCTGCCCACCTTTGTTGTTCCAGATGGATCAACAGCAGATGAAGAACTGTCTCGTCTAACCAATGAAGGTCTAGCGAATATGAAAATTCGTGGACACAAAAAGAAGGAAGAATATACTGCCCGTCTAGAACGCGAATTGGAAGTTATTAAGCAAAATAACTTCTCACAATATTTTCTTACAATGAGGGCGATTGCAGATAAGGCTAATCAGTCTATGATTAGTGGTCCTGGTCGCGGTTCAGGTGCAGGTGCTCTTGTATCCTATCTTCTTGGTATTACACAAATTGACCCGATTAAGTGGGATCTTCAGTTTGAGCGTTTCATGCGTTCAAATCAGAAGGATTATCCAGATATTGACTTTGATGTTGCAGAACCAATGACTCTCAAAGAAACTCTTATTAAAGAATGGGGTATGGATAAGGTTGCACCAATTACAAACTGGAATACCTTGCAACTTAAATCACTAATCAAGGATATTAGTAAATTCTATGATATTGAATTCTCTGAGGTAAATGATGTAACAAGCAAGATGATGCTTGAAGCTACACCACTTGCCAAACAGAAGAATGGTATTAAGGCTGGTCTTTATGTTCCAACCTTCGAAGAGGTAATGGAGTTTAGTGAATCACTGATTAATTTCCTTGAAAAGTATCCGCAAATCAAGCATCACGTTAATGCTCTGCACGGTCAAATCCGTTCAGCTTCACGTCATGCTGGTGGTGTTGTTGTTGCCGAAAAGATTGATCAATCAATGCCATTGATTAATAGTGGTGGTGTAATTCAAACACCGTGGGCAGAAGGTCAAAACGTTCGCCACCTTGAGCCACTTGGTTTTATTAAGTTTGACGTTCTTGGTCTTGCTACGCTGAAGATGATTGAAACTGCTATTTCTCATATTCTTAAGCGTCACAAAGGTATCAAGAATCCTACGTTCGATGATATTAAGGCTTATTATGATGAAGTATTGCATCCTGATGTTCTTGATCTAGAAGATCAGAAAGTATACAAGAATGTATTCCATGATGGAAAGTGGGCTGGTATTTTCCAATTCACAGAAAATGGTGCTCAACGGTTCTGCCAGCGTGCAAAACCAACAAGTATTATCGACATTTCTGCTATTACTTCTATCTATCGTCCCGGTCCATTGAACGCCGACGTTGATAAGAATTATGTAGAGGCTCGTGAATCGCCAACACGAATTAAGTATATTCATCCACTTGCTCGTCAGGTGACAGAAGATACTTATGGATTCCTTATCTTCCAAGAACAGATTGCTTCTATGGCTCATAAACTTGGTAAGGATCTTTCTCTAGAAGAAGGTAATCAGCTTCGTAAGGTTCTTACAAAGAAGGGTACTGGTAAGGAAGATAAAGTAAAAACCGCTCTTTACGATAAGTTTATTAACGGTTGTGTAGAGAAAGGCATTCATAAGAAAGCAGCAGAAGAACAATGGAAGATGTTTGAATTCTTCTCTGGTTACGGTTTCAACAAGTCACACGCTGTTTCGTATTCTATTATCTCGTATCAGTGTGCTTGGTTGTTGACCTATTTTGCTGCTGAATGGATGGCTGCATTCCTCGATAAAGAACCAGAAGATCGTAAAGAAAAGGCTGTTAATATTGCAAAGGGTCTTGGTTTCAAAATCAAGCAATTGGATATTAACACTTCTGGTGAAGTATGGGAGATTAGTGAAGATGGTGAAACACTGATTCAGCCTTTGATGGCTATTAAAGGTCTTGGTGCAGCTGCATTTAAAGAAATTGTTAACTATCGTCCATTCAAAACAGTAGAAGAGTTCCTATTCAACGAGTATATGTCTTATTCAAAACTGAATAAGAAGGCTCTTGATGTTCTTTGTCGTGCTGGTGCCTTGAATGGCTTGATTGATCAACGATTCTCTGGTGCAAAGCATTTCTGGTCTGTTGTTGCTGTTGATCGTCCTCGTAATTTAAAGAAGTTTGAGGAAAATCTTGAACTATATCGTCCAGAAGGTGATTTTAGTGAAGAAGAGAAGATTGTATTCTTGACAGAACTAACAGGCTTCTTCCCACTAAATCGTGTAATGTCGCTTGACACAATGAACAAACTGGAGGATAATGGTATCAAACCAATTGGTGAATATGATCCAGAACTACAATTTGTTTGGTTTATTCCCCGTAAGAAGGAAGTAAAGAAAACAAAGAATGGTAAAGAGTTTTGGGTTCTTGATGTTGTTGATTCAACAAGTAAAGTTACAAAAATTCGTTGTTGGGGAATTCAAGAAAACGATGTTATTCATATTAATAAGCCATATATGAGTAGGATTGATTATAATGAACAATTTGGTTTCTCGACACGTTCGATTCGTAAGTCTTTCCGACTTTTAGGGTGATTAATGATTGCTGATATTATTTTAGGTTTGAGTTTCGGTGATGAAGGTAAAGGTAAAGTTACTAACACACTACTAAAGAATGGTGGATACACACATTGTGTGCGGTTTAACGGCTCACATAATGCCGGCCACACCATTTATAAGGATGGTAAAAAACTTGTAACACACGCTATTCCAACAGGTGTTGTACAAGGTGTTAAATCTATTATTGGACCAGGTTGTGTTGTAAATACAGGTCTTTTAGAAGAAGAAATGAAAGAACTGGAAGCTGCTGGTATTAAAGTACGAGAATTGCTGTTTGTTGATAAGCGTACCAATTTAATTACTGGTATGCATCTTCATGAAGATAGTTTAGATACAAAAATTGGTACCACAAAACGTGGTAATGGTCCTGCATATCGTGATAAATATGATCGCAAGGGCTTACGTTTTGAAGATGGACTGAGAGGTATTAAATCAATTGATATCTACGAAGAATTCTTTAATACCCATCCAGATGCTAAAGTACTTTTTGAAGGAGCACAAGGATTTCATCTAGATATTGATTGGGGCGATTATCCTTATGTTACATCCTCACATTGTACGACGGCTGGTGCTATGTTAAATGGTATTCCACCACAGAGTGTACGAAAAGTAATTGGTGTTGCAAAAGCATATGATACATATGTTGGTGCAAAACAGTTTGAACCTGATTTGCAAGTATTAAGAGATATTCGGAAGATTGGTCAGGAATTTGGTGCAACAACTGGAAGACCACGACAAGTTAATTTTCTAGATATTACTAAATTAATAAAAGCCGTTAGAATCAATGGTGCCACTGATCTAATAATTAACAAGGTAGATATTTTAGAACAACTTGATTGCTGGAATATTATAATTGATAATAAAACAGTAAATCTTGGCAATAAACAAACATTTATGACTGTAGTAAAAGATACAGTAGAGAAAAACTGCAAGACTATCGCAGATGTTAAATTTTCTTTTACACCAAACGATATTTGATTTCTAAGAAAGAAGAGGATTATAATGGGTCTTATTATTGAATTTGCTAAAACACGTCCAGATGTAATTGTACCAGAACGTGCCAATCCAAGTGATGCTGGTTTGGATCTGTTCTTCAATCCACCAAATGGTGAAGAGGTTGTAATTGATCCAGGTCGCTGTGCTCTATTACAAACAGGTTGTCGTTTTGGTGTACCACACGGTTATATGCTAGAAATCAAAAACCGTTCTGGTGTTGCTGCAAAGCGTTCACTGCTTGTTGGTGCTTGTGTTGTAGATAGTGGATATGATGGTGAGGTATTTGTGAATCTACATAATGTTGGTGTCGGTCCACAAACCTTGAAGAAGGGTGATAAAATTGCACAAGCTGTACTAATTCCTGTTGTTCATTTTAAAGCATTTGAACAAACAGGCGATAAGCCAGACTTGTATGATTATTACCCAATTACCATTTCAAATCGTGGTACAGGTGCTTTAGGTAGTACAGATAAAAAATGATACAGTTTTTTAAAGAGATTCCTCTTTACTTATTAACCGCTATTTATATAGCGGTTTCTTTGTTTGAGCAAATAATAGGTTATTTGCATAGGAAAAAATAGTATGAATTTTTTATTTGATGTTGATGGTACTTTAACTCCAAATCGGCTTCCAATGAAGGCTGAATTTATAGAAGAATTCTTCCAGTTTACTTTGAAAAATAAGGTTTATCTTGTATCTGGTTCAGATTACAAGAAGCTACAAGAACAATTACCAGAAAAAATACTAAAAGCTTGTCAAGCCGTATTTTCTTGTTCTGGTAATGAAACTTATATTGATGGAGAGATGGTTGCTAATAATGTTTGGCAGCCACCACAAAATCTGTTAGATTCGTTAGAAGCTCTTGTGGCAGCATCTAAAGTACCACATAAAGCCGGCCAGCACATAGAAATACGTAATGGTATGGTAAATTTTTCTACTATTGGTAGAAACTGCACACTTCAACAGCGTTTGGATTATGTAGAGTGGGAAAAAACATCAAATGAAAGAAATAAACTCATTGAAACAGTTTTAGCACCAGTTTATAAAGAATTACAATTTGATACCGGTGGCCAGATATCAATTGATATATATCCAAGAGGAACAGGAAAAGAGCAAGTTTTAAAACACATAACAGGACCAGTAGCTTTTTTTGGTGATCGCGTGGCAACCGGAGGTAATGATAGAAATATAGCTATAGCCAGTCTTGAAATACCCGGTTCTATTATTGTACATGTAGAAGGTTGGCAACAAACAAGAGAATTATTAAAAAAAATAGCTTAAAATTTTTGTTTTTTTAAGTAATATAATATTTTTAATAGGATATTATATGAACAAAAATGATATGAATGTGCTTTTTAGTAGCAAAAGTGATGAGTGGGCTACACCACAATGGTTATTTGATAAGCTAAATAAAACCTACAATTTTACACTTGATCCTGCAAGTGATGGAACAAATAATAAATGTGCCAAACACTATACACAAGCACAAAATGGCTTATCACAAAGTTGGAGTGGAGAAACAGTCTTTATCAATCCACCATACAGTAGCACATATGAATGGGTAAGCAAAGCATATCACGAAGCATTTAGCAACGGCACAACAAGTATTCTTCTTGTCCCAGCAAGAATGGATAGTAAGTGGATACATGAGTTTTGTTTTGATCCATTTGTTTGTAAAAGTATAACATTTATTCGTGGAAGATTGAAGTTTGGTGGTAGTAAAAATAGTGCTCCATTTCCATCAATCATTATAGAGTTTAGCGGTCCAAGTAAAACTCCAGTTCAACCACAAATGAAAAGCATGACCAACAAAATGACTTGACTTTTTGAGATAGGTACGCTATCCTACTCTTGAGTTTGAGTAGATATCACTCTAATTAAAGTAGAGTGTTGTATCAAATAGGACAACTAGTTGTAGATATTCATACAAGGCCAAAAAATAATATAAATATATTTGATGCGAAACCGGAAGATTTCGAAAAAATATATACTTTTGGTCTAATAATAAATACTGAGCCAATAAATTTGGAAGATAAGTACTATCAACTCTATAAAGAAACCTTTATCGATAGTACATCATATACCATTTTGTGGTGTGACTATGAAGAACCAATATCTAGATATTCAGCAGGTCATATTAAAAAATTTATTGATAACTTAAGAACAATAGAGAAAGAGATACAAAATGACAACGAGTTCGTTTAAAGAACAGTATGTTGAACTTTTTGAAAAATTAACTAAAATATGTTATGAAAATGGTGTTGGTGATCCTTTTTCTTATGCTCGTGGAAAAGAGATATATCAAGCATTTAAATTTGGTCATACAGTAGCACAAACGTATTCTGGTGCAGATGCCTTTAATTCTGAAGGTAAAAAAGTTGAATATAAATCAACAATTAGTGATAAAATAAATGCAACATATAATGGTATTTCTGTTCTAGAAACTTGGGAAGAGCAAGAAAAATATCTGAAAGAAGAAAAAATCCTGTGTTACGAGGAACACTTTTATTCTCGCTTTGATAAAAATGGTAATATTGTTGAAACGTGGAAGATGAGCGGTACTCAGGTTTATGAAATATTGTTGCCAAAACTAAAAAAGAAGTTTATGAAAATGAAAACTTCAAATAAGCCGTTGAAAGATCCACGTCTTGGTGCTACAATATCCACTGGAGAAATTTACAAATATGCCACAAAAGTGTGACTTATATAATTTAGACTGTCTAGAGTTTCTTAAAAAGATTCCAGATAACAGTGTTGATTTAGTATTGACAGATCCACCATATCTTATATCTAGAAAGACTGGTTTTCTTGCTAGTAAAGGCGAGAAAACAATTGAAAGATTTAAGATGAGTTATGAATTTGGTGAATGGGATGAAAAACAATTAGATCTTAAATCAATTCTATCAGAAATTCACAGAATTCTAAAACCAACAGGCACCAGTATTATCTTTTATGATCTTTGGAAAATTCAGGAACTAAAAGAAGAATATGAAGCAAATAAATTTAAACAAATAAGATTTCTTGAATGGGTTAAGACAAATCCGGTACCTATTAATTCTAAAATTAATTATTTAACAAACGCAAGAGAAGTAGCTGTTTTGGCAATCAAAAAATCAAAACCAACTTTTAATAGCGAGTATGATAATGGAATTTATTCTTATCCCATTTACCACGGTAAAGATAGATTTCATCCAACTCAAAAATCTGTAGATCTATTCTCTGATCTTGTTAAAAAACATTCAAATATTGGTGATATTGTTTGTGATCCTTTTGCCGGTTCATCAACAACCGCTATTTCCTGCATAAGAAACGAAAGAAGTTTTATTGGTACGGAGATAAGTGAGGAATATTATCAGAAATCTCTAGAAAGAATAAACAATGAAAAAAATAGAACCAAATAAACAAACCCATAAAGAACAAAAAAAAGATTTAAATCAAAAGCTGAATATGTTTGACAGGCTTCCCGATCAGTGTTATACTTGTGAAACAGCCTTTGACAGAAAGAATAAACAACAGGTACAAAGCTGGTTTGTCGTTGTAAAAAATGCCGAACAGAGTGTAAAAGTTTATTGTCCAGAGTGCTGGGATAAGGCACAGAAATCATTACAGAAAATGATTACTAATTTTAACGAAAGGAAAGAAAATGTTCCAGAAATCTCTAACCTTTGATGACGTATTGTTGGTTCCAAAATTTAGTTCTATTGTGAGCCGAAGTGAGGTCGATCTATCACTTAATTTAGGACCAAGTATTCAATTATCACTTCCAGTTATTTCATCACCAATGGATACTGTTACAGAAGTTGATATGGCACTTGCTATGTCGGCAGCGGGAGGTGTTGGTATTATTCATCGTTACAACTCTCTTGAACAGCAAGCAAAACTTGTATGGGAAGCAAAAAATAAAGGTGTTAAGTTTGTTGGCGCTGCCGTTGGTTCAACTGGTGACTTTTATGAAAGAACTCACGAACTAGTAAAATGTGGTGTTGATATTATTTGTATTGATGTTGCACATGGTCATCATCAAAATGTCAAGGAAGCAATAGAAAAGATAAAAAACCATCCAAGTCGCAATGCATTTCATCTTATGGCTGGAAATGTGGCAACTGGAAAGGCTTTCCAAGATTTAAGTGATTGGGGTGCAGATAGTATCCGTGTTGGTATAGGTGGGGGATCAATTTGTTCAACACGCCTACAAACCGGTTTTGGTGTTCCTAATCTTTCTGCTATTTTTGATTGTGTCCAAACACAGGCATATAAGAGTGGAAAAACAAAACTTATTGTAGATGGTGGTATCAAGAATAGTGGAGATATGGTAAAAGCATTTGCTGCCGGTGCTCACTTTGTAATGTGTGGAAGTATGCTTGCTGGAACAGATGAAAGTCCAGGAGAAACTTTTACTGATGGTAATGGTGTAAAGATGAAGAACTATCGTGGTATGGCTTCTCGTGAAGCACAAACTGATTGGCGCGGTAAAAGTTCAGCACCAGAAGGTATTTCAACCTTTATCAAACACAAAGGTTCAGTTGTAAACATTCTTCAAGATATTCGTGGAAATATTCAAAGTGGCTATTCATATGCTGGTGCAAGGAATTTCCATGAACTTGCTGGTAAAATACAGTTTATTCAACAGACAAGTGCCGGTGCTTCCGAGAGCTATACACATATCTTAAATAAGAAATAATATAAATAATGACAGAGCAATCATCAATAATTCAACAGGAAATTAAGAATTTACGACAGGTACATTTAAGATTTCCGGAAAAAATGTATGCAGATTTTTTGCTTAAAGCGAAACATGAGAACGTATCTTTTCGTAGATTTTTTCATATCTTAATTGATGCTTTTCTTCGTGATGATGATAGGCTGCTACAAATAATCGATGAGGCAGTTAAAGAGGAACGATTTAAGTATCGTACAGAGATTATCAAAAAAGAGAGAGAAAAGATGCGTCTTGTTGGTAGACAGTTTAAATTAAATCAAAATGAAATTGAAGATATCTATGACTTATTTGAGGATGACAAATGAAAGAATGCTCAGAAAAATGTTTAGAACTTAGTGTTGATTGTCCTTTTAAAGAATGTAAGAATTGGATTGAACATTCAGAAGATCATAATTGTGATCTAATAGCAATAAAAAAGAATGGACCAATGACTTTACGTCAGATAGCTGATCGTCTTGGTGTATCCTTTGTGCGAATCAAGCAAATTGAAGATAATGCAGTACGTAAGATAAAAAAAGGAATGAAGGTACTTGAAGACTAATTATAGTATTTGAGGTACTTTTTATGACACCATCAGTTATGGGTAGCAGTGAACTTACAGTTGTTGGTCTTTTGGCAGCTTTGGTATTAGTTGTGGCAAGAGAAGTATTTGCTTTTTTAAGCAATAAAAATCTACAAAGCAGCGAAATAAAATTAAAAAGTATTTCTGAGCAGATGAATACGGTTGTTGTAGAAACAAAAGATCTTAAAAGTAAGATCGATAGTGTTGCAAAACAAACTCATACGCTTTATGAATGGCACGATAAAGACGATCAAGATGGTGTTAAAGTTTGGTATATTCGTCAAAGTCTTGAAAATGTATTACGTGACAATGCAAGAGCAGTTGCAGCTATTGCAAAAAATAGTGAACTACAAACACGTTTACTAGAAGAAATGTTAGAAAGTCAGCGAATTGTTATTCGTGAACAATCTCAGTTAATGAGAGAAATGCGTGAAATTCAACGTTCAATTGACCTAAAAGACAAATAAACAGGGATTTTCACTAAAAGCACACTATTTAATTATGATTTACTGTTAAAAAAAGGAGTTTAGTAATGTCAAAGAAATTATTAGAAGAACAAGCAGTTCGCAAATTTATGAAAATTGCAGGATTGCAGCCATTAACAAATTCATTTTTGAAAGAAAGTGAAGAACAAAAAGATCTTGAAGAAGCCAAGAAAGATGTAAAAGAAGTCTATGGCAAAAAGAAGGTGGAAGAATCTTCAGATTCAGAAGGTGAAAGACTAGAAGAAGAAGTTGAAGATTTAGAAGAAGGTAAAGAAGAACTTGAAGAAGGTGGCGGTCAAATGCCATTTGATGCTCAAGATCGCAGAGCAGATGAAAGAGCACCAGAAGGTGTAAATGAAGCAAAAGCACTTGTTGGCAAAGTAAAGACCAAGGGTGGTGCAAAAATGTCACCAGCCAGTAAATCATCCAAAAATGGTTCAAGTGGCAAAGGTCTTGTAAAAGAAGAAGATATGCCAGAAGAAGGCTCAGAAGATGTTGAAGCACCAGAAATGGATGCTGCACCAGAAGGTGATATGGGTGCTGGTGGTCTTGATGTTGAAGGTCTTGTAAAAGAACTTATTCGTGTTATTACTGAAAAAGTTCCAGGTGCTGCTGACGTTATTTCAGTAGAAGATGAAGGTGAAGAAACTGAAGTTGAAATGGAACCAGAAATGGAACCAGAAATGGATTCAGAAGATGAAGAGGGTGCTCTTGATGAAGCTGCACTTGAAGCAATCGTAGCTGAAACCGTAAAACGTGTTAAAGGTCGTCTTATGGAATCAAAAAAACCAGCCTTAACTAAGCAAGATCTCGTAAAGAAAGTTGCTGCTAAAGTAGCAGAAAAACTTAAAAAAGCCTGATTATAGTTAGAGACTAAACTCCGGTAGAAGCCCCTTTTTGGGGCTTTTACTTTTGTAAAGAGCTTGACAGACAAGTCGAGACGTGTTAGGATAGGAGCGGAGGCTTTATGATCGAAGGCTGCATCTGGAAAACAGATTCAAAAACCTATAATCTTCAGCTTAAATTCAAGAATAATTCAGAATTTAAACAACTTGACCAATTTCTACAAGATTGGCGACAAATTGCAACTGGTTTTTCTAAAGCTGGTGATATTCTTAATATTTTTCGGAAAGAATATACAGATCCAAAACTTTGGTTTAATTTTGCAAAAACCTTGCCAATTATCTTAACCGATGATAGCGGTAAACCTATTAAAACAGCTGTTATTCAAAAGAAACAACGTAAAACTCGTAAAGATGCGAAAACACCTGTAAAAACAGCTAAACAATCTGGTCGTACCTGTGGTAAGTGTGGTAAAACAGGTCATAATAGTCGTACCTGTAAAGGCTAAAAAATGAAAATAGTTATAACTTCTATGTATGCTAACCCTATTCATCCGGGACATATAGAATGTTTAGAGATGGCAAAAAAGTTAGGTGATAAGTTAGTTGTCATCGTTAATAACGATCATCAACAAAAACTAAAGATTGGAAAAATCTTTCAGGATGAAGATTTTCGTATGCAAATCATAAAAGCACTTCGTGTTGTTGATGATGTAGTGTTATCGGTAGATACCGATTCTAGTGTCTGTCAATCAATTGAAGCTGTTGTTTTACATGAAACTTTGGTTTTAGGTGATGATGTAGAATTTATCTTTGCTAAAGGTGGAGATAGATTTGTCAGTAATATTCCAGAAGTTGAAATATGCAACAAACTGGGTATTAAAATTGTAGATGGTCTTGGTGCTAAGACACATAATAGTACCGAATTTAGAAACAAAGGATGAAACAAATGGTAACTCGTAAAAAGAAAAATCTAGAAGAAGAACATGTTAATGAAGAATTAGAGGAACTTGAAGAGGATCCTGTTTTCATTCAGGAGATGAACCTTATTTCTCTTTATGGTGATGTTAATGAAAAGCGTGGTAAAGAGATTGTTTTGTCACTTTTTCATTTTCGAGATCAGGTAGTTCGACTACCACAGCATTTTACTGCTAAACTTAAAGGTAAAAATGATGCTCTTCTCGCAGAAGTAATTGATAAGATCAATCAACCACTTGATTTTCTTGTTTCAACACACGGTGGGTCAGCTAGTGATATGTTTTCTATCTATGATACGATGAATCTTGTTAAGAAAGATATTAAGATTCGTACTCTTGGAATGGGAAAGGTTATGAGTGCCGGTGTACTATTGATGGCAACGGGCACAAAAGGTTTGCGTGAGATTGGACAGAATTGTCGTGTTATGATTCACCCTGTTCAGGCTGGTGCTATGGGCGGTATTCACGATATTGAAAACGAGTTTCAAGAGATTTCGATGATGCAAGAAATGTATATTGAGGCTCTTGCAAAAGAAACAAAAATGAAAACAGCGCGAATTAAGAAGTTAATTGACGAAAAGCGTAATATTTATATTAGCGCAGAAGAAGCAATCAGTTATGGTATTGCCGATAAAATCGCTGAGTGAGGCTTAGTTAATGAAACTTACGCTGGAAGAAATATGGAAGATGGCCGATCTTTTGGAAGAAACCCAAAAGATTAAGGTTGGTGCTAAGAAGCTTGTTCAAGAGGAACAACCACAAACTCAAGAACGAGTTTTAAAATTACCACAATTACAAATTTCTGAAAATTGGGGTAAACTAGATACAGTTGAAAGAAACGAGTTGATAAGAATCGTAGATTCTGCAACACGTGGCGGTTCAAATCCATTTGAAAGATTGAAGATGATTAGAAATCAGATGGAACAAATCGCATCTGGTGCTGATGTTAAAAATCCAAGAAGAATTATTTCACAAATCATACTTCTTGAGACTTTAAACAGAATGTTTAAGTCTTTCCAGCCTTCTCCAGCGGGTTTTATTAATGAAGCGTTCTTAAGTGTTATTTATGGTAGCGTACAAAAAACTGCCATCAAGGGAAATGCTGAAGGTGATATTGGCGATATTACTGATGGTGGAATTCCTGTTTCTCTTAAAACAGTTTCATATGGCGAAAAGGGAGAAGGGCCAATCATAAAAGGCAGTGTTGCCAATTTAATTAGTTCTATTAATTTGAATGATAGTGTATATTTTGATGTATATTTAAAAAATTCTTCTGGAGCAAAAACAGCTGTTGGTAAGATGGAAGTTTACAGATTTGTTGTTAATGCTGAAAATATCAATCAATTTCTGCAATTAAGTCCTGGTACAATACCAACGGATGCACAGACGGGCAAACTACAATTACCAGACAATTTAATAAAGGAAGGATTTGTTGGCTTAAAAGAACAGCCTGAAACAGAAGAACCGAACGTTCTCGATATTGAGAGTGGACTTTCAGAAGAAGCTGCTAGTATTTTAAGAGATGGTATCACTAAGTTACAAGGCAATAAGACTCCCTCTCATAAAGAAATGGGTATTTTAGCATTTCAAGTATTAGAAGCTAACAATTTTAAATTACCTAAATCTGGACAATTCCGTGAGTTTGTTAATAATTTAAATCCAAAATCTTTGTTTTATATAATTGAACCTTTAAAACAATTACCACGTTCGCCTAAAGTTCTAGAATTAATAAAATACTTTTCTGGTGAACAGATTTCCAAGGAAAAACCCACCAGTAAGGCACTTGAATCAGAATTTCGTATTCCATACGGTCATTGGATGAAATTCGTAGATAACTATTTACAAGAAAAGATTGTGATAGAATTTTCTGATGAAAAGATAAAAACAATTATAGAAAATGCCGTTAAATCGTTAGATGCTAGTATTACAGAAATTTTTAATAACCTAGCTGATTTCACTTCTTCATTACAAAATTACTTAACTTCGACTCAAGAAGGACGTGGTGAAGAGGGCGAAAGGGCAGTTAAATTAGCGGAGAAGCTAACACCTTCAACGGAAAAAGTGGTAAAAGATACAGCAATAGATCAAGATTGAAGAAAGAGGCTGAAAAGCCTCTTTACTTCTTCTACGATGTGAGTATAATAGACCGACAGATTGGAGTTTGTAATGTCAAAAGTATTTGATAATGGTTCATCACTAAACAAAAAGATTTTAGATGGTGTTACAAAGTTAGCTAATAATGTTAAAACAACTATGGGTCCACGTGGCAAGAATGTAATTCTACACGCAAAAGGTAAGAACCCAATTATTACAAAAGATGGTGTCACGGTAAGTGAATTTATAGAACTTGATGATCCATTTGAAAATGTTGGAGCACAAATTATTAAACAAGTTGCTCGTCAATCTGCTGCTTCTGCTGGCGATGGTACAACAACAGCAACAGTTTTAGCACATTCTATTCTTGTGCAAGCACAGCCATTTCTAGCTGCTGGTATTTCACCAATTGATTTAAAGCGCGGTATTGATAAAGCAGTTGAATTCTTTATTAATGAAATGCCATCGTGGTCAAAGCCTGTTTCAGATGAACAGGATTTAGAGCGTGTAGCAACCATTTCAGCAAATGGTGATAAAAGCATTGGTAAGCTAATTGCAAAAGCCGTTGATCTTGTTGGCAAGGATGGCTCAATTCTTATTCAAGAAGCAAAGTCAATGCAAACGAGCCTTGATATTGTAGAAGGCTTTCGTTTTGATTCTGGGTTTGCATCTTCACAATTTGTTACTAACGAGAGAAAAGGTATTTTAAGCTATAATGAACCTTATTTTTTGATCACCGATGAGCGTATCGATACTGTAGAACAACTACTGCCGGTACTAGAAATTGCTGCTCGTGAAAGCAAACCATTGATTGTTATTGCAGAAGAAATTGAAGGACAAGCACTTGCTGCACTTATAATGAATTCACTTCGTGGTACTATGGCTGTTGCTGCCATTAAAGCACCAAGATATGGTGAAGAACGTAGAAATATTCTAAGTGATCTTGCACTTTCACTTGGAGCTACATATTTTACAAGATTAAGTGGTGGTGATATTCGCTCTGCCAAACTGAAAGATTTAGGTAAAGCTAAATCAATCGAGTGTTCAAAGACACAAACAATTATTATGGGCGGTAAAGGCGACTCGACAAAGATTCAGGAAAGAATTTCTGCTTTGAAAGAAGAAATATCAAACTCAAATGATATTGATTCTTGTAAACCATCGATGGAGCGTATTACACGTCTTGCTTCTGGTATTGCGGTGATTAATGTTGGTGCACCAACAGAGATTGAAATGATTGAGAAGAAACACCGTATTGAAGATGCTCTAGAAGCGGTTAAATCGGCCCTAGATGAAGGAATAGTACCCGGTTCGGGTATAACACTAGCTAAGATAGCAAAAGACAATAGGATGCACGTTAAAGTAGATTTTCAAGCAGAAAGATATGGTGTTGATATTGTTGTGAAAGCCTGTCAACAACCACTCAGAACAATAGTAGAAAATGCTGGTGGAAAACCAGACGTTGTATTACAACAAGCACTTGACAGTGATGATGATGCATGTTATGATGTTGTCAACGAGCGTTTTATTAATGCTTACGAAGCCGGCATTATTGATCCCGTGAAAGTTACACGGTGTGCATTGCAAAATGCAGCGTCAGCAGCCGGTACTCTAATAACGACCGATCACGCAGTTATCGATATATGAAAGGAAATATATGCAAGTAAAAATTAGTTATACAGCCGATATTAAAGATGTTCCTAAAGAAGTTGCAAATGTACTTAATACAGTTAGTGATGAACTTCAAATTGTTGAGTCAATTTTAACTTCTGCTAAACAATTTCTTTCTACAGGAAAAAACACTGTCTCAAAAACACAACTCTCATCAACAAAAGAAATTCTGCAGAAAATCTTTGTAAGAATCACAGATTGTGAAACCATCCTTGATGGATATGAGAAAGTTTTAAACCCAGAACAAAAAAATGAATCGCAAGGTGGGTGAACTTGTATGGGTACCGGCTGGTACCCATCTTCTTTGGGCCTCTAAAGAAGAGAAATTAATTAAAAGGCAGAAAATAACTGCCCTACCACAATTAGCTGTTATAGTTGATATGTTTGATGATAAAACTGCAACAGTTTTTTATGATGGTGATTATTGGATAATTGATAAAAAACACATATACGAGGTATCCGATGTTTATAACGATGGACGTTGTCAATAGAGAAGCAACTATCTTAACAGATGAAAAAAACAGAAAAGTACAAGGATTTAAAGCTTCTGTAGAAAAACAAATTATCAATCTAACGAATCTTTCCGTAGCTAAAAAGACTTCCATTAAAGAATACTATCCAGATCCAGAATACACTACATATCCAACAGATACTACACAACTGATAGATAAAGAATTAACCTTACTTATCTTTAATAATGGTAATGTAAGTTCGCAGATTCTTGTTTGTTCCTCTTTTGAAGAAGTAGAAAAAACACTAACAAAGGTCAAGAAATGATAAATCCAAAAATGTATAAATTGATTATCAAAGTTGACTGCCCTTTTTGTAAGAAGGCTGTTAATCTTTTGACACAAAATAAGATTCCATTTATTGTAGTTGCCGCAGATAAAGGGGATCAGTTTCTACAAGAGCAGAAATCAAATTATAATTGGCCAACTGTACCAATTGTAATAGCTATTGATGAAAACAATAATGAAACCGTTATTGGTGGTTTTACAGAATTAAACGAGAGAATTAGTCGTAACACAGGAAGGATTCTATTAAATGACTGAGACTTCTATGACAACAATCACGTGTGATTTTCGACAAATTAATAATTCTTGTACAGAAGAAACCAGATCTGGTAGATATTCACAGTCGATGCATTGGGAAGTAGATGGTTTTGGTTCTTCTAAATGGGTTGTTCTTGGATACATTGATATCGATTGGCCTACTCTTATTAAAGAATCTTATCTAAATGAAAAAGATATTTTACAACGTATCTTAAATCATCTTAACACACCGCCAGAAAGAAAGAAGTTCCAGAAAAAAGATCCTACGCCAAAATATGGCAAACTAGAGCCATATAAAGCTGATTTTAAAATTAAAAATGGAAAACCTTTTATTATAGCACAGTTTTTAACAAACCAACACGATAATGAACATTTTTGGGGTGAAGCACCAATTCAATCCGGTGTTAAAATAAAGAAAGAAAAAAAGGAAAAAGAACCACTTGACAATAAAGAAATGTGATTAACATAACCAAAGTGGGACTCAACTGTTCCCAAATAGGAGATGTATTGTATGCTGTATACAAATAATTTATCAAGTTTCTTAAATGACATATTGGCTCATCAAGCAAGAATTATCGATGATGCCTTTGTATATGACTCTGTGACAAAACAAGATAACGGCTCTACAAAAATAGAAGTTGTTGTACCGGGATATTCAAAAGAAGATCTAAAATTAGATATCAGCAATAATGTTTTGACATTAACATCTGAACTAAAAGACAAAAAGTTTTCTCGTAAATGGAGATTATCTGACAGTATCGATATTAAGAGTATCACAGCAGAATGTAAAAATGGAATTCTTAGTATAATAGTCCAAGAAAAATCAAAACAGGACAAAACAAGATTAATAGAAATAAAATAAGAAAAGCAGCCAACTGGCTGCTTTTACCTTTCAGCATTATAATTACTAATATGTACAAACTATTTGAAAATTTTAGAAACAATATTCAAGAACGTGTTGGTGATAAAATTATCAAAGTTGAGGCTGTGGTTGTAACTTCTAAAAAACAAGATATGACTGTTACTGATTATCTTTCTCGTATACGTGGTATCGAGGGTGTAACAATCGTAAAAGCTGAAGAGACTTTAGAAAAACAATTACACAATACAACACGTATGTCTCTTAAGATAGACGGTGAATATTTGCCAGAAGGATCTACTAACGCCATACTTGAAAAAGTAAGGAGTCAGGCACTCTCTATTCCGGGTGTAGTTAGATTTACTTACACATCACTACCTCAAATCTAATATGAATGATGGCAAACTTTACATAAAATCAATATGTTCGGTTTGCCTTGGCAAAAAAAGTTCTTGTTTTTATTGTGATGCGGGTTTGACTTACATTGAAGCATCCGATAAACTGATAAAGGAATGGCTAAAATCACAAACACCAGAAATTAGAAAATATATAATCGGAGAGGAAAATGAGAAACAGTAGTTTTGTAATACTTTTCTTTTTAGCTTTTAGTTCTTGTAACTGCGAACAAGAACCTCTCAAAGAAGTTTTACAAAATCCCTGTTATACTGATGTTAGTGGTAATGTGATAGAGATAAATGTTGACGATCCAAAGCACGAAGATTTGAATATTGGTTCTTGCTCAACTGGTTTGACAGCAAGAGATAGCGAAGATAATCTTGTTTGTTTGGGTGAAATAAAAAAACAACAAGAAACCTGCAATAATATTGATGATGATTGCAATGGTTTTGTTGATGACCGCTGGAACGGATTGCCAATCATTATACCAGCACACAGTTCAAAAAATACTTGTATTGGTCTTGGTGTATGTGAATATGCAATACAAGAATGTATTGAGGGTTCTTGGCAATGTTCTTATCCAGATTCATATGGTGAAGAAGTTTGCGATAACTTAGACAATGATTGCGATGGCGAGATAGATGAAGACACAATAGATGATCCACTCTTCAACAATGAAGAAAGATATGTTTATGAAGGAGATCCCGACACAATCAATGTTGGTGAATGTCGTGCTGGATATAAAGAATGTGTTGACGGCAGAGAATCAATAAGAAATATGAGAACTCCAACCACAGAAATCTGTGGAAATGGCGATGATGATGACTGTGATGGTGCAATAGATGAAAACGAAAATGGCGGAATCGCAAATGACTTTGTTTTCATCATAGACTTTTCTGGTTCTATGGATTACACTATAGATCAAGTTGCAAATGCTCTTTGTAGCTGGTCATCACAAGGTGTGTTACAAACAAGTCGTTTTGCTGTAATAGGTATAGGATACACAGACATTCAGCCGAATTCAAGACAAATAAAAGTTCTAACTGATTTTACTGATTCCAGAACTGCTTGTTCTGTGGTTAGACAAGCAAATACAGCAAGTCATCAAGGTTTCATTGAATATCAACTAAGTGCTGTTTATGAAGCAAGTTTAGCTGGTAGTCCAAACTCATTATCATGGTCAGAAGACAATGAAAGAAAAGTTGTTATATTTAGCGATGAAACGTTGCAACAAGATATAGCACAAACAGTGCGTGAAGCGATAGAAATGGTTGTGGCACAATGTACCGAGCAAAACTATATTATAGGAGCTTTTATTGAATATAATATATTTGATCAAACTCTTTGGGTTGAACTAACGCAAAGATGTGGTGGATTTTTAGAATATCTTTCTTCAAGTCCAAACCAAATGATTGATACTCTAAACTATTGGGTTGGAACTGACTGTTAATTAACAAAAAGGAAAATATTATGCAAAATGATATAGCGTCAAAAGTAGCTGCTAGTTTAAATAATGAACACCTAAAAGAACAATTAATTGAAATTATAAAAAGTCAAGCTACAGAAATACACAAAAGAGGCAATAGAATAATGGATCTAGAAGATAAAAATGAAATAATACAAAAAAATATCAATACTATTACAGCAGCTAATAAAAATCTTGAAATAATGATTGAAAATCTTAGAACCGAAAGAGTTAAATTATTACAAGAAATAGAGGAACTTAAAATAAAAGGCCAAACTATTCCAAAACAAAAGAAAACAAAAGCCGGTTCACAGCAAGCTGCTTGAAATAAATAATATGGAATATGTTATATGTTTTTAACACTTTCCATATTATTTACTTTTTTTTTACCAACCGGGTATGTTTTTATATCAATGATTATTGAAGCTATACAAGAAAAACGAAAAGATGACTGAGAAAAAACATTGTTGCTCCTTCTGTCAGACACCGGGACATACAACAAAAACTTGTGTATTAAGATTAAATCAATTGAAAAATATTGAAGCAGTTAATTCTAAGAGTCGAAATGAGTTTCTTGAGCTTCTAGATAAAACCGGTTTCTATATTAATTCACTAATTGAATTAAAATATAAAGATTTCAGTTCACCTGTTAGAAGTAGAGAAGATGCAGAGACTGGTCTTTTTTATATTAAACAAATTCGTTGGGAGTCAGTTAATAAAAGTTTTATAATCGATCAGTGCCTTAAGCCATTAAGAAACTATTTTTCTTTAAAAGGTGCGATAACTACAAATTATGCTAATGTAATTGTATGTAGTCCTGATTATCCAAATGGTTTTTCTATGACAGTTACCATCGATAAACTGTTACAAGCCTTGAAACATGATAATTTTAATATCCAAACAGCACTTATTGGTGAGTTTGTAGTTCATGATGCTGGAGATAAAGAAGAAACTTTAAAAAAAATACCACCAGGCTTTACTGATGGTAAATTTTATACTTCTTCCAAAAAAATCATAAAGTAAATACTGCGGTAGCACAGCACTTGACGTGGCGAGTGATCTGTGCTATGATGGCTCACGGTTGCAGATCGGAACCAAAACGGAGGAATGCTGTGATTCATAACAACCCAAGCATGGAAAAGGCTGCTCATGATATTGAGGATCTTGTGGAACATCTCAATACTCTTGAGAATGCTGGCTGGCTAGCATCCGAAGATATGGACGAGGTAGCTTATTGTCTTACTAGGATTGTCCATCTTGTCGGTCTTGATATTGACATTGATAGGATGAATGATAAGTATTTGTCAGATTTGTCTACACCGGCAGAGTGAATATCTGGTAGTTTATCCGTTCTACATCAAAACGGATATTTGTGGACCTCGGGTGTTTGGTTATCACAAGGGATCTTATAAGTCTCTATGAATTGGGTTCGATTCCCAAGGGGTCTACCATATACAAACTGTTATTATCAACCAAGAGGATATTACATATGCTTTCTAATGTTTTTGTTTTTATCTTTTCTATCTTTATTCAGCCCGATGCTGAAACTACTGAAACTGTTGCAGTAAAGAAGAATATTCCTGTTGTTCATGTTCCTCAAGACGAGATCATTATTGAGAATATTCCGGCAGAATATATTGTTCAGTGAAATATAACTATAACAAACACATCGGGAGATAATATGTCACTCACTATTGAACAAACTGATGCTGCTATTCGCAACACCTTCTACAATATGGAAGAAGGCACTGAATATGTGTTGAATGATTTTTGGTTTCAGGAAACAAACCGACTTCGTAAGGTACATGGTTATTCGCCCGTCAAGAACAGGCAGGAATACAAGTTCACCCGCAAAGGCGATATTATTTTTGTAAATAATAGTTCTGTTTTTGACTTTGATGGAAAGCACAATCTCGCCTTCGCCTTCGCCCTCGCCCTCCCCCTCGCCTTCCCCTTCACCCTCTCCCTCGCCTTCGCCTTCGCCCTCGCCCTACAGCATAACGGGCTTGAAAAGTTGAAGTCAGATACTTGTGAAGGCAAGGTTGTGGAGATTGACGGGAAGAAGTATAAACTGACTGCTGTTTGATAGTTACTAACTACTTAGTAACATGAAACTTTGTGTGACTTTTGATTTTCAGTTTGATCAAACGCTCTCCGAAGAAGAAATCACAAACCGTATTGAGTTGATAGAAGGTTGGTCAGAAAGTGTAGCAGAAGCTTTTTTAGAATTACCAGGTGGTTTTATTGAAGTTTCTCTTTCACACGAGTTTAAAAAATAATATAAAATAGTTATCTATACTGATATAAGCTTATTAATAAACCTCACGCTGTTTATGTGAGAAACAGGTTCCATTCCTGTTTTGTTAGTACCACTATTATAAGCAGTAACATAATACTTGACAGCCCGACCGATCCCGTGCTAGGATAGGTAAAGGGCTGTTCTTGTTAATACGATTGGAGGACGAGTATGGGCTATCGTTCAGATGTGTTTATCGCTCTTACTGAAAAGAATGTAAAGAAAATGGTACAAGTACTTTCAGATGAAATCATACTTGAACTCTTGCAAGGCTGTGATCGTTACGAAAAAAACGGATGGACACTGTTTCGTTGGCCAGATGTAAAATGGTACGATGGGTATGAGCTTGTTGATGGAATTATGACATTCTTGGCTGATCTTGAAGATAGTGAAGATCCTGAAGAAAATGAAGGATATAGTCTGACTATTCTTGGTGAAGATCAAGATGACTATACACAAAAAGGTGCTTTTGATACACCTTTTGGAATTAGACTTGTGCGTCAAATCGAGTTTGATCTGTGATAATGGAGGATTTATGAGTTTTAAAGTTGGTAATCTTATTATTAGCAATTCTGGAAGAACTGCCCTTATTACAGAAATCAAGAATCTAGAACATAGGAAAGATCAAACAGTCGAAATGAAACTTACTTGGTCAGATGAACAAGGAGATGATCATATCAATGAAGAACATCTGCTTTTCATGATTCGTTATGAAAAGTGGTTTATCCAAAAATGAAAATTGCTGTTGGTACTCTTATAATTTCATCTACAGGTAGATTTGGTATTATAATTTCTAATATAGAAAGTTATAAAATAAGTTGGAATACTGGTGAGAATACTAGTTGTAGTGAATCTTCAATGCATATGATGATAGAACACAAGAAGTGGTATATTGAAGAAAACAAATGACAGTAAAATTTATTGCATATGATGAGCCAGTTTTTGATGAAGAAACTGGCGAACAAATAAAAAATAAGATAATGGGTATTACAGAACGCGAAGCAATACTTCGTCAACATAAAACTGCAAACTCAAGAGGACATTATTATAATAACGACCAAGATGCTTTGCAAGATTTTATTAATATTAATTGGGCTTGGTATGTTGATTTAGAGTAAGATATAGAATAGGTATTTTAATAATGTTCAAAATCAATACACTACTAATATATCACAATCCTGATAAAAGTATTGATTTTGGCTATATCTATAAAATAGAAAAACTTAGAATTTATGTAGCTTGGCCTAGTGTACGTGATAGAAGTGTGTGGTATACTAATCGAGAATTAATAGAATTAATTGCAGCTGAACTTATTGAAGTATACGAGTAGTTTTCATATGAAATACAATATAGGTGATATGTTTTTTATAACAGGTAATAACACCTTTCTTTATATAATTGATAAACGCATAAGCCGAACAAAAGATAAAAAGCTTGATCCAAATTTATATTTAGCTGTCCATATAATAGATGATAATCATTACTACGAAGAATATACTGAACAGTTCTTACAGTATCAAGTAGAAGAAAAACACTACTACATATATTATCCAAATGAAATATAATATTGGCGACATTTTTATTGATCACAACTTCGATGAAGAAGTGCGATGCTATTTGTATAAAATTGACCAAGAAAAAGGTGTAACATATCATTGGCTGACTTATATTAACAAGCCAAATTATAAAGATACTTATTGGACAGAACAAGAGCTAACTGAAATGCTGAAAGATAATGTAGAATATATTCCAGTAGAATAATATGTGTAAAGTTGGTAGTTTAGTCATACATCAGGATAATCACAATCATATTGACTCATGTGGCTATATCTATCGTGTAAGAGATAGAATTTATGATATTTATTGGACTAATGGAACATCTAGTTGGTATTCCGAGAATGAAATAAAAGAACTAATCTCAATTCATCGTTTAGAGGTTTACGAATGAAGTATAAATTTAAAATCGGTGATATGGTTGAATATCAAGGTTTTCTTGCTATTGTAGTTGACACACCAGACCCAAATGTGTTAGAGTTAGATTGGATCAATGCTCCAGATTATTTTGAGGACTTTCAACTTGCGATGATGATTAAACCTGTGGACTAATTATATGACTATGCTAAACATTCGTAATCGTGTTGCACAAAATGCTTGGAACCGAAAAGGTGCTGGACAACACAAAGATAAAAAATGGCACAGTAAGAATCGTCGTCGTAATAAAGTAAAGCCCGACGAAGAATGATCCCGCAGAAACCCCTTGACGCGAACCCGATCCCGTGGTAGGATCGGGATGTAGCCTTTTCCGCGATAGGTGATCTATGCCGATTTACAATGCAGTTTGTGCTTCTTGTGGTGCTGATTATGACAAGGCTTCTCGCAAGGGTAAGCCCGGTCGTGCTATTGTTTGCAACGAGTGTGGCGAAGATGAGTGTGAAGCTGTAAAATATACGGGCAATATGATCTATTCGCACAAGACTGGTTGTTCTATTCAGATCAATACCGATCCTGCACTCACCGATTATCTTAATGCTACTACCAAGTTGAAGAACAAGGGTAGCAATATGGGTGACAATATCAATCAAGTGTCCAAGCATCGTCGTCTTATCAAGACGGAAGGTGCTTGTTTGCATACTGCTGATGCTTACAACTACAAGAATCGTGATGGTATTTGATTATGAATAAGTACAATGTTGGTGACTTAGTCGTCTTTAAATATGGTGATGAAGAACAAATTGGTCTTATTGAATTTATTGACGAGGACTTTCTAGGAGATACAATCTACAGCATTATTCATTCAGATAAAACACTTTTTTTGAGACAGCTTTTTATCATTCGTCTTGCTTATAACTGAAAGGTAGAACATTATGAAGTATATGCTCAAGCCAAAGGGTTGGTCACTTCTTGATTTTCTTTATGATTATCATTATGGCACTACAGATCGAGCTATCTTTTTTGATAATGAAGAAGAAGTTATTTCATTTTTTCGTTTTACTGTTGAAGAATCAGTTGCAGATGCTACTGCAAATATTAATTCTTGGCAAGGAGAAGATAGGTTAACAGTTGTCATGAATCTTGCATCAAAACCAGTTTCATTCATCAATGCAATTAAAAATAATTTTCACTATTTTACCGTCCATTGTGTTCTTCCTTCTAGCGAAAAAACTTGGTATCAATCGTATTCGATGAAGGGAAACCTTAAATTTAATCCAAAAAATTATAAACTCTTTGTTATTGAAGAAAAGCAGGTACGAAATCATAAGTTTAAGGTTGTGCAGCATCTTACTTGGAATCGCTTTTATAAGAAATGTGTTTCACTTGGTTTGACTAATGAACAGCTAATGCTTAATAACCCATGAAAGCCAGATATAAATACAAGATTGGTGAATTAATAGTTTGCCATATACCATCTATATCTGGAGAGCCGCAGATACTTACTGGTATTATCTATTCTCGGCATCGTGGCCGAGATTCAGGTTGGGAAGAAAATATATACAGCATATTTTTACAGGGAGAGTATGAAAATCACTTTTTAATCTCAGATAAAATCTGCCTGACAGAAAGGTATATGCGTAAGTTATGAAACTGTTTAAAACCGGCGACCTTATTCAGATTAATAAAAATATTTATCTTTCTGTTGGTCTTGATTATGAAGAAAGTATACAATGTAATGTTGGAGATCTTTTTCTTATTATTTCAGATAATTTGATTATTGATGGCGAACAACAATACGAAATTCTTTCTGTAAAAACAGATCGTGTTCTATACTGGCATAAAAATGATCTTCACAGTTATAAAAGTCCGTACTTTTCCAAGATCGAAATTTAAAGGAAATTATGAATAAATATATTGATATTGGTAATAATGATGTTATGTTTATTCGTGTATATGGTAGGCTAATTCCTATTAGTAAGGTTGATTTTGTGCAACTTGATCCAAACAAAGGCCATATTATTCAGGATATTCCTTTGAGTGAGCCAATCAATCTTCTTATGCATAAGAACATGCATGACTTTAGTAAGCCTATTGAAGATAGAAGAACCTTCAATAAAGATGGTACTTCTGCACTTCTAGAAGGTGCTTTGTCACCAAGCTATGGTGAAGAATAATATGGCTAAATTTCGTTCACAAATGTTTATGGTTGGTGATCTTGTTGAGGCGAATTTTAACTCAACACAACAGTATGGTTATGGTATTGTTATAGCAGTTGATAGTTCTTCTATGAATCCAAAGGTAACTGTATTTTGGCCAAATAAAAACAAGCCAATAGATGAATATTTTCAGGACATTAAAAGAGTGTGTTATGAATAATCAAGAAGTTGTTGGAACTCTTATTTTTGATCCAAATGACAAACAAATTGGGATTATATTCGCAATAGATCCAGAAAAACAATATGGATTTAAGGTATATTGGCCAAATTTTTTTGATGGATTTGTTTCTGATGAGTCTCTTGCGAATATAGAGTGCTTATATCAGAAAATTTCCTTTTAAATAATTATTTAGTGGGTTTTATGAACTATTTTAATGTAGGCGATATTGTCGAAACAAAGATTGGCAATCTTCTTGCAACAATTTTAGATATTTGGCCTCATAAAGAAATGGCTAAAATCTATATTCATTCACGAGATACAGAATATATTATAAATTACAATCGAATTAAAAAACTCTAAATGCCTAACATTAAAGCTGCAACTATTGAAAATATCAAAATTGGTCAGTTAGTAGCACATGCATATCTTAAAGATTCAGCAGATGAATATAGATTAGCTATTGTTGTTGATGGTGATGATGGATATGGCGATGTTGGAATCGTATTTCAGCAAATACCAGATAAAACTTATTATTTTGAAATCAATAAACTATTGATTTTTGAGGATTAAAATGGCAAGAAAAAAACTTATAACAAACCCGGATGGTACTCTTTCATATCCTCACACTTTTAAATTAGGTGATCTGGTCGAACTTCAAGATATTTATAAATTCAAAGCAGCATATGGTAATGGCTTTGGGGTAATTACATCTATAGATAATACTAGACTGATTGTATTTTGGCAAGATGCTCAAAAATATATGGATTACACAGTTGCTACAGCTACACTTACTTTAAAGGTCGTATAAATGAAGAAAAAGAATACTCCTCTTTCGAGCGAAGAAAAAGAAATTATAAAACAGGAAAATCTCATTATAGAAGAATTAACAAGAGAAGATCCAGAAAAACTTATTTTAAGTGAAATTGGTACAGTAATTCAGGATTATATTGATGCATATTTATCACACTCTGACTTAGCTGGAAAAAGAACAGCAGAAACATATGTATCGCACCTTCTTTTTGCTATAGTAAAAAGATTAAATAAAAACTCAAAAACAATTAATTGATAATCGACTTTACTTGTTGTTGACAGAAGGCGGAATGTGTGATAGGATAGCTATCGGACAGCACAAACGAGGTTAAAAGTGCCTTATTATCGTCATTTTAAGCCGGCTCCAACCAATAATCAATTTAACTCTATCAATACTCGTGTAAATGATCCATCCCTTAAAGAAAGGCTTGAAAAGCTACTTACTAATCCTGCTGTTCGTCAGTATCCTAAGACTGAAGAGTTCATGCGTTCTCTCCTTGAACAATTTAATGCACGGGGTTCGCTTTCGACTAATCAAGTTAGATGCATCGAAGATAACGAAAAGAGGTATTCCGATGATGCTTTGCAAGAGAATGCTGCCATTATCAAAGCATGGCAAGCATCGTATGATGAGGACAAGCGAACAAAGATGCGTCTCATTGCCAAGTGGTACAAGGATATGGCTGCAGCCGGAAGCCAGCCCTATTATTATCGTGATACCTGCGAAAAGGTACTCGCGGAAGAAAGTTATATCCCTTCCGAGCAGACTTATGAAAAGATCGTGAATAATAAATATGCACAGCGTTATCTTGAACAATTGGCTTCTAAACCAAAGTTTAACAATGGTGATGCTGTTGTGTTGACTAATGTTGGAAAAAATTCTTTTGTTGCTGGCAAGCACAACGATAATACTTTTATTATTATTGAAGTTACCAATAAAGTTCGTGCTGCTGCTGGTTCACGTTCTTATTCATTGCTGCCTATTGGTGATGATGTTTTGATCAATATTGAAGAACGATACTTGAAGCTGTCACGATGAATAGTTATTCACTTGGTAATCCTCCACCAGTAAAGGTGGGGGATCTTCTTTTTCTAAATCTACCCGATGAAGGTGGGTTTGGTATTATAATTGATCTTTATGAAGCCAGATATAAAGGTAAGATGACTAAAATGATGAAAGTATATTGGCCAACGCGATTGAATGTTTTTCAAGACCACGATATTAATCTTGTTGCTTGGTCTACACTAATTCAATACCACGGCAATCAATAAAATGTTTAAAGTTGGTACCCTTATTTATGATAATTGGGATGAAGAATGGGGAGTAATTGTAAAAATAGAAAGAGAAACAAAAGAGCAAACCTGGTATAAAACTGTTTGGTGTGAATCGGTAGATCATACGCTCAGTTGTATAGATCTTGAAGACGATAGATTTGAAATATATGAAACAGTATAAAACTGGTACCTTGTTTTCTTTTATAGAGCCTCGTTCTTATTACGAAGGTGAAGAAAAAGATACAACTTTTGTTTTACTGGTTTCTTCTCACAAAGATGGAAATAATATTGGATATAGATTCTATGATACGGCTATAGAAAATTATTATAATTTAGCTGCTACTGATTTAGAGTGGAAGCTTGTTCAAGGATATTGGATACTAGAACATGAGTCGGAAAACTTTTAAAACTGGTACCATCTTTTCTTTCAAGGATTTTGCAGATGATACTTATGATACTCTTGCCTTACTTCTTTCTGGAGGGATAAGTACCGATAGTGGTAAATATTATTATTTATTTCATTTTATGGATGATAGTCAGGAGTTTTGTATATTGGATACTTATCTAGATAGGGATATTAAACGCGGCTATTGGAAGATTGAATATGAGCCAGAATAAGTTTAAGATTGGTGATCTTATATGCTTAAATTTCTCTAGAACATTCGCTGATATTAACAGTGAATATTTTTCCTTTACAAAAGGTCAACTTTTTCTTATCATTTCTAAAAATATACAATCAAAGAACAGACTTCTTCATGAGTATACAATTCAATCTATCAGTGGTTCATATATTGAGATGTATACCGATGTTCTAGAGGATGCATTTTCTATAGTAGAATAAAACATATGCCGCCAAAATATAGAGTATTATCGATTGAGACTGGCAGAGTATTTTATGAGTCAGCCTCATTTCAAGAGCTTATACAAATTGTAGATATTCCGGCTTGTGAACATATGGCTGTCATAACAGCAGAAATAGGGCAGGAATTAATCTATAACATTAAACCTGTTGTTTCAACAATAAAAATTAAAGTTATTAAAATATCTTAGTTTTTATATCTATGGCATAGAACGTTCTTATCTGTTGACGATAGGATCGATCCATGCTATGCTGACTTCCCCGGCAAACAAAGGAGATCACCGTGGTCTATCGTAGAAGCGTGCACTGTCGTTGGTGCGGTGGTACTGGACATAATCAGCGAGGATGCCCTAAACTAAAAGAACAGGCACGACAAAATCCAAATAGTTATGCAGCACAAAAAGTGGCTCATCATGCTTCTTCAAATACTACCAAAAGGTGTGGTTATTGTGGTGAAACTAGCCACAATAGAAAGACTTGCAAGAAGCTCATCGTAGATTATTCACAAGCTATTGCAAAAAATGCAGAATATCGAAAGAACCTCTTCCAGAAAATGTGTAAAACTGGATTTGGTATCGGTGCTCTTGTTGAGCCTAGGTACGATAGCCATATGGCTATTATCACAGAAATTAATTGGGATAGAATCACTTATCACGAAAATAGTGATAGTATTACGCTTGATGCTAGCCAATACACTCGTTATCCCATTAAATTGGAAAAGTTCTCTAAACTAGAAAGCACCGCCGGTTATAATGATTACTATATGACACTTCTTTCCGGTGTAAGTGAAGAGATGGTTATTACCCAGATTCCAGAAGATTGGTTCTCTGGTAAGAGCAGTCACATAGAAGAAAGGTTCTTTCCAAAGAAGTAAAATTTAAATCACTTTTAGCCCACTTAATAAGTGGGTTTTGGTGTATATGCATTTCCAAGTTGGCGATCTTATTGTTGTTCGTAATAGCCATAGAATTGCACTGGTTACTGATATTGTTCAAGGACAACTGTTTCTATTTTGGCAGGATAGTTTAAAGACTATGCCTTTTTCAGTTAACGTTGCTGTAAGCCTGATTGAAAAAGGAAAATGGGCTATATCAAAGGAAACTTAATGAAGTGGCATTTGACCAACTACAATATCGGTGATATGTTTATTGATACACGCCACAAAGAAGGAACTAGAAGTTTCCTTCTTATTGACATAGACGAGGATGATAAAGATATATATTACACTTTCTATATCTCTCCCGATGGTAAAGAAGATGTATTCTCTGGAAATATTTTAGAGTATTTTGTTCGTTATCACATTTATGTCCATTATCCTTTGGTGGAGTAATGAAATATCAAGTTGGTGATCTTATCGAATATTCTCGTAAGCTACCCGACAATACACAAATCAACGGTGTTGGTATTGTTTATGCCATTCACGATATTACAGATGGTATTTATGATACAACACAGAGAACTGTTTATGAGATTCTTTCTACTTCAGCGGAGAGTAATCCTATTGTAAAGTCTCATCAAATGAGAAAGATTAAGTAAAATGTATAATGTTGGTTCACTCTTACACTATCAAATTGATTCTTTCATTAGTCAAGAAGAACTCAGAGAAGTCAAATGTCAAAAAGGTGATTTATTTTTAGTTATCAGAGCTGATAAACATCATGCTTATCTTGTTCATCAAAATACTTTATATAGCAGTTATTGGGTAGTCCGTACTTTAGATAGATATTTTAAAGCGGTGATATAGATGACAGAAAAAAAAGATTTAGAAATAAAGATAGGAGATTTTTTTCTGTCTGGCGGTGATGTTCTTGTATATGTCTCTGGGTTTTCGTGCGGTCCTTCACCTCTAAAAGAAAATAATGGATATGCAGAGTTTTATGGTTTAACTTTTTTAAATGGGAAGCCACAAGGTAAAACAACTTGGATAGAAAAAGAAGATATAGTTAAACTATTAGATGAGGGAGTTTGGGAATTTGTACTAATAAATTAGGCTTATGTGCTTAGTGTCTACATAGTGAAGCGGATGATCTGTGATAGATCACCCTGAACTAAATAAAACTGCCGTAGTTTCAAGCACTTAGGTGCGCTCGGCGATGGTGCTTGACGCTTTGCCCGATCCGTGTTAGAATGTGCTGGTGGCTCGCATGGTGCGATTCACGGTCAAACAATAACGTAAGAGGTTCGCATGTCCTTTGGTCTTTCTGTTGACTTTGCCACTTTCAATCGCATTATTCCTTCGGTTATTGCAGAAGCAAAGCCGATTCTTATTCGTGGTCGTCATGGTATTGGTAAGTCCGAACTTGTGTATCAGGTTGCACGAGAACTCGGCATGCCGGTTGTTGAACGTCGTGCATCACAGATGACGGAGGGCGATCTTGTTGGTCTGCCTTCGATTAATGGTAATCGTACCTCTTTCAATCCGCCGGATTGGTTTAAGGAGGCTTGCGAGCATCCCGTCGTTTTGTTTCTTGATGAGGTTGATCGTGCAACCATCGAGGTTCGTCAGGGTATCTTTGAGCTTACTGATTCTCGTAAGCTGAATGGTCATGTGCTTCACCGTGGCACTCGTATCTTTGCTGCTGTTAACGGCGGTATGCACGCTGCACAGTATCAGGTTGGTGAGATGGATCCGGCGGAACTTGATCGTTGGTCTGTCTTTGACGTTGAGCCTACTATCGAAGATTGGCTTGCTTGGGCTAAGGATAATGTCCACAGTGTTATCTGGGACTTTATCAATAATCATCGCAATCATCTTGAGCATAATAATGGTGATTTTGAGCCAAACAAGAAGTATCCTTCACGACGTTCTTGGAAGCGTTGCAATGATGTAATGCAGCATGCTGGTCTGTTGACTGGCGAATACAGCAAGGATATTATTCCTCTTTCTGCTGCATTTATTGGTTATGAAGCAGCCATCGAACTTGGTAGTTTTATTCAGAACTATCAGCGAATCGTTACACCGGCTGATATTATTGATAATGGTAAGTTCAATCTTGTTGAGAAGTTTGCTCTCAATGAGCATATTCAGCTGATCGATAAGATGGATGCTTGCAAGGTTTTGCAGGATAAGCTGACTACTGAACAGATCACTAATCTTGCTACCTATTTGTTTATGCTTCCTTCAGAAGCCACAATGAAGCTGTGGAAGAATGTTGGTCGTCCCCCCGCTCCAAAGGATAACACTATTGCACTCCACAAGGCTGTGATTAATGGTGTTAAGGTTGGTGATTATATCACTAAGCTGCTTTCTGATGTAGCTACCAAGAAGTGATTAACTGTGAGGGGTGATACATTATTAGTGTATCACCCTTCACTTATTATAAATAAAGTCAAATTATGCTTAAAAAGACACTATATACTAATATGACCAAGGAGAAAGACGTTTCAAGCTCTTTTTGGCAAGATAAGATAAATATTATCGAATCATGGCTAGCCAAGCGTGGCTATAAAGTCATTCGTGGTAAAACAAAGCATATAGTTGATAGTGTAGACTTTGAAATGAAACTAGTCTTTCTTTCAGAAAGATCTAAGTCACATAATCAGCTTTTCAGCATACTTCATGAGTGTGGCCATATTCTAAATCGCGATAAGAACTTCAATAAGAAGTATAAAGCACTTGAAGCTGCCGATAAAGATCCACGTAAATTGAAAACTATGCGCTTCCTTATTGAAGAAATAGAGGAAGAAACAGAAGCGTGGCGTCGAGGTGAAACATTAGCCAAGAAACTTAATATCGATATTGATACAGATCAGTATTATAGTTATGCCGCTAAATTTCTTATGACATATGTTGTTACTGCTGCAAAAGGTAAAGGTTATCTTATTCAGTAAACAAGAACATTTTTAGTATTATATACAAACTCCAGCCAACACTTGACTTCTGTGCCCATCGTGCTATAATGACGATGGGCAGAGACTATTCAGCAGATCACACTATAAAAGGAAGTTAATCATGACCACTGGTTTTGATCTCAATATGCACATGTTCCGCTTGCTTAAGAAGGAACCATTTTTTGCTGCAATCTCACGTTGTATTAGTAAGATTCCTTCTACTGCTGTTCCTACTGCCGGTGTGCGGGTTAATCCTGATTCTGGCTACTTCGAAATGATGTATAATCCAGAGTTTTTTGATTCTCTTGGCAATGGTGATCCAGAACGCCAACAGGTTGAGATTCTTGGTGTATTGAAGCACGAGTTTTATCACTTGCTTTTCGAACATGTGACTGGTCGTTTGCCTGAAGATGGTATGAATAGAAACTGGAATATCGCAACCGATCTTGCGATTAATTCTTTTATTGCTGATGAACTTCCTGCATTTGCAGTTATTCCCGGTCGTTCTTATACTGATCCAAAGACCGGCGAAACTAATAATATGTTTGCAGATATGGAGCCATACCTTTCTGCAGAGCAATATTATAAGATTATCAAGGAGAAGAAGGAAGAAGAACAAGAAAAGAATGGCGGAAAGGGTCAACCACAATCTGGTGATGGTATGCCTGACTCTCTTGATAGTCATGATGGATGGGCTACAGAAGGAGGCGACAAGGTTGATTCTGTAACTCGACAGATTGCTTCTGAACGATTGAAGGAAGCTATTCAGGACGCTGTTGAAGAAGTAGTAAAGGAGGGTCGCGGTTGGGGTTCTGTTTCACATAAAATGCAGAAGCAGATTATGGATTCTATTAAGTCTCAACTTGATTGGAAGTCTATTCTTCGCTATTTTGTAAAGACTTCGCAAGCTGCTGATCGTTCTAACTCGATGAAGAAGATCAATCGTCGTTATCCCTATATTCATCCGGGTCGAAAGACTGCTCGTACTGCCCGTATTGCAGTTTCGATTGATCAATCTGGTTCTGTGCATGATGGTATGCTTGCTGCTTTCTTTGCTGAACTGAATAAGCTGGCCGAGATTGCAACATTTACTGTTGTACCATTCGATGATGCCGTTTATGAAGAAAAGGTCTATGAATGGAAGAAGGGTGCAAAGCATAAGCGTGAGCGCGTTCTTTCTGGTGGTACTAACTTTGATGCACCTACTGACTATGTGAATAAGAATAGCTTTGATGGCCACATTGTTCTGACTGATATGTATGCACCAAAGCCAAAGGCTAGTAAGTGTCAGCGTATGTGGATGACCACGGAAGCGTGTGCTCGTTCACCATATTTCCAGACGAATGAGAAGATTATTGCTATTCCTGATAAGGACTGTGCAGACGGTTGATTTATTATAAAGAAGGGTGGTTTTACGCCACCCTTCTTTGTATTTATACATGATGCCAAAAACGCACACAAGACATAAAAGAAACTCCTTTCAAAAAGGTGATTTAGTTGAATATGTTGGTCGAGATCCTTTAGAAAGAGGAATAGGTGTAGTATTAGAAGAAATATCTCAAACTGAATGGTATCCAACGTGGGATATAGAAGATTGTGATTTAAATGAAAATAATCTTTCTTTTGTGCGAGTTTATTGGCAGAATCTAGATAGAGAAGAGACACTACATAAAGCCAGAATAAGGCGCATAGCAGATATTGTTGTAATAAGTAAAAATGCCAAAAACAAAAAAGGATAATCTTCTAAAAAAGGTACATAGAGGAAACCATTTTTCTAGGAAAACTCAACCTATTTTTGTTGGTGATTTAGTTAGAGCTGATATATATCTGTCTGATCCTAATCTATTAGGACTTATTGTAGAAGTTTTTACTTTTGAACAAGAATGGTATGCCAGAATATACTGGCAAAATGGTCATACTACAACAGTAGTATCCAGTTTTTTATATATTGTTTCTGGCATCGAGGATTAAAAGCTAATATGTCTGATGCAAATGATAAAACAATTGTTGAGGTTAGATTTAGAGTGTATATGTATGATGATATTAATGATATCAGACACGTTATCAAGATACCAATTTCATATTTTGAAGACTTAGAAGATTTTGGTATTTCATTTATAGAAAACAATGAGTATGAGATTGAAGATTTAATGCTCGATACTTTAAAGTATTTAACAGCATTAGAAATAAAACAGCTAGTCAGTTTTGGTAAGAGAATCGATAACCACGAGTAAGCTAATGATTCTAGATCTAACCAAAGGCAGCTACTATCTTATCGATACTCGATACGAGAACTTTGAAACAGGAGAAGAATACATTGTAAGAAACCTTTATTTTATTTTAGATGAAACATTTCGTGATTATGAAGAGGAAGTTATTAATCCTCGTAAAACGCAACGTACTTTCCACGTTTTTGATGTGTATGAAAATTTTACTACTTTCTTGCGAACTCAAGGTATTCGTAGAATCCTAAAAGAAGGAGCCAAACTAGAATGATAACAAAAAAAGATGTTTTTAAATTTATATTATTTGAGAATCCTTCCACAGATAAAAGAGAGATATATAAGATTCCAATAAAAGTATATGAAAATGTCATCGAAGGTAAAACCAATAAAAGTATCATATTGACAAACCTATTGGATGGTGAAGAAATAGTATTTGGTGGTAGTGCTTTAGAATATCTAATAAACAACTCAGAAGTGTATTAAGTGTAGGCTGATCTCTCCAGCAGATAAGCAGATCACTGTAAACAAATAAAAACACGAGCAAGATCAGGCACTTAGGCCCGCTCGGTGATGGTGCTTGACGCTTTGCCCGATCCGTGTTAGAATGTGCTGGTGGCCACGGTGGCCAAACGGAACAAAGCCCGTTATGCTTTGTATTATAAAGTGGAGTAGTTATGGTACAGACCGCTGTTGTTTCTAGTGTTTCTCGTATTTTCAATAACCCTGACTTTTCTGGTGAGACTCTTACTATTAATGATATGCTTGAACTTTCCGGCGTGTCTAAGGCTACACTTATGAAGAAGCTGGCAGCAGCTAATCTTACTCCTGTTGGAAAGCAGGTTTCTGGTGGTCGCGGCCGGCCGTCTGCCCTTTATGATCGCGATAGTTTTATGGCTGCTATGTCTTTGACTGTTCAGCCTATTGTTGATACCAATGAAGCTGACGCTGTTGCAGAACCTATGAATGATGTGGGTGAGGTTCGTACAATGACTGTAGACGAGATCAATGCTGCACTCGCAGATTCAGCGTGAATATATAAAAAAACAAAATAGAAATAGTTAACAGAATATAGCCAGTATGATAAAGTCATTCTGGTTATTGCCTAGTAGCTCAGTCGGTAGAGCGTTTGACTGTTAATCAAAATGTCCTTGGTTCGAACCCAAGCTAGGCAGCAAAAAAACAGTTTATCCGTTCTGTAAAAACGGATATTTGGATTGATAGCTCAGATGGTAGAGCAGTAGACTTTTAATCTATTGGCCGTGGGTTCGATCCCCACTCAATCCACCAAAACAAAAGTTAAAAAAGGATATATGTGAGACTCGTAACCAAGCGTTCGATTGAATGTCTTTTTATTGGCAAAAACTATAGCTCAAAAAATACAAAAGTTATTGGTGATAGGCTCTATCTTTGGGATACACCGATTATTGAAGTAAGAGATGATGGTGTTTATATTCAGACTGGTGGCTGGAATACGAGCACTACAAAAGAAAGACTAAATGGACTTCCTGGAGTTAGAGTATATCATAAGAAGCACATTCTTCATCTTAATGGTGTTCCTTGGAATGGAAACTGGTCTAAGGTAGATACAAACTTTTTCCTCTGATTAAGAGAAATAGGAGATAATATGGATAAGCAAGTTATCAATGGTGTTATTTCTATGATTAATAGTTTTGATTGTCTGCATATGCGTCAAACTTTCTTAAATCTTCAAGAAGATGAAAATAGCACAAATGCACAGCTTGTGCAGGATGCACAAAACTGGAATGCATACCTTGATACATATTGTGCTATTTATACCCATCTCAATAGAAATATTCCAGTTCTTTGATATATAAAGAGTGCCCCATCTAATGGGGCTTCTTATATTTTAAACACACAACAAACAAGAGGTTATAAAATATGATTGCAAAGTCGCGTGAAGAACAGAATATGGCTATCATCGAGATGCAAAAAGAGATTATCAGTGAAAACTTTGTTGGTATTGATTTTTCTTCTATGTGTCCAGCTTATACTTTGCAACTTCTGACTGAAGAAACTGAAAATGTTGGTGGTTTTGGAATCTTTGTTAAGGGTGAGTGGTAAGCGAGATAAGAAAAGGATGTTTATAATAATTGAAATAAACAATCTTGAATTACTAGATATGCCATATTCAGATTATGCTAGCATACAACACCTTTTTAGTGATGATGATTATAAACTTCAAAGAAGAATATTTTATCTGAGGGATGAAAAATACAAGTATCTAGAACAGTATCCAAATCTAGATCACTACTATATAGTAACAGATCTACTGATAGATAAGACTTATGGTCTATATACAGATGGTTTAGAAAAACTAATCAAATATGGTACCATATTAGACTAGAAAACAAGGTTAAATATGTATCTATTGGTTAATGATATGTATATAAGTGTAACTGGTATTCTTTATGGCAGAGAAGGTGAAAGAGTTATACTTTATAATCCAGCATCCTATCACTATATAACAAATCCAAAAAACAAGATTAATAGCACCAAGTTTACAGATATACTTTCTGGAAAAGAGATTAATCTAGGTGTAATAGTGTTAGAATCTCTTGCTACCAAAGGTACCCTATTTTAAGTTCCCGAGAACACAAGAATTAAATATGTTTATTCTACTTGAAGGACCAGTCTCAATAGGTGAGTTATCATTAAAAACACAAGAAAGAGCAATCTTTTTTATAAAAGAGAATGACAAAGAAGATATTGAAAACAATATACAAAAAACAGTTGCAGTATATCGGATAATCAATAGTTTAACAGATAGATCATATTTCCTATATGCATGGCAAGTTAAACTGGTAACACTAAGTGGTATCATCCTTCAATAGTATCCCTGAGATAAGGACACAAAGATATAAAACTAGCCTTTATTGAAGGACAGGTTAACTATAGCACCATCCTATAATCCTGCCGAGACAAGAAGAATATAATATGTTAATCCTACTAGATGAACATGTTTCTATAGAAGGTCATATCTTCTCAGGCGCTAAAAAGGATAGACTTTTACTATTCTTTTCAGGAAGCTATAAAGAAACCCTAAAAAAAGATTCCAGAAAAGAAGGGTACACCTTTCTAGATCTATTGTCTGGTAATACTGTATATGTATCCAATCATCAGTTAACCCTATATAAAGGGAATGTAATAGAAGATTAAACCTGCCCAAAACAGTCACTTAAAAAAGTGTCCACTTCTCCCTTTTTGTTTCCGTAAATAGCCGGCTACACGGTAGATATAATCTAGTAAAAAAAAACACCAGCCGTAGCTGGTGGGAAAGTTAAAAAGTGGTGGTGGAGGGTGGGTATTAAATCACTATACCACAAACAGATCAATACAAATTAAATAGTGTACCATTTTAGAAAAAGAATAGAAAAAGAGAAAAAAGATAAAAAAAAGATAAAAAAGTTTATATTTTAAAATACAAGCTTGTTAGTACCCTATAGGTTTAACCTGTATATAGAATATATGCTGCAGCTAGATTACTAGAATCATCATGGGATAGGGGAGAAACCGTATAAAACGGTATAGAAAAAGGTGTTCCGCAGTAGGAAGCCGTTTTATAGATATTGGCTAGAAAAGTGTATTTTTAAATCATTCAGAGATAGGGAGAAAGTCGAATAAAAGGCTATAAAAAAGGGTGCTCCGCATCCGGAAGCCATTTTATAAATATTGGCTAGAAAAGCCGGTTCAGGAATCATGCTGGGATAGGAGAGGATCCTTATAAAAAAGGATAGTGATCTCTCCGGGATCGATTAGAGATCACGTATAATAAATGAAAAGCCCCCATATATCGCGGGTTTAGCATCGCGGGCAGTCTGTGCTTGACTTTCCTGCCGGTTCTGCTATAATGCCCCTATGACGAACGCACTCACCGCTGAAACCCTCGCAATGCTTCAGGATGCAATCACTACCATTGGTAGCATGAGCCGTGGGGAGGTTGCTGGTTTGAGTGACAGTGATCTTGATATGCTGACTGATCAGGTTAACTATATTGTTTCTGTTGCTAAGACTGAGAAGGCTATTCGTCAGCGGCAACGTGATGATCAGGTTATTAAAGATAGAGAGATGGCTCGCAGGAATATGTGCCAGACGATTAACGATACAGTTAATCGTGTTCACTCCCTGCAGGAATATGGTTTGCTCGTTAACCTTGCCGGTCTTATGGCATATGCCAAAAAGAAAAACGATATGGGCTTCTATGCACTTCAGAATAAGATCGAAGATATGCTGGAAAAGCATGATCTTAATGATCCTCGTGTTATTGCCCATCTGGTGAATATGGCTAGCTAGTTTCTTTCTATATAGAATCGCCACTTTTTCCCTTAAGGGAGGTAGATATATGAATCTGGCAGACGCAACCCCTTTTGTTACACTTTCGGATGGTGAGACTTGGGATGTAGTTTCTGGTGTGCAGGTTTCTTTTCTTACTTGGGAAGGTGAGGGTGAAGTTTTTGATTCTGGTAGGATTGATACAGTAGAACCAGAACATGTTCTGGCCACAGTATCTTTACGGGAACTGGTGGAATGCTGGTTGCAAAAGAATAACAGTTAACCGGAAGAATAAAAAAGAAGGTGAACGGGCGTGGGTGCCTGTTTTCTATATAGATTATTCAACCGGTGAGGATTAAAGATATGGAATATCTCTACGTTCAGGATGGTTATTATGATATCCCCGATCATCACTTTTCAGAAGTGCACTATGATATCGATGGAAAAAAGCAAGGTCAAGAAAAAGTATCATCTGGTACCGTACTTATCCTACCACTTTCACCATACTGTGATGATGATCTGCCATATTAACTTTTATATCTGATCTCGTCAGTTAACTGCGCAGATCAGATATAATGAAAGAAAAAGCCCTTTTTTCAACCGGTTACAGCCGCACACATTCCCGCTTGACTTTCCGGCGGGCTTGTGGCATAATGTGCCTATGACGAAAGAAACCCGCTCCCTTGCCAATGGTGCCGCTTCTGAATGTATCTGCCGCCGATGTGTTTCGCCCGGTTCTCTTTGGCGTCGACATGTTAAGATTGCAACACGGCGTGGCATCCGTCACAGTGAAAAAAGACATGTTCAGGCCAGCATGCTGGGCCTTTGATATAACGTTAACGTTAACTCTTTCCTAGGAGATATATCATGAATAAGCCTAAGCTGCCCGGTTATATGATGACAACGCGCCCACACTATCTCGATGGTAAGCCGGTTATCTGGCAGACCCTTGAACGTATCAAGCTGGGCCGGACTGTCGAGATCTATCGTAAAGAGCACAGTGGACATGTGATGCGCGTTTCACCGTGTGGCAATATTGCAATGGTCAAGCAGCATGATGCTATTGTGGAAGTCGATGTGTGCGAGCTTTCCACCGCTTTTTGATCAAGCTACTGCAGAAGATTAAGTATATACCAACCGGCCTATAGGCCGGTTTTTTGTTATTCTATTCCTGCAAGAGCAGTTAGCGAGAGTATATAAAAAAAGTATCGATAGCTATAGCTAGAGGTATCACGTGATCTCTCCTTAACTGTTACAGATCAGATATAGTGATCTCCCGGTGATCTCTCCCAGATCACATACACTAAAAAAATTAACCCTCTTTTCAGGCACTTACGCCGGCAGCATCGGAGGGCTTGACTTCCTTTTCAGCCCGTGCTATAATGTGCTGGTGGCGAGCGGGTGACGGTAACCGCTAGCTGCTTTCCTAACCTAACCGTCTTGTTCGTGATAAGAGGTATATACTATGACCAACGTCAACACCGCTCGCAAGGCTATTGTTTCTGCCAAGGATATTGCCCTCGCTGTTGTCACTGGCGGCGCTAGCAAGGTTCGTGATCTGCACAATGGTACCGGCTTCACCGCAAAGACCCTTGACGGTGCTATTGCACTGTTTGACGGTACCGAGCATGGCAATACTCTGGCTGCTCTGCGTAGCGAACTTTTCTCTACTGTTAACAGTGGCGTTCGCGGCCGTAAGCCTGCTACTGTTGGCGCAACCCGTGAATACACTGTGCAGGAAGTCGGCGAGACTGGCGCTTTTGTTCGTCTGCCCGTTGGTCTGCTTGGTCTGGTCAAGGGTGACAAGGTTTCTGTGACCTTTGACGATGGTGTTATCTCTGTTGTCCGCGCTTGACTGTTAGGATTGATACATAGTCTGTCGGCCTATCTGGCCGGCAGATCAGCAATAGCATAATGCCCCACCCTAACAAGGTGGGTTTTTTTATATTTAAAAATAAGCAAAGCCAATAAAATAAATATATAAAAATGGTGGTAGGTGCCCCCCCTCCCCCCTATATACCGGAATCTAAGTACCAGTGGTAGATATAGTATATACTGGCGGCTAAGTACGCGCAAGAAATACCGGCCAAATTTTTGGAAATTTTTTTAACACACTGTGTTAAAGGGGTAGGCAGAAAATTTTCTGGAAAAATTTTAGGCACTAAGCACCAATATAGGCATTTAATAGTTTTAATAGTTTATTAAGGCTAATATAGGCTATAATAGGCTTATATAAAAAATAAAAAATTAACCGGTTAGTAAGCTTAAGATAGAATGCTTAATTTAAACAGCATAGGAAGGGCTGTGGCATACAAGTTAGCCGTATATCGGCCTAGGAGGATATAAGCCCCTATAATGCATCCTGTTGCTTTGCAGGGCTATATAGATAGTGTGGTAGAGTTAGCATATGCAAGGCAGATTATCTGCAGTTTATATTAGGCAGGCTATCTGCTTTAAAATGCATAAAAATAGAGAAAAAAATTAACCGGTTAAGTAAAAAACTAATTAAATGGGTACTAGTGCCACTATATAATAACATAATGGCTGAAATTTGCAAATTATAGCAGCCTGTTAACGTTAACAAGAGGATTTATAAATGAAAATAAGTAAAGATAAGCTTAAAAGGATAATCAAGGAAGAACTTGATAAGGTTATGAAGGAAGGCGTTGGTCATGTATTTGGTATGGATTACTTGAGTGGTAGACATAAAGGTCTATTTGATCAAGCAATTCAGCAGCTGAATAAAGCAAAACAAAGTGGCGAAGACTTCGCAAGAGTTAATATTTCAGGCATGCAATTTATATTAAAAGGTGGTGATGAAGGCGCAACTGTACAATATGTTGGTTCAAAACCTGGAATTTATGTTGAAGGACCAAAAGTACCACGCTTTTCAATTGAAGCAATCGATGATAAAGGAGATAAATTTTTAGCTCAACTAAGTGCCGGTAAACAAGAATTTTATCAAGATCAGGCAGCTGCTCAAAACAAACAAATACAAAAAATATATGAAGGTGGCCTTGAAGAAATAAAAGGTGAGAAAGGTCGCGCACTTTCCAAATTCAAGGGCAGCTGGGCACGTACTTTGGGTCACCAAGATACAACAGGTGCCGGTGACGTTGGTAGTGTTATTAAAAATATCAGAATGGCTAATGATGAGCGTGATGAAGAAGAAGACGATATATATGGGCCAACAGTAACCAAAGATGAAATAATCGATGATTTGTTGGTTAATCTGGAAATCGATCCACAAAGCAAACTAGCTATCGATCTCAGAAGTGCTTTAAAAGCAGCTGCAAAAGAAAATTCAGTTAGAAATGCAGAAAAAGTCGCTGATATTCTTCGCGGCGGTTCTGGTGAAATGCATGGTGATCTATTAGCACAAAGAAAGCCGGCCAATATAACTCAAAAAGGCAAAGCCAGTAAAGATAGCATCAAAGGGCTTAAATATTTAATGTCTCGTGCAGCTGGACAAGGTGGTCTTAAAGAAGAAGAACTTGATGAAGTAAAAGCACATGGTGGAGCCGAAGAAAAAGGCGAACACAAAGGTGAAACCGCAGCTGAAAAAGCAAAGCACGAAAAAGGTGAAAGTGCTGCCAAAGAAAAAGAAGAACACGATAAGAAAAAAGATAAGAAAAAAATGGAAGAGGCTCAAGTAGAAGAACTTCGTGAATCATTCCGTAGATTTACAAAACTTCCAAAAGCTGTATTAAAGGACTGAAATTAATTTGATCCGGATACAAATTAAGGCACCCTTAACAGGGTGCTTTACTTTTGGCAGCTGCCGTGGTAAACTGCTGCTCCAACTTGGAGTACTCCTGTGACCCGTTATTATGAAGAAATAGATATTGATAATCCAGCAATTGGTACCGGTGAAGATATCTTGCTTTTTTTAAAAAATAAAAGTTCTATTGGACAAGAATTACTTGATGCTATAGAAAACAATGATTTAGAAAAAATGTGCCTGCTTTCTTCAAAGTTAGGTCGCATTGGCTATACAACTCATGAGTTAGAGATATTTTTTGATTTTGTATTTAATCATTTCCGGAAAGAAAAAAAAGTTGGATCACGTGAGAACACTGCTTGACAAAGCGATGGATCTCTGCTAAGATAGGTGAACAACGGGTGCAATTAGCGGCCCGCTTTTTATAAAAAGGATTTAATTATGCGTTTTATTCTAACTTTCTCACTTCTTGTTGGTCTTGCTGCAGCTTGCCAACAGAAAGATACAGTCGAAGCAGCCCCAGATGCCTCAACTGTAAGTCAAGATGTTGTAGCTGGTGAAGTTCCAACTACTTCAACCGAAGTAGGCTCAAACACATCTACAGCTGCAACACCAACATCAACCACCGTCGTAGCACCGGTTGTTAATGTTGATAGTGCTGTAACAACTGCTGATACCGGCAAGTCTAGTTCATCAGCTGTTACTGGTGTTTCTGAAACACGGTGACTAATTATTAGTACGGACCAACAATAGGTCTGTAAAAGTAATAAGTAACCACATCTACACACCAACATAATATATTCAAAACTTAATATGGGGACCACCGAAAGGTGGTCCCCTTTATTTGTTTATATAAAGTTTGCCAAATTTATAGGAGTTAATAATGGCTTTGGGCTTGTGCTGTCAATGGATTGAACCAAAAAATAAAAGAAATGGTTTAATTGAATATAAAAACATTATTAATGAAAAAAGTCTACAACTTGGCTCTTTCAAAAGTGGAAAATATCCACTAACACGTATTTCATCTACCTATCATAATAATGTTGATGAACATATTAAAATTGTACAAAAACTTGTAGAAAATAATATTAAGTCATTCCGACTTTCTAGTAGTCTATTTCCACTATATGAATTTAATATTTCAACAATTCATAATGACCAAATTTTATGCCGTAAACTAAAAAAACTTGGCGACTTGTTTAAACAAAACGGAATTCGTGTCACAACACATCCCGGCCAATTCACTATTATTAATAGTGATGCAGAGCACGTTATTAAAAATTCAATCAATGAACTCGCATATCATGCGTGGGTCTTTGATCAAATGGGACTCCCTGAAACTCCGGAGGCTGCTATTAATATCCACGGTGGAAAGCGCGGCAACAGTTCTAAACTAATTGAAACAATCAAAATTCTACCTGATAATATTCGTAACCGGCTAACACTCGAAAACGATGAGCGTTGTTTTTCAGTCAAGCAACTACTGCACGTGCATAAAGAAACCGGTACACCAATTGTCTTTGATTCACATCATCACCAGTTTAATCAGGACGGCTTTAGTTGTGATGAGGCGTGTTCATACGCATCTCTTACTTGGAAACGCGATGGAGTGGATTATAAGCCGCTACAGCATCTCTCTAATACAGAACCGGGAATGGAAAAAGGTTCTTTTCCAGAGCGTAGGAAACATAGCAACTATATTCACTATGTACCAGATTGTCAATTACAGCTTTCACGTCTAGATTTAATTGATTTAGATATCGAAGCAAAAATGAAAAATCTTGCAATATTTAAAATGAGGAAAGATTTCTCTATTAAAGTATGATTAAAAAAATAAAACAATTATACAACATATTAAAATCTGAGATTATTCGGGTTAAAGTTGATAATTGTTTTTATAAATGTTCCTTAAGTACTAGTTGTGCTATTCCGAACTATAAGCAAGAAAAACCGATTTGGTTAATTTCTGTTTTTTGTTTTGATACATTTGAAATAGAATATTATTGGATAGAATCTGAAGAAGAATTGGCAGAATATTTAAAACTTCTTAATTTAAATTGTCTTACTTATGAAGTAAAACAGTATTGTATCAATAAATAAACAGTATTTTAAAAGAATTAATAATATGTCTAATTTTAAAATAGGAAATTGGGTAGAAATTACCGGTATCCCGGATCACAAATGGAATCGCTGGTCATTTAATCGCGACTATTATGATAATTTTTCTGGAAAATTTGGAATTATCAAAGATATTCAACCAGATCACAGTGACGATACCTTGATTTTATATAAAATTGGTGTTGAATTCGAAGAAAGTATATCAGATGGCTATTCTATGCTAGCACCGGGAACATATTATGAATGGTTTAAATCTGATCATATTATAATAAGTTCAAAATTTGAGGCAGACAGAAAAACATCCCTATACAAAGCCGGCAACGAACTTCAGAAATGGGAAGATTTTAAGAAAAAAAGTACAAATGATGCATTAAAATCTATTTTTGCACCAGATCCACCACCTAAAAAGTCAGAAAAACCAGTTCCAACTAAAGAAGTAACTCCAAAGGATATTCCAGATGTTCTAGAAACACCAGATTATACTGGTTGGCTTATGGATTCGCGTTCAAATACTATTGATCCAGAAGAATACGATATTAATCTATTAGATTTCTTAAATCCAAATGATCCAGACTTCTATTCTGGTGATTGATGCATATTTAAATATGTGTCTATTTTAATACAAACCGATATTCTGTCAATTGGTGATTTAATTTTTTATCATGGGCCACCAATTTTAAATCCAAGAGATTGGGGACGAATCATATCTCATAACAATGGCCTAATTAATCAGGATGATATAGGAATTGTAATTTTATGTGATAACTTTCTTAAAATTGCAGACATTTACTTTCAAGAAAGCGAAATAGAAGTATCAAGATTATCATATAAATACTTAATTCGTGTTGAATAACTAATAAACCTCGCCTATTTATACAGGCGAGGTTTTTTTATTTATGTCCTATAAACTGTTGGTTGAAAGTTGGAGAAAATTTTTGAAAGAAAATGAAGAAGCAAGCCTTTCCGACCTAGATAATAAATTTGATTCTGCACATATAGTTATTAAAAATAATAATGGAGCTGTTTTACTTCTCAAACGTTCAGAAAGTGATGAATGGATGCCCGGAAAATGGAGTTTACCGGGTGGCGGGAGAAGAGAAGAAGAAACTCTTATTCAGGCTGCGATAAGAGAGATAAAAGAAGAAACCGGTTTAAATGTAATGCCGGAAGATCTACAATTTTTAGAAGATATTAGTCAAAAACAAGACCACGCATTTTTTTTAACCAATAAAGCAATCGGTACAGTCAAACTTGATAGTGAAAATAGTGAGTTTATCTGGGCCGATGTAAATAAGTTAGTTCCAAGAGATTGTGTACCAGATTTAATACAAGTTTTGTCTTCTGTTTCATCGATGAAGGAAGAAAAACACGTAAAAATACCAAAAGATTTTGAAAAACGACCGTTTATAAATAAAATAAAAGGCGGTGTTGGAGATAATAGCAAACCAAGTGATTTTGAACCAAAAGAATTGCGAAAAGGCATTGAACATGAATTAGAACATACAAAAGATCCACAAGTTTCTGCCGATATTGCTCGTAATCATCTTTCTCAATATGAACACTATTATAGTGAATTAGAAAAGATGGAAAAGAAACTCGAAAAAGATGAGAAAGAGGATAAAAAATGAAAATAAAAATTAAGAAACCAAAAATGAGTGAAAAAGTTAATCCTGAAGGTGTTCAGACTTTTCACTTTGAAGAAAAAGATTGTGGAATGTATGAAGGTACATGTGATGAAGGCGAACTGCATGAAATAGAATTATTTTATGAAGAACGTGAATGTGGTTGTCCAGAACAATTAGAAGAAGCTGAATATCAGGGTAGAAAAGTTTCTCTTAACAAACCAATGCGTGGTGATGTTAAAAAATTTAAAGTATTTGTTCGTGATCCAAAAACAGGTAACGTTAAAAAAGTTAATTTTGGTGATCCAAATATGAGAATCAAGAAAAGTAATCCAGCTAGACGTAGATCATTTCGTGCAAGACACAATTGTGCAAATCCAGGACCAAAAACAAAAGCAAGATATTGGTCTTGTAAGAAATGGTGATTTTTGCCATTAAAAAAACTATTTATCAATATTTGGAGATTTAAAATGAAAGTTAGCAATAAGTTATTAAAACAGATCATTGCAGAAGAATTAAGCCAACAAATGGAAGAAAATTTTCTTCAAAAAGTTGGTCAAACAGTTAAAAGTAAATTTGGTGTTGGAGATGAGTCACTATTAACACCTAAAATAAAAGGTATAATTAATGAATTTGATCAAATTTTAGGTTCTTCGATAATACAATCAAATTATGTTGGTGACGATTTCCACCAAGATTTTGGACTCCTACTAGACCCTCAGAAAATTATTAATATGGGTGCAACTAAAATCCAGCAAATATTTGGACAAGGCTCTGATGTGGAAAGACTTCTTACTGAATTGGCTGATTTAAGTAAGAAAGTACAACAGTTACAGTCAAATGATCAAAAAGTACAATCATTAAAAAGAATTATATCGAATCTCTATGGAGATCAAGGTTTTGCAAAAATTGCAACGGAAATCAATCAATATCTTACACAAAGAACAGAACCAATAAACAATATTGCTGGAAATATTCTGGAAAAATCTAACATTTATAAATATAAAAATAAAGATCTCCAAGAATCACTAAATCGTATAAATAAATTAGCAGGTATCAAAAATAAGTGATTTATGATTGATATCAAGTGGCAACAGTTTCTAGCAGAAGGTACTAAAATAAAAGCCAGATATTGGTCCTGCAAAGCTTGGTGATTTATGCTTAAAATTAAAATAAACGAAGAAAAGAAAAACGAAAAGCAAAATACAAGTGCTGCTGATAAAAATGATAAACAAACACTTGAACGTATAGCAGATAAGCATGTTGGCTATATGGAAATCGATAAAAAAGCAACCGGCTTTTGCTGTAGAGATTGCAAGGGCCTAAATTCAAAAGGCTTTTGTGAAAACGACGATGTTCAAGCGTATGTCTCAGCTGATTATGGTTGCTGCAACTATTTTAACCCAAAAGATGCTTTAATAGTTTTTCCTAAAAAATAATATAGCTATTTATTTAAGATTCTACCGCAAGAAATAAAAATATGGAAATAGAAGTATACCGTTCGATGGATCAAGATATTCCAGTCAGTGCTTTTGATATGTCAAAGGCAGGCTCAGATTTTGGTTTTCATTTTGGAACAAAAGAAAGCGCGATGCATCGTGGACAAGGAAAGCAAAAATACTTTCTAAAAAAATATATATTAAATATATCATCTCCAATTACTCTATCAGACCCTGGAATTTGGAATTTAAAGGAAATTTTTCGTCAACTGATAAGGACTGGAAAAGCTACCAAAGAAGAAGAACAGTCTTTAGTTTCCCTTGCCTCTAAAAATGCCAAAGAAAAAGGCACAGCTATGCCTATAGAACAAAATTTATTATTAGCAAAGTATCTCACAGAAAAAGGATATGACTCTATTGTTTACGAAAACAGAGGAGAGTCTGGCGGGAAAGCTTATATAGTTTGGGATAAAAACAAAATAATAGAAATCAATAGTATTATAAATGAAGCATTAATTGAAAAAATAATTCTTGAAGAATATAAAAATATATTAAAACAAATTAAACTATACCAAAAACCAATACACAAAAAACATAAAAATTTAATAGTAAAATTGCGATCATAGTTGCAGTTATTTTAATGGTTTTTAAAAATAAAGTTACAAACGGTGATTTATGAATGATATCAAATGGCAACAATTTTTAACAGAAGCTGTTAATATAAAAGGCAAAAGCTATATTGGTAAGAAACCAGAAGAAGTTCTCGATATGTTAGATAATCTTGGTGATAAGATTTGGATCTTCTTTGATACTGAGACAACCGGTCTTAAAGCCAAAAACGAACAGTTGTTAGAAATTGCTGCAATTGCAGTTGATCCAAATGATTGGCTTACAAAAGCTGAAATAATGGATACATTCCACGTTAAAATTAAACTCACAGACGATTTAAAAGCCCGCCTGAGCGATTTGGATTCAAGCCAGCGTAAGGAATGGGAGAGGCGTAATTCGAAGTCCAATAAGCCTTTAAAGCAGCCACAGGATGTATTGGCTATGACTAAGTATGGTGAGCCAGGTTTACAAACCGTTGAACAACAAATGGCTCTAAATCAATTTAAAGAATTTATTTCCGGTTTCAAAGATGCTGTTCTTGTGGCACAAAATGCGACATTTGATATGTCATTTATAAATACACTAAGTGAACAACCGTTACCAAAGTTAAAAGTTATTGATACTCTTCAACTTCTTAATCATCAGGTTAATCCAGTATTGAAAACTTTGGCTTCCGGTGAATTTGAACCATTTAATGAAAAAGTACAAAAAAGAGCTAGAGATATTCTATCTGTCTTGAAAGGTTCTTCATCATTAGGTAAAGTATCCACTGCTTATGGTATTAGTGCAGAAAATTGGCACAGTGCATTAGCTGATACTAAAATGTTGATGGATGTTTATAAAAAAATAGTAGATACATTAAGATATGCTTCTCAATTGCAAAATATCGATGTTAGACCTGCTCAACAAAAACAAGTTAAAAAATCAATTGACCTTGAAAAATTCTTCTCAAGAAAGAAATAATTTACAAACTAATTAAATTAAAATAACCTTTTATTTTCTTTCTAGTGAAGTGGTAAAAGGCGTAGAGAACTAAAAATTTATAATTGTTCTCGTTAGTTAAAAAACTTAATATGTTGTTTCTGAGGTTTGAGAATGTTTGAAAATAAAACAGCCCTTATTAAAAAAATGGTAAGGGCTTTTTATCCTTTTGCAAAACAGTATATTGGCTTTAACAAGCCGGTACGTTTATTTCTACGTCACGATCCTCAGAATGCAATCGACCCTTTAGGAAAAACAGCCTATTACGATCCAGAAAATTGGACTATTACTGTTTATACGGTAGATCGTCATCCAAAAGATATAGTACGATCAATTGCTCATGAGCTAGTGCACCATAAACAAAATTGTGATGGTAGATTAACTAATATAGCTACAGATAATATAACAGAAGATTCTCATCTAAAAGAAATTGAAGAAGAAGCATATCGCGATGGTAACAGCTGTTTTAGAAGCTGGGAAGATCAATATAAAGCTGGTAAAAAAGATACTGAAAAAGTATTGGAGAACAAAATGAACGAAAAAAATGAAGGTGAATATTCTGGTGATATTACCGAGAACGATACTGTTAAAGAATACTATGTTAAACGAGCCGATAAAGTTGCTGAACACGTAGCTAACCGGTTTGGTTTTAAATTTGATTTTAACTTAAATAATGATCAGGAAGGTGGTGAACAAAAATGAAAAAATCAAAAAAACTAGCTATCTTAAAATTAAGAAAAGAAAAACTAGAAGCAGCTGAGCGTGCGATTGAACAGGCTAATAAAGAAGCTGCCGAACGTGCTGCTGCAGAAGCCGATAGAATTGCTAAAGAAGAAGCAAAAGCAAAGGCGGAAAAAGAAGCTGCTGTAAAAGCTGCAAAAGCAAAGGCAGAAAAAGAAGCTAAAGAAAAAGCTGCCGAAGTTGCTGCAGCAAAACAAGAGGATTGATAATGACAAAAACTTTAAATGATTTAACAAGAGAATTTTTACTGAACGAAGGCGAGAAAAGGAGTGCACCTCTTAAAGCTTGGATTCAGGCTCTTGAAGAAAATCTTTTAAAGGTAGAAGCTCGTTCTCAAACAGATGCAAGACGTTTAGAAATAATGAAAGAACAGATAAAAGAAATCAAAAGAAATTCACGTAGATTAGAAGAACGTCTAGCAATATTGCAGGAAGAAAACGGTAATCTTCAAGAGCAAGTTAAAATATTACAAGAAAAAAAGGATAGTATCAATGATTAAGATTCTTCTAGAAGGTGGCCTTGGAGGGCATATGCCCCATTTATACGAGAATGGGAATTTAACATTTTCTGAATTAAAAGATGTTTTTAGGCTTGCTTCAAAAGGCGAACTATGGGGTACTGAAAAAACAGACGGTCAAAATATATATTTATCATTTTCAGTTAAAAAACAAGCAGTACTTGGCGCAAGAAACAAAACTCAAGTTAAAGAAGGTGGCCTATCAAAAGATGAAATGGTAGCATTTTTTACTGATCATAAAAATCCAAATTTGAAACTAGCTTTTGGCGATGCAATCAATATATTTGAAAAAGCAATTAAATTATTAGATGTAGATAAGCAAATAGAATTCTTTGGTTCTAACGCTGATATTTGGTATAATGCTGAAGTTATGGATGATAGGACTCGAAATGTTGTTAATTATGACACAAGAGGTCTTGTTATACAACGCACAGGTCATGCTTTATATGATAAAGCAACCGCCAAAGTAATCGACGACGAAACCGGTGAAACAGATAAAAAAGCAACTAAGTTTATGAACTTCTTAGAAAAAGTTCAAGATAAAGTATCAGATAAAAGACACGCTATTCTTGTAAATCCAATTCAAAATTTAAAAGCTCTTGATAATAAAGAACCTCTAAGAAATGCATTTATTAGTGTTGAAAATGTTATGAGTAAATATGGCTTATCAGACAACAACACAATTAATGATTTATTAAGAAAAGATTTAAATATGCGCTTAAAGACGCAATTACCATTAGAAATTAAATCATTAATTATTGATGGGTCAATAGGATTGGTACCTCTTAGTAAACGTGAAATAAAAAAACAGCTACCAAAAGAATTACACAGTGAAGTAGATTCTGTTATTGAATCTTTAAAAACTCTAAAAAAAGAAGCAATCAAGCCAATTGAAAAAACAGTTACCGATTTTGCTGCCGAAATGTTAAAAACATTAGAGAGTATCTTCATACTTGATAATAAAAAAGAAACAGTTAGATTAGCAAAAGAGGTAGATGTAGCTATTAAGGCCATACAGAGTTCTGGAAACCAAGGAGATATTGATTTTCTTAATCGTCAACTAGAAAAATTAAAAGGTGTTGATACAATTTCATCAGCTGTAGAAGGCTTTGCTTTTAGTTATAAAGGTACCATCTATAAGTTTACCGGCAAATTTGCTCCAGTTAATCAGATTCTTGGTTTATCAAAATATGGTAGAGGAAGCAAAGGCGAAAGTGAAGATTTAACAGAAGCTGCTCTAACTTCAAAGAAATATGACATAGCTTTATTAGGCGGCGGCTTCAAACCACCGCACAAAGGTCATATTGAACTTATCAAGCAACTATCTTCAAAAGCCGATCATGTTATTATTTTAACAAGTGATAAGTCTTCAAAAGATAGAAAATTTAATACTGGCCAATTAAAAGGTCAAATAATTGATGGCACAAAGTCAAATCAATTATTAAAACAAATGATTTCTGTAGCTGGATTGTCAAATGTTGATCTAAAAATTACACCAGCACCATTAAGAGCTATTTTTGAATATGTAGAGAAAGAAACCAGCTATGGTGAATCGATTCTTTTAGGTGTTGGTGATAAGGAAGATGATGCAAATAGATTTGCTAATATTGCTAAATATATTCCACAAGGAAGTAATATAAAAGTTGATGTTGAAGTTTTAAAACCAATCTCATTTGGTGGAGCACCTTTAAGTGCCAGCAGAATGCGTGAAATTATTTCAAATGCAAATCTGAACCAATTAATTGATTTCATTCCAGATGAAATATCAAATAAGACTGGTTTTGCACAACTTATTCTAGATACATTCTTAGGGCAGCAAGAGAAATCTACAGCCGAAGAAATACAAGAAGAAGTCTTTAAAATATTTGCAAATAAAGATAAAGTAGAAGAAATATCTACTATGGCAGGAGGAAATGTCGCTATTAGTCCTGCAATTGTCACGAGGAAGAAAAAAATGATTGATAGAAAAGTATTCATGGAAGAAATAGAATTAAGAAAAACAATCCGCAAAGCTCTTCTTCTTCGTGAGAAAAAGAAAAAACAATTAATGCAACAGGAACAACTTCTAAGAAAAGAACTTCGTAAACTTATAAAAGAAGCAAAACAAGATTTTAATTATGGTAACACTGGATTAAATAAACTAGGCGCTTTCTTACAAGTTAAGAAGCCACTTATTTCATCTGAATATAAACAATTGCAGACAGATAAAGCACAGCGTGACGCATTCAAGGCTCGTCTTCTACAAAGTTCTAAAGAACTGTTTGATGAACTAGAAGCCAAACTACAAGCTGGCAAAAGTAGTTCTGAATCGGAACTTGAAGAAGAAATTAATGTTTCTATTGATGAACCGGTTGATAATAAACTCTTGCCAGGACTTTTTGATCCGGAACAAGAAAAGAAACCAAAGAAGAAAGATACTGAACAAGAATTCAAAGTAGAACCAACCGGTGAAAGAGAAGCTTCTGAGTTTTTCGACAACTATGTTGGCGAATTGACTGATATATATACTGGTCTTGATAATCCTACTGACCGTCAAATGTTTAGAGATTATTATATGAGCAATATAGCTGCTATCATGGATCAAGCAGAAGCAGAAGTTGGTAATGTAGCTAAACCGGTTGATACAACACCACCAGAAGGTGCTCAACAAACAACTAGTGAACCAACACCAGATCAAAAAGATTCACCAGTAGTTTAAACTGAACGATCAGAATGTAGCACAAGATCGGATCTTTGTTCAGAAGATCCGGATCTGATCTGTGCAGATCACACATTTGACGTCACAACCACTTAACAGATCCAAAAAGATCTGATTATAGTAGATCTACCAGATCTTAAAAAATAAAATATAAATAATAAGATCTTATATTAATAAAATATAGATCTTATAAGAAAGAAAATAGTATGAGCAGATCTTTTCTAGAAATTGGTACCAGTATTGGATCTTTAGTAGAAGAAAAAAATAAAGCTTATGGATCTTCTTTTGAAAAAAGTGCTGAGATTATTAAGATCCTATATCCAAATGGTGTACAACCAGAACAGTATACAGATCTACTAGCTATTACTAGACTTATCGATAAGTTATTCAGGATCGCTACCAAGAAAGATTCTTTTGGAGAAAGCCCTTGGCAAGATATAGCCGGCTATGCTATCCTAGGTGTCAGTAAGGACGAGAAATGAAGACAGTACCATACCAAAGAAAAAAGAAACCATATGGTACCAGAAAGTATTACTCTGTAATATCCAGATTAGAAAGTGAATCAAGAATTAATGAGCAATGTCAGATCTTTCTAAATAAACTTTCTTTAGAAGAAGTAATAGCAGTTAAGTTAGAACTCTCTGCAAGAGCTTCAGGAGGCCATATATATGGAATTCCACTGTGGTCAGCTATTACTAATATAGTAAGAGATGCTATGCTTAAATTTGCTATATCTGCAACACGTACAAAAACAGAAGCTGCTAGATTTTTAGGTATGAATTTAGAGAGTTTTAATACGTATTTAAGACAATATGAAACAGAAAATTATTTTAATGATTCAGAAAAGTAAACTAGTTAAATAAAGGAATATGGGCTTGTAGTTAAAGTGGCGATAACGCTAGCCTTGCACGCTTGAATCGAGACTTCGATTTGTCTCCGGGTCCACCAAATAAACCTATGATTAAAAAACTAATATCAGCAATACGTAAAAAACAAAACGATCCATCAGTAAGACCGTGGGGAAATTATAAAATTCTTCATGAAGACGATAACTGCAAAGTTAAAATAATTGAAGTTAATCCAGAAAAACGCTTAAGTCTGCAATCACATGAGAAACGCGAAGAAATATGGACAATAACAGAAGGCACAGGATTAATGACACTTGGTGTAATGAAATTCACAATGAAGGCTGGTGATAAAGTAAAAATACCGTTTGGTACCAAACACCGTATTGAAAATATTGGCACAGTACCACTTAAATTTATTGAAGTTCAGACCGGTACCTATTTTGGAGAAGATGATATTATCAGATACGAAGATGACTTTGGGAGAGTAAAATGAAAATTAAAGTTGATAGTATTAAAGAAAATGGTGATGGTACAGTTACTCTAGACTTTGAAGTAGATGACGAAGCAGAGGCTGCAATTGCTAAAAGTTACGGAGTAACAGTAGAAGAATTAACTGAGGAACAACTTCAAGAATTTGTAATTAAATCATTAAATGAAGCTGCAGCAAAAGCCGAACAAGAAAACAAACAAGATTGATTAATGTGGTGCGTAATGTGGTATTAACCGTGTTACGCACTATTTATTTTTATGAAAATTATTTTTGAGAAGAAGAAGAAAGGCGACCGCTGTACACGTATTGCAAAACGTAAATATGATGTATGGCCATCTGCTTATGCTTCTGGTGCTGTTGTAAAATGTCGCCAAGGTAAAATCTGGAAAGGCTTATCAGAAGAACAATTAACAGAAGAAATATTAAATATAATTTCAGAAGAATTAGAATTTTTCTTAGAGAAGAAAAAGAAGAAGCCAGATTTTAAAAAAGAAAAAGAAAGTAGTTTGAGCGGATGGTTTTCACGTCAAGGTGGAAAAGGAAAAAGCAAAGGCTGGGTAGATTGTAATACTTGTCGAACAGATAAAGAAACAGGTAAAAAAACTTGTAAAACATGTGGTAGACAAGAAGGTGAAAAAAGAGCCAAATATCCTGCGTGTAGACCAAAACCAAGTGATTGTGATTCATCTGGTAAAGGTGAAGAATGGGGTAAGAAATCGGAATCGTTAGAAATTAATGATGGTTTATTGGAAGAAGATAGACAATATATAAAAAATATTGTTTTAAGTGAACTTCATAAACTTTTTGAAGAAGAGGATCCAAAAGCTGTTGCACAACAAGCAGTTAGTAATGCCAATAATATGATCAGAGATGCTGATTCTGAAAGAAAGGCTGCAGAGGCTCAAGAGAAAATGGCAAAAGACTCGGATAATCCAGAGATAATTAATTCAGCAAAATATAAAAAATTATCTGCAATTGAATTTCAAAAAGCTGCTAGAAAAGCTCAAAAAGACGCAAAAGAGATGGCAGCAAAACCAGAAACTGTTGCTGAAGAAAAAAGCAATTTTCAGAAAGAAATGGAAAAGAAAGGCAAAGGTTGGAAGGTTCGCTTGTTAACAAAAGGAAAACAGCCGGCCGGTTCAGCTTATCCAAATAAGGCACCAACAGATAGAGCAAAAAGTGCTCCTCCCGGTGCAGGTGGTGTTTAAAATGAATGACATGAAAAAACTATTACAAGAATTTAAAAAAAATATGTTGCAAGAAAGAAGCGAATCAACAATTCATCAAGATGCTGTTGATGTTTTAAAATATTTTGTAACCGAGTTCCAACCAGAACCAAACACTCCTGAAGCAAAAATTATTTCTCAAATACAAGAAATAGAAAACTTTGGAACACAATTAAATAGATCTTCTGGTCTTGTAACTGGTACGCCGGAAGAAGATGTAATTGCAGGAAGAAAAATATCAAATACACATGTGCACGATTACATAGAAAATCTTTTATTTAAAATAGGTCTAGATAAGGAAAATATTTCCGGGTTTAAAGCTTTCCTAGAACAGAAAGTAGAAGAGCCAGAAGAAATTACACAAGCAAGATTAGATCTACAAAAAAAAGAAGCTGGTGAAGAAGACTCTGAAGAAGACTCTGATGAAGACGAAGAAGAAAGAATTAAAGTTCAAGCAGCAAAACAAACTGCAATTGGAAGAGCAAAAAGACAACAACCAAAATCAACCGTAATCAGTCCAGAAGATAGCGAAATTACTCGCCGCCGTGCAGCAGCACAAGGCAATAAGACACAACGATAAACCTCTTTACAAACCTTCAAGTTTGGTTTATGATACTTAAAGTGGGCAGATAGCCAAGTGGCTTACGGCACCGGATTACTAACCCGGCATACCGAGAGGTATCGTGAGTTCGAATCTCACTCTGCCCGAGGAAAAAAATTAAGGCACCTGCACGTTGGTTTTTTCTGCACGTTCAATATTTTGAATGACCAAGTCCTTAACAATTTTATAATATTTAATTTTATTGTTATTATTTAAATACTTACAAGATGAAGTATCAATTATACAAAGTTCTATTCCTTGTTCAAAACAGGCGATAATTTTTTGTTTATCGTTATTTTGAATTTTATCAAGTTTTGAATTACCATAAATTGGTTCATAATGAAATATTCCATTTAATTCAAAAGCTAATTTTAATTCAGGTATAAAAATATCTAATTCTGATTGTATCAATTCTTTTGAATTAAAAACAAATTTTAAAGATGGAAAATCATTTCTTAATTGTTCTTCTATATACATTTCTAATTTAGAGCGTCGAATACCAAAGACTTTATTCTTATTATTGAAAGTCGCCGCGCATGATTTGGAACAAAAATTATTTTTTGTTTTTAAAATTTGATTTTGTTTTTTAAAAAAACTAGTATTACAATTGCGACAGTTGACTTTGGTTTTTAAATTTTGTTGATACTGCTTATAACAGTTTTTAGAACAAAATTCCAAAATCATATTTTTATTTCTTCTGCTAGCTTCATCGCTTGAATTTCTAAGAAAATTACATTTACAAACAAGACAAGTTCTGTTATACATCTTCATAACAGTAAATAGTTCAGAAGAATTGAAATTACGATTTTGAATCTCTGTAATTCCGTTAAATATTTTGGAGCACAATATGAACGATCTTAAAGAAGTGGTTGAACAAAAACAAGGTCAACCGTGGAAAGTCGAAAAAGTCTGTGACAGTTTTGAAACAGCGGATTCTGTAAGAAAAAATTTGCTTACTGATAGCAAAGATGGACTAAAAGCAAAAGTAAAATTTCTACCATCGACTGGTAAATTTGTAGTTAAATCACGAAAGCCAGAAGAAATTGTTGTTGAGCAGAAATCTAAAAAAAATAAAAAACAAACGCCTACTGCTTGACGCGCTCCCCAGATCGTGTTAAGATGGTTCACCAGATCGGCCCCAGACGGTTTGGTGGATGTGCTCCCGTAACTCAGTTGGTTAGAGTGTCGCTCTTATAAGGCGAAAGTCGTTGGTTCAAATCCAACCGGGAGTACCAAATATATATAAATAATATGAATAACAATACTTTCGAAAATCATCATTTTGATTGTGATTGTCAAAGTGAACAACACATTTTTCGTGTTACTTCTGAAAATGCTTGGGATAGAGATCTTCCACCGGAACTTTATATCTCAATTCAGTTAAACCAGTACAGAGGCTTGTTTAAACGCTTTGTAACAGCCGTAAAATACCTCTTTGGTTATGAATGCAAATTTGGTCATTGGGATATTGCAACAATCAAAGAGGACGATTTAAACCGTTTAATTGTATTATTACATCAACATAGAGTAAAAGTAGAAAAATTCTATCTAGAGAAAGAAAAACAAAATGCAACCTGATACTTGGGCTGGTGCCGTTAGAGAATTCTTTAGACAATTTGGTGGCCTAGGGGCCCTACTAATTGTTTGTCTGACAGTTGGTCAATGTGTTGGTTTTGTAGATATTTATCGTTTGCTAGGAAAATAAAAGTATGCCCTGTTAGCTCAGTTGGACAGAGCAAACCGTTTCTACCGGTAAGGTCGGGGATTCGAATTCCTCACAGGGCACCAAATTAGCATTATCGAGTTCAGATCATATTTCTTATGCCACATTTTATTTCAAAATTACTACGTAAATTTCTTAAGCTGCCGCACCGTATGTGTGATACTTGTTTAAATGAGTTTCAACATACAACCTGTAAAGGTGAATGTTTGTGTGATATTTGTTATAAAAAGAAATTTAGAGGCAAGTCTTGAAAGACGACGAATACGAAAAGATATTTGAATTATCAGAAAGAATACAAAAATGTATTTCTGATATTACTGAAGCTGTGTATTATAATTTGCACGATGAAGATCCACAATCAGTATTGTTAGTTTATTCATCATTATTGACTGTAACTGGTTATTTTGAGTTTAAATTAAGAAATGAAAATGTCGATAATGAAGCTATAGAAATGACAAAGAGCAGTGCAGAAAAATATCTCTTGTCATTAATAAGCCAAGAACTTGGTTCGGTTCAGCAGAAAAAAGGCGATGCGTAAATTTAAACTATCTTGGGATGATATCTGGATGCGACTTGCAAATGATATCGCAACCCGCTCAAATGACCCACGATTAAAAGTGGGCGCTGTTATTGTCACGGAAGATAATGAAACCGTTTTAGCTATTGGTTATAATGGCGATGAAAAAGGTGGAGATAATAAGCCAGATAGTTTAGAACCTGGCTGTTCAAATTTCATTCATGCAGAAGTTAATGCCATAGCAAAAATGAACTATAATGATCCAAGACCTAGGAAGATATATATAACTCACGCTCCTTGTCCTGTTTGCGCTAGATTAATAATTAATTCTAATATTAAAAAAGTAATTTATTGTCTACCATATCGCAGTGAAAAGGGTTTAGATCTTCTCAAGAAAAGAGGAATAGAAATACTTTCCTGTCCAGAGCAATCAATATGAAATTTGAATTAACCAGCGAGCAACAAGAAAAGATTAATAAGTGGTTAAAAAAAATTGATCAAGAAGTTATAGAAGAACAAAAAAATACTATGACTTTTGATGAGTGGTATGATTTAACTTGTGGCGGTAAATATGCATATTATGGCGCTATAGGTGGTGGAATAAGATATATTTTTATTCCAACTTCAATAGGAACAGTAACAAAAGTTATACATACGTATACAAATAAAGAATTTGATGTAACAGAATATGATACCTGGTGAAAATTATGTCAAACAAAACTCAACTAGAATTTTTAATTGAAATAATTAACGATACACACGTTGGACAAAAGCGTATTAAACTCCGTAAATATATGGAAGCAGCATTTGTACCACAACATGGTATGGAAATATTAGATAGTGGAATTATTTTTCGTGTTAAAACAGTATCATTAGCCGGCTTATCTGGCTTGATGCATATAGCTTTTCCTATTTCACAAGAAAATAAAAAACTTATTTTACGTTCAAAAGAACCAAATGATAAATGGTTAAATGAACAGTTAGAAACCCTAAAAAAACAAGGATGGTCGGTAGTTAAATGAAGAAGATTGATGTTGAAACATTCCTAGAAATGATTCAAGAAGACCTAGTAGAATTTGAAGAGAATGTACATTCAGGTACATTTCATAATCGCAATGCTCATGAGTGGTTTAAATTGCTTAATGATTGGGTAGAATATGGCTTTAATCGCCGAGCAACAGATGAGTGGCAAGAATTTGATAGTGATGAAGACTGACTGCTCTTGACAGATCGCCTGCCCCGTGCTAAGATGGGGCATACGCCGGGATGGTGGAACTGGCAGACACGGCAGACTCAAAATCTGCTGCTAGCAATAGCATGAGGGTTCGACCCCCTCTTCCGGCACCATAAATTATGATTACAAAAGAAAAAACTGATCAAATTGTTAGCTTTATCAAACAAATGCCTGAAATTGAAGATACTTTAAAATATCTTCTTGTTAATTACTTAAAAATTTCGACTGAATTTGTTAAAATTAAAACAGAAAACTTAAACCTTAAAAAAGAAAATGACGACCTCTTGACAGAAGCTGAAGATCTTGGTATGATGGTGCGGCAGCTGCAAGAGGAGCTAGACGGACTAAAAACGATTCATTAAAACCAGGGGTATGTAGTCCAACCGGTAGGAGACAGTTGACTTAAAATCAATACAGTGTGGGTTCGAATCCCACCGTACCCACCAAAAATGAATGAAAAAGATAAATTACAAGAAATAGTTAAAGAGAGTTTTTCATATGCACAAGTATTAAAAAAATTAGATCTTAAGCCAATAGGTGGAAATTATAGAATTTTGCAAAGAAAAATAAAACAATTTAATTTAGATACTTCGCATTTTACTGGACAAGGCCACTTAAAAGGAAAGTCACATAGTTGGAGTAAATCTCAATCTTTAAAAGATATATTAGTAGAAAATTCCACATATCAAACTTGTAAATTAAAAAAACGATTAATAAGAGAAAAATTAATTGTAAATAAATGTTCTGAATGTGGTCTACAAGACACTTGGAATGGAAAAAAGATTGTTCTTCAACTTGATCATGTTAATGGCAACAATTCTGATAATAGATTAGAAAACTTAAGAATACTTTGTCCAAATTGTCATAGTCAAACTGATACTTACGCTGGTAGAAATAAATAAATTTGGGAAGTCGGTAACGATGGCGAGTTACATCAGACTGTAAATCTGACGGCATTGCTTTAGGGAGTTCGAATCTCTCACTTCCCACCAAGAGTTTAAACTTTCTCTAAAAAAGTTATTTACTAAGGAAATAAATATGTCATCAAATCGCGCTCTTACCTATCTCAAGTCCGAAATTCGTTCACGTGTTCTAGAGAATGGTACTGTATCTGCTGCTGATGTTGTAAATGTAATGCGCCTTCATTTTGAAGGATCAGAACGTGGTGGATTTGTTACCAAAGCCTTCCGTGATCTAATTTCTGAAGGTACTCTACGCCCAACTAATCGTACCGAACTAAATCGTAATACCCGTCATCAGGTTACTGTTTATCGCGCTCGTTGATTTAAATAAAATTTAAAATTGTACAAAACCCACTTTATGTGGGTTTTGTACTTATGGGGAATCGTCTAACGGCAGGACAACGGATTTTGATTCCGTTTATCTAGGTTCGAATCCTAGTTCCCCAACCATTTAATTGACTTTTATTAGATTATAACTATCTTATGACAAACCGTAATCAAACACGTCGTGAACGCTATAATAATAAACAAAATATTTCAACTCGATTACCAATCGAAGTTTGTACTGTTAATTTTAAAGAAGAAGTTAATGTAGCATTTGTATTACGTAGTGCGGCTTGTTTTGGTGCTGCAGCCGTGAATGTTATTGGGTCAGTACCAAAAAGAAAAACACTCGCAACACGATCCGGTACGTTACAAGATTATGTACCAATTAATCAGTTTAGTAATCCTCATGAATTTCTACAATATTGTAAAAATAACCACATTAAAGTTATTAGCGCAGAATTGGACCCAGAAGCTGTTTCAATTCATAAATATAATTTCAAGAATGATCTAACAGATTTTAAAAAGATCTGTATTGTTGTTGGTCACGAACAAATTGGAATTCCAGCAGATATATTAAATAATAGTCAAAAAATCTTTATTAATATGCCAGGAATTGGTTTTTGTTTAAATACAAGTCAAGCAGCAAATATTTTTTTATATGAAGCGACTAAACAAATTGTAGGTTTTTAATTATATCTACTAGATAGAAGTATGCTGCTTAAGCATAGATAGCGATGCAGAGCACTTGTAATGCTCAGAGATTGGCGCAAATCCAATAAGCAGCTTATTCAATATCTAGATCAGGTATCGGTGCTGATTCTATAAATTCTATAAATCTTTTAAGATCTTTCCAGGGTACTGCAATACAGATATTTTCAAATTCACTTACACCAGCATAGGTAATACCTATTAATTCTCCGTGTTCATTGAAGATTGCAGAACCGGAACTACCGCTCTTTGTGGGTATGGAATATAGGGAAGAGTTTGAACGAATTAGCGGTGAATAAAAATCGCCAGCATAATATCCTTCAAATAAAAGCACCGCTTTTCCATCTGAGATGCCAAGCGGTGCAGCTATATTAAAAACTTTTTCTCCTCTTAGTGGAGCAACCGGTGATATTATAGTTGCCGGTTGCTCTATTTTTTTTGTCAATACAACACATATATCGTGTTTATCATCAAATGCATAAAACAACATGTTATGTATTTCATTTTTTACATCAATAATGGTTGTATCATCTTTTATGGGAAATAGTTCTTCTGGAATTGTATCTACTTTACTCTCTAAACCAACACAGAAGTGTCGCGCAGTTAAAATTTTTGTATGGTTACTACCATGTGAAAGTATGACTCCTGAAGCAACTGAAGAAAATAAAATATTTCCATTCTTATCTGAAACGTTTTTAATCAACTTAACAAAAGAATCGTAAGGAAGTACTGTCTTATTATGAGTATGAGTAATATTTATTATTGAGTCTTTAATATCACCTAAACCAAGACAATTTGTATGTGAAGTACAGTTTAATGATAAAACAGACAATAAAAGAACAGCTAGTTTTAAGATGTGTTTAGTGACCATAAAATAACTAGTGTTCGAAAACCTAAAGGTACAATATGAAAAAAATATATGTTCTAGATACAAGTGTTCTCTTAACAAGTGCCAATTCTATCTTTTCTTTTGGAAAAGACGATATCGTACTCCCTCTAAAAGTACTAGAAGAAGTCGATAAACATAAAAACAGACAAGATTCAGTAGGCCAAAATGCGCGTAACTCTATTAAAATTCTTGATACACTAAGAGAGTCTGGTTCCCTTCAAGAAGGAGTTAGAATTCAGAAAGGTAAAGGAGTTTTAAAATCTGCTGCCCTTGATGCATCACATTTTCCAAAAGATCTAGATTTATCGGTACCAGATCATGTAATTATTGCAACTGCATACGCTGTATCTAAAGCACATTTAGATAAAAAGGTCGTCGTTGTTTCACGTGATGTTAATATGCGTGTTATTTGCGATGCAATTGGTTTGCAAAGCGAGTCATATGAAGCCAGTCAGGTTATTTCTGATTCAAGTGAATTGTACAGTGGTATATGTGAATTGGTTGTTGATGATGAGTTTATTGAGAGACTATATAGCGGTGAAGGATTGACTTTGGAAGAAAAACAAGCTGATAAGCTATTTCCAAATCAGTTTATTACACTTATATCAAATAAAAATGCTAATAAAACCGCTCTAGCTAGATTCTTAGGAAAAGAATTGCCCTTGAAAAAGGTACCAGACTTTAAAGGTAGAAACAAAGCTGTATTTGGTGTTGAATCCAGAAATCGTGAACAGAGTTTTGCTTTTGACTTATTAATGGATCCAAGTGTACCAATTGTTACATTGGTTGGTAAGGCTGGTTCCGGCAAGACTCTATCAGCAGTCGCAGCAGGATTGGCTCAGTTGCTTGAAAAGCAGACGTATACTCGTCTGATAGTCTCAAGACCAGTTCAGCCATTAGGACGCGATATAGGCTTCCTGCCGGGTACTCTCGAAGAGAAGATGATGCCTTGGTTGATACCAATTCAGGATAACTTGCAGTTCCTTCTCGGGAATGATAAAGCAACGTTGCAAGATTATATGACAAGAGGTGTTATCGAGATTGAAGCCCTTACCTATATTCGTGGTCGTTCAATTGCAAAAGCTTTTATGATTATCGATGAGGCACAAAATCTTACTGCTCACGAGTTGAAAACAATTGTTACTCGTGTTGGTGAAGGTACAAAGATTGTATTAACTGGTGATATTGAACAGATTGATAACATATATGTTAATGATACAAGCAATGGACTTGCATATGCTGTAGAAAAGTTTAAAACAGCATCTTTAGCTGGCCACGTCAGTCTGCAAAAGGGTGAACGTAGTGCTGTCGCAAGTTTGGCAGCAAAAGTACTTTGAGGTTTAAAATGACAGATATACTAGAAAATGAAACAGCCAAAAAAGTGGTCCTTCCAGAAGGACCATTGAAAGAAATGTTTGTTAATTATGTTGGCTCTAAGTTAGAACCAGAAAATGGCGAAGTAACAGTAGAGATGGTAGTAAGTGTCCTAGCAGAAGAATTTCCAGAATTTCTAATGCTAGTAGCTGAAGAAAATTTCCTAAGAGGATATCAACAGGCTTTGGTAGATATAGAGAATTTTAGTGCTAAACAACAGGAAAGCAGTATAGAACAAAATTCACCAACTTGATTAATTATATTTATGGTGTTTCCTATTATTAAAAATAATAATCCGATTGGTGAGTATCGAATAGGAGAAACTGTAATACTTGTTAAAAATAGTTTTACTGGTAATTTTGAAATTAACAATGTTATACAAACAATAAAGAATCTGCCATATTCAATACTGAGTGTGGCAGATTCTATTTGTATTGGCGATTTTCCTTTTCTTAAAAAAAGACAAATAGAAGCCGTGTATAACGATAGAATGATATATATAACTAACAAGCAGAACAGCCCAGAGCAATTTTTAAAAAATCTCATTCATGAATTGGCTCACGGTTGTGAAGAGCAATACTATAATGATGTATATGATGATCATTCTATCAAACAGGAATTTATTTCTAAGCGCATTAAAATGTACGAAATTTTAACAGCATATGGATATGATCAATTTAAAAAGGAAAGTTACTTAAACCCGGAATATGAAGAATCATTCGACAAATATCTTTTTCAAACTATCGGCTATGACAAACTTGGTAGTTTGGTACGTGGGGTATTCTTATCACCTTATGCAGCAACATCACTCAGAGAATATTTCGCCAATGGATTTGAAAAATATTTTCTGGAAGGTGACGAAGAGATCAATAGAGTTTGTCCACAACTAGCCTCAAAGCTTGCTATGTTCGTGCAAAAGGTTGTTTAATTTTGCCGGGGCCTGTGCTAGACTGGTCCTACTGGTTTTCCGCAAGGATCACCTCACTTAACAGAGGTTTAAAATGAGTTTAGATTATATTTCCTATTCTGCTTGGAAGGATTGGGTATTTTGTCCATTTAAATACAAAATTACACGTGTTGATAAGGTTCGCTTATTTCAAGGAAATGAATTTAGTGTATTTGGTACAGCAGTACATGATACTGTAGAACAGTCACTTCTTTTGGAAAAAAAGAGATCCCAACTTGGCCTTCTAAAAGATGATAGCGAAGAAATTGATAAGAAAAAATACTTCCAAAATCGATTTCTAGAAGAAATTACTAAATTAAAAGAAAATGGTATAACTGTTTCTGCTGATTTGATAGAAGAAATGAAAAAGCAGGGAGACGAGTTGGTTGAACTTATTTTACCAGAAGTTAAAAATGTTTTTGGTGAATACGAAGTAGTCTCAGCTGAAGAAGAAATAAGGCAGAATATCGAAGGAAATCCTAATTTTGATTTCTATGGTTTTATAGATTCAGTCCTAAAAACTCCGGATGGAAAGTATCACATTATTGACTGGAAGACTTGTAGCTGGGGTTGGGACATTGAAAAGAAAACAGAAAAAGAAACAACTTACCAGCTAACATACTATAAGCACTTTTTCTGTCAGAAACACAAGCTTGATCCAAAGAATGTTGAGACGTATTTTGGTCTACTAAAGAGAACAGCCAAAAAAGATAAAGTAGAAATCTTTCGCGTAACAAGTGGACCAAAAAAAGTAGATAATGCTCTTAAAATACTGGATACCTGTGTTAAAAACGTTGAAAAACAGAAGTTTATTAAAAATAAACTATCTTGTACAAAATGTGAATTTCACAAAACAATTTACTGTCCATAAACAAAAGGAAAATAAATGAATAAAAAAACAAAATTATTGATCATAAGTGATCATCCTTTGTCTAGTTCTGGCGTCGGCACACAAACGAAATATATGATTGACTACCTTCATAAAACAGGTAAGTATGAGTTTATTTGCTTGGGAGGTGCTGTAAAACATCACGACTATAGACCACAAAAATTTGATGTTTATGGTGATGATCTCTTAGTAATTCCTGTTGATGGATACGGAAATCCAGATGTTATTCGTGCTATTCTCAGAGATCATAGACCCGATGCTATCTGGTTTATGACAGATCCGCGATTCTATGAATGGCTCTGGGATATGGAAGACGAGATTCGTGACAAGGTTCCTTTAATCTATTATCACGTTTGGGATAATTATCCATATCCAAAATTTAACAAGCCTTTCTATGATTCAACTGATATAATAGTTACAATATCTAAATTAACAGATGATATTGTCAAGACAGTAGCACCAAGTGTTAAATCAGTCTATCTACCACATAGCGTAGATATGAATTTGTTTAGTAAATTGCCACAGCAAAACATAGATAATATTCGTAAACAGCATTTTAATAATAAATTCCTTGTATTTTGGAATTCGCGAAATGCAAGAAGAAAAATGTCTGGTTCAGTAGTTTGGTGGTTTAAAGACTTTTTAGATATTGTCGGTAAAGATAAAGCTTGTTTATTGATGCATACCGATCCTAAAGATGGTCACGGTCAAGATCTTGAGGCAATAATAGTTGAACTTGGTCTAACCAATGGAGAAGTAAAATTTTCTAAAAACAGATCACCACCACAAGAAATGGTAGCTATGTATAATGCCGCTGACGTAACAGTTTGTATATCTGATGCAGAAGGTTTTGGTTTGAGTTGTATGGAATCGCTTGCTTGTGAAACACCTGTAATTGCTAATATGACCGGAGGCTTACAAGAGCAAGTATTTAATGGGCAGGAATATTTTGGAGTTGGTATTAAACCGGCATCAAAAGCTGTGATAGGCTCACAACAAGTTCCTTACATCTACGAAGATCGAATTTCAAAAGAAGACTTTGTTGATGCTTTGGTAAAATTATACAATATGTCTAAAGAACAAAGAGAAGAGTTGGGCAGAAAAGGCCGACAACATCTTTTGGACAATTATAATCCAGATATTTTATTACCACAATGGGATGTATTAATTCAAGATGCAATCAAGCCCGGTGTGTGGGAAAATAGAAAATATAATCGTTGGACACTTAAAACATTTTGATCGGAGAACAGATGAAAAAGAAAGTAATTGTTAGAGGACCAGTATTAAGTAGAAGTGGTTATGGAGAAATGGCTCGTTTGGCTATTCATTCATTAGCAAGGTTCCCAGATCATTTTGATATTACTATCTTGCCAACAAATTGGGGAAGAACAGGAAATCTTCTAGAAACATCAGAAGAAGTAAAATTGCTGATGCCAATTATTCTAGAATCACAAAAAAGAATCCAGAATAAGGAACAGTTTGATGTATCAATACAGATTTCTATACCAAATGAATTTGAAAAAATAGCGCCAGTTAATATTGGCTATACTGCTGGTATTGAAACAACAAAAGTTTCTCCAAAATGGATTGAAAAATCCATACTAATGGATAAGTTTATTGTTATATCAGAACATTCTAGAGATGTGTTTAATAATACAGCTTATCAGGCTGTAAATCAGTCTACAAAAGAACAGTTTGAATTCCGTAATACTAAGCCAATAGATGTAGTTGGGTTTCCAGTTAAAAATTTGGTACCAGTTGTACCAGAATTAGAACTACCTAATGATTTTAATTTCTTGACAGTGGCTCAATGGGGACCAAGAAAGAATATAGAAGCAACAATTCGTGCTTTTGTTGAAGAATTTAAAGATGAAGAAGTTGGACTAGTAGTTAAGGCAAATTCAGTTAAAAATAATATTATGGATAAAACTCTAACAGAAGTTAGAATGAAAAATCTACTATCTACCTTACCTCAAGATAGAAAATGTAAAATCCATCTTCTTCACGGTAATATGACTGATGAAGAAATGGCTGGTCTTTATCAGCATCCAAAAATTAAGGCTTTTGTAAGTACAACGCACGGTGAAGGTTTTGGTATTCCTATGTTTGAGGCTGCATCAGCAGGATTGCCCGTCGCCGCACCATTTTGGAGTGGACAGACTGACTTTCTGAAAGCCCCGAAGAAAGAAAAGGATACCGGCAAGATTAAAATGCGCTCACACTGTGTTAAAATCGATTTTGAGCTAAAGGAAGTACAGAAAGAAGCAGTTTGGGATGGAGTAATTCAGGCTGATTCTAAGTGGGCATATGTTAAACATAGTTCTGTTAGGGAAGCTATGAGAGAATTGGTTAAGAACTATGCACCAAATCTTTCACAGGCGAAAAAGTTACAAGAACATGTATTGAAGACTTTCACCGAAGAAGTCGTTTTCAGGCAATTTGCTGAAAGTGTTTGGGGCGGCTCATTAGAAAATAATACCGAAAATAAAGAAATGATTATTGGTGATTTACTGTGAAAAGATTATTGTTTGTCTCCACATTCAGAGGACCGTCTGGATATTCTGTTGCAGCTAGAAGTTATTTAAAATGTTTAGATTCGTTTTTACAAATGAATCCGGGTGCTTTTGAATTAGGTCTTTATACTTGGAATTTTGAACAAGCCAAACTGTCCAAATCAGAAATACAATTAATTGAAAAATATGAATTAAAAAATAGTGATGAAATGGTAGAGTTTTGTAAAAAAGATTATGATGTTGCTTGGTTTTTAACACCAAATTTAATAATTGATCATTTAAAATTTGATCCCATTTTCCAAAATTCTAAAAAAAATACCAATATGGTTGTTTGGGAAACAGATAGGGTACCGGCATTTTGGTTAGAAAATTATAAAAAATATTTTCACCAAATTATTGTACCTTGCGATTGGAATAAGCAAGTTTTTGAGTCACAAACGGGACTCCCTACGTATAAGATTCCATATTTGATTGATTTTTCTGAACCAATCAGAAAAGAACAGAAAAAAGTATTTAATATTCTATCTATGTCTCAGTGGACACCAAGAAAAGGTTTTGATTTACTGATAAAAGCTTATTGTAGTGAGTTTTATCATCAAGAAGATGCTCTATTAACAATAAAGACATATGGCTTTGGACCAGCGACTGGTAAGTTCGAAGAAGACAGAAATCACATATTATCAGAAGTTAAAAATTATAAAAATTCAATAAGTCATTATCTAGATCCAATGAAATGCAAAATTAATGTAGTAACCGGTCTTTTATCAAAACAGGAAATTGACATAATAATAGATAATTCTAATTTATTTTGTTTGCCGACAAGAGGCGAGGGTTTTGGATTAACAATTGCTGAAGCTATAGGCCGAGAATTACCTGTGATGACACCAGATAAAGGTGGCCATATAGATTTTATTCATCCGGATAATTTCTTTATAAATTCCAGGTTTATGACCTGTACCGGTGCTTTTACTAAGGATTACTCATCAGTAGAAATGAAATTGGTTGAAACAGATTTAGATGATTTACGAAACCAGCTTAGGAAAGCATATAATTTGTGGAAAGAGAACCCTGAACAATTAAAACGAACCGGTATAGAATCACGTAAATTTTTGCAAGAGTATTGCAATCCACAAAAAATAACCCAAGATTTGGTCAATGTTTTATTGAATTGAGGAATAAAATGACAAAACAAAAAGTAGCATTAATAACTGGAGTAAATGGACAAGATGGTTCGTATCTTGCCGATCTACTTCTTTCAAAAAATTATAAAGTAGTAGGCTTGCTAAGATATACTGCATCGAATGACACAGCAAAATTAGCCGGTATACAACACAATTTAGCAAATCCAGATTTTTTGATTGAAACTGGAGACATTACTGATGCCTCTGCGATGTGGAGATTAATCGATAAACATAAACCAAATGAAATCTATAATCTTGCCGCACAATCACACGTTGGAGAGTCTTACCGTTCACCGATGAGTACAGTACATATTGATGCTGTAGGTCCAATGAATATCTTGGAAACAATTCGATGTATCGATAAAAGTATCCGCTTTTATCAAGCGTCAACATCAGAAATGTTTGGTGATATGCCTGGACCACAAAATGAAGATACTGTATTTTCTCCAATTTCACCATATGCTTGTGCTAAAGTTTTTGCACACAACCTAACTGCTACATATCGTAAATCATATGATATGTTTGCTTGTTCTGGTATTCTCTTTAATCACGAATCACCAAGACGTGGAGAGCATTTCGTAACTCGTAAAATTACAAAAGCTGCGGCTAATATTTTAGCTGGTAAACAAGATAAACTAGAATTAGGTCGTATTGATACAAAACGTGATTGGGGTTTTGCCGGCGATTATGTAGAAGCTATGTGGTTAATGCTTCAAAATAGTGAGCCAAGAGATTATGTTATTGGTACCGGTGAAACACACACCGTTAAAGAATTCGTAGAAGAAATCTTTACTCTTGCCGGCCTTGATCCAGAAAAACAAATGGTTTCAACTGAAACACTTTTTAGGCCACACGATGTTGCTTTCCTTTTGGCAGATCCAAAAAGAGCAGAACAGGAATTAGGCTGGAAACGTAAAGTAGGTTTTAAACAGCTAGCAAAAATGATGTTTGAGCACGATAAAACTTCATTAAAATAATATGGGAAACAAAATTTTAATTATTAATTGTGGAGCAGGTGGTGATATTTTAAATTGTACACCAATTGTAAAACATCACAAAATAGTAGAACCAGATTGTCAAATAACTTGGCTGACCAGTAAAAAATATGTACATATATTAAAAAATAATAAAAATATTGATAATATATTAATATATGAAAATATACACACAGGCGATGATTTGCATAGTTATGTAAATATGACCTTTTTTATCGAACAGAATGAGAAAGAGTTATTTTCAAAATATGATATAGTCAAGTTTGTAGCTCCATATTATTATTCTCTCAAGAACAGAATCGAACTTTCAAGACAAGAAGATAATTTATTGAATATCATAAAATATAAAACATCCGGAATTACAAATTTTGCTTGTGACTTTATTCCAAATATATTTTTAACTCAAGAAGAAAAACTAGAAGCACAACACTTTGTTAAAAGTATTAATAATGATAAAAATAAGTTTATTTTATTAGAATATGAAAATTTCTCTAATCAATCTCCATTTAATTTAAATTATATAAAAATTTTGTGTGATTTTGCTGAAGATAGAGGATATAGTATTATTTTTAGTGGAAAAAATAAGCCAGAATATTTTGATTCATTAGCAAAAAAATATGGAATAGATATCCATTTTTATAATGGTTCTTTTATGTCTAATGCAGAGTTGTACAATTTGGTCGATATGTTTATCGGCTGTTGTTCTGGATTAAGCTGTTTAACACATTCTGACTTTTGCGATATATCTAAGCCTAGAATTGAGGTAACACATGGCTTACATTGGAGTAGTTTTGAGTGGAAGCATATGCAAAATAAAACCATTGTTACAACAATTGATCAATTCAAAGAAAGTTTAAAAAATTGTATATGAAAAAAAAATATATATTTGGTACAAAAGGTTTTGCTAAAGAAGTAGAGTTCATAATTTATGAAAACTTTGGTAGCTTGGCAGATGTTGTTTTTGTAGCAGAAGATTCTTCTGAAGACTTAGGCACCCAAATTAATGGCAGATCTGTAATTTCAGAGAAAGATTTTTTTAATATTAATGAAGATATCGAGTGTTTTATAGCAGTTGGAAGTCCAAATATAAAACAAAAAATTTATTCTAAGTTAAAAAATAAAAATAATATTTCTTTTCCAAATCTTATACATAAATCTGTTGTATTAGATGAGCGATTTGTTAAGTTAGGTTTTGGAAATATATTATGTTCTCATGTATCTGTTACTACAAATATTGTAATTGGTAATTTTGTACATATTAATTTAAATTGTACTCTTGGTCACGATTCTAGAATCGAAGATTTTGTTACCTGCTCGCCAGGTTGTAATATATCTGGAAATGTAAATATACAAAATTTAGCCTATCTCGGTACAAATTGTATTATAATCGAAAATAAAAAAATTGCTAGTAATGTAATAATTGGTGCTGGAGCGGTAGTAGTGAAAGATCTTTTAGAATCTGGCACATATGTTGGAATGCCTTGTAAAAAAATTAAATAGGAGTTTAATATGGCGGATACACTAGGAAGTTTAATTGATAAATTATTTACTATAGATACAAAAATGTGGAATAATCAAGAAGAAATATATAAAATTCGTAAAATGGATTTTGAACAATATAAGACAGAATACTTTTCGAATGAAGAGGGCGCTAAACGTCTTTGGGACTGTTTGAAAAGAGCAACAGATCTTAATGTTCAAAGAAACCAGTTGATTGACGAGATTGATCAAAAAGTAATTCTAATGATTACCGAAGCTGCTGCAGGTAAAGAATTAGATGACGGTAAAAATATACAAAGAAAGCACAAAACATACTAAGGAAATTAAAACATAGTATTATATTTTAAAAATACTATAACTGATATATCAAAATATGATAAAAGTATACGATCCATTTATTAATGAAAAAACAAAAAAATATGCATATGAGGCTATAGAATCCGGATGGATATCTTCGCAAGGCGAGTTCATACAGAGAGCAACAGATAAACTTAAGGAAGTATTGAAAACAGAAAATCTGTTTTTAGTAAGTAATGGTACTACCGGTATGCATTGCGTCTCTAAAGCCATTCAGATTAAATATCCAAATATTAAAACACTAATAGTACCAAACAATTCTTATGTTGCAGCTTGGAATACTTTTTTATATGAAGAAAAATTCTCTTTAGTATCTGTAGATTGTAATATTGATTCCTGGAACTATGATTTAAATGAATTATTTGAACTTTTAGACAAATCAGACTTACATACAACAGCTTTATTGTGTGTACATAATCTTGGAAATATAATAAATATTGATTTGATAAAAGAGAAATATCCAGAACTATTAGTTGTTGAGGATAATTGTGAAGGACTGTTTGGAAAATATAATGGTAAATTTTCCGGTACACAAACTTTTGCTTCTGCTGTTTCGTTCTTTGGTAATAAAACTATTACCTGTGGTGAAGGTGGAGCAGTCATAATCAATGATAAACAAATTCTAGAATATCTAAAATCTTTTATTAATCAAGGTAATACAAACCAAAGATTTAAGCATGATAAAATAGCTCAAAACTATCGCTTGACAAATGTACAAGCGGCGTTTTTATTAGGTCAACTAGAAAGTCTAGATGAAATATTAAATCTAAAAATAGATTTATACAATACATATACAAATTCTTTTAAAGATTTAGATTTTGTACAAGTTCAAGTACAAGAAACCAACACAGAACACTCCTGCTGGATGTTTGGTCTAAGATTTACAAATGGAATTACTTACAATAAAGCTCTTGGTTATTTTAATAAAAACGGAATAGACATAAGACCTATGTTTTATACTCATGAGAAGCAAGAATTCTTAAAAAATAAAATAACTACGAACAGAACAAATCAGAATGGCAATTTAGTAAATAATTATTCTGTGGTTCTTCCTAGTTATCCTTCTTTACAAAAAGCACAGATTCAGCATATAATAGAGACAGTCAAAAATATCAATAAAGATATTTGAAACATTAATTGGAGTAAAGAAATGAAATTATCAAAACAAGCTATGGGCTCATTAATGATGGCTCTACAAAAGAGTCTACTAGAACAAAGCGATATAGTTCCAGTATTAGAAGAATTAGAATGGGAAAGTGTTGATGGTAATCTTTTTGTTAAAAATCCACCAGCTTTCTCTGTTAACCAAGTTGAACACGAAGTAGACTGATGCCAGTTTATACATATAAATGTAAAAGCTGTGAACAGCAGTTCGATACTTTTCATGATATGTCCACTCGCTTAACAGATTGTGAAAAGTGTGGAACAATAGATTCACTTAAGAAGGTATTAAGTTCTTCAATAACGGTTGCTCAAAAAAATAATAGTGGGCAATTAGTTCGAACATTTATTGAAGAAAATAAGGAAAGTCTTAAGGAAGATATGAAAAATATCAAGAGGCAGGACTATAATAAATGACAATTGTTTTACTAATTTTACTGGCTATATCAATTGGTATTAATGTATTATTTGGTTGGTATGCTTTTAGATTAGTAAAACGTATTGTTCTTATACAAGAAACATTTCAAATATTTGATTCACAAATATCTGATTTTACAGAGCATTTAACAAAAATTAATGAACTTGAAATGTTTTATGGTGATCCCACTCTTGAATCACTAGTTCAACATACAAAATTTATAACACAAGCCTATTCTGATCTAAAACAGGATTATATGGTTGTAGCTGGAGAAATTGATGCCACGTCCGAAGAAGAGCCAGAGCCAAAACAGTTTGAATTCAAACCAAACAAACGTAACCTTTAATAAAACAACTCAAGTAAGAACAACACAAGGAAAAATATATTTTTCAAAAGTTCATGAAGATGCAATCGTACAATATGCTCAAGTACGAGATCCAAAAAAAAGACAAGAACTTTATGTTGCTTATATCGGCCCTGTTTTTAATGAGTTGGTAGATAAAATAGTTTTTACTTATAAGTTCACTAGTTTACCAAATATTGAAGACCTAAAGAGCGAGTGCAAGGTTTGGTTAACAACCATATTGGATAAATTTGACCCATTAAAAGGCTCTAAGGCATTTAGTTACTTTTCAGTCATAACCAAAAATTGGTTTATTCATAAAGTCAAAAAGAATTCTCATCAAGCAAAACACGAAGTATATTTCGAAGATATCAAAAAAGAGAGCGAAGAAGATAACCTATTGGTTCATAACACATATGATTCAGATAGAGAGGGAGAAGAATTTTGGGGCGCTCTTTGGAGCGAGATGAAAGAATGGGATTCAGAAGAATTAAAACAGAACGATGATAAAGTTTTACAAGCTGTTAAAATTTTATTGGAGAATCCTGATCGTATTGAAATTTTCAATAAAAAAGCAATCTATCTGTATATAAGAGAGATAACGAATCTAAATACCAAACAAATAGCTTCAAGTTTAAATCGATTAAGAGATAAATATAGAGATTTTAAACTTGATTGGGAAAATGATATATTATGAATAATAAACAGATCGAAAAGTATCTTGAAGAAGCTATTGATAATATAAGAGAAGATCGTAAAAAAGCTGATAGTCTCTTAAGAGATATAGCTGTTTATATTGGTGGCAGTCAAGAACGTCATAGAGAAGTTGGCTTGACTGCTGCCAAATATCTTGAAACTCTACAGCGTTCAAATGAGCAATTAGTAAAAATAACAGACATACTAAAAAAATCCATTAAAAGTGAATATGGAGATTTAAATGAAAATGAGAAAAATAGTATGTATGATGAAATAGAAGCTACCGGTAAAGAAGAATAGATATCTAAATTATTTCAATTCTAGATATTTATTCTAGAGGTTTCTAGATTATGTCGAATAGAATTCTGAATCCAGAGGATGAGCCTTTTGGTCAAAATAATGCTTGGCCAAGAATAAGAAGAGCAAATCCGACCGACTCTGAACTCGAAAGATTAAAAAAAGATGAACATATTAGACCAGATGTTTCAAAGAACATTTCTGGTCCTTTGGTTGGTATTGCTTTAGAAAACGGCTATTATATTTATCCTCCATTTCCTGCTGAATATCAAAGTTCACAAATGCAGAATATTGATAAATTGATAGCAGTAAGAGCGCAAATAATAGAACAAGATAACTGTCCACATCCAGATCAGGGTATTAATTTTGATAATGGCGAAGAAATACCATCAGAAACATTAATGCCTCTTTTTGAAATATTTATTTCAGTATCTGATAAATTAGATCCTCCAAGTAAAGGTGATAAGATATTTGTTGATTATGAAAATCGTCTGTTTCGAACAAGACCAACTTATTATGGTATATCCAGAAAAGGATCAGAGACAGCAGGAAAAAAGAAAGACAAAAAAGCTTCACAGATTACTTCACAACAAAATAATTTAACAGATAGTACAAAACCACCTTCTGGTTTAAATCCAATACCAAGTATCCAGCAACAGTCTTTTCCTGCTTCTGAACAAAATGCTTGTATAGATTTAAAAAAAGCGAATCGGCAACCCGGTATATGGCCAATAACAACCGGTGGTCCACCTCCACCAAATGGATATGAAACAACAGAAATGGTTATAATACCAGGTAGTGCTTTTATATTATTTCCAAAGAAATATATAAAAGCTGTTGAAGCTATGATAGATGCATATAAAAAAGAAACCGGTCAAACTTTAGGTTTTACCAGTGGTTATAGAAATATAGATTTACAAAGGTGTATGTATCAAGACTGGCTAAGAAAAGGTCAACCATTTCCACAAGTTGGAAATCCAGATAGAGGTAATTCAAAACATCCAGCTGGAAAGGCTATTGACTTTTCAACCGGCAGAGAAGGAAATTTGTTGTTTAAGCAATTTACTGACAGTTCTAGTTTTAATTCTTTACAGAGAGTTGATCAAAATTCACAGAGTTTTGAAAAAACAAAAAATGGTGACTTTGGTTTAGTTGCTAAATGGTTAGCAAGCAATTCACAGAGATTTGGTTTTATTTGGACCGGATGGTCTTTTAAAGAGTTGTGGCATTACGAATTTGATGAAAATGCTGCAAGAAGTTTAGGTTTAATTGAGTAATTATGGCAAATTTAAAACAGAAATTAGAACTTAATAAATTAACTGAAAAAGCAAGAGATGGATTCTCTGACTCTTCTACAATAGTTTCTTCAGCCGGTATTGGTGGTGATGATATTGCAGAGCTATCTCCACGTTTTGCACAAGCACGATATGAAATATTATTACAAGGAAAACAAGACTCAACTATAGTTCTAGGTCGCGATAGAACTGGACCTTTTGATGGCTATGGTATTAATGGAAATACTTCCTGTGCAGCTATTGATATGGTGGTTGGTAGAAGAAGTGCAGATGAAAAATTCTTAATAGAACAAGATATAACCCATCCAGATTTTACTACAGATGCTGCAAGAATCTATTTAAGCCAAAAATCTGATATCGATAAAGCTCTTGGTATTCCTCCTGGAAATAGTGGTTTATCTATAGCTAGATCAACTGCGGCTTTAAAAGCCGATGCAGTTAGACTTGTTGGTAGAGAAAGTATTAAATTGGTTGTTGGCACTGATCAAAAAAATTCTCAAGGTGGAAATATCGTTTCCAGATATGGTATTGAGTTATTGGCTGGTGATTTAGAGGACGGTGAAAGACTAATGATCACTGAAGAAGTAAGAGAAGCACAAATATCGGAAATAGAAGCCGGTGGTTTGCAGCCAATTCCTTTGGGTATTAATACTGTTTTTGCTCTTGACCAATTAATTGAAAAGGTTGATAAATTGAGTGCTATTGTAAGTACTGCCACTATGACAGTAATTGACTATATGAATGAAATGGCTTATCATAAACATAAAAATCCAGTAAATGAATATTTTGGTATACCTGTTTTACCATCCGATGAATCTATCTATGCAAATAATGCAGCTGCTGCTCAATTATTAAGCTTTACAATAAATGATATTAAAATGTTTCGTATGGAACTAATTTCTTATAAGGGTGAACACTTAAATCCTGCTGGACCTTATTATATAAACAGCAGGTTTCACAGATTAAATTGAAAATGGTTGGTAAATAGATAATGGCTCAAGAAATAACAAAAGATTTGTTAATACCTGGTTCTGTAGAAAATATATTTCCTCTTCAAACAGAGGTGACATTAGAAATTTCGAAATTACCAGAGTATGTAACTCAAATTAAGAAGCTATTTTCTTTTTATAATCAACAATTAGTTGCTTCTGAGAGTACAATCGTTGGGTATAATCTAGATTCAGAAATTGGCGGCTTGGTTCGATTTTTAGTAGATCTAGAGGCGGCAATCAAAACTTCAAATAATATAAAACCAATCATAGCATCAGAACCAGAAAAGATATCTATTGCTGATTATGAATTTGTCACTTTGAGACTAATCGGTGAAAACAAATTAGAACCCAGAGTTTTTTCTGATGGAGTTTCTAGAGATGTTATTTTATATGATAGGATTGATTATGTCTATCTACAAAATAAAACATTTTCTAGGTCTTTAGCTGTTTTAACTACTCTAAAACAACCATTATTAATAAGTTCAAACACAACGTTATCACTAGTTTTTAATTTACTTGAGATTATAAGACAAATAAATGCTCCAATACCGAGCAATCTTTTGTTGTGTCAAGGAAGAGAAACGAGTCTTTCAAAACTAGAAGACAGTTTATCTCTGCTGGGCTTTGGTGCTGGCGTTACTAGTAAAGTCTTACTAAAAGATTTTATAAATGCCTATATCCATCCACAACAAAAGATTGAATCGCTTCCACAAATAAAACCAAAAGGCTGTACTCAGGAAGTAAGAGATAGAATCTCTACAACAAGGGCGCAGCTTAATTTATTAGAAATACAAACAGCTTTTCCGGGGTTTGGTGGAACACCGGATCAGAAAAAAGCCTTAGAAGAGTTAAAGATAAAATTAATTGAATTAACAAAGGTCTGTCCGGATCTTGCAAGTGAAATAATATTATTTGACAATGTAAAGAATTTTGACAAAATAGGAAAATTATTTACAGATTTTATACAAAAATATAATTTAGCTTGTGTTGTTGATGAAGCTATTAAATGTGTAATGCCTCAAATTCCGTGTGACCAGATTTTGAGAGATCTAACGGTAGATAATTTTGAGCAGAGATTAATAACAGCTTTCCCATTTCAGAAAAACATTATTACAGCTTTAAGTTTAAATATTAGAGATGAATTACAGAAACAAAACGAAGCAAGACAAGCAGAGGGTTTGGAGCCTTTAGATCCAGCTGGTCAAACACAATTTGTTCTTGATAGTATTGATAAAGTTATTGACTTAGAAGCTCTTTGCAAATTAGATATTAGTGCAATATTGGCTCTTTTGGATAGTCTTTTTAATATAAAATTGCCTTCTTTTAATATCCTGGATTGGCAATTTAGTTTTAAGATAGATTTTCAAACAGCTGTCATTGAAGGAATATTGGCATTACTATTAAATATTATTCAACAAGTATTGAATGAATTGATCGGTTGTAATGCTCTTGATGGTTTTATAGCTGGAATACTTAATTCTGATATCGAGGCTCCAACTGGTTTATATGGAGATTTAGCTGCTTTATTTGATGGTAACTTTAATTTTGAAAATACGCAAGGTGCCATAGGAAATGGAATGCAAAATTTCCTAACACAAAGTGGTGTACAACTAGCTAATATAATCTCTTTTGAATCAAAACTTGGAAACAACCTTCTTGGTACTACAGTTGTAACTGGTACTTTAGGTTTTGGAACAACACCAGAAAATATATTTCTTGGTAGCTTGGGTACACGTAGTACAAGTTTAGGTGGTCTTGTAAGAACATCGAGTGATACTACTGGTTCTTTTGGAGTAGCTGGTTTTACTGTAAATCCAACCATTTTTACAGGAACAATAGATGCTACAAGTTTGGCAACTACCGAAAAACAAAAACAATTTTTACAAGAAATTGGTAGATTTGTTTTCACAGCAGATGGCGAACAAGCCAACGTAGTTCGCATATCTGATGACTCTTTGGTACAATTGTATCAACAGACAAATTCTCCAAACTTCCAGATTGCTGCACCGGCTGTTATACAACAAGCGGAAACTGAAGATAACAGTTTCGCCAGATATGGCAGTTTAGACAGAAATAAACACATTCTAAAGGCACTCGTACAAGTCGGCGAAGAAGGTACAACCCGTCTGACTATGACACAGGATTCTTTAGTTCAACAGTTAAAAGAATATGTTAAGACTTGTTTCTCTCTCCTATCTCCATCAGAAACAATTAATTTACTTGCTGGTAATTCTAATACAGAAGTAAATTTGACTATAACAGAAATAGCAAGAATTCGCTTTCCATTGCTTAATGCTATTTTAAAATATCCTGAAAGACACGCATTATTGTTTGCATCTTTTGGTAAAATAACGCAACTAGATAGTCTTGGACCACGTTTACAGTTATTAGCAGCAACTCCATTAATTAATCAACAAGCTACTGATCCAAATGTTTGTTATCCATTTACAAATGTAACAGATTTTAGAAAAGCATTAGCTAATCAAGTATTGCCGGCAGAACTAGCTAATAAAGTAATCGATGATTTGCAGGAAGATGCAAGACAAAGAGCGAATAAATTAATTAATCAGCTTGGAAAAAAACCAACTGCTGCAGATATTTTCACAAGTCCTGCCGCCTTATCAGTTAATAAAACACCGGATGGCAAGCAAATACAAGAAATTGATAGAATTGTCAATAATACTCTATCAAATGTTTTTGATCAGATTAAAATATCGTTTGACCAAGAAATAGAGGCTTTTCCCGGTGCTACATCAGCACCAATAAAGACAATAGAAAAGGTTTTTGAAAACAAAACCGTACCACCAACTGCACTTCCCGGCTTTCAAACTACCGGTAGAGCAACATCAAAAAATCAAGAATATGTTGATATTGATAGTGTTGTTAATAACCCATCTGAAATCGGTGGCATTAAATACTATGAAAAACCGGTTCACGTAAACGAAATAGGTGGCTTAGTAGAGAAAGTATATTCTAGTATTGATACTAATGCCGATATAAAAACTGAAGAAACAGAAAGATTAACAGTTAGTCTAGAAGGAAAATTAACCACTGGCTTATCTGAGGGCTTGAATCAGTTTAGAACAGAAGAGTTCCTTTCTCAAGCAAGCGAGAATTCTCCAAAATGGAAAATGATTTATACAGAAAAAACAGGATCTTATGTTTTTAATGTAAGAACTACCGGTCAAGTTCTTGGTAATTCAGGCACAACAGAGAAATATTCTCAAACACTAAAAATGTCAGGCTCTGTTATTGAATTCAATAAGCAAACTCTTTTAAATGAAGCTAGAATAGCAGAACTCAATGTATCTAATGATAATTTAGAAAGATTTGATTTATTTTCTCAATTATTTACAAGATCTTTGGCAAAAATAATGCCGTATAATTCAACTAACTTTGGCTCAATTGAATTAACTGAAATATTTAAAAAAGAATCTTTAGTAGCATATCGCGATATATTGCAAAAGCAACTTCTAATCGTACCTACAGATTCAAAATTATTACAACGTAAAAAAGTATCCAACTTTGAACAAGAAGATACGAAAAAAAGAAATATATTTTTAGGTTTAATTGATTTTTCTCCATTACAGACAGAAAAGCAAAAAGTATGTGGTATTGATACTCACTTGCTGCAGTTAGAAGCGGTCAAAAAAAGAATTAATGAAGAATTTAGTTCTACAAACCCGGAAAATGTAGTTAGCACTAATTCTAGAATCAATACTCGTTATCAGGATAATAAACCAGGTCATTTATCAGATAAAATTATGACTGGTCTAGTTGAGACATTTATTAGAACAAGTGTTATTCATAATGTATTCAAAGGCTTGTTTGTTTTCGATAAATATGATTATGATTTTTATAATTTTAATATAAAAGAACTTATTTATTTATTTTTTGAACATACAGTCAGAAAAGATATAAAAAACTTTAAGTTTGAAGAAGGTATAGAAGTACAAATAGAAAAGATCTTCAGCATATATAAAAAGAATAATATAATAACCGATAATGATTCTAGTAATAAGCTAAGAAGTATTATAAGATATCAAATTGATGATGTTTTAAAGATAATTAAAAACATTGTCGATTCTTATGCCAGCGTACAAACACAGCCTCCTTCTGTTGCTCAACAATCTTCAATTAATACACGAAATACAGTAGATAATTTGATTGATGCTAGAAATAGGAGTATCGATACTTCAAATAGAGGTATCACGGGCACTTCTCAAAGAAATAATGACTTTCCGCTTCAACAGACAATAACTGTTGTTACACAGCCAGATGTTCTTACATCGCCTGCATTTGCGGATATCATTTCTAATCTTGGAATGGCAATCAATAATGAAGAATCGGCTATTAAAGCAAGAAATAACTTCTTTAATAATTTACCGGTAATTGATACGTATTCTAATTTTTATACAAAAACAGAAGAGACAGTATCGGTTGAAACTCCTCCGCGTCCAAATGTTGATCCAAATAATGATACTCCTTTAAGACCAGCAGCACCCGATACGAGAAATGTAACTGTTTATAAGCCGGATTCAGATAATTTGCTGAACTTTACTAGTTTCATAGAAGGACCGGGCTTATATAGCAATAAGCTAAGAGAAAAAGGCTGGCACATAATATTAGAAAAATATATAAGAACTGATTTTAAGCAAAATTCTCAACTAAATCAACAATTTAGAGATTTAAATAATTATGTCTTTCGAAATAGAGACATAAATGGTGTTACTAATTTAGTAAATTTTAAAGAAACAATGCTTAGAATTATTGAAGCAAGCCGTTCAGGTAATAATCTACAGAGAGCATATGTTTACTCTAAAAATTCATCGCCAGCTATAACACAGCAACTTTGGATGAATTCTGCACCATCCTTTGGATTAAGAATTAGTTTAATAAGAACTTATACAAAAGATGAAGAGCTAGCTAACTTATCTCAATTAAGAGAGAGTGATGGTTTTTATTCCGGAATAATTACAGAAGAATATCCAAATGGAATAATTTATAAAAATGAACAAGCTCGAATTGCTGGTAGAGCCAGAATTATGAAAAATAAAATGGGACTAATCCAGTCATTCACATCACAAGATTATTCACAAAATCCAGCTTGGAAACTTTTCGAACAACAAGAAAAATATTTAGTAATTCCTATTATTGAGGAAGAAGTAGAATTACCGCAAGATATGTATGATTTTGATACTCTATTTTTACCAAATGATGAGTATACAGACAGATGGTATTCTAGATATACAGATAATTTATTCAATATAGCAAAAGCAAAAATGCTAGCAAATCCTGCATATGATTTATTGGTAAACTATAGTCTATTAGATAGAATGGGAAGAGATTTCTGTTTATTTAATAGCTTGCTTGGAATGGCTAGCGAAGGTGTTTATACGTTATTGAATGGCACCAAACAGTTGATTAAAAAGAATTATGACTTGCATAAAAATAGTGGTAATTTTAAAACAAGAGATACTACCGGTGCATATGAAAAGCAGAAAGAAGAGGAACAAAATGGGCCTTCTACAGCAGCTTTTCTAAAAGCAGCTGCCACAATACCAATTAATTTATTGAAAGGTATTTCAGTAGCTGTAGACCCAAATATCTTTTTGGCTGATAAAATAGTTTTAGCTGGAAAGATGGGTCTAGTGCAACCAAGATTCAGAAGGTTGGAAGCTGGTGAGGTCGTTAAGATAGAAGGCACCAATCAGACAAAGACAATTACAGCTGCTGAAGCCGGAATTGCATATAACGGTTATTATAATTATTTACCAAGTGGTGAACTTGAAATAAAACAAAATGCTATTTCTCAAGGATTGCCAATTATTGAAAATACTGTAGTTGTACAGGTCGATCCACAGACAAATCGGGTTATTAAAACTGTTGATAATGAAGGTAATGAAAATTATGTAACAAGACAAGGGATTGGTACAACCGGTGTACCATATGATATAAAAAAGAAACAATTTATTAGCGATTCATTCAATCCAGAAGAAGAAGTAGATCAGTTTGATATTGTACCAAGTACGCCAATATTTCCAGGAGAAAAAATAAACATACCATATTCTATAGCTTCATTGGCATTAGTACCATTTCCAGTGTTTAGTCCGGGATTGACAACATATAATATAGCGATGCCGTTTGGACCACTATTCTTAGCTTTAGAACCACTTATTCTGGAAACCCCTGAATTTAAAGCATCTATACCAAGACTAGAACAGCCGGTATCTACAGATGAATCTGGAAATATTATTTGTGATGAAACAGAATAATAATTAAAAACAGTTTAGCATCATATTTATTACAATATGAGAAATGGCTTTACTGTATCTTTTCCTTTACAAATAGATCGTGAGGATAGCGACTATATTTTAGTCGACACTATTCCGGAATTAGTAAGGCAAAACTTAAAAAACTTAATTCTTACAAGTCCCGGTGAAAGAATAATGGATCCGGAATTTGGTGTTGGTATAAAAAGATTCTTGTTTGAAAATAAGACAGTTGCAACAACAAATACAATAAGATCTGCACTAACTGTGCAAATTAATAGATATATGCCATTTGTTTCTATTGTTTCAATAGATTTTGTAGATGATGAACAAGAGCCAAATTTATTAGGTATTGCAATAACTTATTTTATAGCACCAACCTCAACAACCGATCAATTACGATTAAGTTTCAATTTATTAACACAAACACTAACAAGATAATATATTTATAAGAGGTCAAGCTGATGCCAAAAAAGAATGTACCAATAAATTATTCTGCAAGAGATTTTGCTACTATTAAGCAATCTTTGGTGCAACACGCCAAAAGATACTATCCTGAGTCTTTTAAGGATTTCAATGAAGCTGGTATTGGTTCTTTGGTATTAGACACCGTATCTTATGTTGGTGATATACTTTCTTTCTATCTGGATTATCAAGCCAACGAATCATTCCTAGATACAGCTAATGAATTTACAAATGTAGAAAAATTAACAAGACAGATGGGTTTCAAAGAAAGTACTGTGCCAACTTCGCACGGTATTGCTACTTTTTTTATCTTAATTCCGGCCTCTCAAAACGGTTTAGGACCAGATCTTATATATGCTCCAATTCTCAAAAGAGGTTCAACATTTACTACTTCAAATGGAAATCAGTTTATATTAACTGAAGATGTGTTTTTCAATTCTGACACAAATGAAACAGTTGTAGCTCGTGTTAATTCTGTTTCGGGTCTTCCAACTTTTTATGCAGTAAAATCATATGGAAAGGTTATATCCGGCTTTTTTGAAGAAGTAAAAGTTCAGACAGGCGAGTTTGAGAGATTCAAAAGAGTTCGTCTACCTCTTACGAATGTTGCTGAAATAATAAAAGTTGAAGATCTTGAAGGTAATGAATATTTTGAAGTTGATTATTTGACACAAGATATCATTTATCGACCAATCGTTAATCGCGGTGGCTCCAATAGTGTTAGCAGTAATACTGCCTATTTACGACCATTTACTGTACCAAGAAGATTTATAATAGAAAAGATTAATGGTATAAATTATTTGCAATTTGGTCAAGGACAAGATAAGACAAATAAAAACCGTGAAAGCGTTGCAGATCCTTCTACTGTAGCTTTAAGTGTTTATGGTAAAAACTATATTGCTAGTGACTCTTTTGATCCTACCAATTTAATTGAAACAGATAAATTTGGTATTGTACCAGTTAATACTACTTTAACTATAACAGCACGTACCAATACTTCTGCAAATGTTAATGCATCAGCTGCATCAATTAAAAATGTAGCTGCAGCCAGATTAGAATTTCCAAATCCATCTGCAATAAGTGTTGATATTAAAAATCAAATAAAAAATAGTCTTGAAGTAACAAATGAAGAGCCAATTACCGGCGATACTAGATTACTAAATTCTCGTGAATTAAAAACAATAGCAAGTACTGCATATGCAGCACAAAGTAGAGCAGTTACCAAAGAAGACTACAAAGCTTTGCTATATAAAATGCCAGCAGAATTTGGGCGCGTTAAAAGAGCAAACGTTGTAAGAGATCAGAATTCTTTTAGAAGAAACTTAAATTTATATACAATTTCTAGTGATGATAAAGGTTTTCTTGTACCAACTAATTTAGTGGTAAAAGAAAATATTAAGATTTGGCTTAATAAAAATAGAATGATTAATGATACAATTGATATCTTAGATGCTAGAGTGGTTAATTTTTCTATTAATTTTAGTGTAATTGCTGATCTAGAAACCAATAAATATGATGTGCTAATTGCCTGCAAAAATGCACTTCAACTAGAATTTAGTAGAATTAGAGATATTGGTGAACCACTTTTCTACTCAGATGTTCTTAAGGTCTTAAAAGAAACAAAGGGTGTCCTAGATATAGTAAAAGTTAAATTTATCAATAACTATGGTGGACTTTATTCGAATGTATTTTACAATATGGACGAAAATACGTCTTCTGACGGAAGATACATTAATTGTCCAGATAATGTTATATTTGAAATTAAATTTCCAAATACCGATATCAAGGGAGTGGTGCTATAATGGGTATCAAGAGATATTTTGCAAATAAAGATACTACCATAACAAATGGGTTTTTATCTAATTTAAAGACACGTGCTTTAAATTCAAATATGGGCGAATCTGACGTTCTAGAAGTGTACTCGTTATATGCTCAGGCTTCAAATACTTCCTCGGAAGCCTCACGTATTTTAGTTGATTTTCCTATATCTGATATTATACAGGATAGGCAAGAACTAAATATTCCGGTGAGTGGCAACACACAGTTTGTTCTCAAGCTGAGTAATGCAGAACACGGTTATACTACTCCAAGAAACTTTGATCTAATAGTTCATCCCGTATCAAGTAGCTGGGAAGAAGGTTTAGGTTTAGATATGGAAGGTTATTCGGATATTGATGCTGCCAATTGGCTGTCTTCCTCTTTGACTTCTTCTTGGACTAATCAGGGCGGCGATTTTTTAACGGGTACCATATTTCAGCAACATTTTGATAGAGGCAATGAAGATCTAGAAATAGATATCACTTCGATTGTAGAAATGTGGATTACCGGTGCTGTAGAACCAAATGGATTAATAGTAAAATTACCAGATATTATAGAAAGTGGCTCAAGAACATATTATACTAAAAAGTTCTTTGCTAGAGGAAGTCAATTCTTTTATAAACGTCCTTGGATAGAAGCACGATTTGATGAATCTATACGAGATGATAGAAACTATTTTTACAAGAGTAGTTCACTAGCACCGGAAGCAGACAATATAAACAGATTATATATGTATAATCGTCATCGTGGTTTATTATCTGATATTGCTGGTAATCCAAATACAGAACTATATTGTAGTATCTATTCTGGTACTCTAGGACCAGCTGGTTTACCTGTACCACTAGATAATAATTTTGGACTAGGCTATATTGCAGCAACAAGAATAAGAAAAGGAATTTATGAAGCTGAAGTTGTTGTGAATACAGAAGCACAACTTTTGTTTGATGTATGGCATAATGGTGATAATATTTATTATTATACCGGTAGTGCATTTGATGTTAAATCTGGTGACGGAGATAACGAATCAGATTTTCAAATATCAGATTATTCCGTAAATATAACAAATCTAAAGACTGTTTATTCTGCCAATGAGCAAGCAAGATTTAATTTGTATGTACGTGATAAAAATTGGGATCCTACAATTTATACAATCTCAAAAGCAAATGCAGAAAATTTCACTATCAGAAAAGCATATTACAAGATATTCAGAATAGTTGATAATCTTGAAATTATTCCATATGGTGATAAAGACATAGAATATACAAGATTGTCATATGATGATACTGGTAATTATTTTGACTTAGATATGTCAATTTTTGAACCAGGTTATACATATGGTGTTAAATTTAAGTTTAAAGAATTTGGCTTAGAAATTGAACAAAGGGAAGTTTTTAAATTTCGCGTTGAGGAATGATAATGTCGATTAAAGATCTATTTGGTAAAAAATCTGGAAAAATACTCCCATTAACTGATCCCGAGACTATCGGTCAAGAGGTAGAATCAGTAAAATTAGTAGAGTCCGCAAGAATAGAAAAAGACAGATTCATACCAGATATTGATTTTTCAGAACCTGAAAACTTTGCAAAGTTTGGTTCTGCAGAAAAATATTATGCAGATTCAATAAAATTAATTTATAAAAGTTTTCCATATGATGGTTCTAGAAACGAAAAGACAGAGTGGTTTAATAGTAGTTCATTATTAACAAACTATACTTTTAATAATTTATATCCAAGAAACACTGGTTTTATAAAATTTGGCTTTGATTACGGTACCATCACCAGTACAAGTAATGGCTATTCTATTACTGATAAGCCTGAATATATATTAATCAAAGGTGGTCCAAATACTTATAGTCAGACAGACACTGCCAAAAATCTATTTGGAAAATCAAACTATTATAATGAGGACTTTAAAAGAGCCAGTAATCTTAGTTTGAACGGTGAAGATGGTGTAACAGTAGAATTCTATATAAAAAAAGAAGATCTATCCGGTTCTGCTAAACAAGTAATATTTGATTTATGGAATAGCGCTTCTTTTACTTCTTCTGATTATGCAAGATTCACCATTGAAACCCACCCAGGAAATATTGGTGAAGAAAATAATTTTTATGTCACATTTGTATCCGGTACAAATGGAGCAAACGATGTATTATTAGCAGCTAATAATATAACTGATTCGAATTGGCACCATATTGCTATAACTGCAAAAAATGACAATTCTACTATTGCATTTCAACTTTTCCAAGACGGAGAATTACTCTCACAAGAACTATCTGGTACAACAGTTTCACAAGTGCAGGGACCAATGATGGCTACAATTGGTTCACTGGTACATGATACCGGTAGTGCAGGTTTAGGATATGGTAAATTATCTGCTTCTTTAGATGAGTTTCGTTACTGGAAATCAAAAAGAACAGATAAGGATATTTTTAGATTCTATTTTACAGAAGTATATGGTGGTACAAATACCGATGATGCTAATACAGATTTAGGTGTTTACTACAAGTTTAATGAAGGAATATTTAATAATCAACAATTCTCTGCATATGATGCAAATGTAATTGATTATTCTGGTAGAATTTCTAATGGTACTTGGTTTGGTTATTCTGTTGGAAGCCGTGAAACCGGTTCTGCTTTAATAGAATCTGGATTCACTCAAGAAGAACCGGCCGATCCAATATTATATCCTAATCATCCCGAAGTATTAATCTTAATACAAACACTTCAACAAAAAACGATTTCATATGATCAGATGAATAATTCATCAATCTATAATTCATTTGCTAGCTGGATTCTAGAAGAGGATCAAGAAAAGGGTGAAGGTCTACTAGAAATAACCCAGATCATATCAGAATATCTAGATGAAATGTTCTATCATATTCAAAGTTTACCAACTTTGAAAGATGAGGACTTTAGAAAACAAAATCCTCTTCCATTTTCAAAAAGATTGGTAGAATCACGTGGATTAAGTACCGTAGAATTATTTTCAGATTCGACAATCCTAGAAACTGTCTTGTCGAGAAATGAACAAGATGTATATGATGAAAAAATATATCATATAAAAAATTCAATTTATCAAAACATATATAACAATATTTTATATATTTATCGTTCAAAAGGTACAGAGAAATCTATTCGCAATCTCTTGAGATGCTTCGGTATCGATACTGAGTTAATTAAGATTAACTTATATGCCGATGATCAATCTTTTACTTTCGAAGATAGATATGAATATACTTCTCAAAAAAGAAAATTTGTAGATTTTAATAATCCAGATAGATTTGAAGGAACTGTTTACCAAGTTACGCAATCTGGTGAGCCAAATAGTTTAGCATACATAGTTGGTGATATTGATTCAAAATATTTTGGAAATACAATCGAGATAGAAACAATATTTCCAAGAAAATATGATATAAATGAAGATCAATATTTTGAAACAAACTTTTTAAGTAGTTCTGTATTTGGTATGCATCAGCCACAATCAACTGTTGATTATAATACATGGGCTACAAATGATTCTGCTAGTATTCAAATCTTTGGAGTAAGACCAGAAAGAGAATCAAAGGATTCATACTTCCTACTTTCATCTTCCTGTTTTGGCGTACAATTAACGTCATCGCTCTTTAAAGATGTTTACACTGATCAAAAGTGGCTTTTTGCTATTAGAATAAAAAATGAAAAATATCCTTTTGATGGTGTTGTTATAGGTGCCGATAACGGAGATTATATTCTAGAATTTAGTGGTTTTAATACTGAATTGGATATACTAAAAGAGAGTTTTATAGTCTCAGCTAGTATCGATAAGACAATTGCAGAAGCATATTTTACTGCAAATAAAAGATTGTACGTTGGCTCACATCACCAAAATTTTACAGGCTCTGTAATAGTTGGTAGCGATAATAAACAGCAACTCTCTGATCTACAGATTGGTACAGTAAGATATTGGTTAAATTATATACCAGAAGAAGTATTAATTTCTCACGCATTAGATATAACTGATGCTGGTCCAGAATCGTTTGTACAAAATGTTGAAAATGCTCTTATAACGCAACTAAAAGATCAAACAATACCACAATCAGAAACACTTGTGTTACATTGGAGATTTGATAGCATTGAAGTTTCTGATAATGGTGCCGGTACTCCCACACTTGGTTTAAATGACGCTGGTTTTGATGTTATAGATTTATCTTCTGGCTCAATTGATCAACTTTCAAGATATGAAATTGTTTCTGATATATCAAGAAGATTATACCCAGGAAGAGGAGACTTCTTCCTTAGAAATAATGATAAAGTTGTTGCTTATGAATATGTAGCAAATGCAAAAAGAAGACAACCAGAGATCCTAAATAACGATGATCTGATCAGTATTTTACAACAAGATGATATTACATATGTAAGAGATATGGTGCCGGTTAACCATTTTCTTTCAATTGAAAAAAGTATGTATCAAAATATCTCTGAAGAGATGTTACGTTGGATTGGTACAATAAAACAATTTAATAATCTACTTGGTAAGCCGGCCGATAGATATGAAATGGAATATCGCGATCTATCTTTTTTAAGAAGAATGTTCTTTGAAAAAGTAGATAATACACCTGACTTTGAGAAGTTTGTTGAATTTTATAAATGGATAGATTGGTCAGTAGGAAAGATAATTCAAGAAATAATACCAGCTTCGATGGGTACAACTACTATTGCTTCAAACATAGTAGAAAGCCATATTCTAGAAAGAAACAAGTATAGACACAAATTGCCAACGTTGGAATTCAGAAAGAAAGATCCAATTGCTGCAATTCGTACAATAAACGAGCTAAAGTATAACTGGAAATTTGGTCACGCACCAATACCACTTGAAGAAGATACAAACTGTCTCTGGTGGAAAGAAAGAGATATAGATAATAGACAAGATAGAGAACAAATATTTAATGTCTTAAAATCGACCTATGATCGTAAATTTACTACAGTTTATGATTTAAATACAGATGCGATTGTGATAATAAATAAAAATCCAAAAGAACAAGAAGTTGTTAAACAAATAACAAAATTTGGTTCTGGAGAATATTTAGAAATTGATATTCCATCGATTGTCGATAAAAAAGACTGTAATGATAAATAAGAGGTTCCTGAATGTCTGATTTTAACCGCCGAGGAAAGCTGCCTTTCCAAATAGTAAGTTCATCTGTTAATACTGGCTATAATGTTGAATTGACAGCAGCTGTCGGCAGTAATTTAGAAATTGTAAATCAGCATCAGGATGAATATGGTGGACTTCAGGATGCACCGATGCAGGGTCCATTTACCGAACAATGGGTCGGTGGAAACCAACACAGACATATTCATATTAACAATGGTACCGATGATGCCTCCAATAGACCAGAAGCCTTTTTAGTAAGTGGTTCAACAGGAAAAGTCCGAGTTTACGGACCAGATTATTTTGATCCAAAAGCACCAAAAGCCCTTTTAACAAGAGATACAGTTTCAAAATCACCACTTAATATAAAAAATATTAAAAATGAAAATCGTAGACTTGGTAATTTTTCACACAACTATCAAGTTGTACAAACATCTGGTAGAGAGCTAAATCAGAGTCTTGTTCAAAACAATTTAACTGCTTCGGGAGTTTTAACAACAAAATTTATCGAAGGCGTTGAAGATTATTCTTTACCAGAAATAACAGGTAATATTAATAAAACTGTTTTTGTAGAAAGATTTAGTGCTCCCGGTGATCGTAAAGAAAGTTCAAGAGGCGCATTAGATAGAGAAAGTGAACAATATTCACCAAATAACTCACTAGTTACAAGAAATATAAAAGTTAGACAGCCTTTTTATAGTCAATTAACACAGCATGCTGCACAGTTCAATAGTGGTAGTTTAGAAGGTGTTACTGTACATGCTATTAATAGAAATACAATAAAAAGTGTTGAGTTGAGTGGAACTACGTTTGTAACAGCTTCGGATTATGACAATTTCTGGGTTCAACACGCAATACCATCAACAGATTTAAGATATAAATGGATTGCTGATTCTGTTATCGATTCTGGTAGTATTTTACAATATCAAAAGCCTTTTAATCCATCAGAACTAGTTTTCAATAGTGCTAGTTTAGTTGTAAGTGGAACAAATAAACAATTTTCAGTTGATAATGTTGGAATCAGAAGCCTTATAAAAGGTAGGAAGAGTATTAATTTACAGAGTAATACAATTACTTATTCTTCTCCAGGTTTATCTGCTTCTTTTAGTGAGATTGCCAATAGTGCCTATCAATATCCAGTTTGGAAACAAATTCGTACAGGAGAACATCCTGTTTCTAGAAAATTAAGAAATAATAATATAGTTTCTATTGAAGGCAGTAAATCTAAAGTTATTAATAATGTACAAACACAGTCAAAAAGAAGTGATAGTGTATTTGGCTATATAGATCCACCGGTTACTATCAAACACAAGCCACTTAAACAGGTTTTAGAATTAAAAGGTAGTACCGAGAAATATGTATTTAAATTTTCTCATACAAATAATTTAGGTACATTTGCTAATCAAGAATTATTAGCTGCTTTAAATATAAAAGAAGGCAGTCAGCAAACCTATGACTTACTCAAAAAATATTATTCTGATCCAAATAGATTAAATAATCCAGACAATCCAGTCATTAAATTACATAGCTACGCCTTTTCAGAGACTCTTTATCCAAAAGAGGTTAATACATACCTAGCAGAAACACGTGCTAGAACAGCCTATATCTTAACACAAAGCGGTTTCACAAGAGATGGTTATGACAGACAGCTTGGAACACAGAGAGCATTCTGGAGAGATAAATTATTAGATAGAATGAGAAGTATTTATGTATCACGAAATTCTTTAAATTTTCAAATTGATCGTCCAACAACTACTGAGCTTGCGACCCAATCTCCTTATATAGAATTGCCTGGATATGCTACATACGCAGGTAGACAGTGGAACGTTACTAATAGTTTTGCAGAAAACACTTTTAAATCAAATAACTCTATACATTCTTTTGATAATTCACCACAAATAACAGATATTTATGGCACTAATCGATTAACGATGGAGGGAGAATTTGTACAAGATCCGGGTACTGCTATCGGTGATTTAGCTATTGCGACACGTATAACAACTAATGCTAATAGTGGTGAATTAAATCGCGAAGTAATGCTAGATTATTTCTCCAGCTGCTCAGTTGATTTTATCAATTTCAATGATTCAAAATACCCAACTTTTTCTGATGGAGTACAAAAACAATTAACACGTGTCACTCCACATAGCGTTTTATTGCAGTATATACAGGAATTAAAAGATCTAAGCCTATCCGATAAATATAAATTTCCATCAACATATCCCAGCTATTCATCGATGACTCAGAGTTTACCGGTACCACAACCTAAATATTTGGCTTTCTTGGGAGGTTTTGAAAGCGTTTCAAATCGAAGTAGAAATTTCGAAAATGAATTAAATAATATTTTCGACTCTAAGCCATCTGGCACATTGATATCAACTCTTGATTCTGGCTTGAGATATGCCACTGAATCATTTGGTGATAAAAAACCATGGTTTGATTCTTATGAAGATTATTCTGATGACATTAGAAATATTGGCAAAGAATATTCTATATTACCAGAATTCAGAATTTCATCCCATATGCCATATTATGTCAAGGATAGTGGCGGTAATTTTAGAGCAATAAACAGGGCATTTTTAGAAAATGATGGGTCTGGTATAAGTTATAGAACTGCAATTGCTGCAAATTCTTCTTCTGATCAGGGTTATATAAAGTCTTATGTATTGGGTGAAGAAATTTCTAATGCTTATGAATTACAACAAGAGAATGCTAATGTAACCAAATTAGATAAAATAACGTTTACTCTTTCTGGTATTAAAAAACTGCTACCATATAATGGCTTCTATCCTCAAGAAAGAACATTACAGTTGGCTAACTTATTTAATGACTTTTTAGATACTAATGTTGGTGGTGGATATTTTTCCTTTATCAGAACGGTACAATCTGCCAGTACCGGCGCTGGAGATGCAAACGATGTATTGATTTACAATACAGATGATTCCGGAAGTTACTGGTCGAAAAATGTAGTAATGCCATATCTTTTTTCTCCAGGTATCCTTTTTAATACAATAAAAAGCGGTATTTCTGTAGACTTCCCGATCATAACTGCTAGTTTACTAGATATTCAAAATATTAATTTTACAGATATAACTGGTTCAAAAACTACCATATTAACTGTTAAAGAGCTTAATATATTCGATAAGTGTTCTATTTTATCTAAAAATTGTAATCTTATTAGCCTGACTGGTTCTCAAACATCTGCCACAAATAGATTAGATCCATATATCTTTGATGCATCTTATATATCTGAGAATAGAATTAATTCTCGTATTCCATTCGAATCATTAATATTTCCACAAGAATTTCTAGAAAAGCCAGATGTTGTTACGTCTTCTTTTATATATTCTAACAGTGTCGATATTACATTGACCGGTTCATTGCAGGTACAATTAGAGGATTTATATTCAAAATATATTTCTAATTCTATATTAAATATTAAATTTGACTGTAATCATCAGCCAGATCGTTATAGGCAACCTTTATTTACTTCTGGATCATCTGGATTTACTACAATTAATTCTCAATTTATCAATATTGGTTTTTATCAAAAAAATTCTGTACCATTTGCATATCTAAAAGATGATAAAATAATTGATCCATCTTATAGTCTTGCTATGAGTAATTTCTTAGCAGAAATACCAACATTTTTCCTTCGTGATTCATCAATGATCTCTTTCAAGAGTAGTGAAATGAAGGACTGGAAATTTGAAATTGGTAAAAAATACTACTTTGATCTTAAAATGAAAAAATCTTCTGATTTAGTAATGATCGAATCATATAGATCACAACATCATATTACTGGATCAAATAGTATTGAAAAAACAATGAATGGTAGATATTTTGGTTGGCCGGTAAGCAAACAATCTAATGAACGTACTGTAGAAGATAATTATGTAGTACATAATGATCCTGCATATGCACCATTTACGCCTCCATATTTTGAAGGTGAAGCAATATTACGTTTTGAGTTGAGTGCTTCTAGAACCTCTTATAGAGATTCCTCTTTTGCCGATTTTCAAAAAGATATTAATTTGGTCGAATTCTTTCCAGCAATAAGTGGAGCAATAGGAACAGGATCGGCAGCATATAGAAACAAAATGTCTATGCAAGACTGTATTAACCTATTTGGTTTGGGAATTAATCCTTTGGCAGATAGCACACCAGATGGAAAAGCTACTAGTATTCGCGGTACTACAGATACAGCAAATCAATTTTGGGTTATTTCACCAAAATTAGAAACACCGGTATTAGATTTTAGTGAACAACAATTTATACAACGCACCGGTTCTTATTGGGTAGCTGATGGATACGGAAGAGGTATGTGGAGTGGATATGGAAAAATTCCAACTGGTTCACAAGGTATTACTCTTGAACTAGCAGAAAGTTTCCCTCTAAATACTGATTTTAGATCTAATCGTATAAATACATCAGCAACCGGTTCACTACTTAAACAGGTTGGGTTTAAAGCAGAATCTAAAAAGATTGGCCAATTGGCAGAGAAAAAGACAATATCAGAAGCAATTGTTGCTATACCATTTGTTGATAGACCAATTGAAGGTGTTACAACTTTTGTTGATGGATATCATTTCTTCTCTGTTAACCCATTTGTTTTCGAATCACAGAAAACACAACTAGAACTAAACACGCTACCTAAAGAGACTTCTATTTCAAGAATGATACGTTTGATGAAACAATATGTTATACCACCAAATTTTGATTTCTTGACTTATTATAAGAATCCATTAACCAGAACGATTCGCGATAATCGTGAAGGAATTGATCCATTTGTTATGTATATGTTTGAATTTGCACACGATCTAGATCAACAAGATCTTGCTGATATTTGGCAAGGTGTGATGCCTAAAATCGCTACAACAGCAGAAAAAGAACAAATCACCTTTAGTCATGACGTTGGCGAAAATGAACTTTTTGGTGAAAACTTTAAATTACCACCAAATATGCGCTGGATGATTTTCAAGGTTAAGAAGAAGGCTGAGTGGAATTACTTTGCAGTTACAGAAGACACCCAAGATGACGTTCGGTTTAAATTTAACTTTGCAAACAGCCAAGAAGCACAAACACCAAAATATAACTATAACTGGCCATATGACTATTTCTCGCTAGTTGAATTAGCAAAAGTTGATGTTACATATGAATATGGTGAGAAACCAACAGCAACAGGAAGTATCGATAATACTATCATAGGTACCGGTATTGATACTAATAGGTTTGCCATAGGTAATAATCCGGATTTCCTAGATCAAGGAAAAGTTACTTCAACAACAGCAAAAGATCCAAAGCGACAGCTAGCTTCTGGATTTATGAATAAACAAAATAAAACCCGTGGAAAAAGAACAAGGTTATAATAATTAAAGTATGACCTTTTTCAATAGAAAAGAAGAAGTATTAGATATACAGCTGACTCAATATGGCAAACAGCTTTTAGCTAAAGGTATATTTAAGCCGGCTTATTATCAATTCTTTGATGATGATATTGTGTATGATATAGAATATGCAAATCTTCCGGAAGAAGCCCAGAAAGATATACAAAATCGTATCAAAGAGTCTCCAAGAATACATACTCAATATACCTTTATCAGCCCCGAAACTGATCTTAAAAAAGCTGTTGAACAGTTTAGATCCAAGAAAAAAGGCAGTTTTACCGACATATATATTCCCGATGTTATTACTCAGAAAATAATGTCCCAGCCTTTAGCTAATTCAGACTATGGAAATAGAAATGCTCCCGCTTGGAGTATTAATTGTTTAAGAGGAAAAATATCACAAGTAGTTACTAATGAAGCCGGTACGCTAATTACCGCAAAAAGAACTAGATTAATCTTAGAAGACAGTGATTATATCATAGAATCAGCCAAGAAATCAACTGTACAAAATTATGTACCTGGTGATGTATTGGATACAGTTTCTGATGTTGGATTGCAACCAACAAGTGATCTAAATAACTTATCCTCAAGATTCGTAGATGATTCTTTTATACAAGTTAGAGAAGATTATATTTTACTTGATCTACAAGAATTAAATGCACAATTTAATCAAGAGAATTTTGATATTGAATTGTTTGAAATAATTGAAGATGATAGTATAAGTGGCGAGTCTTTAAAACAATTATATTTTAATAAAAAAACACAAAATATAGTTAATAATATTCTTTTAGACGAACAGGATAAATCACCGGAATATAAGCCAGAAAGATTAGAAATGGCTGAATATTATTTTAATATTCAGGCAGATAGAGAAATTGATTCAAGAGTATTATGCAAAGATCTATCAGATGCAGAAAAGAAGAAGTTGGTAGCAACAAATCAAATTGATTTAGAATGCGAAGAATTATATGGAAGCCTAACTGATCCTAGAATTACTAGTGACGTTAAAGCTGAAGATCTACTGGAGAAGTGTTGATATGATTGTAACTAATGAAGATATAGCCGGCAGTCTTTTGCCAAATGTTAATATTTCTAGAATTATTTTACAATCAACAGAAGAAGATAAATTACTAGCGAATATACAGTTATTATTCAGACAATCATTCTCTAATGATGATGTATCTTCATGGTTAGAAGACAGTACTGCTTTACAATATTTAAAAATATTTGTAATTCAAAGTACAAATCCAAAAGCAACAGAGAGATTAAAATTGGCCTTTGATAGTACCAAAGAGCGGGGATTTTTTAGTAATGCAGATCAATTTTCTCAATATAAACGTATTTTGCGAAATGAAAATATTATCTCTAATTTTTCAGAGATAGAATATAAAGAAATAAATCTGTTCGATTTAGCTGGTCCCGGTGCAAAAAATAAACTACAAGAACTGGTTAAAAATGGTAAAGCAGAAAGAATAGTAGATAATAATGGTAATAATATTTACAATATTTATATCGATATTGATTTTGAAAGGATTGCAGAAGAAAATACCGAGCATCTTAGTTTTCTAGTTGGCACAACATATGATTTAAGTTCCTTGATAGGACAAGTAGAACAACAAGGTGCATTTGCAATTCAGGTTGGAGAGATATTTGTAGAATCTGTTATCAGTAATGGTTTGGTTGAACAAACATCAACTGTTTATGTTGACGAAGCAGAGCAATTATGGCCGGGTCCGGTTCATTTAATTAATCGTAATGGCCAGACTGTTTTCAGATCCGGACAAACAGAAACAGCTAATTCTGTTGATCTTTTTGTTAGAGAAGTAGAAAATTATAAGATTCAAGATCTAAGACAACTAAGAGCGGTCAAGAATTTTCTTAATACAATTGTTGTACCCGATTCTGAAGAATTAGATAACGTAGAAACAGCTATTAGAAATCAATTTAGTGATTACGATAACTCTTTTATATCTGAGGCACATACATCAATTGATGCTTTAGGTAACGCAACTATAAATTTCTTTATTGATCTTAAAAAGATGTTTATAAAAAACTCAATTATAGGGTTGGTATTATCAAAAAGTGCAAATACTAGATCTGCAGATCTAATTGAACAATATTATAAATATATGTCAATTGAAGCAGTTACTTTATTTGCAAAAAGAATTGATATTGATGAGTCACTTACACCAAATAAAACAACAGAAAAAATAGTATGTCAACTTCTAGAAAGACAACAAATTGAGGCAGCTATAAAAAACATTTTTTTACCTGGTAATATTAGAGCCGGCCAAAATATAGAACAATTAATAATGCTTTCGCTCTTCCACACAGAACAGCTTAAACAAGGTTCATATGAATACAGATTGGAATTAGAGATCAAGGAAGATTTGGTAACTCCAATAAAAAATATAAAAACAAATCTAGAAATTGAAAAATCAGCAATAGTAGAATATTACAATAATAGTATATTACCGGGCAATTTTAACGAAACTACAAATCGTTTTAGAAACGGTGCGTTCAATAACGTTCAGGTACCAACTGCTCAGAGTTTTAGGACATTATTACAAACTTTACAAAAAATATTTAATTTAACAACAGCTACTAGTAGCGATCAAACAACGATATCTCCAGAACCATTATCAAGTATATTAACTAAATGGGCCAATCCAATACAAGGAACTCCAACAACTATATCGTATATTTTAGATACATATGATATAGTAATAAAGGCTTTGCAAGATTCAATCGAATCAACATCAGTAGTTAATAACAGTTTAAATGAAAAGGGTGATGCATTTGCTACACAACAAAGAGTAACTGCTGCAGCTAAAACTTTAAAAATACAAAAGAACTTTAGTTCAAATATAAATTTTGAAAGTGAATATCTTTTAGAATATCTAGATCATACAAGAAGAGACACAAGTGGTATTAATTCAGAGGGTTCTTTCCTGTACGATGTTATAAAGACAGATCTTATTTCTAAAAAATATGATATAAATAGCAAGAATACATCTACTAGAAATCTAAATGAACAAAACGAAGTTGTATTTAATAAACTTGGTAAAATTCTTACAGATTTGGCAGATCTAGAAGTAGAAATATTTTCAGAGCCTTTGAGTAATCAAAATATTAATTTAGGTGCCGTAAGAGAACTGCAAACATCTGTAGATAGTAGAATAGTAAATCCATTTAGAGAAGCTGTTTCTGATAGAAGTAGGAATTTTACTATTAATGACAAAAAAGTACTAAATACTTTATTTTCTACATTAATTTCACCAACAGTAGATAAATCACCAAAACAGCTAGAAATTATATTTGATACATCGAACGATGATAATATTTTTGAAAAAATTACACCCACTTCAGCCACAATATTAGGTGGTACCGATGTAATAAATTTGATTAAAAATACTAAAACTTCTACAAGAAATCTAACTGTAATTCCAAATCATATTAAATCTTTAATTAAGAATAAGACAGAACAAACAGGCATATCATTGTCTGATGCAGAAGTTCGTCTTAAATATGAATTAATTAATACCGTTATGTGCCTAACCGGTTTTGAATTTGATCAAGAAACAAAAACATTTAAAGTACAAGAACCAAGATGGGCAAATGTTAATAGATCTATAATTTTATCGTTACCAGAAACAACAGGTCAATTTCTTTTTTGCAAGATGCAGCCATATGATTTTAGTGATATATCTTATAAACACAATCAAGCATTAACAAATACTTTTATTAATGAATGTTTTTTAATAAGTGCTACTGAAATTAATCCAAGCCCCAATTCTATTACTTCTATAAGTAAACAAAGATATGAAAATCGTTGTAACTTTGAAATCCAAAAATATTTCAATAATGAACAAGAACCAGAAGTAAGCTATTCAATAAATGGTAGAAATGTATTAAGAAATGACTCATATGAAACAACAAAATATAGCTTTCTTGCTCCACATGGTATACAGATAAGTGGCGTATTTAGAAGTCTGTCTTTAACAGAGGCAAGAATAATAGATAATGACAATATCACCATACGTCCTCCAAATATCAGTCCGGGTGATTTGGTACCAAAACTTCCTCGCCCACCAATTATTTTACCACCACAATTAACAACTGGTATGCCGATAATGGTAAATCAGACTGTAGCTGTTGCTGGTAGTTTGGCTCTATTTTCGCGTAATAATAAATTTAATGGGTAAACAAAATGGGAATTATAATAGATTTTAGTAATCCAATTGAGACAGTCGGAAATAACTCTGGCAGAATAGCTATAGCTATTCTTAAAAATATTGTTACAGATATATTAAATAATTATGACACTTCTAATACGCGAGAAGTATCAATAAAAGTAGACGAAGATGTAATATCTTCGACACAAATAGAAGAGCTAACATATAATATTAATAGTGATTATAATTTTTATACAGATTTTTATGAAGATATAACAAAAGAAAATATAAGGATTGCCGAATCTGGTTTACCTAATTTATATATTTATGGTGATGATTTAAACAATGAAAGTGCTTTGTATAATGATATAATCACAGTAAAAGATAATATACAAATTAAAGCTACGAATAGTGGAAATTTATTAGAATATTTTGACAATTATGCCGAAAAGTATGCCAAATCATTAAATAATGGTACCACAGAATTTTCTGATATAGCTACTTTACAACAGGAAATATATATTAGTAAAAAATTATTAGTAAGAATTGATGATGTAAATAAAAATAGTAATACATTGCCATTTAGTATAAAACTAGATTTTCAAAAACCTGCTATTGGTTCATTTGCAGCTATACTAGAAGGTACAGATTTTACTGATGATTTTTGTAGCGAGTTTGTTGCTTATAGTAAAAACTATTTTGAGGACATAGAGCTAAAAATTACATCCGATATTATTTCTGAACAAGAAGGAACAGTTTCTATAGGAACTCAGACCAACACAGAAACTGTTTTAGGAAAAAAGTTTGACAATTATGCACAATTTCAAACACAGATAAACCAATTAATCAGAAATTATGATATTAATTCCATTTTTCGTTTGGGAGAAATACCTCCACAATCGCAGCAGACAAATAATAATCTTTCAAGAGCAGCAGCTGCAATAGCTAAAAATCAATCTTCTTCCATATCTCGTTCAATTAAAATGGCCATTTTGATGGCTAGACTGTCTCAAGTAGTTGAAAATGCTAAATTAACACCAGAACAATTTTTTGGAGGGCAGTCATTTTATACAGAAATGTTTATGACAGAGATAAATAAAGATTCACAAGAAGGATTAGTACAATCTTTTTATTTACCAAACATAAGCGAAAGAAGTGAATATACTTTATATGATACGCAAGTTAAGTTTGGTAAAAATTATATTTATTCATTTAATGATTTTTATTTTTCACTAGAACAGAATTTAAATACTGCCTTGATAAATTCTTTGACAAATGAACAATGGTTTTTAATTTTTCAAGAAATGGTCAAACTCAACCCAAAATATGGCAAACAAATAATAGACATTTCTACCGAAACTTCAGATACAATTGTTGATAACGAATTTCTATCTACTTTAGTTCAGGCTATGCTTAATTTAGGCTTCGAAGCTTTTAACTACTATCCTGTATTTTTTAAGAAACAAAGCGTTTCTGATAATATGGCTGTTTTTGACCATCCACCACCACCTCCAGAAGTACAAATAGATGGATTGATTGGTATAGATAATAAAATATTTATTCAACTTAATTCTTCAATAAGTGAATTTAGAGCTGTACCTGTGTTGATACAACCGCAAGATAGGGCAATATTTGAAAATAATATACTAAGTCAAAAGTTGACTTCCATACAGGATCAGCTGATGTTCGATGGCGATGATAGGCCATTATATTTTCAAATATTTAGACTGGATTTTCATCCAACCTCATATATTCAGTTTAGGGATACTTTTGTAACAGCTTCAACAACAGTACAAAATGTAACAGATAATATAAGCAGAGAAATATGTTCAACTCTAAAAACAAATCACTCAACCTATTTGGATCACATAGAACCAAATACAAATTATTATTATATGTTTAGAACAGTAGATATTCATGGTAATATTTCTAATCCATCACCAATTTATGAAGTAGTAGTAACAAACCAGGAAGGAACAATCTATCCACTTATAAAGACTGTTGATTTAAAAAAATCAGATGACAAGACTCCGTTTAAGTCTGTAAAACGGTTTTTACATATAATTCCAAACGCACTACAAACAATTGTTAATGAACAGGAAAGTAGATACTACAATGAAGACGGTTCAATAAAAGAATCAGCAGAATTAGTTAAAGAAGATGTGGTTTTAGGATTAACAGAAGAGAAAGTTTGGAATAAAAACTATAGATTAAAAATTAGATCAAAAACAACTGGCAAAATCATAGAAATTGATTTTAAATTTAAACATAAAACTTTACCAAATCCTGCTATTTGCAAGTAAAAATAAAACAAGCAATATACTTATAAAAGATTATAGGAGCAAAACAGATGGCTTTTCTTGATAATTCAGGCGATATAATATTAGATGCAGTCCTTACTGATACAGGACGTTACAGACTTGCAAAAGGTGATGGTAGTTTTAAAATTACTAAATTTGCTTTAGGTGATGATGAAATAGATTATTCTTTATATGATAAAAATAATCCAAGTGGTAGTGCATATTATGATTTAGATATTTTGCAAACTCCTATTCTAGAGGCTTTTACTGATAATGCCTCTGCACTTAAATCGCACCTGATAAGCATAAATCAAACTGATTTGCTGTTTTTACCGGTTATAAAACTAAATGAATTGGGTTCAAATACAAAAAGTTTTAACGGTCAAGGATATTTTGCTGTTGCGGTAGATAGTAGAACAGAATTAGATTTTGCTGCACTTGCTAAAGATCCTGGTATATTTTTTACTAATGAGAAACAATCAACAAAGCAGAACCTTATTGTTGTTGATCAAGGATTAGATACACCAAAGATTTCTGCTACACAGCCACTCCCTCCAGATTTGGTTGAAACTATTTATATGGTCGAGATGGATAATCGATTAGGCTCTTTGTTTGATCAGTCCGGTGCAGAGATGAATCGTTCCTATATAGATGATGATCAAATAGCGACTTACCTGCTATCAATCCAAAAAAATCCAAATGAAATCGAACAATTACCAACAGCACAACCAAATGATGCCGGTGTTGCAACTCCAATTCGTGGTCCAAGAGGAACAAGTCTAAAACTAAAATTAGCTGCTACACTAGAACTACAAACAAGTACCTTCTTATTTGAAGAGATCGGCACTGTCTCTGGTAGCTATAATATAATTGATACCAACATAAGAGTAGTCGGTGCTACAACTGGTTATAAATTAGATATACCAGTTAGATATATCAAAAAAATCTGATAAAGAGGAAGAATAATGGCTACAATATATAAAAATTTAACAAATGATGATGTTGTTTCTACAAGGACTCTACTTCATGAGGCAATACCAATAACAGGTACGATTGTTTCTGGCACATATGTTGAATCTGGCGTTGAAAAGAATATCAAAAACTATTCACACGGTAGATTTCAAAGTGTGTATGATTATCCTGTACTAAGTTCTTCTGCTAATCACATTTTTGACTTAAGTGTTGGTTTAGCACCAGACTCCTCTTTAAGTGCAAGCGGTGTAACAGATCTATCAAAAAAGACTCAAACATATAATCAAATGGCTCAAGTGTTGGTTGGTCATGATTTAACTGGCTCGATTTTACGTTTTGATGAAGATGGCAATTTAATAAATACAGCTACAGATAAAATGAGAGAAGTTGTTTTTATTAACTTTTCAAGACTTCTTACAAAAGATGAAGTTAAAAAAGGTTCATTTCAGATTAAATTAGGTACTGGAGCAGATACAAATGCTGCTTCAAGATTCTCTACAACATCTTCAATTGCTGATGATGGCGCTCAGAATGATTATCGTGTAAATTCACCAGCTGGTGAATATGGCATACTTTATACAAATGGTGGTTCTACAAAAGCTGGATTAATATTTTATCAAGCCGGCGTTGCAGTATTAACAGCATCAGTATTCACAACTTTTAGTGGTTCTAATAATGCTGCAGCTACCATGCAAACATCATCTATTCCAGATGTATGTGATTCACTAAGAAGACGCTGGCACAGCTGTCAGTTTAATAATACAACAGAATTAAATTCAACAATCTATTTCTGTCGTGTAAATCATAACGAATTTAACTACAGTTCAAATCCAACTTACTTATCAGAGAGTCAGATAAGAGTTAAAGAAACCTCAACTGATGCTCCTGTAAGTTATATCACAACTGTTGGTCTTTATAGTTCAGCAAATGAGTTATTAGCTGTAGCTAAATTAAGTGAACCATTAAAGAAAGATTCTAGTAATGAGATGATTATTAGATGCCGTTTAGATTTCTGATTTTTGTATATAGGAAGAATTTATCTAATAATAAACAAGCCTTTCGAGGCTTGTTTTATTATATTAACAATTTTGAAGAAACGCTTGTTTTAGACTAGTTAAAGAATCAATATGTTAACTTCAAGTGTTTATCCTTTCATAACAAAAGAAGGAAGCCTCTCTTCCTTTAAAACAACAGATACAGATAGTTATAATACTGATTTTCAATACGGTGATATAATCACCGGTTCGAATTATCAACTAACTGCTACATTAAGTTCGGAACATTTTTTATCTGGTGAGCCGGTATCTAGCTATCCGAAAAGTCATCTGTTGGCTTTAAAAAATACATTTGATTATTATAAATACCTAAGCCCACATTATGCTTTTAATAGTCCTCTTGGTAATAAAAGAACACAAGAATGTAGATTAATCAGTATACCATCTATTTTTTATGGCAAGAGCATTAAAAAAGGTTCAATAAGCTGCAAGTGGTATGTTACCGGTACTCTTATAGCAGAACTACAAGATATAAAAAGAAATGGTGAATTAGTAGAAGTTTATGGTCCAAATACTGGAAGTGTTGCCGGTGTTGTATTATATTCAGAAGGTTTTGCATTATTAACCGGTTCTTGGGAATTAGATAATTCATATGTCGATAATTTTAATATATTCGAACCAGTAACAACCTATGCTCCAAAATGGTTCTATTTTCTGACAACCGGTTCAGAAGGTGATAACATTGTACCTTCTTCTTCTTTTGATTTTTCTTTTGATGGTATTGAAGAAATACCAACAATAACTATGTTTGCGCATGCTGAAAAAGGCGAGTTTAACCATTCAAATAATCCAACATATGTTGAGTATGGACAACAATATTTAAAAGTAACTGGCTCTACACAATTTCTGGAAAACTCAGATAATTCTATCAAAAATATTGTACAAGTAAATTATAATGAAATTGAACCGCCTTTTGAAAAAACAACATTTATTTCAAAAATAGGAATCTATGATGAGATGGGACAGCTAATAGGTATAGCCAAATTAGCTACTCCGGTAAGAAAGAGAGAAATAGATAGCATAGCATTTAAGCTGAAATTAAATATGTAGAGATATTTAAATAATGGTGATGTAATTAATGAAAAAGTTTAATGACGGAGACATAATATATAATAAAATAAAAGCTTACCCAAAAGTAAGATTTTTTGTTAATTCTGGCTCTATATCATATAATTCTACAGATACTGATGGAAATGCAGCACTGTTTGATTTCTTAAGAGTACCGCAGCAAACTGTAATTGAGGAAAGCTGTTTTATTTTAGCTGAAAATTCAGACGTTTTATTAGCTGAGAATAATGATGCCCTTATTATTGAGAGTTGTACAAGTACAGCACCACCACCTTGATAGTGGAGATATATATTTATTACCGAAAGGTATTTATAAACTATATATAAAAGAGGAAAAATAATGGCAAATGTCAAAATATCTCAACTACCTGCAGCATCTCAAGTAACCTCTGATGATCTGTTTCCGATTGTCGATAGCGGTAGTTTGACAACTCAAAGAGCCACAGCAGAACAGATACTAGATTATATAACCGGTTCAATATTCGATACACTGACTGTAACCCAATTAACAGCTTCTAGTATTTCTTCTTCAAATTATATAGGCTTACCATCTTCAGATCTAACAAAATTAATTGTTAGTTCTTCTGTATCTTTGTTGACGACAGAAAGAGCAGTATTCGCTAAAAATAGTGATAGTTCGTCGATCTCTATTACTTTACCAAGTGCTTCCATAGCTAACTCCGGAGAATACTATGTTATTAAAGCCGATGCAGTTAGTGGTTCTGTAATTGTACTGCCAAGTTCACCAAATTTAGTTAATGGTGCTTCATCATTTGAATTAAATGGACCTTATCAATCAATTACATTAGTCCACGATGGAACAGATTGGTATGTATTCTAAACTATAGGAGTTTTATAAAATGGCTAATGTAGCAAATGTTAAAGTATTAGCGGGAAACCAAGTACAAGTAAGTGGTACCGCTGTACAATTGACGGGTAGTGGTGCTAGCTTAAGTGTTAGTTCATCACAAGTAATTGTAACTGGTTCAGTATTCACAAATGGTAATGTAACAGTTGGTGGCACATTAACTGCTGCCAATTTAGTTGTAAATACAATTACATCAGCATCAACTGTTTTCACTAGTGGTTCAACACAATTTGGTGATAATCTAAATGATTCGCATACCTTCTCTGGTTCTGTTAATATATTTGGACTAGTCAGTAGTTCAGTAGGCTTTAGTGGTTCCGCTGCTGGTCTAACTGGTTTAGTCAAATCAGTTGTTGCAGGTCCAAATATCTCGGCTAGTGCTCCAGATGTAAATGGTGCCGTAACAGTAAGACTATCAAGTTCAATTACTAGTGATTTAACAACATTAACCGGTCTTACAAACCTCTCTTCATCAACCGGTTCATTTGCCGTATTAAGTGCAAGTGCTGCAGAATTTAGTGGCAATGTCCTTATTTATGGAACAGCAAGTCTTTCATCAAATCCAGACGCAGCATATGTAAGATATACGGGCTTACCAGAAGATAAGATTCTTATCTATCCGGGTCTAAAAGTATCTGGTAGTACAGTTATATCAGGTAATTTGGATGTTACCGGCTCAGTAAGTGCTTCATCGTTTACTGGCTCTGGTGCTGGCTTAACAAATCTGCCAGCAGCTAATTTAACTGGTATTGTACCATTAGCAAATGGTGGTACAGGAATTAATGCTAGCGGTGTTACTAGCGGTCAACTATTAATCGGATCCGGTAGTACATTACAACTTGGTGATTTGGTTGCTGGTTCAAATATCGGAATTACAAAAGGTTCTGGTTCAATTACGATTGCTGTAACTGGTAGTTTAGGTGTCTCGCAGGTATCAAGCAGTGATCCAAATATTATAGTAACTAACGGATCAGGTCCAACCGCTTCTCTTGATTTGGCTGCCAATATAACAGTAGATACAATCACTTCTAGTGTTGGTTCTTTCTTAAGTGGTAGTGTAAGATTTGGTGTAACAGAAGTAACCGGTGCTTATACTGTTGTAGCTAGTGATAATGTTATTCTTGCTAATGCTACAGCTGGCACTTTTAACGTTGCAATACCAAGTACGCCACAAGCCGGCCGTGTACTAATACTCAAAAAGAGTGATGGTACAGAAAATAGTGTCAATATCGTTTCTGGTACTATTGATGGTGAAGCTAGCTTTGGTCTTAATGGTCCATATCAGTCAATCACAATTGTTGCTGGTACCGGTAACAATTGGAATATAATCTGATAATTACTTAAATTAAACAAGAGGGTGAACTGTGGCCTACCAAAAGAATATAAAAATAAATCAGAACAATATAGTACAAATTAGTGGTTCATTAATAACACTAACCGGTTCTGTATCTGGTTCTGAAATTTCTGGAAGTAGGTTGCAGTCCACCATTGTTTCTGCATCTAATCTTTTTGCTGGTGGTATATTATATCCAACAGCCGATGGTGATGCTGGGCAGGTAATGGTAACAAATGGATTGGGAACATTAACTTTCCAAGATCCGGTTGCAAACGATTTAATTATAAGAGTAAAAAATCGTGAAGTAACAACAATCTTAAGAGGCACACCTTGTTATATAACATCAAGTGGTACTTCGGGAAATATTGCTGGTATACTTCGTGCTGATGCAAATAATCCTGCAAGAATGCCAGCAGCTTGTGTAGCTTTTGAAGATATACCTGCTGATACAGAAGGAATTGCAATCCTAGAAGGTTTTATTAATGAAGTTAATACGAATGGGTTTGCATCCGGTGAAGCTGTTTATGTTGCAGTTGGTGGCGGATATACAAATATAAGACCTACTGGCAGTGCATTAGTACAACCTCTTGGCTATGTTGAAAAAATAGGTACAAATGGCTCTGGTGTTGTAAAAGGTCCGGGTCATCATTATATTCTACCAAATATAACTGCAAATCATATTTGGGTTGGTGGTACGAATGGTGTACCGGTAGAATTAAATAAAGAAGTTTTTGCTACAACCGGTTCTAATACATTTATAGGAAGCCAAATTATATCTGGTAATTTAACTGTAACTGGTTCAATATCAGAACTTTCAACAAGAAGAATAAAAACAAACATAGTAAGTCTAGATGATGAATTAACAACAATTTCAAAACTAAATCCTGTATCATATACACGTGTTGACGATGGTAGAAGGGAGTATGGATTTATTTCAGAAGAAGTAAGAGAAGTATATCCAGAATTCGTAATAGGTGAAGGTATTAACTATCCAAAAATGGTAAGCATTCTTGTAAGTGCCGTAAAAGAATTAAGTGAAAAAGTAGAAAAACAAAGTGTAGAAATAGAACTACTTAAAAATAAAAAGAAAACTACCCGAGGTAAAAAATAATGGCTACACTGCAAACTACATTAGTATCAGGTAATTTAAATGTTACAAGTTCACTAGCTGTAACAGGTAGTACTACTTTCTTATCAAATGTGTCAGGTACAACGGCACAGTTTACAAATTTAACAGCCTCCGCAATCAGTGCTTCTGGACCATCGGTAATTGATGTTTCATCTTCTAGCACAGCTCTACGAATCACACAGCGTGGAACAGGCGAGTCTTTTCGTGTAGAAGACTCAGAAAACCCAGATAGCACTCCATTTATTTTAACTAATGATGGCAGAGTAGGAATACGTACCACTCCTACGGCTCTTTTAGAAGTAAATGGTGGTCAGCTTAATGCAAATAGTACTGCTGTTGAAATTATTGCAAACAGTCTAAGAAGTAACGCCGGCCGCTTGGTTATCAGTACAGAACTTAATACATATGGCGTAGCGATGATATCTCAATTGACAAATGGTATCGACGGAGGACTAGACTTTCAGTATATCACAAGAAGTACCGGTGCTACCGAGTCGACACCGCTGAAGATCCGAGGTAACGGAAGAGTTGGTATTGGACTAAACGCCGATGAACCCGTGAACCCATTGCATGTTAAAGGAAGCGGAGAAATAGTAAAAATTCAAAGTACCGGCTCTATCGGAAATAATTATCTGAGTTTTCGAGGCCCAAGTGCCAATTTAGGTTATATAGGTTATACTAGTTCGGTAAACAACCATTTAAGTATTTCAAATGAAGCAACATCTAGCGACATTGCGCTATTAACAAGTGGGTCAGAAAGAATAAGAATTACTTCTACCGGTAATGTTGGTATAGGTACTAGTAGTCCAACTTCTCTATTACATGTTAATGGCAACACTCTTGTATCAGGTAATTTAAATGTAACCGGTTCACTAACTGTAACAGGTAGTGCTACTTTCTTAGATGTATTACAAGGCGTAGAGTTGGCTGGCGGATCTCGTCGAGCACCATATATACGTAGTGCAGAAACTGCTCTTAATCAGCTTCAGGCTCCATTATATAGTTTTGTGAATAACACAAATACCGGCTTAACATCTACTGATGCTGATACCATCACTCTTGTTACTAGTGGTTCCGGCCGTTTACATATAGATACAACTGCAGTATTTGCTCTTCTGCCTCATCGTGGTACTAATGGTTCAGCAGCCGCACCGGCATATAGTTTTACTGCTGCTACCGGTTCAGGTATGTGGCGAAATGCAAAAAACCTCATTTTCGCTACTGATGGAGAAAGTATTCTCAGTCTGAACCAGAATGCGGTGGGCAACCAAGTGCAAGCGGTACCGACCGGTAGCGAAGGACGACCAGCCTATACTTGGTTAGATGATACGCAGACAGGATTTTTCTATGATGCCACTGGCACTTATATTGGTTTGACCGTTGCCGGCACAAGACGTGCCCTATTTGATACATTCGGAGTAACTAGTGGTATTGTTGGTGGTCCTACGATAAAATGGTCAGCTGGTACAGCTGCATCACCAACATATGGTTTTTTTGCTGATTCAGAAACCGGTATGTATAGTCCATCAATTGATCAGATATCATTTGTTACCAGTGGTTCCGATAGAGTAAGAATTGATAATAATGGAAAAGTTGGTATTGGTACCACTGCACCAAGCAAAAGATTGCACATAAATAATAGTGGTTTATTGATTGATGGTACAAATACTATTGAAAGTTCTCCTCTTGCCGCAAGATTGATAGTTGATTCCGGTGCTAGCACAGGTCATACTTTGGCCGACTTCAGGAATAGTGGTGGTTCAACACTTTTTGTTGGGGGAACAAATGTTGGTATTGGTACTACCACACCCGGAGCACGCTTAGAAGTTAATTTTGCTGGTGCGAGTTCGACAACCGAATATGCAGCTGAATTTAAATCATCTGGTGGTACTACAAATGCTGGCAGAGTTCTTTTTAGTCAAGATAGCACTTTTGCTATGGCTATTGCTCCTGCGGCAACTAGTTTAAGCACCGGCAGAATTGATTTTCAATATATCACAAGAAGCACCGGTGTTGTCTCAACTACACCTCTAAGTGTACGTGGTGATGGGAGAATTGGTATAGGAACAACCGCACCTAGTTTTCAGCTTCAGCTAAGTACTGATAGTGCTGCAAAGCCTTCAACAAATACTTGGACAATTTCATCCGATATAAGAATCAAAGAAAATGTTCAAAACTATACAAAAGGCTTAGAAACTCTAGTTCAGATTAATCCAGTTACTTACGATTATAATGGAAAGGGTGGATTTAATCCAGATATTAAAAATAATGTAGGCTTAATAGCGCAAGACATAAAAGATATTCTTCCCGAGAGTATTTCTGTTTACAAGACCAAACTCAATCCAGAAGATACTGAAGATACAGAATTATATAATTTTAATTCTCACGCTTTAACATATGTTATGATTAATTGCATTAAACAATTATCATCCGAAGTAAATACTCTAAAAGCAAAAATTGATATGCTAAGTGCAGAAGTGGCAGATCTAAAAAATAACCAGTGATAGATTTAGGTGTAGAAGTAATTTGCTCTTTTTCAATCAAATAAATGAGTTTTATATTAAATAAACACTAATTAGGTTATTGATTTAATCCGGAGTATTATTAATGTCAACCTATAATCACGTAAAAGCAGGTCTTTCAAATGTTGGTTCATACCAAGCTTCTGGAATACCTTGGGCCAGTTCATCTTTAATTGCACCAGCTAGCGGCAGTACACCTTTGGAAGTTGATTTTCCATTGGTAACAAAAAGCATAATTGTTAAAAATGTAAGTGCTACTACCGGCAGTTTAAGAGTTGGTTTTAGTGAAAACGGTATAAATGGTACTAACTTTTTCCTACTAGATCGTGGTGAGAGTTTTGCCTGTGATCTAAGAGTATCAAAAGTATTTTTAATGAGTAATAATGGTACCACATTAAGTGCCTCAATCGTAGCAGGATTGACAAATATTCCAGCCACAGAATTGCCAAACAATTGGTCTGGTTCATCAGGAGTAGGTTGAAATGAGTTTTAATGACGGCTTTACAAAAAATTCTATACCAGTTCCAGCCGTACCTCCTGTTAGTGGTAATGCACTAGTTTATGATGGTACTAGTTGGGTTGCTGGTACAGTAAGTGGTGGCGGTGGTGGAACAGGAGATATAACTTCTGTTACAGCTGGCACTAATTTAACTGGTGGCGGAACCAGTGGTGATGTTACTGTTTCATTAGCCAGTTCTGTAACCGGATTAACTAGCTTACAAGCAACAAGTATAACTGGCTCTTTTAGTGGTAACTTGGCTGGAACAGCAAGTTTCGCAACAAATGCTGCTTCTGCTTCTTCAAATGTGTATGCAAGAGAATGGCACGTCTCAACTGGCAGCGGTAATGATATTACTGGTAATGGCACATTATTGAGTCCATACAGAACGGTTGCTGCTGGTATCGCAGCTGCATCAACACAAGGTGGAGATCAAATCGTCATACACCCTGGTACATATATTGAAAATGTGACGATGGGTAAATTTAACACCACTATTTGTGCGGCACAAGGAACAAATGGTGGAGAAGTAAATATCTCCGGAACAATGACCGTTTCACAGTCAATTGCGCCGGCTTCTTCAATAAGATTATACGGCATATCTCTTGCAAATTTGGTGCATAGTGGTGTTGGCGCTTTATTTTTAGATAATTGTAAAATAAATGACACTTTTACAAAAGCAACAACTGCTTATTTTAGAGCAACTGATAGCGATTTTAATAGAAATATTTCAGTTGTTAGTGGTGGATTTACAGAATTTCAGGGAGGTACACAGTCTTCATCTGGTTCAAATTTCACAATAAATAATCCAACTGCATTTGTTACAGTCAGAGATAGTATAACGCTATATTCTCCAGTTCTTATTTCTGGAACTTTAGGTATAAATGATTCTACTATTATTGCCTCAAGTAGTGGCGGTACGGCTATAACTTCAGTATCACCATCCAGCGTAATACAAATGGTAGATTCAACCACAGTAGATACTAATGGATTACCGACCAGAATTATAATAGGCGGAACACTCAGTTACTCAAATTCTGTATTTAATAAAACAACTTCAACACTTGGAACATCTCTTGGTGCTATAGCTGATTTCCAAACGATAAGAGCAGATACTGGTTCATTTAGTACAATAGCTTATACACCAGCAAACGGCGCTCATTGGACAGATCCCGATCCAACAACGATTAGGCAAGCAATTGATAGAATAGCTGCACGATTATTTGCTATATCTGGCTCAATTCCGTGATATAATATTTAAATGATCCTTGGTTTAGACATATCCACAACTTGCACTGGCGTAACTATTATAGATTACGCTGGTCGTGTTGTATTGAATACTTGCTGGAAGTTCAAGCAGGAAGAAATGCTTGATAAACTTCAAGCAGCAAAAGAAAACATATTAGAACTAAGAAAAAAATATCCAATAACAGAAGTTTTTATTGAAGAAAGTCTTCAAGCATTTCGTCCTGGTTTTTCATCAGCAAAAACAATATTGTCACTGGCAAAGTTCAATGGAACCTTATCGTGGATGGTATGGGAACATTTAGGGATAAAACCACAGTATATTGGTTCTGGAACAGCAAGAAAATTGTGTGGAATAAAAGTAACAAAAGGAACTCCAGCCAAACAACAGGTAATGGATTGGATGCTCCAAAATCAAACTTGGTTTAAAGTTGAAAATAAAAAAAATAGTGAAAATATAAAAGATCACTATTATGATATGGCAGATAGTTGGGTGATAGCGCAAGCTGGATATCTACAAACTAAAAACTAATTATATTAGCAATCTATATAATAAGAGGTAATAAAGATGGGTTTATTTTTTTATAGACAAAATCTTTTAAAATTATTATTTAGCGAAGAATTTGAACAACCAACTTGGAATGGAACCTATAACACGGCATCGCTAGTTTATCCAACTTTTACAGAATCTGCTTTAATTTTAGAAGCGTTTGAACAACCAACTTGGAATGGAACCTATAACACGGCATCTCTGGTTTATCCAACTTTTACTGGTTCGGTGTTGCTTGCAGAAGAATTTGAATCTGGCTCCTGGCCAAATATATAATATATAAAGGAAGTAAAAATGGCACAAATTGATTGGACAACAATATCTACCACTGCAAACGCTTATTCAACAAGTATTAGTGGAACTGCAGTGCAACATAGCACTCTATCAAACCCCATAACTTCTTCTGGAACATGGTTTCGAAATTTTCAATCCAATGCCAACAACACGAGCGCGATTGGAGGTTTATTACCAATTAACAATTCACTATTAACAAGTTCCCTTGGATATCCATATGGTTTTACATATTCATTGAGAGCCTTGATGCGAATTGATAATTCTCAGTCTAGCACCAGCCGGCATGCAACAGGGGTGATAAGTTTTAAAAATAGTTCATCATTATCAGCTCAAACTTGGGCTACTACCTTCACTGCACATCGTTTAAAAGGATATCGCATAATGTTAAATGCAACAACTGCTACTAATCCAGAATTGGTTCTTCGGTGCGCAAGAGATGAAAATGTCTCCACTTATAACTCTTCTTTGGACGCCGCAAATAATAGCAATGCTTACGCTATAAGTTTATTATCAATACCAGATGCAACATGGACAAGAGTAAGAATGGATGTTATGGGACTCCCAGATGCCGACAGAATAACCGTATTTACTGGAAGCGGAGCAGACATTTGGTCACAAATACACCAAGTTGATATACAAAGAACAAAAGTTGGTGCATATGTTCCTTGGTATAACAATCCATCGTATCCTGGTGACAATATAGGTTCTGCAACTGCTGGATATATGGGAATATTATATCATTCATCTCAACCGGTTACCCCAGTTCGTATTGACCGGTTTGAAGTTTATAGAGAAGCTATAACGTTATAAAATAAACAATATGCTAAAATATTATGGTATATTTTCATTTTTTATTATCCAAAATGTAGAAGTAAAAGAACAGTACAAAAAATAAAACTAATTATATTAGTTGATTCTATATAATAAAAAGCAATAAAAATGGGTATATTTTTTTATAGAGAAAATCTATTAGCCGGCCCAGAACGTCCAAGTGATTCTGCAAGGTATATATTTGATGCATCCGATATCTCATCTATAACCACGACAACTCATAACGGGGTGCCAAATAAAGTAATCAGTTGGGCCAGTACCGGTATCAATACTTCAAGTGCAACACCGGGTGCAGGAAATACTACTAATGCTCCAATATATGAAGCAACAAGTAATTCAATTAGATACTTTAGTGGTAGTAATATTGCTTACTATATGCGTTTAGGAACAACGGCTCCAAATTTATCAACTCCAAATTGGCATATGTTTGCCATTGTAAATCCAGCCAATATTACAAGAAGTGATGTTAATGCTTACAGTAATCATCAAATATTTGCTTTTGCCCAATATGGTGGCATTTATTTGGCACTAAGCGGTACTACAAGAGTTGCACAAGCACATGTATATGATGGTACTCACAAAACCATTTCTGCCGCAGGGGTAAATTTAAATACTAAAATATTGGTAGAAGGCAAGGCAACTGGTACTTCCGTTTCTGTCGCAGTAAATGGTGGAACTTTTGTTTCTCGCGCAGCAGGAAATACACTTTTGTCGTCTGGCTGGAAAACAGAAATAGCAGGCAACTGGTCTGGAGCCGGAAGTCTAAGTGGCTCTATTCACGAAATTGTTGTATTCTCTGATGATCTTGCAGATGATAGAAGAGTTTTGTGGACCGACTATCTAAAAGCAAAATGGAGTATATAATATGTTTTTTTATAGACAAGTAAGTGCGCCATCTCCATTGCCTACAGGATATACTTATCGTTATGATAGTAGCGATATCGCCACTATTACTACTGCAAATGGAGCGGTGAGCAGTTGGGCCAGCACCGGGACTATAACATCTTCTATTGTACAACCTGGTTCTTTCAAACGACCAACACATAGTAGTAGTCCCGCAGGCGTTACATTCACTTTAGATCCCGATATAGCAAGAAATGATTTTATGGAAATTGCTAACCGAGACTTCCGTGGCAGCAATACTGAATGGTATGTTGCGACGGTTGTTACTGTTAACTCTACACTATCACAGACTGCGGGTACGGGTGTTAATTTTGCCGGCGAAGGCGCATATACAAATGGTGGCATATGGCAAACTAGTTCTGGTTGGGCTGGGTTATTATTGTACACTAGTGGTAGTATATCATATGCTGATGCAAATAACTATCCAAATAGTGCATCTACTCCAATCCCGCTAGCGACAAAAATATTATTACGTGCCAGATTAAAATCAGGTAAGGTTGGTATAGCACTAAATAATAATAGCTATACAGAAAAAAATACAAGTGCCAGCGGAGGATTTCCGGCAGCAAAAATGTTCGTAGGGAGTAGTGCATATAGATACTTTGATGGTATTATACATGATTTCGTTGTATATCCATCTGTTCCGGCTAACGAATCAGCACTAGTGTCTGCCTTGTCAACAAAATGGGGTATATAATATGTTTTTTTATCGATCTATAGAAACACAGCAACCGGTTGAATTAGTAATAACACCATCAACAGCAACAATAAATGCCGGTTCTTCAGTTTTTTTTAGTGTTCAAGCACTCAACGTACCGGAAGGCGAAGGCTTCACGGCAATTGCCAGTATTGGTAATCCAGGTTTTTCTATTGATAACCCAAATTTAATATTTTTTGGAGATCCATTAACGGCAGGTTTTACTCTATCGTATAGTGGTTTTTTAGATCTGACTGATACTTTGGTAGTTTCCGGAAGTGGTGTCCAATTAGAAATAGAAATTGAAGGTCGAGGATTTCCTGCCTAAACACTAATATAATAACCCACACGACTACTTGACACCCCGCGCTTTCTGTGGTAGTTTGTTAAGGTATGTCACAAGAACAGAAACAGCAGATCTTAGTTGATATTTTAGGTAATCCCCTCCGACAAGGTGGGGAATTACTTTTTTACTGCCCAAAGTGTAAAAGTGAAAAGAAAAAACTTTCTGTCAATATTCAAAAAAATGTATTTAAATGTTGGCTTTGCAATTATAAAGGCACAAATCTAAGCAGATTAGTTCGTAAATATGGTAATTTTTCTCAAAAACATACTTGGGAAACTTTAACTGGTGAAGTAGAAATCAGCCAATCACTTGTAGATATTCTTTTTCCAACCAAGAAGATAGAAGAAAGTCATATTTCTTTACCAAAAGAATTTATTTCATTAGCAAATAACAATTTACCATTTTCTTCTAGAGAACCTTTAAAATACCTACAACAGCGTGGCCTAGAAAAAGAAGATATTGTTCGCTGGAAAATTGGCTATTGCAAGGAAGGTATGTACAAAAATAGAATAATTGTACCTTCTTTTAATCGTGAAGGATATTGCAATTATTTTATTGCCCGCTCATATACAGGAGAAAGACCCAATTATATGAATCCAGCAACAAGCAAAGATATTATTTTTAATGATTTGTTTATTGACTGGAAAAGTGATCTTGTATTGGTCGAAGGAGTATTTGATGCCATTAAAGCAGGCAACGCCGTACCAATATTAGGTTCAACTCTTAGAGAAGATTCTAAACTATTTCAGGAAATAACAAAACATGATACTCCGATCTATATTGCACTAGATCCAGATGCAGAGAGAAAGACAAACTACCTTATTCGTAGTTTAATGTCGTATGATGTAGAACTTTACAAGATAGACGTGACGGGGTATAAAGATGTTGGTGAAATGTCAACACTTGAATTTTCACGTCGTAAAAAACGAGCAACCCTAATGACACAAGACTCGTTTATTCAAAAAGCATTCAAGTTGGTGATTTAATGTATAAAATTGCACATATTTCAGATAGATACTAATTAATATAGGAGTATCTGATATATGAGCAAATTAATATATGGAATAATTTATAAAGCAACTTTAAAAATAGACGGAAGACTTTATATAGGACAAACCGTTAAACATTTAGCAAGAAGAGTTTCCGAACATAAACACGCAAGTAAAAATCCTAAATATGACTATTTTCACAGCGCCATAAAAAAATATGGAATTGAAAATTTTGAGTGGGAAATATTAAAAGAATGTTATTCCAAAAAAGAATTAGATGAAGAAGAAGATAGATTCATAATATTTTATGAAACAAGAAATTTAGATAAAGGTTTTAATCTAAAAGGTGGTGGTTCTTATGGAAAACATAGCGAAGAAACAAAAAAGATAATTTCAGAAGGGAAAGTAGTAGAAAATAATGGAATGTTCGGTAAGGATCCTTGGAATAAAGGTAAAAATCTAACAGACGAACATAAAAATAAAATAAAAACAAAATTTAAAAAAGGACAAATTCCTTGGAATAAAGGTAAAAAAGGAATTTATTCAACAGGTAAGAGAAGCGAAGAAACAAAAATAAAAATCAGTAATGGCAAAAAAGGTGAAAAAAACCCTCATTCTAAATTGAATTGGGAAAAAGTAGAAGAAATAAGAAGATTGGCGAAAGAAGGAATGATGCTAAAAGATATAGCATTAATTTTTGATACTTGTGCCACAAATATTTCGAATATTGTAAATAATAAAATATGGAGAAAAGATGATTAAGATCTGCCATCTATCGGACACCCACATAAGAAACCTAAAATTTCATAAAGAATATCGTGAGATTTTCTCACAAATTTATAGCAAGCTACGTGAACAAAAAGTAGATTATATTGTTCATTGTGGTGATATTGCACATACCAAAACACAATTAAGTCCAGAATTCTTTGAACTTGCAACAGAATTCCTTAAGAATCTGGCAGATATTGCACCCACATATGTCTTATTGGGTAATCACGACGGTAACCTTAAAAATGGCGGTCGTCAGGATGCAATTACACCAATTGTACAAGCATTACAACACAACCAACTTCATCTTTTAAAAGATTCAGGTGAAGTATCTATTAGTGAACAAATTACTCTTAATGTTCTTTCTATTTTTGATGAAGGAAATTGGCAGAAAATTAGTGATCCATCAAAGATCAATATTGCTCTTTATCACGGCTCTGTATCTGGTGTTCTAACAGATATGGGATATGTTATGGATCATGGTGATCATGATATTTCTGCTTTTACTGGTCACGATTATGTAATGGCTGGCGATATCCACAAGACATTTCAGGTTGTTCAAGAAATGAGCATAGAAGAAAAAGAGATTGACGAAGAAGAGCTACCATTGTATATTGAACAGGGTTGGATTAAAAAATAAATTATTAATTGCTTCTAGTTATACTATTTATGAATAATACCTAGGAGATCTATGCCGAAACAAAAAATTAATAATATTAAAAACAATCTGTTTACAGACAATATCAATGAATATACTTGCTATATTCTCGGTCTACTATGGGCAGATGGCTCAATGTGCGGTAATATGATTTCTCTAGAGAGTGTTAAAGAGGATATAGAATCTTTAAGAAAAGTTTTTCTAGATACCGGAGAATGGAATATAAGATATCGCAATAGAGAAGACTGGAAACCGCAAATGGTTTACCACATATCTAATAAAGAATTTTCAATGTTTTTGAAAAATAACGATTATGATAAAAAATCATATGCAAGTGCGGATAAAATTTTACAAAAAATACCAGATAATTTAAAAAATTATTGGTTAAGAGGATATTGGGATGGTGATGGCTGCTTCTATTTTAATAATATCAGTAAAGCAGTCCAGTGTACAGCAACAAGTACATACGAACAAGATTGGACTTTTTTGGAAAATATATATAAAAACTTAAATATTAAATATTCTATTAGAAGAGTAAAAAAACAAAAGTCCTCTTATTCACAAATAAGAATCACAAATCAAAAAGATAGCCTGAAACTTATAAATTATCTTTATGCTTTTGAAGATGACTTGGGCTTTAAAAGAAAAAAAGAAAAAGCAAGTTTGATTTTGAATACTTTAAAGGATTTCTGAATGTCTAAAATTAAAATTATTAGAAAAAAACCATATTTTGTATATCCTGGCTCAACTGTTCAGCAGAACTTTGGTGAAACAAATGATAAGGGTTTCTTAATTTGGGAAATTGAGGATAAAGACGCATTCTCAGTAAACCATGTTGCTATTCCACACCCAACACCGTTTATTACAGTTGAACTTACACCAGATGGTAATATTCCAGATGATATTGCTATTCAGGAAGGCGCTAAACTGCGTTTGGTGTCGAATAATCACATTTCCCTCCAAGCACTCAAGAAGTCTGTAGATATCGCTAAGAATCGATTTAAACCCGAATCAGTAACGGTTCAGAATAAACCCGGCAAGCGTATTTCTGTTGAAGAGTTATCAAATGAAGTTGAACACGAAAACCTTCGCGATCTTGCAACCCAAGAGAAACTTATTGGTGAATATCTAAAAGACTACAAGCTAAATGATACTGTATTAGAAAAGGTATTTGAATTCAACCGTAAATACAATACACTTGCCGAGCAAAGTGATGATATTGCTCGTAACGTGCATTGGAAAATTAAAAAAGTTGAATGGAATAATCTTTTTAACTACGGAACCGGTAATAGTGTTGACTTTACTAATATCAATGGTGTTCTTGGTATCTTTGGCAAGAATTACAGCGGTAAATCAAGTGTTGTAGATTCTATTCTTTGGACAATCTTTAATTCTATTTCAAAGAATGTTCGTAAGAATGTTGATATTATTAATCAGAATCGTGATGAAGCATCCGGCTACGTTGAGATTCAGATTGATAATAAGACCTATTGTATTACTCGTGAAGCTAAGAAATACACAAAGAAATTACACGGTGAAGAAACAGTTGAAGCTAAAACTTCACTTGATTTCTCAGTTATTGATAATGCAACGGGTGAAAAAGAAAGTCTAAATGGTCTGGATCGTAATGAAACAGATGCAAATATCCGTAAAGTATTTGGTACAATTGATGATTTTCTTCTGACCTCGATGACAAGTCAGGTTGGTTCACTTGCATTTATTAATGAAGGTTCAACAAAACGTAAAGAGATTCTTGGTAAATTCCTTGATCTTGAACACTTTGATAAGAAGTTTAAATTAGCAAAAGATGAAAGTGCCCTTTTGAAAGGTGCCATCAAACGTCTTGAAGGAAAAGACTTTGATGCAGAAATTTCAAAGACACTTACAGATATTGTTGATAATGAAATTCTTACAGAACGTAATAAAACAAAATGTGGAGAACTGAAAGAAGAACTTCATAACCACCATATTCACCTTTCAGAACTAAAAGGTAAAATTGCTTCTGGTCCAAAACAGGAATTTATTGATATTGCTAAACTTATAAAAGATATCTCCTCTAAAAAGGATGAGATAGAAACAATTAATAATAAAAATCTGGAATATAAGAAGGAAATTGATAAGCGTCAACCGGTTATTACTCAATTGAGTGAATCTTTACTAAAATATGATTACGAAAAGCTCAAGAATGATAAAAAAGAATTAGAGAAACTTAATAAAAACGCTGTTCTTCTTGAATCTGCCGTTAAAATGCTGCAGAAACAACAGAGTGAACAACAGAAAAAGATTTCTATTCTTGATAACGTTCCGTGTGGTGATAAATTTTTATCCTGTAAGTTTCTTGTTGATGCAGCAAAAGAGCGAGAAATAGTACCAGAAACAGAAAAAGAATTGCTTCAGAATGAAACTCTTTTAAAAGAGGTTGAAGAAAAGATTAAAAATGATGAAACCCAGAAACATATCAATAAATTTGAGCAATTAAATTCAAGCCTTAATACTTTAGAAAAAGAAATTTCTGATTTCCAGTTAAAATTGGAAAAAGCAAAGAATCGTCTTGTATCCTGTGAAAAAGAGTTGGTAGATTTAGAAAATCTACAAAAAGTATACCACGAAAATGAAGCTTGGATGTTGCAATTATTAGAAATTAAAAAGGAGCAAAAAGAGATAGATACAAAAATTATTTTATCTCAAATATCATTAGAAGCTTGCGAAAATGATAGTCAAAAACTTTATCGTGAACACGGTTCATTGGTAAATAAAAAGGAAACACTTGAACGTGAAAAGGTTGAATTAGCCAATTTGCGTGATGAATTCCTTGCTTATGATCTATTCTTAAAAACTATGCATAGCAATGGAATTGTTTATGATATTATCAAGAAGAGACTTCCTGTTATTAATCAAGAGATAGCTAAAATTCTATCAAATATTGTTAACTTTGAGATCTTCTTTGAAGACGATGGCAAGAAACTTGATATCTATATCCGGCATCCAAAATATGATCCACGTCCAATTGAATTGGGTTCAGGAGCAGAAAAGAGTATTGCCGCAATTGCTATCAGACTTGCACTTATTAAAGTAAGTAACTTGCCAGTTGGTGATTTATTTGTGCTTGATGAACCAGCAACGGCTTTGGATGAAGAGAACATGGAAGGTTTCGTAAGAATAATTGATATAATTAAAAATCAATTCAAAGCAATTATTCTTATTTCACATCTTGATGCACTAAAAGATATTGTTGATGAACAGATAATTATTGAATCATCCGGTGGCTTTGCCAAGGTGAATATTTGAGGTGCTTAATGATGTCAGATGAAACAAAATTAATGATAAGAAACGCTGTCGTTGACAGAGGTTTACAGAAGATTATAAGTAGAAAGTTACTTGTTTGGTTTATTGGTACAATTGGTGTACCACTTGGCTATATTACTGGTGAACAGTGGATGCAATTGAGTATGGTATATATTGGTTCACAAGCAGCAAGTAACTTTGTAATTAATTATTTAAAAGCGAAAGGTGGCACGGTGCAAGAATGAACCGATGGAATATAATAGAAAGAAATAAAAGGCTTTTAGCCTTTTTTTCTGTTGGTGTGGTTTTTTGTCTTATATTGTTTATATTATTTTTAGGTGTTACGTTAAATGAACAAAATAAAAAAGTAAATGCATTAACTTTACAGTTAGAAGCTACTAAAAAAAATCATGAACTAGAAATCTTAAACTTTAATAAAAGTTTAGGTTTGGCTGATTCACAGTTAGTTACACAAAAAGAACTAACTGAACAGTACAAGAGACAGTTAACAGATAAAGATAAAGACTTTGAGAAGGAACGAGAGAAGTATAATTTAGATATAAGAAGTCGTGATCGTACAATTGCCACATTACGTGGCAAATTGAATGGTGGTAATTCTGGTACCGGAACAGTTGTTTGTCCCGGCTTACCATCAGAAAAGCAACCGGTTGTTGATTATTTCTGGGAGGATACTTTAAAACGTTTCAGACTTGATGATCCAGATATATTTGTTAAAAACAACGAAAGATTCTCTTATTCTCAGAATATAAAAGTAAAAGGCGAAGTATTCAAGGATAAAACAGGAAATATTCAGGTTCGTCGAGTATCAATAGATGAAGTAGATAGCGAAGGTAATTTAATACCAGATTCTTCTGTTTCTATTAAAGAAAGTGAATTTAAATACGTAAATGAGAAGTTGGAAGAAAAACAAAAGAAATTAGTTGATGTGTTTACATTTAGACCATTAGCAACATTTGATATTGCATTACAGCCAGGAATTGGTTTTGAAGTAGCTAATTTAGGTAGATATATTGATTATGCTAATATTGGAGTATATGGAAAAGTATCAGCTGATGTTTCAGAACCATTAAAGGGTAGTTTACAAAATTCAAGACTTGGTGTTGGATTAAATTATCATTTTGTTCCACCATTTGTAAAAACTAACTTTGCAGTTGGTGCTGCAGTTAATTTACCATTTAACAAACTGGACAGTCCTGTATTAACTGTAGATGCAATCCTTTATTTAACAGAGGATTTGAATCCGTTTATGGAGAAGTGATGGAACCTAAAAAAAGTATAGAATATATTGGTAAGCTAGAACAAGCTATTAAAAAGCAGTATGGCGAAGAAGCAATCAAGAATCCAAGACAGGATTGGACACCAGAAAAAGAGAAAGAATATCAAGAACAAGCAAAAGAAAATGCACAAAAGCTATTTAAACTTGAAGAAAATGAAGATAAAATAGAAAAAGATGGATTTTTAATTTCAAAAAAACTAGTTAACAAGAAGAGTGATAAAAAATGCTCTTGCTGCGATAAGTACATACTTAAAGCAGAAGATGAGCTATATATTTTAAAATTTGACTGCTGTAAGGAATGCTACATACAGTATGTTGAAGATAGGGAAGAGAGGTGGAAAAATGGTTGGCGACCTACAAAAACTAAGTGAAGCATTACAAAAACTAATCGATGATCTACAATTGTCGATGCGTGATGCAGAGAAATTTGATAATGGCAATGCTTCTGCCGGTGTTCGTATACGTAAAAAAGCTCAAGATGCTATTAAACAATTAAAGGATATCAGAAAACTAGTTTCAGAAACTAAAGAAGCTAGAAACGCTGAACAGGAGTGAACTTTAAATGGCAGCTATATCTGTTGAAGAATTAGTTAAAGGTATTAAGCAGGCAGCTGCTAATGCTTATGATGGTGCCAAGGATAAAGATGGTAAACCATTAAAAACCGGTCTAGATCGGGACAATGAACTACTTGATCCTCGTACCATGCGTACAATTGACGGTTTTACTGTTAAGGTTCGTAGTCCAAAGGAATTATGTGTCACCTATCATCTACAAATGATGGCTCGACATAAATTAGCTGCTTTGGAAAACAAACTAGAAGAAGAAATCGAAGATCGTATTCAGGAAATAGTCGCCTTCTTAAAGAAAGAATTTAAGAATATAACCGGTTCTACTCTTACTTTAAAAATGAAGGGTAAAATCCAGTATGAAGTTGAAGCTGTTTCAATGGTTCGTACAAACCTAAAAGGTATGTGCAATTATGAAATCACAGGTGGCGAGGAAGTAAAAACAGAAGAACCTTTATTAAAAGATCTAGACAAACAAGTAGATAAAATGATGGCCACCGGTAAAGATAGTTTTCCTGGTACCAAAAAGCCACAAAACGATACTAGAAAAAAGTCCGGAGAAAATGAGAAATGAAAATCACTCAGCAACGTTTAAAAGAAATTATTAAAGAAGAGATGGAAGCTCTTCGTAAAGAAGAATCCGCACCAGATATGTTTGGTGAGCCAGACGAAGAAGGCGGAATGGCAAGAGGTGAACTTTTTAAAATTGGTAATTATGCTGTAGAATTAGGAAATATGCTGCAAAATGATGATCAATTACCAGCTTGGGTTCAATCAAAGATTACAAAATGCGCTGCTATGATGGGTGATGTAAAACATTTCCTAGAAGGCCAAATGGCCGAACAAAGTGATCAAATGACACCGGAACAAGAAGAAGTTGGTTTAGACGAAATAGAATCTATTGTATCAGAAGAATTAGATGCCGTTTTACAAGAAAAAAAAGTAAATCCTTGGGCAGTATGTACTGCACAAGTTGGCAGAGAAGATGAAGCGAAATACGAACGTTGTGTGATGGATATTAAGAAAAAAGAGGGTATCAAATAAAACCCCTTAAATTAAGCTAGAAACCCAACTATTTAAAATAGTTGGGTTTTTTATTTTATGGCATATAAATTAACAAAAGAAGCCGTCAAAGAAGAAATACGTAAATGTGGAAATGATCCAATTTATTTCCTTAAGAATTACGTAAAAATTACACATGCATTAAAAGGTCAAATACCATTTAGTACCTTTGATTATCAAGATGAATTATTAAATGATTTCAATGATCATCGTTTTAGTGTTATTTTAAAAGCCAGACAGCTTGGTATTTCAACAATTGTAGCTGGCTATGCTACTTGGCTAATGTTATTCCGTCGTGAAAAGACGGTGCTTGTACTGGCAACTAAATTTAAAACAGCTGCTAACTTAGCTTCAAAAGTCAAGAAGATGATGAAAAGTATACCAGACTGGTTACGTATAGCTCAAATAACAGTAGATAACCAAACTTCTTTTGAACTTTCTAATGGCTCAAATATTAAAGCATCAACAACATCAAAAAGTGATGCCGGTCGTTCTGAAGCTCTTTCATTATTGATTATAGACGAGGCTGCACACGTTGAAAATATGGAAGAATTGTGGACTGGTATTTTTCCAACAATTTCAACCGGTGGTCGCTGTATTGCTTTGAGTACACCAAATGGTGTTGGTAACTGGTTTTATAAAACATACACTGATGCAGAGAATGGAATTAATAATTTTTATCCAATAAAATTACCTTGGAATGTACATCCTGATTATACACCACAGTGGTTTCAAGAGCAGACAAAGAGTATGTCTCGTCGAGAGATTGCTCAAGAATTCGAATGTGCTTTTAATGCATCTGGCGATACAGTTATCCATCCAGATAATATGGTTGAGCTTAAGGACGAAATTATAGAGCCAGTATATAAAACAGGCTTCGATAGAAATTATTGGATATGGGAACAGCCACAAAATGGAGTTTCTTATACAATGATTGCAGACGTTGCACGTGGTGATGGTGGTGATAATTCAGTATTTCACGTTATACGTTTAGATACTATGGAACAGGTAGCAGAATATCAAGGAAAACCTGTACTTGAAATGTTTGCCTCGATGCTTAATTCTGTTGGCAGAGAATATAACAATTGTTTATTAGTTGTAGAAAACAATAACGTTGGTTATAACGTATTAGAAAAACTTATAGAGATGGAATACCCAAATTTATATTTTTCTGTTAAGTCAACCCATGAGTATGTTGAACAAAATACAGCAGAATTTCAAAATAATACAGTTCCTGGTTTCACGACCAGTTCCAAAACTCGTCCATTAATTATTGCAAAAATGGAAGAGTTTGTTAGAAATAAAGTTATTAAAATTAAGTCTGGTCGACTATATCAAGAATTTGAAACGTTTGTTTGGAACAATGGAAGACCAGAAGCTATGCGTGGTTATCACGACGATCTTGTAATGTCAATGGCTATTGCTTGTTGGATTAGTGATACTGCTTTAACAGCAAATAAACGCGAATCAGCCTATACAAAAGCCATTTTAGGCTCTATTATGAAAGCTAATTCAAAAATGACCACCTTGGTACAAGGACAAGCAGGATATAAACAGAATCAAGCTTTTGATCCTTATTCCGAGGACTTAAAACAAAAATACCGAGATCTACTTTGGTTAATAAAGGGATAAACAATGCCGAATAATTCGAATAAATATAACTATACCGGTGGTACCGTTAAAACAAATAACAATAGAAATCCAGAATCTCAATTATTTAAGAGATTAACCAGACTTCTTTCTGGTCCTATAGTTAATAAACGTGCACAGTTTTATCGTCAAGAAAAACGAAAAGACTTAGATAAATACGACTTTAAATCGGCTTCTGGTAAAGCTTTTCAAAAAACAGATTATAATCCATTTGAATTCATTCACACAAATATGATGAAAAATCATAATCGTGGTGAAAGATATGCAGAATTTGATCAAATGGAATTTACCCCAGAATTAGCTTCGGCATTAGACATATATGCAGATGAAATGACCACTTGGAGCAAGCTGCAGAAAATGTTGATTGTTGACTGCGATAATGAAGAAATTAAAAACATTTTAATTAATCTATATCATAATATTTTAAATGTTGAATTTAACCTATTTGGCTGGTGTCGTAATATGGTTAAATACGGCGACTTCTTCTTATATCTTGATATAGATGAAGAAATTGGTATTAAAAATGTAATTGGTCTTCCGCCTCATGAAGTTGAAAGATTGGAAGGTCAAGATCCAACAAATCCAAATTATGTTCAATACCAATGGAATTCAGCTGGTATGACTTTTGAAAATTGGCAAATGGGACATTTCCGTATTCTTGGTAATGACCGTTATGCGCCATATGGAACAAGTGTTTTAGAGCCGGCGCGGCGTATATGGCGACAATTAACTCTTCTGGAAGATGCGATGATGGCTTATCGAATTGTACGCTCTCCAGAAAGACGTGTTTTTTATGTAGATGTAGGAAATATAGATCCAAACGATGTTGAACAATATATGCAAAAAATTGTTTCAACTATGAAACGCAATCAGGTTATTGATGATAAAACCGGTCGTGTTGATTTACGTTATAATCCTATGAGTATTGAAGAAGATTACTTCTTACCAGTTCGTGGTGCTACATCAAATACAAAAATAGAAAGCCTTCCCGGTGGTACTTATACCGGTGACATTGAAGACGTTAAATATCTACGAGATAAACTGTTTTCAGCAATTAAAGTACCACAGTCATATCTCGCACGTGGTGAAGGTGGAGAAGAAGATAAAACAACACTTTCACAAAAAGATGTAAGATTTGCAAGAACAATACAAAGACTACAACGTTCAGTTGTCACAGAACTAGAAAAGATTGGCGTTGTACATCTTTATGTACTTGGATATCGTGGCGATGACCTATTGGGTCACAAAATATCACTTAATAATCCATCAAAGATTGCTGAATTGCAAGAATTAGAACACTGGAAAACCAAATTTGATGTTGCTGGTTCTGCAACTGAAAATTTCTTTAGTAAACGATGGATTGCCAAGAATCTATTTGGTATGAGTGAAGAAGACTTCCTACGTAATCAACGTGAACTGTTCTATGATCGAAAAGTATCAACTATGTTAGATAAGGAAGCGGAAGCAGTTGTTGATGAATCTGGTGCTGGATCTGGTGGTTCTGATTTAAGTCAATTTGCACCAGAAGAAGGTGCAGAGACACCAACCGAGGAGCCAACCGCTGAACCAGAGGAAACTGCAACACCAGAAGAATCCTCTCCTGAATCTGCAGAAACAGGTGAAACAGGCGAAGAACCTGGTCCACTATTAGTAACCCCACCAGCAAGACGTGAAGATGAGCCGGTCAAGGTTCTTAAATTTGAAGCAAATGATGGTTCTACAACTACCAACAAATCAAAAGGAAAATGGTATGAACCAGAGCCATATGATAAAAGAACTGGTCGTCAGCAAAGAATGCATTCTTTGGGCAATACCAATCTAGCTTCAAATACTGTACGCAATGTATTTAAAGGTTATTCAGATATGAAAAGTTTAACCAAAGTACCTTTCGAGGAAGGTATTAAAAATGATTCTAATTATGATAAACAAGAAGAAAAACTAATATTAGAAAATAATAAGAAAATAAAAGATCTAATTACAGAATTGGAGAGAAAAGATGCAAGAAAAAAGCAAACTAAAGCACAATAAAAAGCGTAATACAGCTTTTTTATATGAAAGTTTAGTAAAAGAATTAACTAGAGCAGTTGTCAACAAAGATAATAAAACAAAAAATACAATTGTATCTATTTGTAAAGAGTTTTTTGCATCCGATAAACCGTTACAAAAAGAACTTCAACTTTATTCTATATTAAATGAAAGTTCTGACTTGGAGCCTAAATTGGCCGAAAGGTTAATTCAGGAGGCTGTACGTCTATATTCTCAGCTAGATGAAGAAGAGATTTACAGCGAACAATCTAAATTAATAGCTAAAATAAATAAATCAGTTACACCAAATGTTTTTAATAATTTTTTACCAGATTATAAAAATTTAGCAACAATTTATCAAATTTTCAATAAGAGAGCACCTGTTAAAGAAAGAATTTTACTTGAACAGACTTTGTTAACTTCTTTAATATCTAAAAATAAAGAGGTCGCTGATTCAAAAAATATGCAGTCTGTTGATAATATTGTTTTCACCTCTTTTGCAAAAAAATTTAATGAGAAATATGGTGAAACATTAATCAAGGAACAGAAAGAACTTCTTTCATTTTATGTTATGTCTGGTACTGATGATGGAGTTAGTTTAAAGGTTTATTTAAATGAAGAAATTGGTCGTTTAAGGAATAATATTGAAAATCTATTAGTAACAGAAGAATTTAAAAATAATAATTTTCTTACTGACAAAACTAATAAATTATTAGAAAAAATAGAGACTTTTAAAAAGAAACCGGTTGATCACCAGATGTTGACAGAAGTACTTAAAATACAACAATTTGTAAATGAGGCAACTAAATAATGGCAATTACTGTTAAAGTTGGAGAAGAAGAGCAAGAAAATAATCAAGCACAAACTTCACAAGAACAAAAAGTTGATCAAAAACCTAACGGTAAATTAGGTGCTAAGCTAAACATAAGAAAAACTCTAGATGGCAATTTTTACATATATGATCACCACTATATTGATATCATATTAATGCCAGAGAAAATGAAAATTCTAACAATTCCATACTCTGAAAATAATAAAATTGCCTTTAGTGAACTAGTTTACCATACTCAGGATAGATTTTTTGATCATATGGCTCGTAAAGGTATTATAGCCCTAGAAACTGTAAAAGGTGGAAATATATTTGGTTCTATGGAAGCTAATATATTAAAACCAAAAGACACAGCAATACCATTAAATGAATTAGTATTATTAAATATAGCTTCTTGGATCGATAGTCAAAGACCTGCTTTAGAATTTGATAAAAAGTATGAAGAAGAATTTGATGATAGATTATCAGAACCAACTGATGAAGAAACGACAGAATTGGGAGAAGTTCCTCAAGAGAGTGAAAAAGGTTCAATTCCTAAATATCAAAGCCGCCGTTATCTAGGTGGTTGGTGGTGATATATGCAAGAAGACCAAAAAGAAGAAACTGTTCAAGAAGAAAGTAAACCGGAAGAACAGAAACTTAATAGAAAACAACGTAGAGCTATTAAATCAAAACGTGGTGGTGAATCACAGGATTCACAAGGCTCAGGTAAATCACACGCAAATCGAATTTCAGAAAAACCAAAAGCTCGTCGACGATGAATTTAATAATTTTTATATTGGTTGCATACGGTCTTACACAAATATTATGTTATGGAAAAATATTTGATAGGATAAGACCAAAGACCGGATTTTTTGGTGAGTTATTATCCTGTTCAATGTGCACGGGATTTTGGGTTGGATTATTGCTATGGTTGGTTAATCCATTAACAAAATTATATCATTTTGATAATTTACCATTAACAGGCTTTTTATTGGCCTGTTTAAGTTCTGGTACGTCCTATTTATTAGATAAAATAGTCTCTGATGAAGGGATTAAATTTAACAAGGAGTAGTTATGAATCCAATAGTCACAAGAAAATGGTTTCTGCCTGTTTGCCGTAGATGCTGCAAAGGCAGCTAACTGAAGCAGCTTGCCGCTGCTTTTTTAACCGTCGCGAGGCGTAAAATCTACAAAACTTAATGTATTTGATAAAAATTCAACTATTTATTTTTTGAATAGTTGATTATGGAGCTATATTATGGCAATCTCTAGAGAAGAATTAAAAAAATTAGTTATTAAAGAAATGCTTGAGCAAGATCTCAAAAATGAAGGAGTAAGCGATTGGCTAAGAAGTAAAGCTTCTTCTGTGTTGACTACTACCGGTAAGAAAATGACTCAAGCTGGTGAAAAAGTAGCTCCCCCACCACAGCTTGATGATAAAACTCTTCGAAAAGTGGGCGATTTCTTACAAATGGCTCAAAGAGATCCAGGAATTACAAAAGCAATACTTGCAACAGAATTTGGTAAACAAGTATTTGGTTCAGATGAAGAAGATAATTTAAAAGAAGCTCTTGGTGCAGATTTCATAAAAATGATTAAAAATAAAAAAGTTACACCACAAATGTTAACTGATTTTATTGATTCTATGAAAAAAAACGAGAAAGCCAATAAAATGATGACTAGCCTAGGCTTAATACCAAAAGGTAGTAAGCCAGTTGAAAAATCAGATGTACAGCAAACACAAACTGGTGATACCGAAGTATCAGATAGTGATATAGAAAGTGAAGAACCGGCTTCAACTCCAGAACAAGATGCTGCGCCAGCACAACCCGCAGCAGCAAGTTTAACAGCAAAACCACCACCACAACCGCAAGCAGGCGATTTTCAAGGTCAAGAAGACGCTCGTAGAATTACAAAAATAAATGATATGCTAAAAGATCCACAAAATTCTCAGAAAGTTAGTGCGGCTATATCACAAGGCTTAGATCCTAGAACTGGAGAACAATTAAGTGCTCGTGCCGCACAATCATTAAAACAACATTATGGTTTAGCAGAACCAGCACAACCAGCAGCAGCACAACCAGCAGAAGTACCAGATGTAGTTTCTGGTACGGAAGTAGCTACCAAGAATGCTAAAATAAAATTTCTTGCACCGGTAGATGAAGAACCACAAACAGGACAACAAATTGCAAAAACCAATGCTGATAAATTGGGCGTACTTAAGAAAAAATTTGATTCTGGCGGTGTTCTTAATGCAAAAGAAAAAGATGAACTTTTAAGACTTTTGGGTGCCCTACCTCCAACCAAGACTAAAAAACCAATAGCAAAACGACCTACAAGTAAAACTAAAAAACAAATAACATCTTCATTACAGAGAGGTATGCAGAAATCTGGTGGAAGATTGGGCGAGTCTCTTCAAGAAGCAATTGTTGAAGAAATATTTAACCTCCTAACAGGTAAAACCAAATGAGTAAATATGTTTTAAGAGAATTCTACCAACTTTGTGATGGTGGTAAATGTGAAGACTTATTAACCGAAAGTGAAAAAACACTTGTTCGTGAACAAAAGGCTTTTTTCTTAACAGGTGTTATGCAAAGAGCAGATGCACAAAATGGTAATGGTCGCGTTTATCCACAAAAGACACTTGAGAGAGAAATAGAAAACTATAAAAATATAATTGCTCAAAATCGTGCTGTTGGTGAGTTGGATCATCCTGATGATTCAGTAATTAATCTTAAAAACGTTTCACACATTGTAACAGATGTTTGGTGGAATGGAAAAGATGTTATGGGTAAATTAAAAATATTAGATACACCAGCTGGTAATATTTTAAAAGCACTTATTAGCAATGGTGTAACACTTGGCATTTCTTCAAGAGCACTTGGTTCAGTTAGAGAATCACAAGGCAAAACAATTGTAGAAGATGATTTACAACTTATTTGTTTTGATATAGTATCTGAACCGTCTACAAAAGGTGCCTTCCTTAACTTAAGCGAAGCAAAAAAGCCTGCTGAGATGACAAAGAGCGATAAACTAGTCAGACTCATTAATGATATAATTGATTGATACGAGGCAAGAATGAAAAAGAGTGAGTTAAAAGAGATAATTGAACCAATTGTAAGGGAATGTGTTAATGAAAATATTCAAACCATTCTTTTAGAAAGTGGATTATTATCTCAAGTTATCAGTGAAGTTGTAAAAGGCTTACAACCTGTATTAGTTGAAAACAAACAACCAACAAAAATACAACCAAAACAGCAATTCCTTGAAGAAGAAAAAGGATTTGATCAAGATTCACATATGCGCGAGATCCTAAAAAGATCACAAGCTAAAAAAGTTTTAAGTAATAATAGAGAAGCATTAGATAATATTGGCAGAACAGCATACAAAGGTGTTAACATTTTTGAAGGTATCAACGATACTATTCCGGATGAACCGGTTCAAACCGGTCCAGTTAATCCACTTCAAGGAATAGCACCAAATGATGCTGGAGTTGATATTAGTGGCTTGTTAAATCCAAAGTTTACACAAGCATTTATGAAAGGTACGAAGAAATGACAGCGGTAAAGGTCGGTAGAGATGAAAATGTAGACTTTGCCATTAAAAAATTTCTTAATAAAGTTAAGAAAAGTGGTTTAATGGACAACCTACAAGAAAGAAAATATTTTAAAAAACCTTCGGTCAAAAGGAATGAACAAAAACGCAGAAGAAAGAGGGTGTTAGAGAAGCTTAAACAAGAAAAAGCTTCGGAAAAAGATTGACCAAATTGTCAGATGTGTTAGATAAGTCAGATATTCCTAAATAAGTTAAATAGAATGTGGCAGCAATGCCACATTTTGTTTTGTCGACGAGGATTTATAAAAACAGAGAGACTACTTAAGATTTTTAAAAAATTTTGAAACTAATTATATATAATCGAAACTTTTATAATTGGGCCTGGTACAATATAAAAGATCTTTAACTTATTTAGGAGATTTAAAAATATGAAAAAAGGTTTAGCAGTATTTAGTGGCTCCGCAGTAGTCCACAAATTAATGCAAGATGGTAGAGTTGAACTCGGTACCGCTGTAAATCCAGCAGCAGTAACAGTTAGTGGTAACATTAACGTAACCGGTCAACTAACCGCATCAGCCAACAATATTCTAGTTGGTAATGTTGGCGGTGAATTCTCAAATACCACACTAGGTGGTATTTTAGTTGAATTAAAAAACGAAGCAGCAAATGGCGAGGCGGCTCTTTCAAGTTCGCTAAAATCATATATTGATGCACAAGATAGTGCAGAAGCTGCAGCAAGAGAAGCTGGCGATACTGCAGTTGCTAATGCAGCTGCATCAGCATTAAATGCTTATACAGCTTCAAATAACACAGCCGTTTCATCTTTGACCGGTCGTGTTGGCACACTAGAAACAACAGTTAATACATTGATTGGTGATACAGGCAGCATTTCTGCTGCATTAACAACCATTCAAAATCTAGCTGAATATCTAGACGGTGATGGCAATCCAGTAACTCTAGTTGCTGACTTGAGTACCGAAGTAAGCCGTATCAGTGGTGCTTTGGTACAAGAAGCAACTGATCGTGTTTCTGGCGATGCAGCAGTCCAAACAAATTTGAATAATGTTTCAAGTTCATTAAAAGCAGCTATTGACGCAATTCAATCAGGTGCTTCTGGTGATACTTCAGCACTTTCAAGTTCACTAAAGTCCTATATTGATTTAAGAGACGGTGAAGTTTCAAGTTCGCTTTCTTCAGCACTAGCTGCTGAAGTTACCAGAGCAACCGCTGCTGAAGCACAGGTTCAAAGTAACCTAGATTCAGTTTCCGGCTCTCTATCTGGTGCTATTAGTGCCGAAGCTTCTGCACGTATTGCAGCAGATCAAGCACTATCAAGTTCAATTGATGCACTAGATGTAAGATTAGATGCTCTAGAAGCATATAATGGTAACGTAGTACACGTTGACCCTGTTGGTGGTTTAGACGCAGTTGGTAATGGTACACTATTAAAACCATTCAGAACAATCAACTACGCTTATTCACAAGTTCAGTCATTAGGTAATTCTTCGAATACAACATACAATGCTAATGTTGAAAAATTCGTTACTGAAAAACTAATCTTTAAACTAGCTCCTGGTACATATGCAGAAGATGTTGTACTAGGATTTAAGCGTGCCCGTGTTGCCCTAGTTGGTAATGGCGCTAGAATCGCCGGTACCGTTAAGATGGATGTTAAGAAGGCAGACTTCCCAGCATCAAATCTAGAAGCATTTAAGGCGCAATATCCAGCACCATGGACCGGCTTCTCTGCTCAAATGAGTTTTGAAATCGCTGGTGATGCAGGTGGCGGTCTTGAATCAGATCCAACAGCGAACGTTGTTACAGTAACCGGTAGAACATCACTTGAATTCGAAAATGGTGGTGCAAACTATAATTGGGATTCAAACTTCGGTCAGTTCTATGTTTCAGTTGATAATGCAGCCATCCTCGGCGGCGTAGTAATGATTCATGACAACACTGTCACATCAGCACGCGCACCAGCGGTTGTTCTAGAAGTTGAATCATCCAGAATCGGTAATGCTGATTCAGGTTCAAGAACATACTGCGGCTTTGTTCCATTTGGAGCAAGTACCACAGTACCATCTTTCGGCTCATTAACACTTAAAGCACACAACTCAACATTTGCATCAGTAATTGGTCCAACAATGACCATTGGTGAAATTGATGGTTGCCGTGTTTATGATATTGACCGCACAATGGGTGGTGTTGTTACCAACGGTTCAATTGGTGGCAGTACATCAACTTCATACTTGGGCATAGTTAACACCCAATTTAGAGCAATAACTGTAGCAAGTCAAGGCGGTGCTTCAGTATACAAGATTGGTCCAACAACCGGTACAGCAAGATATAAGATTGACTCTGTATCTCACACAACTCTAGCATTTAGTAGAGCAAGCAATGGCATTCTAACTGCCAGAGCATTAGATACTGGTAGTGGTGTTGTTTATGATTTCTTGGATAATGCAGGAAGCCAATTCGTTTCACATGTTCCAGTAAATTACACAATGTCTGGTACAGTAACCAGTTCATTAGGTCACTTTGCTGGTATTGATGCTGCATTAGGCGCTCAAACAACTGCTAGAAATTCACTTTCTAGTTCATTTAATACTCGTGTTGGCTCACTAGAAACAACTGTTAATGCAATAGTTGGTGATAGTGCAACACTAGCAACAATCACTTCTTCATTGAACAGTATTCAAGAAATCGCTGCTTTCTTGGATGGTTCAGGAAGTGCTGCACAAGACTTGACATTAAGAGTTGCCGCTATTAGTGGTGCTCTTGTACAAGAAATTACTGATCGTGCTGCAGCAGTAACAGATCTATCTGGTGCTGTTTCCAGTTCGTTAGCAGCAGAAATAGCTGCTAGAATAGCGGGTGATGCAGCTGTACAGTCAAATTTGGACAGTGTTTCAGGTTCATTGAAAGCTGCTATTGACGCAATTCAATCTGGCGCATCTGGTGATACATCAGCTCTTTCAAGTTCACTTTCTTCAGCATTGGCTGCAGAAATTGCCAGAGCAACAGCAGCAGAAGGATTAATACAAAGTAACCTAGATTCAGCATCTGGCTCACTAAAGGGTTATATTGATAGTCTTGATTCGGCTCAAACAAGTGCTAATTCTTCACTATCAAGTTCTTTTGCAACTGCACTAGCTGCTGAAGCATCTAGAGCAGCAACAGCAGAAGCACTCGTACAAAGTAATCTTGATTCAGTATCAGGTTCATTAGCTACAGCAATTGCAGCAGAAAAAACCCGTGCTGAAGGCGCTGAAGCTGGTTTACAATCAGCAATTAACACTGAAAAAGGTAGAATTGATGCAATTCTATCAGGCTCAAGTGTTGATCTCGATACATTTAAAGAAGTTGTTGACTTTGTTAACAGCATCGATCTAACCAATGATAATGCTCTATTAGCTGCTGTCACAAATATTGGTGCAGATATCAGTACACTAAGTGGCAACTTAGTTTCTGAAATCCAACGTGCAACCGCTGCTGAAGCTGGTCTACAAGCACAAATCAATAGTGCATCATTTAGTGTCAACGGTATGTCTGTTGATCCATTTGGTGGTGCATTCTCGATTGTCAGTTCAAGCAATATCGCTGTTGCAAGTGCAGCAGGCGTTGTAACTGTTTCTCTAAAAGATTCAGTTAGTATCGCCGGTTCACTATCAGCCGCTCAACTCTCAGCTAGTGCTGGTTTGAGTGTCACTGGTGGCGCAACAGTAGCTGGTGGTTTGACAGTTTCAACCGGTGATATGCAAGTATCACAAGGCGCTGTCTCAACCAGAATGACACGTGTACAAGCTGCCGCCCGTACAGCACAAGATGGTGATATGTTCTATCTCACCGATGTAAGTGACGATCCAACAGGTACTTTCCCACGTGGCAAGTGCTGGTACTTCCGTCAAGATGGTGAATGGTTTGATGCTCCATTCTATATGGGCTGATTTAAACTGATTTAGGTTGGTTTAGGAAGGGCTGCTGGTCAGCCCTTCTTTTTTTTAATTAAAATTGGCTTTTTTTGTGTTATAGCTATATTTATAATATTGTAGAGGTTAATAATGGCAGCAAAAGGTCTTGCCGTATATAAAGGCACCACTGTAATCCATAGAATATTAGATAATGGAACTGTTAGTTTTAGCGGTTCTGTTGCGGTTACTGGAAATTTATCACCTAATGGAAATGGTATTACAGATCTAGGTAGTCCTACATTTCGTTGGAAAGATATATATGCTGTACAAACAACAGTTGGTGCTATATTCGAATATGGCCTCTCAACGCCATCAATTGCTATGTATAGTGATGGCACTGTGCTTGTTTGGGGTGAAAATGGTCTAGAACCCTGCAGAAAAGAAGAAGATATACTTGTTATGGGTGTTACTAAAGACAACAAAAGTGAACCGGTTGTTTTTGGAGCAGAATTAGTTTTAGTAACTGGTGAAGTTAAACGTGGTGATTTTATCTGTACTAGTAATATAACAGGCCACGGAATGGCAGTCAAGAAGAAAAAATGGAGTGTTTTTAAAAGAGATTTAACCGGTATTATAATTGGTCAAGCTCTTGAAGATGCATCCGGTGACAGCAATTTAATAAAATGTATGATTAACAAGCGTTAAAAGGCATTTTATACAACTAGTATACTAGTTATATTGAATTTCTATATTTATTTGGGAGACAAGAATGTCAAATTTGCTAGAAGAAGCCATAATTGATGCAAAAGCACTTAAAGAAGCTGCTTTAAAGAGTGCACAAGAAACAATATTAGAAAAATATAATCCAGAAGTTAAAAAAGCTGTTGAAGCTCTTCTTTTAGAGCAAGATGAAGCTTCTCCCGGTGATATAGGAACTGAAGAACCATTATTAGATCCAGATATGGATACTTTAGGTGCTGATCAAGCACAAGGTAGTTTAGATAAACAGATACCTATGGCAGCTACAAATGGAATGAATTTATGTCCTTGTCCAGATAATGAAGAAGTTATAGAAATTGATTTTAATCAATTGCAAAAAGCTATGATGCAACCACCAGAAATGCAAGTTGCACAAAGTACACTTCCAGCACCAATGACTCCTGCTGAAGAATCTCCTGCTGCACCAGATGTAAATGCAAATATGGCACCAGAAGTACCAGAAGAAGAGCCATTAATGCAAGAAGAAAATATGGATGAAGAAATTGAATTAGATGAAGAACTAATCAATAGTCTTTTAGAAGATGAAGAATTATTCCAAGAAGTAGAAGATTTAGAAGAAATGTCAGATCGTGAAAAAGATCTAGCTGCTAAAGCTCCTCCATTTAATAAGGTAACAAAAAAAGATGTTCTTGTTGCTCGTGGCGTTGAATTAGATGATGATAGCAAAGAGTCAGAAGATTCAGAGGATCTAGAAGAAGATGCTCGTTATCCAAATCGTACTAGTTCAGATAAAGCACAAATCGAAGGCGATGTTGGCATAGAAGCAATTAAAGATAATAAATTAATTAATGCAATTGCAGCAGAAGTTGCAAAACACTTAATCACAGGCCAATTGCGTGAAAACAAAACTGCCAAAAACAATGAAAAGAAAATGCTAAATGAAGCACAAGTTTTGGCCCAAAAAACTTCACAACTGCTAGAAGAGCATAAAAAAGTTCAGAATAAGAACAAGCTACTAGCAGAAGAAAATGCACGTTTATTAAAAGAGCATAAAGAAATGCAAATAAGTGCATTAGAATTTGCGAAGCAGGTTGAACAAATGAATGTTCAAAATGCTAAGTTATATTACAAGAATCAGGCACTAAGTAGCGTCTCCTTGAATGAGCGACAAAAAAATCATATTGTCGAAGCTATTTCAAAAGCTGATTCTGTAGACGAAGTTAAAATTATATTTGAAACACTTCAAAGCACGGTGGGTTCAGCTAAGGCAACAAAAGAACCAAAATCACTAAGCGAAGCAGTTTCACGAAATAGTAGTTTTAGTATTCGTTCTAGAGAGAAAGAAGAACCAGCAACTACACCAGCTTTTGATAGATGGAGTAAACTTGCAGGTATCAAGAAATAGTATTTATTAATTCATTTAAGGAGAATTACAATGTCAATTTTAAAGCGTTTAACAGAGAATATCGTTGACCGTGACCTTACAAAAGAAGGTGCCGCTCTACGTGCAAAATGGGAAAAGACCGGTCTATTAGAAGGTCTTCGTGATGAGAGCCAAAAGAATGGTATGGCCGTTCTATTGGAAAACCAAGCCAAACAACTACTCAAAGAAAGTAGTGCAATGAGTGCTGGTGACGTTGAAGGTTTCGCAGCTGTTGCATTCCCAATCGTTCGCCGTGTATTCGGTTCATTGATTGCCAATGAACTTGTTTCAGTACAACCAATGAGTCTACCAAGCGGTCTAATCTTCTTCCTTGACTTCCAAGTCAGCGGAAGCCGTTTAGGTCTAGATGCAAATGATTCAGTATTTGGTGGTGGTCGTGTTGCTAGCCAAATCACAGGCGGCGTTGATTTAACTGGTGTTAACCTCGAAAAATCATTCTACAGCTTAAACAACGGTTATAGCTCACCAACCGGTTCAGTAACTGCCTCATTGACCTCGGTACTTGGTGGTGGTCAATTAGTTGGTGCTGATCCAGCACTTGATCGTGCTCTACGTTTCGATCCAGATCTAGTTTCAGGTTCAGACGGTGTTATTGCTGTTGTTGTTCCAGTAGCTTCACTAGAAGTTGGTGGCCAAAAACTAAACAAGAGCAATCTAGTTGCTATCAAAGTTACAACTGCAGTCACAAATGGTACACAAGTACGTCGTTTAACTGCTAAGTGCGATGCTAGCGGTGCCGATGTTGGTGGTGATACTTATACTCATTTGCGTTTAGTATTTAAAGCAAACAGTGCAGCTGTTCTTGGTGCTTTACAAACTGAATTAACAAGTGGTACTAAATCTATAACCTTCCCAATAGATGATAATCTAGGTGTTGGTGGTGCTCTAGGTTCTGTATTAGCACAACAACTTTGGGGTCTTGAAGGTAGTTCTGAAATTCCAGAAATCGATGTAAAAATTGATTCAGTTTCAGTTAGTGCCAAAACCAAAAAACTCAAAGTCAAGTGGACACCAGAACTCGGTCAAGATCTAAATGCTTACCACAATCTCGACGCCGAAGTCGAATTGACAAGCATCATGAGCGAGCACATCGCTCTTGAAATCGACCAAGAAGTCCTAGAAGACCTCGTTAAAGGCGCTACAGCCGGTGTTTATCACTGGTCACGTCGTCCAGGTCGCTTTGTCAACAAAGCAACTGGTGCTCCAATCAGTGCTTCAGCAAATGAAGATCTACTTGGTGCAGACTTTACCGGTAACGTTTCAATGTGGTACGAAACACTACTCGAAACCGTTAATGATCTAAGTGCTCAAATCCACCGTAAAACATTACGTGGTGGTGCTAACTTTATCGTAACTTCACCAGAAGTTGCCAGTATCCTCGAAATGACTGCTGGCTTCCGTGCTTCAGGTGTTGTTCCAGATGAAGCCAAGGGCACAGCCGGTGCAGTTAAAGTTGGTTCACTCAGCAAGAAATGGGATGTTATGGTTGACCCATACTTCCCACGTAACTTGTTGCTAGTTGGTCGTCGTGGTACACAATTCCTCGAAAGCGGATATGTCTACGCTCCATACGTACCACTCCAAGTCACACCAACCATCTTTGGTACCGAAGACTTCGTACCACGTAAAGGCGTTATGACCCGTTACGCTAAGAAGATGGTACGTCCAGATATGTTCGGTCTAGTTGTTGTTCAAGATCTCTTGGGCTGATAACAGATTAGACTAATATTCTAGCAGAACCCGCCAGAAATGGCGGGTTTTGTTTTATAAATTTTAAAACTATTTATATCTGTATTTGTCGTTGGACGACAGGAGACACTAAATATGTTTTTTTATGGCGAAGCAGAATTTTTAGAAGGTAGTGGTGGAATAACTGAACAATTTTCACTTGATGGAAAAACCTACAGAGTTCATAGATTTTTACAAAATGGTACTTTAACAATTGAATATTCGGGATTAGTTGAATATTTGATTATTGGCGGCGGCGGCGGTGGTGGTAGAGGTTTTGAGGGGTCTGTTGGTGGAATTCTTGGTAAGTATGATGGTAATGGTGGCGATGCCGGTCAAATGATTAGCGGCTCTATAATTTTAGCTGCTCAATCTTATCCGATAATTGTTGGTGGATTTTCTGTAACTTCTGGCAATCCATCATCGGCTTTTAATATTACTGCCGCTGGCGGTGCCTTTAAAGGTTCAGCGAGGAATCAGATCAACGGCGTAGGCGCAAGTGGTGGTATTAATGGTTTACAATCATCTATAGATGGAACTTTAAAATATTATGCTGGTGGTGGTGGTGCTGGTGGCAATGCTAATGGTGGTCTTGGCGGCGGTGGTCGTGGTGGCCTAGCTTCATTTGGATTCCCTGGAATTGCAAATACTGGCGCTGGTGGTGGCGGTGGAGAACGAGATCGATGGGGGCATCGATACTATAGTAAAAATGGTGGTGCTGGAGCATCTGGTATTGTAATTATTAGATATGAAATTGCCTAAATTTAGGTGCATTCATAGTGAAGCAGCAGACCCAATTTAATCAGTAGTCATACCCGATACATATTTTATAAGTGTATCGTTATTGTTAAAAGTAGCTGGTGCTTGATAGAAGATAATAATTTTTTAAACCCACCTGAAATATGGTGGGTTTTGTTTTTTTAAACTATTACAAAACTATTTACACTTACTAATAAGCTAGTAAAGGATGGGATACAAAAGATGTTTTTTTATAGAGAAATAATTGAAAATATAATAAAAAATTGGAAAGAAAAGCAGATTTTATCTGGTACTTTGGCAACCGATTTAACTGACAATTTTGGATATTCAGTTGCAATGAATTCTGCCGGTGATCGTGTTATCGTTGGTGCGTGGCAAGATGAAAGAAGTGGCGGAAGTGGTTCTTCTGGGCTTGCTTATATATATGTTAGTGGAACCGGTGGGTGGAATGAACAAATTGTTCTAAGTGGAAGTTTTGCAATAGATTTAAATGATAATTTTGGCAATTCAGTTGCAATGAATTCTGCTGGTGATCGTGTTGTTATTGGTGCTCGGCTAGATGAATTGGGACCAGCCAGCATCACACAAGGTCTTGCTTATGTATTCGTCAGCGGAGCCGGTGGTTGGTCACAACAACTTATCCCAACCGGAACTTTTGCAACTACTAGTGATCAATTCGGTAGTGCAGTTGCAATGAATTCCGTAGGTGATCGTATTATTGTTGGTGCCCAATTGGATGAAAGAAGTGGTGGCCAGATTTCAGAAGGACTTGCTTATATATATGTCAGTGGAGCAAGTGGATGGGTAGAGCAACATATATTAAGTGGAACTTTAGCAGTTAATTCAACTGATCAATTCGGTAATTCAGTTGCAATGAATTCAGCTGGTGATCGTGTTATCGTTGGTGCTGGGCAAGATGAAAGAAGCGGAGGCCCTCTCTCAGAAGGTCTTGCCTATATATTTGTAAGTGGAACTGGTGGCTGGACTCAGCAGCATGTTCTAAGTGGCACCTTGGCAACTAGTTCCAATGAACAATTTGGTAATTCAGTTGCGATGAATTCTGCTGGTGATCGTGTTGTTGTTGGTGCATATTTGGATGAAAGAGTTAGCCAAGCAACTAATTACAACGAAGGTCTTGCTTATGTATTTGTAAGTGGAACTGGTGGTTGGTCACAACAACCCATCATAAGCGGAACTTTTGCAAATAATACTGATGATTGGTTTGGTTGGTCTGTTGCAATGAATTCTGCCGGTGATCGTATCATTGTTGGTGCTCGTCTAGACGAAATAACTGGTAGTGGTGGAGTTGGTTCTTCTGGTCTTGCTTATATATTTGTTAGTGGAACAACCGGCTGGACACAGCAGCAGCCTATCCTAAGTGGAAGTTTGGCAACCAATGATGATCAGTTTGGATATTCAGTTGCAATGAATTCTGCCGGTGATCGTGTTATCGTTGGTGCGTGGAGAGATGAAAAATCAACAAGCGGCAATGAGTCTGGTCTTGCTTATGTATTCAATGAAGAATAAACAGTAAGTATAATTACCAACACAAACCCACCTGAAATATGGTGGGTTTTGTTTTTGAATTATTCTAAAACTATTTATATCTATATTTATCTTCAATGACAGGAGAAATAAAAGATGTTTTTTTATAGTGAAGCAGAAAATCAAACAACTGGCAGTGAGCCTACAAATATTCCAACAACCGATCCTTATTTTTCAAATGTATCACTATTATTGAAAGCAGCCGGGGCTAACAATAGCACAACTTTTGTTGACAGCAGTGTTAATAATCTTGCCATCTCAAGGTTTGGTAATACCCGGATTGACTCATTTAGTCCGCACAATAAAGAAGATGGTAAATGGAGCATTTATTTTCCATCACAAGCCGATAGCATAAGGAAAAACTATCTACTAGTCAACGGCGCTATCGTTGGTGGAAATATAGGAACAAATTGGACATTTGAAACATGGTTCCGTGGCAGTTCTAATTCCCAGCGAGCTACTATAGCGGCAAAATCAGACATGCATTCTGATACAGGAAATTCTTGGGTGGCCAGCGTGATGGAGTCTGGAACCAACGTTGGTAAGTTTTATTTTACCGTGTATCACGGTACGGGATGGCCGGTCAATATTAAGTCATTCTTTTCTGTTTCTCGCGTAGATGACGGCAACTGGCACCATCTAGCCTTTGTCAAACAAGGTACAACTTACAGAATATTTGTAGATGGAGTATTGGAGTTACAAGAAGTATTTAATACACCGTTAAATAACGGAACAGCAGAAAGCATCACAATTGGTGGTTCAACACCAAATCCCAACGGAGGCGACTATGGCAGAACCGACTGCCACCTATCAAATCTAAGAATTTGTGGAACTTCTGTTTATACGTCTGCATTCTCCCCGCCAACCACTGCACTACAATCTATTTCTGGAACGATATTATTAACTTGCCAGGGACGTATATTCAAGGACAACGGACCTAATAACTATTCAATAACAATAGGACGTGGTTCACCGCAAATCAGCGACGTGTCGCCACTTGCTAATATCGTAACAGCAATCACTGGTAGTGCTTATTTTGACGGAACTAACGATTATCTTTCTCTTAGTAATTCAAACCTTAAACTAAGCGGCTCTTATACTATAGAAACCTGGTTTTATCTTAATTCTTATGGAGATGCTACAAATGGTAGTGGTTTATTTTATAATGGCACCACAACATCAAATATCAATAGAGTTCAATTAGCTGTAAATTTAAATGGAAGTATGACAGCAAATGGATTTGGAAACTCTCAAACTCCAATATGGCAATTCGCAACGGCTGCCGGTCTTGTTTCTCTAAACAGTTGGAACCATGTTGCACTTTCTAATGATGGAACAACTGTGAGATTATTTATTAATGGTATATTAAGAGGCTCAAGTTTAGCTTCTTCTATAGCTACACTTCCTACAACTTTTTATGTTGGTTTTCATAGAAGCAATAGTGCTTTGAGATATTTAAATGGTTATATTGATGATCTTAGGCTGACTCAAGGTATCGCAAGATATACAACAAACTTTACACCGCCAGATTCACATCCAACAACTGGTGTTTGATAGAAGATAATAAATTTATAAACCCACCTGAAATATGGTGGGTTTTGTTTTTAATAAATATTAAAACTATTTACTAAATAACTTAGGAGTTATATTAAAATGGCATTACCTGTATTAGCACCAAAAAGTCAAATAAGTGCAATTGTATTACCGGCTATTGGTACAGCTAGTCGTGTTACTGCTAGTTTACCTTTTGGTATATATGCAACAAATTCTGATTTTATAACTGGCGCTGTTGATCAGGTTGCATTTACATATAAAATGCTTGGTGGCGATGTACTTGATATAGAGTTAACTGAACAAAATGTATACGCAGCTTATGAAGCAGCTGTATTGGAATACAGTTATATAATCAACGTTCATCAATCAAGAAATGTGTTGGCTAACTCTCTTGGCTCACCAACTGGTACTTTTAATAGTGATGGTGAATTTTCTTCTGGTAGTGCATTAGCTGGGCAAAATCCACAACTATTATTACCGTCTTTTGATATTGGTTATGCAAAAGAAGTTATGACAAGAACGTCTGAAATGGCAGGAGTAGGCGGTAATTTAACAGTATTTTCAGCTTCAATACCAATTGTGGGAGATCAACAAGACTATGATGTTCAGACTGCATTAGTAACTGCCAGTCAGATACCCGGTTCTCCTTTTGCTGGTTTAATTGATAAAAAAGTAGAAGTAAGAAAAGTTTATTATAAGTCTCCAAGAGCTATGTGGAGATTCTATGGATATTATGGTGGTATAAATACTGTAGGTAATTTAAGTACTTATGGTCAATTTGCTGATGATAGCACATTTGAAGTTATTCCTGCTTGGCACAACAAAGCACAAGCGATGGCTTATGAAGATAATATTTATACACGTATCTCACATTATTCTTATGAGATTAGAAATAATAAATTGCGAATGTTTCCTATTCCAACCGGCACAGATTTACAGTCAATCTGGATTGAATTTACTATTCCACAAGGTGTGTTTAGTTATGGTGAATCAGGTCCAAGTGGCTCAGCATCGACTCAAAGTGATAGAGCCGGTGGTGTTAATAATATTAATACACTTCCTTTTACCAACATTCCATATGAAAATATAAACTCAATTGGTAAACAGTGGATTCGACGTTTTGCTCTTGCAATTTGTAAAGAGATGTTAGGACAGATTCGTGGCAAGTTTGATAGTGTTCCAATTCCAGGAGAAAGTGTTAAATTAAATGCTGATTCTTTACTAGCTCAAGCAAAAGAAGAAATGACTGCTCTCCGCGAAGAAATGAAAACTATCTTGGCAGAAATGACTTATGATAAATTAGCTGAACAAACTGCTAATATTGGCGAGAATGTTCAAAAAACAATCGATAAAGTACCAATGGTCATATTCACTGGTTGAGGCTAAAAAATGGCTAGAAAAAAGAATTCTAAATTTAATAAATGGGAACAGCCTTCAAATCCTCCACCACCAATGTTCCTTGGAGAAAAGGAACGCGATCTTGTTAAACAAGTTAATGATGAGGTAATTGAACGAGTAATTGGTCAAACAATTCTCTATTTTCCTATAAGTTATACACATACTAATTTCCATCCAGTTTATGGAGAGGCAATAGAAAAAAACTTTCTACCTCCTGTTCGTGTGCATGCTTTAGTTAAATTTGAAGGTATTGAAACAGCCACTGATCAGTTTGGTCTTGACAAGAAAACCAAAATAACTGTTAATTTTCATCGCAGAAGATTAACACAGGATCAGAATTTATTTGTTCGTGAAGGCGATTTTGTATTCTATGGTGGTCGTTTTTATGAAATAGTTACAGCTAATATCCCTCGTCAATTGTTTGGACAAGCTGAACACAGATTTGAAATAATATCACAATGTATTACAGCAAGAAAAGGTTTATTTGAATACCCGGCAGAAATTGATCAGGTTCTTGAAATATTCCGTGAATTGACAGAAGATGGTAAAGTTGTCAATATGGGAGATGTTGTCGAGGGCTGTCGTGGTACAATTAGAAAAATTAGTGCTGCAAATAATTCTCAAGATCTCCCACAATTTATCGATTATAATGAAAATCCACAGAATTATAAAGGATGTGTCATTTATCTAACAGCTTTGGGAGATTATCATCCACCACCTTTTCAAATAGCTAATAAATTCTACTATAATGAAGGTGGTATTTGGTACACATCACCATTTGCATTTGAAATCTTTGAAGATGGACCATTTGGTAATGGTATTTTTGAAATTACTGAGGAATAGATAAATGAATAATCAAAAAGAAGGTAATGGAAAATTTCCTCTGGATCCATCTAAGATAGAAAATATTGATCTAGCTGTCTATAAATGGCTAGATGAAGTAATGAATCTATATACCACAACAAATAAAGGATGGGCAAAAACACCAGTTATATGGGTTTCCGGTGAAAGATCTTTCCAGATTAAAAATAATAAGGATTTAAGACAAAATGATGGCAGTTTTATTCTACCAGTAATTACTGTTAAAAGAACCGCAATTAATAAAGATCTAAAAGTAAAAGGTATATTTCCTGGTAATGTTGTCCCAAATCTTTTTAAAGATGATTATATTTTAGTAAAACAAATTAATCAAGATAAGACTACTAATTTTGCTAATGCAGATTCACAGAAAAAGACTGGTCAACCAAACTCCAAAAGAGAAAATAAAAAAATAGTTTATGGCTTTAAATCTATTAAATTTCCTGTACAAGCCAATTTTGAATACCAAATTGATTTAAGAACAGAATATCAACAACAAATGAATGAATTAACTCAGCCATTTCTTGTATATACAGGTGCTGGAAATTATTTTGTTCTTGAAAATGAAGGTCATCGTTTTGAAGTCTTTATTGATTCTAACTATGCCATTGAACATAATGGAGATAAGTTAGAACAAGAAGAAAGAATGTTCAAGACAACTATAAAATTAAATGTAGTTGGCCATATGGTTAATTCTGGTAATAATGAGAATGAACCAAACATAATTTATAGAGAAAATGCAGTTGAAGTTAAAATTCCAAGAGAGTATACTTTAACAGATGAAAACTCACTATATAAAAAGAAATGGTAAAAACATCAGCTTTTGACCACAAACAGCACTATTTATTTTAGAAAAGTTAATTTTAGAGGAGAATTGTATAATGACAGCTAAAAGATTTCGCTTCGTATCACCGGGTGTAAAAATTAATGAAATCGACCGTTCCGTATTAACAGCCAATATTGGTGCAATCGGTCCAGTTGTAGTTGGTAGATTTCAACATGGTCCAGGTATGGTACCGGTTACAGTTGAAAGCTATATTGATTTTGATAACACCTTTGGTAGTCCAACACGCGGTGTTGTTAACAGTACAAGAAGCGATGTATGGAGAACTGGACAATTACAATCTCCAACCTATGCTGCATATGCTGCAGAAGCTTGGTTAAAAAATTCTTCACCTTTAACAGCTGTACGTTTGCTGGGTGTTGAGCATCCACAAAGAGATAATATCGAAGAAGCAAAAGCTGGTTGGGTTGCAGGTTCTGGTGAAGCTAGTTCACAAGGTGGCGCTTGGGGTATTTTCGTTGCTCCATCCGGTTCAAATGTAACCGGCGCTTTGGCTGCTGTTATTTATTTAGCTACAGGTTCTCTAGAATTAGTTGGTACCGATCTTACTGGTAGTAGTATGGTATCTGGTACAAATGTATTTGTCAAGAGTACCGGTGATGACTTTGAGTTTAGACTTAAAGTTATGGATGGTGCCTCTACAAAAGTAGATACAGCTTTTAATTTAAATAAAGCAAGTGCTAAACATATTCGTAAAGTACTTAATACAAATCCAGTACTCACTAACTCAGATATCAATCCACCAGCAATAGTAAAAAACTACTGGCTCGGTGAGACATTTGAAACCTTTGTAAGAGAAGAAATTGGTACCGGTTCAGCAGCTGCCACCGGACAAGTAATGGCTACATTGGTTGCTCTACAAGATGTTTCTTCTGCAAATCTTGGTGATCATTTAGGCGTACAAGCTCAACCAGCTAAAACCGGTTGGGTTATAGCACAAGATCTAGATGCTCCAACTAACTCTTTCGATCCATCTTTAATGTCAAAACTGTTTAGATTCTCCACTCTTGGTGGTGAAGAAGGCGATAGCAGTGGCGAATGGGAACAAAAGAATGTTAAAGTATCTATAGAAGATATTAAACCATCAAATAGCAGCTTTAACAAATATGGTTCATTTACTGTTAAAGTTCGTAAACTTTATGATTCAGATAAAAGACAGGAAGTTCTAGAAACATTTACAAATTGCAATCTAGATCCAACATCACCAAACTTTATTGCCAAACTAATTGGTGATAAAATGACAATTTGGGATGATGTTGAAGCAAAACACAGAACAATTGGTAATTTTGATAATAATTCAAACTTTATTCGTGTTGAAATGGACTCACTCCTTGAACAAGGCGCTCTTGATGCACAATTGCTACCTTTCGGATTCTTTGGTCCACCTCAATTTGTATCAGCCAAATTAGCTGCTGGTGTAAATTCAGAAGTAGCTGCACTATTTAGTGGCTCTGTTTCAAACCCAGTTGATGTTGAACTACTTTTCCCAACTATACCAATGGTTGAATCTGCAGCACAACGTGGTGCTACTACACATTTTGGTATTAATTGTTCACTTGGTGCAAATGGCGTCTTTAATGAAGATGTACTAGATCTATTAAGAGCTAAACCAGCTGGTTTCGATTCTTACGAAGTTGATCCACTTGCTACAGGTTCACAAAATTCACCAGTATTTACATTGGATGATGTAAGTGCTTCTGTAGATTCAACAACTTTGGCGGTTTGGGTACCCGGTTCACGTGCTGCTGGTGACTCATTCACAGCAACTGGTTCAGATGTAAGTTACAAGAACGTTCTTAATGCCGGCTTTAATCGCTTCACTATGCCACTTTTCGGTGGTACCGATGGTGTACGTGTAACAGAAAAAGATCCATTCCGCAATAGCTTCCTAGCTAATGCAGGAGTTTCAGATATTGAAGGTAAAACAAATTATGCTCTTTATTCCCTAAGAAGAGCAATTGCAGCAGTTGCTGATCCAGAAACACTAGATATGAATCTAATGACAGTTCCTGGTGTTACAGATGAAAAAGTAACAAATCGTGTAATAGAAGTCTGTGAATCACGTGCTGATGCACTAGCTATTATTGATGTTGCCGGTGGTTATATCCCAGATGCAGAAACAAATCTAGTAGAAAAAGATAATCTACAAGAAAGACTAGGTTCAGTAACAAACACCATTAATGCTGTTAAGGCTCGTGACTTTAACTCAAGTTATGCTTGTGCTTACTATCCTTGGGTCAAGATTAAAGATCAACGTGAGAATGGCGATCTTTGGGTACCACCATCTGTTGTAGCACTTGGCACTATGGCTTCTTCACAAGAAGTATCAGCAGTTTGGTTTGCTCCAGCTGGTTTCAATCGTGGCGGTCTAGACCGTGGTTCAGCTGGTTTGACTGTAACTGACGTTCGTGAAGTTCTAAAAGCAACACAACGTGATGATCTCTATGAAGTCAATATCAATCCAATTGCAAGATTCCCAGCAGAAGGTATTGTTATATTTGGTCAAAAGACCTTGCAAGCTACACCATCTGCACTTGACAGAATCAATGTACGCAGACTTGTATTGTTCCTCAAGAAACAAATTTCAGGTATTGCTTCTGGTCTACTATTTGACCAAAATATTAAAACAACTTGGCAACGTTTCCTTAACCAAGTCAATCCATTAATGGAGAGCACTAAGTCAGGTGGTGGTATCGTTGATTATAAGGTTGTTCTTGATGAAACAACAACCACTCCAGATTTAATTGATAGAAACACTATGTATGCAAAAATCTTTATCAAACCAGCTTACGCAATTGAGTTTATTGGTATCGACTTTGTTATTACAAATAGTGGCGCTTCTTTTGATGACCTTTGATAATTAAATTAATATACTAATTAAGTGTGATAACAGGAGATTTATAAAATGGCAAATTTTTGGACAGATGGCAGAATAGAACCAAAAAGACAAAATCGTTGGGTTGTACAATTTGACGGTATTTATAATGGCAATATGTACTTTGCAACAAAAGTTGGAAGACCATCAATTGAAGTAACTTCAAAACAACATAAGTACCTAAATCACACTTTTAATTATCCAGGTCGTCCTGAGTGGAAACCTATTACACTTACTATGGTTGATACAGCTGGTGGTGCTGTTGGTGATTTAGCAAATAGCGGTAATGATACTATGAAATCATTATTGCAAGTTTTAACAGATAATGGCTATATTGTTCCTTCAAATGAAGGCAGTCTAGGTACTATCTCAAAAGCAAAAGCAGTTGATTCTCTTAGCTCAGGTGCTACCGGTCCTACTGCTGCTGCAGCAAATGGTGTTACCATAACTATGGTAAATGCAGAAGGTGTACAAGTTGAAAAATGGACATTAAAAAATGCATTTATAACAAAATATACACCAAGTGAATTAAGTTATGAAGATGATGGTATTGCTACAGTAGACATTGAAATTACTTATGATTACTGTGTATTTAATGAAGGTTCAGATAACCTCTTTACACCACGCTGATTTAAATCTTAACAAAAAGAATTTATGGGTATACTATATTTAATGGTATACCCATATTTCTTTTTAGAGGTGTTAAATGAGAGATAATGAAGATAGATTAGGTGCATTGATTCAAACAGATGCCCCAGCAGCACAAATGCCGGTTCAAACAACACAAAATAGTCAATTAAGTTTTGTGGCACCAACAGAGTTTGTTGATTTACCATCAAAAGGTGAACTATATCCAGAAGGTCATCCATTAAAAGGTAAAGATAAAGTTGAAATTAAATTTATGACAGCGAAAGAGGAAGATATTCTTACCTCTCGTTCACTTATTAAAAAGGGTGTCGCTATTGATAGAATGTTAGAAAGTCTACTTGTTGATAAAAATATTAAAGTAGATAATATGTTATTAGGTGATAAAAATGCACTTATTGTCGGTGCTCGTATATCTGGTTACGGTTCTTCATATAAGACTGCAGTTACCTGCCCAAATTGTGGCACCAATGTTAAACACGAATTTGATTTAGAGAAACTTACTCACAGCCACTGTGATTCGTTATCTGATCTAGGAGTAACACTAACACCAAACAAGACATTTGTTTTTTCATTACCAAAAACAAAAGCAACCGTTGAGGTTAGACCTTTGACCGGAAAAGACGAAGTAGAATTAGCAGAACTTCTAGAAAAAAAGAAAAAAGCTAATTTACCAGAAGAAGCTTCAACTTCACAAATGAAAGCATATCTTGTTTCAGTCAATGGCAGCACTGATAAAAACTTAATTAAACAGTTTGTAGAGAATCTGCCTGCTTTGGATGCAAGACAATTACGCCTCCTATATCGTACAATAGTGCCAAGCGTTGATATGACACAGCAATTTACCTGCCCATCTTGTTCTTTTGAACAGGAAATGGAGGTGCCCTTTACTGTGGACTTTTTTTGGCCTAAGTGATGAATATATAGAGAATGTTTACGAACAGTTTTTCTTATTAAAATATCACGGTGGTTGGAGTTTTACAGAAGCTTATAATCTTCCTGTTAAAATAAGAACCTGGTTTCTTAAGCGTCTTGTTAAACAAAAACAAGAAGAAAAAGAAGCAATAGAAAACGCATCAAAGAAAAGATAAATATAGGGCTTCATCGGCCCTATATTTTTATATAAAACTACTTATTATGCCGAGGTATAGTTATGTCAGATAAAATTGTGCCACTTGTTTTAGATTTAAATGTTAAAAACAATAAAGAACTTAATGAAAGTTATTTACGAATATTTGGTGGTCTTATAAAATCACTAATGCAGAGAATGTTTGGCATACCAACACCACCAATTGTAATTCGTGGCACACAACAACAGATTGATGTTTTAAAGAATGCCTTATCATATGAAAAAAAATATATGGAAACATTCTATGCTCTTGGATTAGATAATCCACAAACTTATCGTTCAAAAGCAGAATTAGATAAAGCTACTGCATCTTTTGAAAGAATAACCGGCTTAAAATGGCCATTTAAATAGGATTTAAATTATGGCTAATGAAACAACCTCTGCAGAACAAGAACTAATAGTAAAATATAAAGCCGAAGCAATAGAGCTTCAAGGTAAATTAAAAGATCTTGAAACAGAAACAAAAGAGATTATTGCTGGTTCAATAGAAGAAGCTGAAAAACTGCTTGAAAAATTAAAAGCAGAAGAAGCAATTAAAATAAAAACTCTTGAGATACAGAGGCTTGAGTTATTACAAGCACAGCAAAAAAATGGATTAAAGGATGAAGAGTTAAAAAAATTAAAAGAAATTGAAGTTTCTCTAGAACAGGCAAAAAAAGATGCCACAGAAAATATCAAAAATCAACAAAATAGAATTAAACTTCTTGAAAAAGAGGAATCACATCAAAATAGAATCAAACAAAATGTTCTTGGTCTTGTAAAAGCAGAAGAACAAAGAAGAATTAAATTAACTGAGATTTGGGCTGAAACACAAAAGCTTAGTTCTGCAGATATATTTGCAACTTTGACAGCACGTGCTCAAGAAGCCGGTATGGTCATTTTTGCTATGGCAGAAAACTTAAATTCTGTTTCAGCAAATTTAAATAAGCTGACAAATACAACTGGTCAGTTTGATTCTATGTTGGCTAGTGTTAGTGCTACAAATATAAGATTTGGCATTAGTGCAGAAAATGCAGCGGCAGCAATTGGTGATCTGTTTACAGAGTTTTCACAATTCAGTAGTTTAAGCGTACAAACTCAACAGGATTTAACTGAATTTACAGCCAAAATGGAAAAGGCTGGTATCTCTTCTCAAGCAACAGCTAAATTTTTAAATGTTGCTTCAAAAAGTATGGGAATGGGCGCAACTCAGGTAATGAAATACCAAAAAGAGTTGTTTGCATTTGCTAAAGCAAATAGCATTAGCACAAAAGCCATTAATGATGGCCTAGCTTCTGTTATGCCACGATTGGCTGCTTTTGGTAAAGAAGCACCAAGAATCTTTAAGGACTTAGCATTTCAGGCAAAACAGATGGGTACCGAGATGGATAAACTACTTGGTATCACTGAAAAGTTTACTACTTTTGAAGGTGCGGCAGAAGCAGCTGGTGAATTAAATTCTATTCTTGGTGGAAACTATATTGATTCACTTGAACTTTTAAGAGCAGCTAGTGATGATCCAATAAAAGCAACAGAAATGTTGCGTGGTGCCTTACAGTCAACTGGTAAGAGTTTTGAACAATTAAGTGGTCAGCAAAGAAGATTGTTTGCTGATATTTTAGGTACTGATATGGATACTGCAGCTGGCTTTTTCCAAAAAACCGGTGCTGAAGCAAAAGCTGCAGCTGATGCTGAAAAAACTTTTAACGAAACTGTTGCAGCATTTGTGCCATTAGGTGAAAAATTAAAATCATTATTTAATGCTATAAGTCCAGCAGTTATGATTCTAGCAAAAGGCTTAGGATTTGTTGTTGATATACTTACTCAGATTGTTCAATTTGCTCCAATAAGATGGGCACTTATGTTTGCAGCTGCTTTGGCAGTATTGGTTGCCGGTGTGACTGCCGTACTTGGCTTCTTTGGAACTTTTGTTGGTACAGTGGGGATGTTATGGAAATTATTAAAAGATACTCCTAATATCTTTGGTGCTGCTAAGAATGCTGTCGGGAATCTTGGAGATACAATATCTGGTGCAGTAGAAAAAGCATCAGAAACTTTAAAAAATTCTTCAAAATCAATTGGAGGCTTTGTAAAAAATTTGGCACAAAGTGTTGGTAGTGGTATTAAAACTCTATTTACTGCAGTTGGAGAAGGCTTTAAAGCACTTGGAAACGCTGTTAAGAGTTTAGCTGCACCACAAGTGCTTGCTGGTGTATTGGTAGCCGGTGCAATTACTCTTATAATTATGGGTCTTGCATATGCATTTAAGATGGTCCTAGAAGCACTAACTCCATTTATTAAAACTTTAATAGATGCCGGTGCATCATCTTTAACTGCAGCCTTAGCATTTGGAATTCTTGCTATTTCATTAGTTGGTTTAGCTTTTGCTTTAGCTCAATTAGGTACAATTGGTGCAATTGGTCTTGGTGTCTTGGCAGCACTAAGTCTTGCTGCTTTGGCATTTGGCGCTTCATTCTTGATGGTTGGTCAAGGTATGGCAATGGCCAAAGAAGGCTTTGATGCTATTACCAATTTTGAAATTACTAAATTAGAAAGCATAAGAAATGTGATGAAACAGATGGCAGAATATATGGAAAGAGTAGCTGCTTCTTCAGCTGCTATGTCCATAGCCTTAATGAACCCTCTTATGATGCCTATAATGGCCGCTGCTGCAGCAACAGCACCATCTACCAACTTGACTGCTGGTATGCCGGCAACTGTCACTACAAAGGCTTCTGCAGCTGGTGAATCAACTATGACAGCGAATATAACAATTGAAATGCCTGTAACTCTAGATGGTAAAGTTCTAGATAAGAAAATAGTTAGTAAGGTAGTTCAATTAAAACAGAATCGTAACGAAATGTCAAATACTTTTGGTTCCACATCTACTGTTAATGGATTTACAACAAATAGTTGATAAGAGGTAAATATGGCTTTTTTTGATGTAACTGACAATATGGCAGGACAAAATAGTGAATTCGGTGCAGCATCAGAAAAAAATGGTGCCATAATTCAATTTTATCATATTGCAACTTTTCGTAAATCTGTCGATGCCGGTATAGATAACGGTAGTCAAGCAACTTTTAAAGCATTTTTAACTGATTTTAATGATAGCTTTAAAACAAATTGGAATCCAAAAGAAACTATGGGTCGTATGGATCCTATCCAAACCTATAAAAATACACAGCGGCAAATAAGTATAGCTTTTGATGTACCATCCCATTCAGAAGATGAGTCTCAATTTAATTTTATTCAATTACAAAAATTGATTATGATGCAATATCCTGTTTATGAAACAACTGATTTAAAAAATATCAGTAGTACTACTTCTACTCAAGCACAACCTATTGTTACTACAGAAACAACACCCAATTTTACTATTACTAAAACAATATTACAGCCATCTAGAACAAATAGTCAAAATTCTGTAAGTAATCCTCAAGGACGCTTTATTACTTCTCCTCCACTTTTATATATTAAATTTATGAATTGGGTTTCAGAAGACATTGGACATGCAACCGGAGAAAGAGATTTTTACGGTTCAGACGCATTAGTTGGAATAGTAAGTGAAGTAAGTTTTAAGCCAGATCTAGAACAGGGTTTTCATTTTATAAACAATAATCTTGTTCCAAAACTGTTTACAGTTAGTTTGAATATCTCTGTTGTTCATACACAAGAACTTGGATGGACAAAAAATGTCATAGGAAGTGGACAAGAATTAGAAACTCATCTATTTGGTCAGCCTATTGCTATTCCCGGAAAAGAAGAAGGTTTTGCTACCTACCCAATATTTCCATATAAAACAGATACCTTTTATTATAGGAAGAAAAAATGACATACTCAAGATACAGGAATAGAGAGAAATTTAAAAATAATCTTGAAATGTTTAGAGAACATTTTGATGCTAGAGATGTTTCCTATATTAATCAGTATACAACACCGGTTTTTGGTACGAATGATATAGAAACATTCTCAAATATACAATTTGTATCACATACCTGGAAAGCCGGCGATAGATTATTTAAATTATCATATGAACATTATAATGATAGTCAATTATGGTGGATAATAGCTTGGTTTAATAAAAAACCAACAGAAGCTCATTTTAGAATAGGCGATCAGGTTTTTATACCAAAACCTTTAGATAAGATTTTACAAATAATAGGTGTTTGATATGGCTGAATCTGGTAGCTTAGAACCGATAGTTCTTGATGAGCAAGGTATATTATTACATAATATATTTGAACTAACTCACAATAGAAGTGAGATTGGTATAGAAAATACCAATCTTGCACAAAATTCAGAAGATATTGCATCTTTAAAAACTAATGCTTTGGGTAATACTAGTTCAAAATTACCGAATATCTGCCTTATTGATACAAACCGGCCAACTACTTTTATGAACATCCTTAAAACAGATATTGAAGATAATGATATTCTGTTGAGACTGACAACTTTTGAATTATCTAGTCTAGTACCATTAGTCAGAATATTTAAAGTATTTCGAAATCCGTCAGATGGCAAAGAGATTGTTCTAGAATTACCATTCGATACCAAACAGATTGGTATAGATGATATTTTTAAGTCAAGCGAAGGTAGAGGCACCGGTGCAGGTATTACCTCATTTAACTGGAAACAAAACCCAAAAAATGAAGCCGCTACACCAACGTTTAAAGTATCTATGAATATCTATATGCAAAATATTCAGGAATTCTTTAGAGAAAGAAATTCTGTTATGTTTGGTAATGAAATTTTAGCTGCTTCAATTCAAGATTTGTTATATCAAAAAAAGGATTGGCGTCAGCAAACAAATCAAGGTACCGGTACATATAATCCAGAAGATTATGTTATTAAAGCCATAGTTGGCTGGAGTATTAGCGAAGAAGGATTACAAAGTATTAAAGATAATAATCCAAGAGAAGATACAGAAAAATTCTTGAAAGCATTAAAGAACCAAAAAGAAGTTCTATATTTAAACTTTGTCAGCCACACAATTGATTTTGAAGATACCGGCGGCGTACAACTTCAAATCGATTTCATCGGTAGAGCAGATAATACAATATCAGATATTCAGAATGCCAATGTACTAACACTTGGTACAAATTATGAAATTGTAATTAAAACAATTAGACAAGAAATACGGAACCTTAATCAACAAACCGAACGATTACAGATTGAAGATCAAAAACAACAGCAAGATCAGTGGGGAGTAACTAAGTTTTTTGGTATCGATACAACTGCCAAAGATGGTCTTCAAGCCAATTCTGAACAGATTAAAAAATTAGAAGAAAAATTACAGACACTTATATCATCATCTAGAAAATTAAAATATAGCTATTTTATAACAAGACTTGCACAAAAAAAGCAATTACATTTATTTACATATAAAAAAGAATTTATCGACATTCTTTCGAAGTTAAGACCATCCAGAGAATTGTATAATTCTGGAAACGAGAAAGATATACAAGATTTTATATCTTCTCAAAAAGAAAAACAAGCAATACAAAAAGCCGGCTCTACTGGTACCGTAAATAATTTTGCAATAACAGATGCTGCAAAAGAAGCAACATCTGTTTTAGGTGATAGTTCTCGCTTTAAAAGCGATATAGATCAATTAGTTAATATTGGAACAGATGAAGAGCAAGAAAGTGAAATCTTCAAACAATCAGATAATTTATTTAATTTAATAGAAACCGATGATTTTATCAGAGACGGTCAAGTTGATAAAAAGAATAGAAATGGATTTGCATTTTTTTATCTAAGTTCGCTTATTGATACAGCTATAGAAGCAATATTAAATGAAAACAATAATAATCCTAACTTTATTAACAAAAAACTAAGAATATTACTTGGTCCTATGTCTATTATTGATTATGGCTCTCTAGAAGATAGTGGACAAACATATCGATTAACAGAAAAAACAGAATCAGATACCGGTACCGGTCAAAAATATGTAAGAATATACAACGGAAAAACAAAATCAATAAACATCGGCGATATTCCAATATCTCTCAAAGAATTTCAGAGATGGTTTAATGAACACATTGTCAATAAAAATATTGAAAATATGACAATAAATGATTTTATTTCACTTATCTTAAATGATCTTGTTATGGCTTCACTTAATAACCAGGTTTATTTGGGTGTACCAAAACAAAAAGCAAAAATAAGATCTGATTTGTTTACTTCTATAACTAGTGAACATAACGAAAGAGCTTTTTTAAAAAATATTAATGGCTATGAATGGGAAAAAGGATATAAATATAAAAAATTCAAACTAGCAGGCGGTGGTTTTAGATTATCTCTAGATGCCCTAAAGACTTTAAAAACAAAAGGTGAAGATGCAGAATTAGATCAATTACCAGAAGAGTCGCCACGTTTTGCAAAACCAAGAGATTATTTAGTTTTTTATTGTATTAACGATTCACCATATGAAAGAATTGGTGATTATGAAGAAGATAAGAAAAATGGTATATTACATTTCTATCCTGGAGAAAGCAAGAGTACAATAACTAATCTTAAATTTTCTAGAGTTGATAATCCAAATAGGAGAGCAGATAACATATTAGCCGCATCTTCCGAAGGCAAAGGTGTATCTAAGATAATTCGCGAAAAATATAACGTAAGTCTTGAGCTATTTGGCAATACTAGTATTCAGGTTGGTACATATATGTTTCTTTTACCATATAATGGTGGTTCATCGATGACAAATGTAGGTAGTCAGAAATATGAAACAAGTAAACTACTAAAAGAAATTGGTTTAGGCGGTTATTATTTAATAACTGAGATCAATAACTCAATTGAAATCGGTTCATTTAAAACAGAATTACGCGGCGTATGGTCAGCATTTGCAGATGGTACAATCAATGATGGAGAGTTAGAGTTAGCACCGGTACCTGCTAACACTCAAACAAGCTTGGGTATAGTGCGATGAAAAAAATTGATATCAACAAAAAAGATAATTTTCTGGTAACGACTTCTAATCCAACCGGTAATAATTCTTCAACCGCACTTAGTGCTTTTTATCAGGAAAAGCTTTATGAAATTAAAGCTTTTGCACAACCATTAGTAACAGAAAATAAACCAATCAACATATTATATGAAAAGCAACATTATGGCCGTGTAGACTTAAATAATATACCGGTTATAATAAGTGAATCACAAACAAAAATAGTTTCTCTTGGACCAAAACAAATAGTATTACATAATTTTGTGCACGATGCCTATAAAGAATTAATTTCTTATTGGGATTATTTAAAAAAAATTAATAAGTTAAAAGCTGGTGGAGTTTTTCAAGATATTAAAATCAAAAACAATGACGTTAACAGTGGTAGATTATATTTTTATTATCTAAATGAAATTTATAAACAATTTGCTGATGATATAACTAAAAATAATATTATTATAACCGATTTTAATCAATTTACAAAACAGTTCTTGGCATTTCTAGATGGATTAATGCCATTTGTGCCATTTCTGTATTCTAGTTTTATAGTTTCCAGACTGGCGGATCCACTTATAACCGGTTTGTGCTTCGATGTTAACAGTTCAGATCCGGGCGATGATGAAAAAAAATATAACACTTTTTTACAAGATCCAAACTTCGCAATTTTTAAAAAAACAGCTACTAAATTTGGGTTTTTTGTAGATAAACAAATTCCGTGGAGACTGTGGGCAGATATTGATTCACCGGCTATGATGCCATATATGCAAAAATATAATATAAATCAAGACTCTTTTTATAAAACCAACTTTATAACAGCTGATAGCTACGATCTAGTCCTATTGAAAACATATATGGTTCAGTTTTATAATACATATGTTTCTTCAAATAGCAATAAAAATAAGCCTGAATTTAATATTTGTGGTGATATAACTGTCATTAAACATACGCCAATTAATATATTATTCTTAGACTTAAATGAATTGATTGATAATAAAGAATTTGATCGAGTAATTTTATCAACATATGTTTTTCTCAAGGGAAGAGAAAATAATTTAAATTGGGATCAAAGCACTTTCCGTAATATAGAAAAAACGTTTATTATGCTCAAGGAAAGGCTTGACACGGATGCTGCACTAAGGTATATTAGACCGATCACTAGCCGTCCATCGGCCGCTAGCAAAAAAAATAGAAATTTTAATTTAAATTGGATCTAGAATGTCTTTTATCACTTTAGATGACAAAGATTGGTGTAAAGGAATTTATACCAATGGTAAAATCTATTACAATAGATTTCCAACAAACTTAGACAAAACTTGGAAATATAATCCGTCCTTTGATGACGGAAATGTTTTATTTGGACATTTATGGGCAGAGGGCAAATCGATTGAACAGATCTGTCCAGAGCATCTTAAGAATAAACTAACGATACAGAATAAAAAACTTGATGCCTTTTATCGGTCATTTGTTGAATCAAAAATCGATTTAAACGATAACTGTTTTTTTGATTTAGTTCCGGAACATTTTTTACTAGAATATTGCGAAATTAAGTCACAGATCGTCGACACCGTTTTTGAAAACTATAAAAAACCAGAAAACTATTTTTTCTACTTAACACTCGAAAAACTGATCGCTAAAATCAGATCTAGAGATCTTAATTTAGATCTAAAATTAAATACAAATAAGATCTTAAAGAAAAAAGAATTTATTAGATCGATCAAAGATCATACTAAGAGTATTAGTTACAATCAGTTTGGTACTAAAACTGGTAGATTAACAACACAACCAAATAGTTTTCCTATTTTAACCATGAATAGTGACTATAGATCAATTGTCAAACCAACAAATGATCATTTTATTGAATTAGATTATAATGCTGCAGAAGCAAGAACTCTTCTAGCTCTGAGCGGTAAAGATCAGCCAAAAGAAGACATTCATGAATGGAATTCTAAAAAACTAAATATCACAAGAGATGAAGCAAAGAAGGGATTATTTGCTTGGCTCTATGGTTCTAGAAAACCGGAATATGATAGATTCTCAGAACTTTTTGATATCAAATCGGTGCTGGATAAATACTATGATGGAAAGTATATCCAGAATCCATATGGTAGAAAAATAGAAGCAGATCCTTTTCACGCATTAAATTATTTAGTACAATCTACAACTGCAGATCTTGTTTTAAGACAAGTTTTAAAAATTGATGCATATTTAGATAAAAGGAAAAGTTTTGTTAGCTTTATCATTCATGATGCCGTATTTTTGGATGTTACCAATGATGAATCAGAAGTCATTAGAGATATATATAGCATATTTGCTAGCAACGATCTTGCTGTTTTCCCTGTTAACTTATCTCGCGGACAAGATTTCGGAAGCATGCTCAAGATTAGCTAAAGGATTTATAAATGTTCGTACTCGGATTGGGAAATGGTGGCATAAGAATAGCTGAAGAGTTTCAGCAATATCCACAATATGATATTTATAAAATAGGTACAGATCTAGAAAAGAGTGATAAAAACTGGCAATTGCCTAAATATAAATCACCAGAGATATATGAAGAAAAATGCCCAAATCTTAAGTCATTTTTTACTTCTATAGAAGATGAATTGCTTTTTATAATGGTTGGTGGTGGTGATATTACCGGTGCATCACTTTCTATTTTAGAACAGTTAAAAAAATGTCAAATAACTGTGCTTTATATAAGACCAGATCTTAGTTTGCTCTCACAAAAAAAGTTTCTGCAAGAAAAAATAACATTCAATGTTTTTCAGGAGTATGCACGTTCTGGATTATTTAACCGTCTATATGTTGTAGATAATGTATTGATGGAAAATATAATTGGAGATACGCCAATTTCGATGTATCATAAAAAAATTAATTCACTGATTGCATCGACAATGCATATGATTAATGTCTGTAAAAATTCAGAACCGGTGATCTTGACAGATCAGGAAGAGTCTGCTATAACTAGGATCAGCACAATTGGTCTGTCAGATCCGGCTTCTGGCAAAGAGACACTATTTTACAATCTAACAAACACAACAAATAAATTTTATTATTTTTCAATAAGCAAAGCTGTTCTAGAAAAAGATGGCAAACTTCTTACTAAAATTAAAAATCAAGTAAGAGAGAAATTGGCCGATGATTTAGATGGCGGCTTTGGTGTATACGCAAATGAGTGGAAAGAAAATTACGTATACGTTGAAGCTAATACACATTTTATACAAAATGTAAATACCGATACTTGACACAAGTAGTGATCTGTGCTAGAATGCTGGTGCGGTCGACTGTAGACCGTGTATTAACTCGGCCAATTGAGGCTGTAACGGAGAAAACAAAATGGCTATTGATATTTCAAAAATGCGTAATAAACTAGATGCCCTAAAAGGTGGTGGCAAACAGCAAAATGCTAAATTCTGGTCCCCACAAGAAGGTGTTCAAACAATCCGAATTCTTCCAACCGGTGATGGTGATCCGTTTAAATCTTTCTTCTTCCATTATGGATTTGGTAAGGAAAGTATCCTATGTCCAAAGGGAAACTTTGGCGATCCTTGCCCAATTTGTGATTTTGTGCAAAAGCTCTATAACGATAAAGATGAGGAAAGCCGTGAACAAGCTTCAAAAATGGTCAAGAAGCAACGTTTCTTCTCACCAATCCTAGTTCGTGGTGATGAAAAGGATGGACCCAAAATTTGGGGATATAGCAAGTCAACCTATCAGTTCCTTATCGAAACTGTGCTAAACCCAGAATACGGCGATGTAACAGATCTTGAAGAAGGCGTAGATATTGATCTAGAATATGGTAAGAAATCTGGCAAGAAGTTTCCAGAAACAAAACTTACTTTGAAGCGTCGTTCAAGTCCGATGTGTAAAGATATGGATCCAGACTCTTGTAAAGATATTCTAGACCGTATTCCAGATTTTGATAAGCTACACAAGCGTCGTACTGTAGAAGAAATTAAAGTTCTGCTTGAACAGTTCCTTAGCGGAGCAGAATCAGCAGAAGCTGATGACAGTGATGGTGTAACAAAATTCGATGAACCATCAAGTGTCGATGCAGCCCTTAAATCTCTACGAGATTGATGTTATAACAACTTAACGAACTAAAAGGCAGTATAAGTAAAATTGTACTGCCTTTTTTTATAGGAGTAAAAAATGGGTCTTAAGGCCGGAAAACTATCAATTAGTGAAATGAGAACCTTGCTGAATAAAAAAGCAGGTATGAATGTTGCTCATGATCTAGAAGAAGAAAATCCTACAGAAGTAACAGAGTGGATATCAACCGGATCAACTTGGCTAGATTCAATTATTTGCCGTGGTAAAAAAGCCGGTATTCCTGTTGGTAAAATTAGTGAAATTGCTGGTGAAGAAGCAACTGGTAAAAGCTATATGGCAGCACAAGTAGCTGCAAATGCCCAAAAAATGGGTATTGTACCGGTGTATTTTGATAGTGAAAGTGCTATTGATCCACAGTTTTTGCAAAATGCTGGCTGTGATCTAGAAAACCTTCTTTATATTCAGGCAATTTCAGTAGAAGCTGTTTTAGAACAAATTGAAGAACTTTTGAAGAATGGTGGAAACCGGTTTTTGTTTATTTGGGATTCTTTGGCGATGACACCAACAGTCACAGATGTTGAGGGTGATTTTAATCCACAGTCTTCTATGGCCATGAAAGCACGTATTCTTTCAAAAGGTTTCTCGAAATTAACAATTCCAATTGCCGAAAGCAAATCAACACTACTCATTCTTAATCAGCTTAAATTAAATCTAGCAGCAGAAGGAAACGCCAAGTATCTGACTCAGTCACAAAAGTTTTTTACACCTGGCGGTAAATCACCAGCATATGCCTATAGTCTTCGTATTTGGCTAACTGGCTCAAAAGCAAAAGATAGTTTTGTTAATGATTCAAAAGGGTTTCGTATTGGTTCACTAGTAAAAGCACGATTAGAAAAATCGCGATTTGGTACACAGGGTCGTTCTTGTGAATTCCAGATTATGTGGGCAGATCGTGTTGGTGTTCTTGATGATGAATCACTATTTGAAGCGATTAAATCATCACCAAGCCTAACTGTTGGTGCTTGGAATACACTTGAACATAGTGATGGTTCAAGTGAAAAATTCCGTTCTGCTGATTGGGCAGCTAAAATGAAAGAACCAAAGTTTCGTGAGCGAATATTCGAATTGTTGAATGAAGAAGTTATTCTTAAGTTTGATAAAAGAGAAGGAGAAGCCTCACAATTCTATGATAAACAGGATTCATCAGAATCAGATGAAAATGGTGAGTGAAAAAGTTCGTGTGGCTTGACAACCGGCCTCTTCCGTGGTAAGATGAATCTGCGGAAGAGGCTGTTTGTTTTGCCTGTTCTTCCATTAACTACAGGAGCTTGATATTATGAAGTATCTTGAATTTCTAGAACCTCGCTGAAGATCTGGCATCACAGTATCGTGATGACTCCCTTCAGCATCAGATTGTAGCTTTTGCCATTTCTGGTGGTAAGCCTTTGGCTTTTGGTGTTAACCAGAGGCGGTATTCCAAGAACCGGTCAGTCTTTAAGTGTTCGATGCACGCTGAGATTGATCTTTTGGATAAGTTGGGCGAAAAGGCAAAGGGTTCAAAAATCTATATTTATCGGTTTAATAACACGACTTCACCAACTGCCCGAGAAAACAAGAATGGTAAGCCGTGTCCTCTTTGTCAACATGCCTTGAAGAAGGCCGGCGTTGCAAAGGTTTTGTATGTGAATGATGACGGTGAAATTTGTACAATGCGTAATCGTGAAATGATTGGACTTGTTGGTGAACCATCAATGATTACCAATCATTTTCTTGATCGTTATGGTCAAGATCATCATGGTAAGTTTGCAGTAATGCAGTTTGTAGCTATCTAAAAGGAAATAAAATGGCTAATTTTGATAATATTCCACATTTTACAATTTTTGTTACTTTCGATACAGATGAAAATGGAGATACTGAAAAACAGTTTCTTCGTTCTCTAGAACGTCGAGATCGCCGACTTCTTAGTTCTATGTTTACAGATCTGACAGATGAGATCTGTGATGCTACTTTTATGACTGCTAAACTTGATGTAGCAAAACGCATTCAGAAAAATGTTAAAAATATTTTTACTAAAAACACCTTTAAAGGTAGTGTAAGCATTGGTCATTGGGATGCAAATTGTGAAAATTGCAAGGAAGTTAGATGAACAGTAAGTTTGATAAAGAAACAAGTGAAGGTCTTTACACTTTTAATCAAGATGAAGTATTTGAAGCACTAGCAATGTGGTGCCGACCAAAAGGTATCATTCTTGATCGTAGGAGTGTATCAAGATTTGATTCAACTTCGACTTTTGAAGTAGATGAATCTGGAAAAAAAGAAAATGGATTTATTGTAGAAATGTCATTCAACCATAAAGAAAGAAAGGTAGGATAATGTATGCCTCATCCACATAAAAATCGCCCACGTAAAGGTAGGCGTAAAATTGGTTCTAAAAAGCGAAAAGCTATGAAAAAGAACCGTAAACAGAAGTGAAACTTTGGGATACCCTTGATCAGATCGATCAGGGGTTTTCCCTTTTATGAGGTACCATATGCCAAAACGTCTGATGATTATTGACTCTCTAAATCTCTTTATCCGCAACTATGTTGTTGACCCCTCTATGTCGACGCACGGACAACCACTTGGAGGCTTGAAGGGCTATTTTAAGTCGTTACAGAAGTTAATTCGTGATGTTAAACCAAACGGTATTGTTGTTGTTTGGGATGGACCCGGCGGCAGTAAAAAGAAAAAGTTAATTATTAAGGACTACAAGGATGGTCGTAAGCCGATTCGTCTTAATCGAGATGTTAAGAATCTTACAGAATCAGAAGAGATTAATAATAAAGTTTGGCAACAACTTCGCACTATTGAATACCTCAACTGTATGCCAATTATGCAGTTTCTGGAAAGGGAAGTAGAAGCAGATGATCTTATTTCGGTTGTTGCTCAACACGAAAAGTTCAAAGATTGGGACAAAGTAATTGTATCCTCAGACAAAGACTTTATTCAACTTTGTGATAAAAATACTGTCCTATTCAGGCCAATTCAGAATCAGGTAATGACAACTAAATCTGTTTTGGAAGAATTTGGTATTCACCCAAATAACTTTGCTATTGCCCGTGCAATGGCTGGCGATCCATCAGATAATATTGATGGTGTAAAGGGTCTTGGTCTAACAACAATTGCAAAACGTATTCCTTTTCTTGTTGAAGAAAAAGAATATATTACAGAAGATGTATTGAATTTCTGCAAGCAACAACTTGATGAAGGTTCTAAACTAAAACTGTTTCAGAATATTCTTGATGCAGCAGAACAGGTTCATACTAATTTTAGTGTGATGCAGCTTAAATCACCAAATATGTCTTATCAGGTCTTGAAGAAGGTTGACTTTTCTCTGGATAATTATAATCCAGAATTTAACTTAACAGAAGTCCGTAAAATGATGATTGAAGATGGTTTTGGTGAAGTTAAATTTGATGAACTTTATGCTGCCCTAAAGAAGATCATTGCAGATCACAAAGGTTTGTGATAGGATGACTTCGAAATTCGAATTTGGTGTTGGCCAGACAGCTGTAATAAGGAATGGTGCAGCCATCCATGCTGGCCGAATTCTCAGTGGAGATGAATTAATTTGTTTCTCTTCGGAAAAACAAATTTGTATTATTTTACAGAGAAGCGGTGAATTTGATACCATGAGTAGAGATAGATATTATGTATTCTTACAACAGGATCAAACTCAAGGGTGGGTTTATTATTATGATTTGGAGAAACTAGATGATTGAAGTAGAACAAGGTGAGACTAATTTTTCTTCTTTTGGAAAACAATTTCAGGAAAAATTAGCATTTCTTATTATGCAAGATCCAATCTTTGCCAACCAAATTGGTGAAGTATTGGACTATAATTTTTTTGAATTAAAGTATCTACGTCTTTTTACAAAAAAGATCTTTGATTACAAAAATAAATTTGGTAAATATCCAAGTCAAGCAACAGTAGAAACTATTCTTCGTTCTGAGATGGAAGAAGAAAATGAAGCTTTACAGAAGCAAGTTCGTGAATTTTATGCACGGTTTATCACTAACACAAATACTGTTGATGATGAGTATGTGAAAACAAATTCAGTTGAATTTTGTAAGAAGCAAAAACTAAAAGAAGCGATGATCAAGAGTGTTGAACTTTTGAAACAGTCTTCTTTTGAAGAAATTCGTCAATTAATTGACAATGCAATTAAGCTTGGCACAAATAGTGACTTTGGTTATTCGTATGATGAACACTTTGAACAGCGTTATGAACTTAAGGCTCGTAATGTTGTAACAACAGGATGGGATGTATTTGATGGATTTATGCGTGGTGGTTTGGGTCGTGGTGAATTAGGAGTAGTTATTGCACCAACTGGTGCAGGTAAATCATTTGTACTTGTCCATCTTGGTGCACAAGCAGTAAAAGCAGGTAAAACTGTTGTACATTATACACTAGAACTAGATGACAAAACAATTGGCTTACGTTATGATAGTGCAATCACCGGAATTCCACTTGATGCCTTGCACGCCAAGAAAGACGTAATCTTTGAAAAGATTAAAGATGTAAAAGGCAAACTGATTATCAAAGAGTATCCAACAAAAAGTGCCTCAACTGGTACAATTCGTAACCATCTTGAAAAGTTGAAACAGCGTGGTATTCAAGTTGGTATGATTATTGTTGACTACGGTGATTTGTTAAAGCCAGTTTCAAGTCGTAAAGAAAAGCGTGAAGAACTCGAATCAATATACGAAGAATTGCGTGGTCTTGCAAAAGAAACAGGTTGTCCTATTTGGACGGCTTCCCAAACAAATAGAAGTGGACTAAATGCAGAAGTAAATACGCTTGAAAGTATATCAGAAGCATTTAATAAGTGTTTCGTTGCTGACTTTATTTTTACTGTATCACGTACTCTCGACGATAAAAAGAATAATGCTGGTCGTATGTTGATTGCTAAAAACCGTTTTGGTTCAGATGGTCTTATATGTCCTATTTTTATGGATACCAGTTGTGCTGAAATTAAAGTGTTTGAACCAACAACTGATAGCAAAGAAGAAATTGAAAAGAAGGCTTCGAAAAAGCAATTAAATAAACTCAAAGAAAAATATCAGCAATTTAAAAGTAGCGATCCGGTAGATAAGAAAGAAACAAATTGATTTTATGACAAACATTAAAATAAAAACATATGGTTCAAACGATCCTGTATTGTTGTCTGATTTTTTAAAAACAAAATCACCGAGTATCAAATATCGTGTAGGCTGTGACAGTTTAAATGTTCGTGATAAGACTATCTATATTACTGTGTTGGTCGGCGTACATCCAAATAATAGTGGTGCTTTTATTGTCTATTTAAAAGATAAAGTACCAAAAATAGAGGATATATATAGACGCCTTTGGTATGAGGTAGAAAAAGCCGTTTCTTTTGCATCTTATCTCAGAGAGCAATTCAATATTGATATTGAGGCAGTAGATCTGGATCTAAATTCAGATCCAGAACATCGTTCAAACAAGTTGTTAAATTCTGCAATTGGATATGCTACAAGTTGCGGCTTCCCAGCTTTCTACAAACCACAGAACGTGGCAGCTATTTATGCAGCAGATCATTTAGTACATAGAAAAAAATAATTTAGATTGGAGCCTAATATGACAAAGTTAGTTAATGGAATTATTGTTGATTATGAACGTGATAGTTTGTTTGATGAACTTGGTCGTAAAAGACTAAAAGAGTCTTATATGACAGAACAAGAAAACTCACCACAAGAGCGTTTTGCTTTTGTTTCGCAACAGTTTTCTTCAAATCCAGAGCATGCTCAACGACTATATGACTATTCGTCAAAGCATTGGCTTTCATATTCAACTCCGGTTTTATCTTTTGGGCGTTCTAGAAAAGGTCTACCAATCAGCTGTTTTCTAAATTATATGACAGACTCGGCAGAAGGTCTTGTTGATACTTTGAGTGAAACAAACTGGCTTTCAATGCTTGGTGGTGGTGTAGGTGTTCATGTTCAAATCCGTTCTGCCGGCGATAAATCAACAGGTATCATGCCTCATATGAAAATCTATGATGCTTCTTCTCTTGCTTATCGTCAAGGTAAGACTCGTCGTGGTTCATATGCCGCCTATCTTGATGTAAATCATCCAGATATTATTCAGTTTTTAGAAATGCGTAAACCAACAGGAGATCAAAATCTCCGTTGTCTAAATCTACATCACGGAATCAATATCACTGATGATTTTATGAACATCATTGAAAGGTGTATGTTAGATCCAAATGCTGATGACACTTGGGAACTAAAAGATCCAAGTAGTAATGTTGTAAAAGAAAAAGTTTCAGCAAAAGAAATATGGCAGCGCATTCTTGAAATGCGTATGCAAACTGGCGAACCATATCTTTGCTTTATTGATACAGCCAACAAAGCACTACCAGAATGGCTAAAAAAAGAAGAACTAAAAATACACGGTAGTAATCTTTGTAGTGAGATCTTTTTGCCTACAAGTAAGGACAGAACAGCAGTTTGTTGTCTATCATCCCTAAATTTAGAATACTATGATGACTGGAAAGATGATGCAGTTTTCATTAGTGATATTGCTGAAATGCTTGATAACGTATTAACATATTTTATTGAAAATGCACCAGACACTATTAGCAGGGCAAAGTATTCTGCTATGCGTGAAAGATCGGTTGGTCTTGGTACTCTTGGTTTTCATGCTTATCTACAAAAAAAGCATATTCCATTTGAAAGTGCTCTTGCTAAATCAGCCAATATGAAAATATTCAAGAATATTCGTTCTAAAATGGATGAAGCAAATGTTAGACTTGCCAACGAAAGAGGAGCGTGTCCTGATGCTCAAAAGCATGGCTATAATGTTCGTTTTTCTCATATGTTAGCTCTAGCACCAAATGCCTCTACTTCACTTATTATGGGTAATACTTCTCCAAGCATTGAACCATATCGTGCAAATGTATTCAGGCAAGACACACTTTCAGGAGCGCATATATACAAAAATCGTTTTCTTGAAAAAATTCTGGAAAAGAAATGTGAAGAACTAAAACTTGATATAAATGAAGTATGGGCTTCTATTATTTCAAATGATGGTTCAGTTCAGCATTTAGATTGGCTTGATGATTATACAAAAGATGTATACAAAACAGCACCAGAACTTGATCAGCGATGGGTTATTGAACTTGCAGGTGATCGTCAGCAATTTGTTGATCAGGGTCAAAGTGTAAATATATTTTTTAGACCAGATGTAGGAATAAAATATTTGCATGCAGTCCATTTCCAAGCTTGGAAACAAGGATTGAAGTCGCTATACTACTGCCGAAGCGATAAACTTCGTAAAGCAGATCGTGTTGGTCAAAAAGTTGAGCGTAAAAAGATTGAAGATGAAATAAATCTTAAAGAATTAGCAGAAGGTAATACATGCTTGGCATGCGAGGGTTGAAAAATGGCTTCCAAAAAAAAATTAAAACTAACTGATGAAAGAGTATATTTTAAACCATTCAATTATGATTGGGCATTTGATGCATTCGTACAAAGTGAACAAATGCATTGGCTTCCTCAAGAAGTGCCTCTTCTAGAAGATGTGAAAGATTGGAAAAATACTTTATCTGAATCTGAAAAATATTTTCTTACTAATATTTTTCGCTTTTTTACACAAGCAGACGTTGATGTAGCTGGTGGATATGTAAAAAATTACTTACCATACTTCCCTCAACCAGAAATTAGAATGATGTTGTGTTCTTTTGCCGCTAGAGAAGCAATTCATATTCAGGCATATTCACACCTAATTGAAACTTTAGGTATGCCTGAGTCAACATATAATGAATTTCTTCAATACGAAGCTATGAAGGAAAAGCATGAGTACTTTACTAATTTCTCAGAAAAAGATGGCAACAACATTGCTCAACAGATTGCAGCATTTTCAGCATTTACAGAAGGACTACAGCTTTTTTCCAGTTTTGTGATGTTACTTAATTTTGCTCGCAATGGCAAAATGAAGGGTATGGGCCAGATTATTGCTTGGAGTATTTCTGATGAGACACTTCACGCTGAAAGTATGATTAAATTATTTCGTGAGTTTATATCAGAAAACAAGCATATTTGGACAGACCAATTAAAGAGCGAAATCTATACAATTGCAACCAAGATGGTTGAACTAGAAGATAAATTCGTTGATCTTGCCTTTGCAATGGGCGATATGGAGCGTCTAACAAAAGATGAAGTAAAGCAATATATTCGTTATATTGCTGATCGTAGATTGATTATGTTAGGTTTAAAAGGTATCTTTAAAGTAAAGAAAAACCCTTTAACTTGGGTAGATGGTATGTTAGGAGTTACACACAGTAATTTCTTTGAACAAAAAGTAACAGATTATGCAAAAGGTGCCCTAACAGGCGATTGGTCAGAAGTTTGGGCAGAATGAAAGGTTTAAAATGACTTGGACAGCAAAACCATTAAATAAACGAATACTGTTAGAAAAAGTACAATTAGATCTATCAAAAACAAATCTTGGTGGATTCAATTTTATATTACCAGATTCCGAAAAAAATGAACAATACGAATTCTTCCGTGTGCTTGACATAGCCACCGACTGTGATAAGATGGGTGACAAGCTGGTACCGGGTGATCTGGTAGTTTCCGAAAATGCTACTCCAATTGGTAAATTCGGAATAAAAGAACTATTTTTATCACCAGAGACTGCAATTACAGCAATTCTAAAGGATGAAACATGACTACTGCTAATACACAAGAAGAAAAGAAACTCACCAAGGAAGATCACGTGCAGAATTATGTAAAGGCTCTTGATCAAACACTTCGTGCTATGGAGCCATTTCGTGAACATCTAAAGGATCTTAAGAAGAGTTATGTAGACAATGACTGGCTATCACGAGAAGAAATGTCTGCTGTACTCAAAGCTTATCGCGCTCTTAAGAACGACGAAGACCTAGGTGAAATTCAACACTATGTTGATGTGATTAAAAAAGGTACTGTTATTTGATTGTTTTAAACAAAAGCCACTTAGCTAAGTGGCTTTTGTTATATAAGCATTAATTATAATTAATGGCTTGTATAATACCTCCATTGTATGAAGAAGGAGATCTTGTAGCTTTTCTTGGCTATGTTCGTAGAAAATTTACTTATTGGGAACATAAAAACAAATGGAATTATATTTTAGCCGATCTTGGCTGTCCAAAATATCAAATTAATAATACTCTTATTGTTTTAAGGGCAATATCAGCACAAGAACTTTTTATTAAACCATTAAAAAGCAAGCTATCTAGCTCCGATCACGGGTATGTAGTTGTTTCTCAGAGCGATGGTGCTAGATATTTTGTATATGAAGATGAAATAAGATTTTTAGAGGTGAATGATGGGAATGTATGATATGCTTAAGTGTGAATTTCCCCTTCCAGAAAAATTTAAAAATTATCAAAACTCTTTGTTTCAAACAAAGAGCTTGATTTGTAGTATGGATGTGTATAAGATTACTAAAGAGGGTGAACTTTGGTGGATTGATAATGATTTTTGGGAAGAAGAAGATGCACCAAAAAAGCCACCAGAGAAAATTGATTTAACAGGTGAACTTCGTTTCTATGAGTGGGATGTAAAATCAAATGAATGGGCGCAATTTGTTGCCCTATTTGTTGATGGTAAGATGATATATCTTGACGAGGATAAAAAGGCAAATGACATTCAAAATTCTAAAGATTGAAAAAAGTGAAAATAGCCCATCATATTCTTCTGGTTCATATTGGTTTTCACTAGATGTTGAATTCCAAATTGATATCGGCGAAGAAGAACCACATTTTGGCACTCTTGGCAAATATCACAAAGAACTTGTGATGTTTGATCGTGAAAAATACGAAGAGTATTACGATAATTTTGATAAAAATGACATGATGTTTGAAGATATTCCAGATAGCGAGTTCAAAGAACTAAAGTTCAAAAAACCAAGTCCATATGATCTTGGATATTGTAAACTTATGGATGTATCTGGTAATGATTGCATCAATGAAATTGAAAAGGGCAAGTATCGTTATTCTGTTGCTACAAACTTAAATTATATTACAGAAGCAGCAGTAAAACAACTTGAAGAAATGAAAGCCCATCTTGATGCTGGCTACTGTCGCTACGGAGATTATCCAGAACAAGTGGGTGCTTTCCGTAGTGGTGATCCATTTAGTGATTTTATTGGCATACTAGAAACTCTTGACAGATTTTGGGATTAATTATGAAAAACGAACTTGAAGAAATGTTGATTAAAAAATATCCTAAGCTTTTTGCAGAAACTAAACTGCCAGCATCTCAAAGCTGCATGGCTTTTGGAATCGAATGTTCTGATGGATGGTTTCCTATTATAAATTCTATGTGTGGTTTGATTCAAAACCACATTACACAAACTCGTAAGAATATTGCCAGTATTCGTAAATTCAATCGCATCTTAAGACAGGCAATCGGTGGTAATTCTACAAATCTAAAATATTACTTTAAAAACCATCTTGGTTATAATGATCAACAAATAGAAGAGCGCCTAAAAAAAGATTTAGAAGCGAAAAACTTTCGTACAGAATATGGTAAACCACCAACTCAACTAGTATTTACACAGATTAAAGAAAAATTTGGAACACTGCGAGTTTACAGTGCCGGTGGAGATGAATTTTGTAGTGGTGTTATCTCTATGGCAGAAGCTATGAGTTCAGTAACATGTGAAGAGTGTAGTATGCCGGGAGAAGTAAGAAATGATAGCTGGATTGTCACACTTTGTGATACTTGCGCGCAACAAAGAATTAGAAAACCATCTGTGGGAAAATAGAAATAAATGAACTTAATTTATGGCATCATCATCAATATATTCGCACATATATTATCCTTTTTTCAACTACAGGGTCAATTTAAAATATCTTTTTTAAAACAAAACACTTGGCTCGTCATACTTCTTGGTATTCCAATTTCCTATTTATTTGTTTATAGTGTTAAATTTTTAGTTGATGCACATAATGGAGAGATATGGCCATCTAGACTTATTGGATTTTCAATAGGTACAGTTGTGTTTACTGGTCTTTCGTTTTTTGTCTTTCAGGAAGTAATTAATACAAAAACAACAGTTTGTTTAATATTGGCAGTTGCAATATTAATGATTCAAATTATATGGAAATAAATTATGAATATTGACATTCTTTCTTTAAGTATATTGTTTACTGGAGTCTTTATTGGTTTACCTTTTTGGCTGAAATTCTTTGATGACGTTTTGAAAAAGTGATACGTATGTTATTTTATAAAATAGGTAGTCTTGTCGTATCACCAATAAGTTTTGTATTTGGTCAAATTTTAAAAATACAAAAACATAGACATGGAGTTAAATATTATATTTTTTGGCAAGATGAAAAAATGCAAGATAATGGATGGTTCGAACATCATCATATAATCTATGTATGTGAATAATACACAAGGAGATAAAATGAAACTAACTGAAAACTTTTCTCTACAAGAAATGACTAAATCGCAAACAGCAGAACGAAAAAAAATTGACAATACACCAACACAAGAAGTTATTGACAATCTAAAAGAACTATGTGAAAATGTATTAGAAAAAGTAAGAGCGCATTTCAAAAGACCTATTATGGTGAATAGTGGCTATCGTGGACCTAAACTAAATAAGGCTATTGGCGGGGCACGAAACAGTCAGCATCTGACAGGACAAGCCGCAGATATAGAAATCCCAGGTTTAGATAATAAAGTTGTGTTTGATTGGATCAAAGATAATCTTGATTTTGATCAACTCATTCTTGAATACTATAAACCAGGCATTCCAGATAGTGGTTGGGTTCATGTATCTTGGAATAGTAAAAAGAACAGAAAGCAAGTTATAAAAATTGGTTGATCGGTTACGTTGCTTGACTGTCTGCCAGATCCGTGGTATGCTCGTGCAGCACCACGGATCGTGCTTTTATAGGAGATAAAATATGGGAAGCTACACCGCTTGGAAACTTGATGCTGATGTGACGGGTGGAGAGAATTTCATTATTGATACTGCTAATGCCCATCCTGAATTCAAGAATGAAAAGGATGGTCCAAAGTTTGAAAACTTTATGTGGCGCAAGTGGTCCCCAGAAGTAAAGTGGTGGGCACCACAATTTGTTGCTGAACTTTCAAAGAATATTGATGTAATTTTCCGCCTTGATGCAAAGGGTGATGAAAACTTTACTTATTTCTTTTATAAGGGTGAAGCCTTGACTGAAAGTGAAATTTGGGAAAAACCGACATTTCCTTCTCGTCCTCTTTTCAAGAAGAAACTTACAGAAGCAAAAGTAAATCGTGAGAAAGCAAAGCAGCTTCGTCAAGAAGCGGCTGCAAAGGCTGAAAAGCAAAGACTTGAAAAGGAAATCCAAACTTTGAAGGCGAAACAGCAACAGCTTGAAAAGCAACTCGCTGGATAAACGATTTTAAACAACTAATTATTAATAATGACTGGCACTCATTTTGTAGTTGGTTGTTTGATATTGAGCATTCCAATTTGGATTATTGGTGTTGGCATTCTTTCTCTTGCTGAGACGGCAAGAGGAAAAGAATAAGCAATCAAATATCCTACAATTGTAGGAATAAAAACCTAAAACTGTAGGATCGTACTTTGATAATATCAACTTTAATATTTATTTTTTCTTTTTCGCAGATAGAAAAAATACCACACCAAATTTCTGATAGTGGTTTAGCCCTTATAAAGAACCTAGAGGGATATTCAGACTATCCTTATGTTTGTCCAGCCGGTACAGTTGCTATTGGTTATGGTTCTACAACTTATGAAAATGGAAGACCAGTGTTGCTATCTGATCCTCCTATAACAGAAGCAGCCGCAGATCGTCTTTTTAGAAAAAAAATTCATAAATATGAAAAATGGGTAAATAAACTGGTAAAAACTGATATAAATCAAAATCAGTTTGATGCACTGGTAAGTCTGTCTTATAATATTGGTTATGGCTCCATAAAGCATTCTCGTTTGCTAAAACTTGTAAATGTAAGTCCAAATAATCCTGAAATAGCAGTTGAGTTTCTAAAGTGGAGAAAAGCAAATGGAAAAGTCACAAAAGGATTAGAAACTCGCAGGCAAAAAGAAGTTGATTTATATTTTAAATAAAGATACTTATTACATTTAAAGGAGACTTTATGAAAGTTTTGTTGGAGAATTGGAAAAGTTTTACAGACACTTTGACAGAAAGTAGTCTTTCCAGAGTATATGGACATATTCAAGAGCACGATTGTATAATTATTTCTGCCTATCGCAGTAGCCCTCTTGATAGAACTAAATGTACAGATAATGCACTAAGTGCAGAAAGCTTTGCAACAGAGCCAGAAACTGGTCGTCCTCGGAGGAAAAGAGAGATCAATAGAATGCGAAGTGCAGAACTAAAAGCACTTCTATTGGACGAAGGCTATCAGGTTACTGAGGTTCTTGGTTCCTATATTGAGAATTTTAGTACTCCACAACAAGTTGAAGTAAAAGAAAGAAGTCTATTTGTTGTAAATTCTAGCGAAAATGCTGATTTTCTAAGTCGCTTGACTAAGCTTGGTGAGGCATATTGTCAAGATTCTATCCTTTTTATTCCAAGAGGCGGCAAAGAGGCATTCCTTCTTGGTACAAATAATAGTGATTTTCCGGGCCTAGGTAATAAGATTAGTCTTGGTGATTTCAGGGGTGGTGAAGAGGCTGAGTTCATGACTCGCGTAAATGATCGTCCTTTTACTTTTAAAGAGGGTAAACAAGAATTGCAGCTTGAATCTTTTAATTCACTTAGTCGTCTAGAAAAGATGGCTGTTCGTTCTATGGCAAAAAATGTAAGAAAGCTACTCAAGTAAATTAATTTAAATATTGATACAATCATCCCGCTTGACTTCCTGTGTTGGCTCTGGTACAATGACCACAAGCTAGCCAGATCGAGCGGGATGATTTTATTTATATAAAAAATTTGTAAGTGATGGTGAAAAAGATGAAAACTAAAAAAAACGCAAAAGATCCAAAAGACTACCAAATATCTGGAAAGTTTAGAGTTGGTGATCTTGTTCTTGTTGTAAGAGCACCAGATCAAAACCGCGTTATTATTGGACCACTTGTTGATAAGATAGGTATTATTGAAAAAAGACTTGGCAGAGAAGATGGTGTTTTTTCAACAGTGAATACTTATTCTGTTTTTCTTGATGTTGGCACTGTTCATCTTCATAGTCTTGATATGAGATTACTTTCAAGGGTGGAATAATAATGGCTTATAAATATCAACTTGGTTCCCTTGTGATCGCAAACAATGGAGACTTTGGTTATATCCAAGACAACACCGATGAAAGTTTTTCAGGAGAACCTGTATATTCTGTTTTTTGGTTCAAAGATGGATTTGTCTGCACCGGCATTAACGAATTTAGTGTTGCCAACTTTATAAGAAACTACAAGGAAAAATATGGCCAAACATAATATTGGCGATCTTGTAATCCTAAACAATGGAGATACTGATTATGATGACTTATAATTTTTCTAATTTTCCAGATACAAATTTTTATCTGTTGAGTTATAATTTTAACGGTAAATATTTTATTCCTAATTCGGGTTCTATCTCTGTTGTGATATATCAGGATCAATCTGGACAAACTTGTTGTAAATATATTAATTCATAATTTATGAAACATAATATTGGCGATCTTATAGCAAGAAGGGACTTTAAGAGCGAAGAAATAAAACTTGGCTATATTAGTCGCACAACAGAACTTTATGGTTTTGGATACTATGTTTATTTCTTTGATTGGGATAGAGATATATGGTATTCAGAAAAACAAGTTGATACTTTCAAAGAAACATTAGAAAAATGGAACAAAAATGGACAACTACCAATATCGTGAACTAAAAGACGCTATCAAGCGAATTGATGAACTTGAAGACCAGATCAATAAACTAAAACAACTTATTTTGGATTCAACACATTCAAGTGGTCATTTTCAACTGAATGGCACTGATGAAAATTTCTTGTATACGAAAGTCGGTGATGAGTGAAATACCTTCTACAGCAAGAAACTGGTGTTATGTATGAGGAGAAGTTTATGATAAAGTCTTCTCCATCCTATTCCCACTTTTTCTTATCATACGAACAACTAAAACCGGTTGAGGATAAAGAAAATATTATTCCAGTTGGAACAGTAGAATTTGTAAAAAAGTATTGTGAACAGAATAATATTATTTTACCAGAAAACATTTCTTATCCCGAACAACTAATGGGTTTCTTTGGTAGAAATATTTGGAGTGGTGTTTATGGTGATGTAAAGCCAGAACAGTTCTGTAAACCAAAATCAACAAAAGTATTTACTGGCGGCATCAAAAAAGATATTGAAGAACTGGTAAAAGATAATGAACCTGTTTGGATTTCAGATCCAGTCAATATTACATCCGAATGGCGTGTATATGTTCTAAACAAACAAATTCTTGGATATTCCAGATACGATACAGGTGATAATGAAGAACAGCCAGATTTAGAACTTGCCAAAAAAATGGTTGAGTGTTATGGTGGTTCTCCTGTTGGTTATTGTTTAGATGTTGGTGTGGTTGATGGAAAAACAATCCTTGTTGAAGCAAATGATGGATGGTCTTTGGGTTATTATAGATGGGGCGATATGTGCCCTGATGACTATATCAAATTGATTACCGCTCGTTGGTTGGAAATTGTGAGGAATAAATGAACTCAACAACCAACCAACTATTATTTGACTGGATATATAGAACCATTATTGATGAAGGTGGCGATGGTGATGCTGTAATAGGTTTTACACATCAAGATTATAAAGAAGTAGCAAAACAATTTCGTTCTCTATTTCCCGAAAGTTGGGTTATGGAAACAAAAGAAAACCATATTATATTCTATGATGATATGGAAAGTTTGATCTTGACTGATAAAGCAAACTTTGATAAACTAACAAACTATGGTCCTCGTATTTTAACTTGGTGATAAATGCTAATACCTCAAGTTGGAGATATTATTCAATTAAAAGAAACTTTATATAAAGATGTTTATATTCTTGTTACAAGTTTAGAAACTTCTAAAAGATTTTTTCACGGATATCCACTTGGTCACGAGAAGGAATATAGATTTCACATAAGCGATATTCTCCATATCATTTCAGGAGTAGAATAAATGACAAACAAAATTCGTGTCTTTGATACTCATTCAACTATTCATCCTGATGATGGAATAGATAATCTTATCAACTCTTTACAAGCTGCAAAAGAAGCAGAAAAGAGTGGTGAATGGACAGATCTATTAGTTAGTTGGTATAGTGATGATGATTACACATCAGTAGAATGGCATATCAAAGGCTATAGATTGGAAACAGATAAAGAATACAATCAAAGAATGAAAGATTTAGAAAAAGTAGCAAAGTTCAAAAAGAAAATGAAAGAAGATAGAGAAGAGCGTGATAAGAAAGAATATGAAAGATTAAAGAAAAAGTTTGGTGATAAATGAAATTTATAGGTTCTTGGAAAGATAAATATATTGGTTTTTCACATAACTATACTGCTTATTATATTATGTTCTGCCCAAAAGATATTCGTATGTTTGGATATGA
>Ga0209972_10000015_pt1 | contig 193672 bp, 155 predicted proteins | sample NOAtaG_7_FD_187302 | JGI IMG/M metagenome (GOLD analysis project Ga0209972, IMG submission 187302) | Freshwater lake microbial communities from Lake Erie, under a cyanobacterial bloom - NOAA_Erie_Diel1S_2200h metaG (SPAdes) (version 2) | ecosystem: Environmental > Aquatic > Freshwater > Lake ... | reverse complement strand
AGTAATTGAGTAATTGAGTAATTGAGTAATTGAGTAATTGAGTAATTGAGTAATTGAGTAATTGAGTAATTGAGTAATTGAGTAATTGAGTAATTGAGTAATTGAGTAATTGAGTAATTGAGTAATTCCGTACTTCAGTACTTCAGTACTTCAGTACTTCAGTACTTCAGCAACTCCGTAACGATCCTATCCGTCGTTACCCCTTCGGCTTCGGCGGAGAAGTTGGTAACGATGCGGTGGCGCAGAACGCTGTGGGCAACGGCGTTGACGTCGTCGATGCCAGGTGTAAAGCGGCCATTGAGGGCAGCGCGACTCTTTGCACCGAGCACGAGATATTGCGAGGCGCGGGGTCCGGCGCCGTAACTGATGAAGTCCTTAACCATCTTCACAGACGTCTCGACAGGACGCGTTGCCCGGACGAGCTTTACAGCGTGCTCAATGACGTTGTCGGCCACGGGAACGCGGCGCACGAGTTCCTGATACTTGACGATCGCATCCGATCCCATGACTTTTTCGACCTTGCCCTGCGAGCCACCGGTGGTTGTTCGCACAACGTCTACTTCCTCCTCGTATGAAGGGTAATCGAGACGAAGATTGAACATGAACCGGTCGAGCTGCGCTTCCGGTAGCGGATAGGTTCCTTCCTGCTCGATGGGGTTCTGCGTAGCCAGCACGAAGAACGGCTCAGCAAGACGGTACGTCGTACCGGATGCCGTCACGCTGTGTTCCTGCATGGCCTCAAGTAGAGCGGCTTGTGTCTTCGGCGGCGTACGGTTGATCTCGTCGGCCAGTACCATGTTGGCAAACACCGGCCCCTTAACAAACCGGAAGGTCTTCTGTCCCGTCGAGAGATTATCCTCGATCACCTCCGTGCCCGTGATGTCGCCGGGCATGAGATCCGGCGTGAACTGCACGCGGGAGAACGAAAGGTCCAGCGACTCAGCAAGTGTGCGGATCAGCAGCGTCTTGGCCAGCCCCGGAACACCTACCAGCAGGCAGTGTCCGCGCGCAAAGAGCGATACAAGGAGCTGGTCGACAACATCGTGCTGACCGACGATGACCTTGGAGATCTCGCGTTTGACGGATGTGATGTTCTCAGAGAGCGAAGCAACAAGGGAGGTATCTGACATACGTTTCGCAGTGGTTCAGTTATGCTCGTGCGGATGCACGTGCTTGGTGACGGCCGCCGTAACGGCGTGAATAAGTCGATCGACCTCGGCTTCTGTTGTATCCCGACCAAAGGAAAAACGCACCGTTGCGTGCGCCTGATCCGGAGTACGGCCCATGGCCACCATCACAGGGGAAGGGGCTGGCTTGGACGTTGAACATGCGCTGCCTTTACTGCAGGCGATCTCCGGCATGTCGATAAGCAGCAGCTCGGCCGGAATGGTGCCGATGGTAACGCTGCTGATAGACCCGATGCGCCGAGCTCCGGCTGCATTGATGGTCACATCGGGAAGTTGAGCGATGGCCGCCTCGAACCGCGCGCGATGAGCACTGATGCGCTCCATCTCTGCATCCATCTGGCGGATGGCCTTTGTACCGGCGGCGGCCAGACCCATGATGCCGGGCACATTGTGCGTACCGCTTCGCATGCCGCTTTCCTGTCCGCCACCAACCAGCAGAGGCCGCACCAATGGGGCTGCAGAGCGCCGAACATACAGCGCACCAATGCCCTTGGGGCCGTAGATCTTATGTCCGGAAAATGCCATCAGATCTATGCCCATTTTCTGAACATCGATCGGGATCTTGCCGTAGGCCTGCGTTGCATCGGTCATAAACAGCGCACCATGTCGGTGGGCCAGCTCTGAGAGAGCCGCAACGTCCTGGATCACGCCGGTTTCATTATTCACGAGCATGACCGACACGAGCAGAACCGTATCGTCGATCAGCCGCTCGGCTTCCGACAGAACAACACGTCCGTCGGCGTCCACCGGGAGCCAGATCACGGTAAAACCGTCCTCTTCGGCCCGCTGAACCGCGTCACGCACCGCTGCATGCTCGGATCGTACACTTACGATCGTACGACGTCCCGTCGGTGTGCGCAGCTCGCCCCCTACCAGACCCTGGATGGCGATGTTGATCGCTTCGGTGGCACCGGACGTGAAAACAACTTCGTCGAACCCGGCGCCGACGTGCTGGGCCACCTGCGCACGGGCCGTCAGAATGGCGGCCTGCGCCATCTGTCCGCCGTAGTGCGAACTGGCGGCATTGTAGTAGACCGTGGTGAGATAGGGCTTCATCGCCTCCAGCACCTCGGGATCCAGCGGCGTTGTTGCCGCATAGTCGACGTAGACGATGTCCATGGGTTACGAAGATACGAGGCCGTAGAGGATGGTTGACAGCAGAGCAGCCACCATTGGTAGCCAGACAAGACGCAGCAGTTCGGGGATCGTCGCCCCGCTGATCGATCCGGTAAAGTGCATCACGGCGGAGACGGGAGACGTTGTGCGGCCCAGACTTGCACCGATCGCTCCGGATATGCCGAGCATGACGGCCAGCGAGAGCTGTCCACCGGCGGCCAGTGCCGGCAGCACGCCCTGCGAGAACGCAACACTTGGGGCCGTGCCGGAGCCACTGATCACGGCAAGAACGCCTGTGATCATTGGACTCATCACATGGGCCACGTCGGGATTTGAGGAGATCAACCCCGTAAATGCCCGGATAGCACCAACACTCTCGAGTCCGGCCAGGAAACACGTTGCAGCGATGATCACCGAGATCACCGTCGTAAAGGCATGCCCCATCCCTTTGAAGAACTCCACGGTGATCTGGCTGACGTGACGTCCAAGTCCGCCGGATTCTCCATCACCCGTCACGCGCATCGTCCTGCCTGCCGTGAACACCATCACCAGCGCCGTACAAACGAGCATGATGGCGCTGACGGCGATACCGTTGGGCCAGATCTGCTGCAATGCCGGCACAAGATTCCACCGAGGCTGTAGCAGCAGCAGCAGGATCACCGGCAAGGGGGCGAGCACGGCCCGTACGGCATCATGAAGGGTAAGCGGGGTGTCGGCCGGGTGCTGGCCGGACGCACGGCGCGCCGGCAGCATTCCGTGGCGTGACAGTACCAGAAGCAGCACACAGATTGCCACCGCGGCAGCCAGCAGCGTGGGCACTGTTGCCGAGGCGATCACATCGGCAATGCTGACGCCGGTAGCCCCCTTCACGGCAACAATGTCGGGCTCGCCCGGATTGAAGAGATTTCCGCCCATACTGCAACCGATAAGCAGAGTAGCACCCGCTGCCGGGGCAGTGAACCCCGCAGCAAGCATGAGAGGCACAAGGATCGGCCCAACGGCCGCTGCTGCAGCGGTCTGACTGGTGATGGCCATGTTGGTGACAAACCCGATGGCGACGCCGGTCGGCACCAGTGCCCACGACAGATCGCGCACGGGACGGATCAGCAGGCGCACCATCTGCGTGTCACAACCGGTATGGCGCAGAACAAAGGCATAGCCCATTGCCGTACAGATCGGACCGATAATATCTCCCCGTCCGACGGCATTCTGAAACACATCAAGAATCCGTGCTGGTGCTCCGGCAAGTCCGGCCAGCAGCACGCCGGCAACGATCAGCACCAGCCGCGCATCGACGCGCCGGGCGATCAGAATGATCGCTGCGACGACGATGATGATGGTTGCCGTAAAGATCACAGCCGTTAGAAGCCCTGCCGGTCCCAGTGACTAACGCTGTCGACGAACGGGCTAATGGCCGACTCGACAAGCGTCGTCACACCGGCCGCGCCGACCACCCATGACGCGGTGGAGAATAGTGCACTCTGCACCGGCAGCAGATCGTCCGGCGCAAGCTCCTGCACGCGGCGCACATACTGCTCAAAGTAGTCGAATGGCAATGCGTAGTTCACGATCGTATGCAGCAGCCATGCGGTTTGCTGTGGTGTTTCGCACGAGCGGGCAAAGGAGCCGACGATATGCTGGCGGGCGTTCTCGAGCTCGTCTTCATCGATACGCTGCGAGCCAAGGCGCGACACTTCTTGAGAGATCGTGGCGATGGTGTCGGCCGTGAATTCATTTCCAACACTTGTCGAGATCACGATCGACGCGTCGAGCGGCCGCACCATGGGGCTGGCATACGCCCCATAGGTGTATCCTTTCTCCTCCCGCAGGATCGTAAAAAGTCGGGCCAGCGTAAAGCCACCCATGACATTCGTCAGAAGTTGCGCCGCTGCATAGTCGGGATGCCCCATGGGCAGACCCGGCAGGATGATCCGAAAAGAGGTCTGAAGAGCCCCCTCATGAGAGGCCACAATGCCCAGGCCGCGCGATTTGACGGCAGGGGGCATGGGCTGCGGCTGCCCTGACGGCGGCAGTGCGCCAAAGAGTGTCTCAAGACGCTGCACGGCTTTCTGCGCATCGACGGGGCCGGCCACGATGATCCACCGAGGTGCTGCGAGCAGATGCCGGTGGACCTTGCGCAGATTGTCGACCGTGATCGTGGCCAGCCAGGCAGGCGTTCCCTCACGCGGCCGTGCATACGGGTGTGTCGTATAGGCGCCCTGCGTCGCGGCCCGCGACGCAAGCCAATCCACATCGGACAGGTCGATCATCATATCGGCCACACTGCGGGCGCGGAGCTTATCGAGCTCCTCGGCATCAAAGCGCGGACGAAGCAGGCAGTCGGCCATCAGGTCTGTGACGTCGTCGAACCACTCGCCCAGACCCGTCACCTGCACGGTGGAGATGTCATGGTCGGCAGCGCAGCGAATCCAACACCCGCGCGACTCTACCTCTTCGTTGAACTCCTTGGCCGTATGGCGTTCGGTGCCCTGCTTGAGCATTTCCAGCGTCAGGCACGTCTCGCCCGGAACATCATCGCGGCAAGCGCCGTGACGCATGGCAAAGGTGATCGTGAGAACGTCCTTTGTCGCCGATGGCACGATGTACACCGGCGTTCCGTTGGACAGAACGGCGGATTCAAAATGCGGCATGACGAACGACAGAGGAGTACTAGCAAGCAACGGGGGCGTATCCATTTGATAAATTTACGGCAATGAAACCCTCACACGTCATCATCACGGGCGCATCTTCGGGCATTGGCCGCGCCTGCGCAGAGGCCTTTGGTCAGCTTGGTGCCAGCATGTCGCTCTGGGCACGCCGGCACGATCGGCTGCAGCAGCTGGCTGAATCTCTGACCTCACAGCATGGAATTACCGTGCATACGGCAACGGTTGACGTGCGCGATCGCCAAGCGGTGGCCGAAACGGTTGCATCGCTGCCGGCCCCCTTCATGTCTCCGGATGTGCTGGTGAACAATGCCGGACTTTCCCGTGGTCTGGTTCCGCTCCAGGATGGTCTTGTAAGCGACTGGGAGGAGATGATCGATACGAACATCAAGGGGCTGCTGTATGTAACCCGCTCGCTGTTGCCGAACATGATCCAACGTCGAACGGGGCTTGTCGTGAACATCGCCTCGATCGCCGGCATTCAGCCCTATCGCGGTGGCAATGTGTATGGCGCAACCAAAGCCGCCGTGAAGATGATCTCGGATTCCCTGCAGATCGACGTCAACGGAACGGGCGTTCGCATCTGCAACATCGACCCGGGATTGGTCGAGACGGAGTTCTCGGAGGTGCGCTTCCATGGCGACACCGAGCGCGCAGCAACGGTCTACAAGGGCTACGAGCCACTGAGCGGACGCGACGTGGCCGAGTGCGTTGTGTTTGCCGCTACACGTCCTGCTCATGTGAGTATCCAGGACATTCTTATCACCCCCACCGCACAGGCCAGCGTCAACCTTACCGACAAGCACCTGTAGGTCTTTCCCTATATCCATTGGAAACCGTACACTACATCGTTGAAGGACGCGTGCAACGCGTCGGCTTCCGCCGTTTTGCCCTGCATCATGCACACCGACTTCATCTTTTCGGATTTGTCACGAATCTGGAAGATGGCTCGGTGGAGTGCATGGCACAAGGAACCGTCGATTCACTGACGGAGTTTGAGATGCTCCTGCGTCAGGGTCCGCAATTTGCAGAGGTCACATCCGTTACGTGCGCGGACGTTCCTCAGCATCGGGACTTTCACACCTTCCGCATCCTCTGACGTTTATTTCACCAGCCCCCTGCCTGTTTATGAATCTCGACACTTCTTCCGTTGCCGTTATCACCGGCGCATCCTCGGGTCTGGGCGCAGCCCTTGCCACGGACCTCGCCGCCAAAGGCTGCCAGGTCGTTCTTGTTGCCCGACGCGAGGATAAACTCCGCGCTGTGGCGGACCTTATCACGCAGAACGGCGGACGTGCAACGTGCATCGTAGCAGATGTGGCGCAGGAAAGCCATTGCGAGCGCGTCATTCAGCAGGTCATTGCCGACTTCGGACGCATCGATGTGCTGATCAACAACGCCGGACGCGGAAACATGAACAGCGTGGAAGACACGCCCACCGAGCAGTGGCGCTCGATGTTTGCCGTGAATGTTGATTCGATCTTCTGGCTCACCGCCCGGGCCCTTCCGCACATGCGGCAGGCTAATGCGGGCAGTATCGTGGCTATCTCCAGCGTGGCCGGACGGTATGGTCATCCCTACAATGCCGCCTACGTTGCGGCCAAGCATGCCGTTGTGGGTTTCATCGCGGCACTGCGCACGGAGCTTGTTGGCACCGGTATCAATGCAACAGTGATCTGTCCGGCAGGCATCATCACCGAATGGGGTGATGTGACCGAAGGGGGCTCGATTGGTTCGCTGTACGGTCAGGCTATCCCGCGCTCGCGCACCATCGCCCGCGACCGCAGTCTGGCTACCGCCCCGCTGTCTCGCATGATGTCAGCACAGGAGTGCTCGAAGATCATCATTGAAGCGATCGAAGCCGGACGCGGCGATGATGTGTTTACACATGCTGGCACCAAGGATATTGCCGTGCAGACCGTGCAGGACAGGTGCGCGCAGGAAGACCGGTTCGAAGCCCTGTGGGTGGCGATGGCTGAGGCCTATCATGCACAACGGGGAACTTCCTGACAGACGCCATCATGCGGGCAATTGCGATATCTGCACTCCTTTGCCTGACGGCGCTCACCGCCTCGTCACAGCGCGACCGCGTAGCCCTGGTGCTTACGGGAGGGGGCGCGCGTGGCCTTTCACAGATAGGTGTGCTGCAGGTAATGGAGCGGGCCGGCATCCGGCCCGACGTGATCATCGGATGCTCCTTCGGGAGCGTGGTCGGCGCTCTGTATGCTTCGGGCCACACGGCGCAGGAGATCGACAGTATCATGCGCACGGTCGACTGGGATGATATAGCATCGCTGCGCTCAGACGCTGAGCGCGAGTACATGTTCCTGTCGCAGAAGCAGGAGAGCGATCAGAACCTCCTCAAGCTGCGGTTCAACAACTTCACACTGCGTCCGCCGACGGCGATCGGCGGCAGCGCCCGCTTTTCGCTGCTGTTGCAGCAGATCCTGTGGCGCACTCCCTATGGCCATACCACACTTTTCGATGATCTGCGTATCCCGCTGCGCGTTGTGGCAACCAACCTCGCCACCGGACGTGTGGCAGTGCTTGACAAGGGGAATCTGGCCCTGGCCGTGCGCGCCAGCGCAACGTTTCCGCTGCGCTATTCTCCGGTGCGCTGGAGCAATGATTCCATCCTGGTCGACGGTGGCCTGGTGGCAAACATCCCTACCGACGTTGCCCGGCAGCTCGGAGCAACGAAGATCATCGTGGTGAACACCGTAAGCCCCCTGGAAAAGCCAGATGCTCTGAACACTGCCCTCTCGATCGCCGATCAGGCTCTCATGTCGTCCATGAAGCTTCTCGACTCGGCACGTCTGGCCGTGGCCGACATCGTGATCACCCCCGAGCTTGGTGGCCTGACCACGTTTGACTTCGACCAGGTCGACTCGCTGGTGGCCCTGGGAGCCCGCTGTGCCGAGCAGCAGTTTGGTGCTTTTCAGGCACTGGCACAACTGCAGAGTGCACAGAGCGAGCGCCTGCAAGCTCCCCCCGTGCGCATTGTTTCGGTCGATGGTGATGCAGCCCTGGCCTCTGCCATTGCCTCAGACCTGTCGCTGCCACAGTGGTATCCCTCCTCCGACATCCGCGAGCGGGAGATCCGCACGCAGGTACTGCGCAGTCTGCGCTCGCAAGGCATCGAACATGGCTTCGTCAGATCCATGTCCATGCAGGGGGCTGACCTTGTCATCACGATAGACCGTGGAGCACAGATCACGACATCGCTGCTGCTGCATGACGACGTCGACGAAAACGAGGTGCGGCGCGAGCTGGCCTATGACGAGTCCGACACGCTCTCCTTTTCTGGCTTGGTGCGCACGTGGCAGAATCTCAATGCCAGCGACCTCTTGGGTGAGGTGGATGTGCGCGCAGAGCCCAATGTCGATCGAGGCACGCTCGTGACGATCGCCGCACGCAGCCAGGGCAATCAGTCCGTCGGCCTCGGCATACGCGTCGACAACGAACGCTATACGCAGGGCTCTCTCCAGCTGACGCAGGAGAGTTTTTTCGTGCCGGGCCTGCGCCTTATGGCAAGGGGCGCGATCAGCGAACGCATCGGCACTCTCTCTCTGGGCATGGAAATGCCTCGCATCGCCGGCTCGCTCTGGACGGCCACGCTGCGCGCGTACACCAGTTTCCGCAATGTGTGGATCTACACCAACCGACCAGACCGGCCCGTCCATGCGCCGATTCCCTTGCGAACCGATGAGTTCTCCGAGGACCGCTACGGTGCACGTTTGAGTGCCGGCCGCCAGCTTGAGCGCAACGGTGTCGTGCTGGCCGAACTGCGATACGAGAACCTGCGGTACCGTGATCTGAACGTCACATCGCGCACCCCGTTTCAGACCATCGGCACGGTGCGAGGCATCGCGCGCTGGGACGATCGTGATCGTATCGCCTTTGCTACGAAGGGACGAACCATCGACCTCTTCGCCGAAACATCCGTGCTGCGCCTGTCCAATCAGGCGTCCTTCACCAAACTGTCGGCCGCTGTCACGTCAGTCTTCAACTCCGGCTGGCTCACCATTACCCCGTCAGGCATGATCGGTGCTGCAGATCGCACACTGCCCCCGGCCGAACTGTTTTCGCTCGGTGGACAGGACATGCTCTTTGGCATGCGAGAAGATCAGATCCGCGGTCGTCAGATTCTTACCGGCAACCTCGACGTGCGCGCCAAGCTTCCTTTCAAGATCTTCTTTGATACCTACCTGTCGATACGCTATGACCTTGGCGCTGTCTGGGAAAACCCCGAGTTCATAAAGCTGGACCAGTTCCGTCAGGGTATCGGCGCAACGCTTGGCATTGATACGCCGATCGGACCCGTTAACGTTTCCATCGGTCAGTGCTTCTATCGCCTGCCTCAGACAACCCGCATCGTGATTGAACCGATCCTGCTCTACTTCAGCCTCGGTGCACGATTGTAACTTGCCGCCATGGGACAGCTGTTTGATCGCCTTCGCAACTACGTACGATCCACCGTTTCGACTCGTGGCCCGAGCGGCTCGTGGGCCGAACGCTTGATCGATTCGGAAGACGACGAACTGCGCCGCATCATCGAAGAGCTCAGTGGCGATGGGGCTCCCCAGCCTGATACCGGACGCACGAGGTCGACCTCTGACGCGTCATCCCGACGTGACCGTCCGGCGACTGAGCCTCCGAAGGCGGCTCTTCCGGTCGAGGTCCAGCGAGCACATACAACCCTGAACGTGCCGGTAACGGCTGATGTTGCAGCGATCAAGCAGGCCTACAAGAAAGCGATCGCCGAGTGGCATCCGGACCGCCATGCTGGTGCCAACGCCGAGCAGCAGGCTCTGGCACACCGCAGAGCCCGCGAGATCAACCAGGCGTACACAACGCTCAAGAAGTTTTACTCGATTTCCTAGCCCTATGCAACAGACCATCTTTGAACGCATCATCGCACGGGAGATCCCCTCGACCATTGAGTTTGAGGATGACCGCGTGATCGCCATCCGTGATATTGCGCCAAGTGCACCCGTTCATGTGCTGATCATCCCGAAACGCGTGATCCGCAATGTGGATGATCTTGCCGAGCAAGACGCCGAACTCATTGGACATGTCTTCCTTGTTGCCCGTGACCTTGCACGGAAATACGGCGTGGTCGATAACGGCTATCGCATCGTTACCAATTGCAACGAGCACGCCGGTCAGACGGTCTTCCATCTGCACTTTCACCTTCTGGCTGGTGAGCCCCTTGGCCGAATGAACTCCCGCCCGTCCCGCCCTTCAGGGTCAACACGCACGATGCTGTTCGAAGGGGGCTTGCTGGTGATCGCCGCCATCGCGCTTGCGGCGGTCTTCAACAGCATCAATCCGCGGCAGATCCCCTGGGTGAAGAAGGAGTACGAACGCACTCAGGCATCGCAGAGCGATCTTGAGAAGTATCTCGCGGTCTCAGATACGGCTGCTCAGAGCAAACCGATCGATGTGGCCGTGAACACACCTACCCCGGAGCCCACCAAAACAGAGCCTGCAGCTGCGAAAGCCACCGCTGCGCCGGTTGCGTCACCAGCATCCGAGAAGCCAAAGAATTCCTTCGTTGCCGACCCCGGAAAGGTTCTCGAGATCGGCCACGATGCGTTTGTTCGACTCATGAGCACGGGATCTTTTCATCTGATCGACGCCCGGACGCCGGAGAAGTACGCCGAAGGTCACATCGCCAGTGCCATCAACATATACGGCGGTGAGGCGCAGTCACGCATTCCCGATATCATCCAGGCACCCCGCGACCGCGTCATCCTGATCTACTGTGATGGCGGCGAGTGTGAACTCTCGCACCACGTGGCCGACGTGTTGAAGCAGTTCGGTTATGGACCCATCTTCATCTACACCGGCGGCTGGGCCGAGTGGAAGACCAAGCACTGAGATAGCACCATGCAGGTATCACGTCAACTCCTTCGGCAGCTAGCCGTCCGCTTCGGACTCGTGGGCGAATCCCCGCAGATGGTCCAGGCAATGACGCGCCTCTTGCAGGTAGCCCCCACCGACCTTACCGTACTGGTAACCGGTGAGACCGGCACGGGCAAGGAAGTGTTTGCGCATGCGGTGCACGACCTGAGCACGCGCAAGAAGGCCCCGTTCGTGAGCGTGAACTGTGGCGCTATTCCCGAGACGCTCCTGGAGAGTGAACTCTTCGGCGCCGAAAAGGGGGCCTTCACGGGCTCGGTGGAACAGCGCAAGGGATTCTTCGAGACTGCCAACAGAGGCACGATCTTCCTCGATGAGATCGGGGAAATGCCCATCGCCACACAAGTAAAACTGTTGAGGATCCTCGAGTCCGGCGAGTACTCCCGCCTCGGATCGTCGGACGTGCTTACGGTGGACGTGCGCGTCGTTGCCGCAACAAACCGCGACCTGGCCTACGAGGTGCGCCAGGGGCGTTTCCGTCAGGACCTGTTCTTTCGGCTCAACAGTGTGAACATTCACCTGCCGCCGCTGCGGCAGCACCCGGATGACATCGAGCACCTGGTGGAACACTTTGCCCGGAAAGCTGCCGACAAGAACATCGTCACCTATGAAGGCATCGATCAGGCAGCACTGAACTTTCTACGTCAGCAGACCTGGCCCGGAAATGTGCGCGAACTGCGCAACGTTATCGAGACCATGGTCACCCTTGAGCAGGGGGCCCGCATCACTGAGGATATGGCGATGCGATATCTACCGCAGGATGCTTCGCAGCAGGCCACGGTCTCGACGGCGCTCATGAACATTCCAACGCACAACGGCCGGCCGCAGGATTTCGATGTACAGATGCTCTACCGGACCCTGCTTCAGCTCTCTACTGATGTGGCCGAGGTCAAGTCCGTCCTGCGTCACCTCCTGTCAATGAGCGTCGATGCCGCAGCCGCTCCCGTTCAGCACAACCCCGTACCCTTCGACGATGGCCTTGCTATCCGTCCGCGTACACCGAACCCGTCTGCCCCCTCGGCCGATGCAGATCAGCTGGACCTGGCAACACTCGAACGCCAGGCCATCGAAACCGCTCTGCGCCGCACGCAAGGCAACCGCCGCGATGCCGCCAAACTGCTCGGCATCAGCGAGCGCACGCTGTATCGGAAGATTGATGATTATGGGCTTATGTAGGCTTCAGCAGCACCGGTCTTGACGGAGCAGCGTCACCGTGAAACGGGGCGACGTTGAACATCACCGCATAGAGGCCGTCGGGAACGTCATCGGGAACGAAGATCAACTCCGTTATGGTGCAGTCGGCGCGTGGATCTTCGGGCCATTGCCAGAAGCGGTGATGGGCAACAAGAGCCCCTTGATCTTCTTCACGGTCGACCGATGGAAGATCGACCATAAGATGACGGATGCCGCGCTCGACGATGAGGTTCATCGCTTCGATATGGATGTAGGGCGGATTATGTGCAGACCAGCGGCGTGTTCGTTTTGAGCTATCGTTCGGCAGTGTGCGAATGACCAGCGTCGTGGAGCCCGATGATGCAGTCCATGCCGCGGCCAGGTGTTCTCGTGTGACCACGTAATCACGATCGACAAGCGCAAGAGGAACACTCACAAGTGTTGCTACGTCCACCAGTTCGCGCATGCACACATCCACGGTATAACTGCGGCCTGCGATGTGGCCCACACACTCAGTGTGGGTGCCGTTACCATGTGGAGCAAGTGTGACAACGTCGCAACGAACCGGACCGCCCTCTTCGATGCTTCCAACGAACGAGCCGATGCGGAATGGTTCGAAAGAGGCCGCCGGCAGAGAGAATGCATTGGTTGCCTCGTCCGGAGTGATCGGCAACCAGATGTCGTGACCGTGCTCCAGATCGAAATGATGACCGTTGAGGACGAGCTCGGAACGTGTGTTATGCATAGGCATCGCAGCAATTTACGCGAGGGCTTGTCACGATTTGCAGGCCCCCTGCCTCATAGACCGTAAAGCCCAGATATTGCGTAGTTTACTTGAACTTCGACAATCACTTGGGCATAATTCTCAACCCTCGTGTTTACGGAAGAGGTACTCCTATGTCTCGTACTCTCAACAAAGTGATGCTCATCGGGAACGTCGGCAAGGATCCCGAGGTCAACTTCACACCAAGCGGCGTTAAGGTCGCCCAGTTCCGCATGGCCACCTCCGAAACCTGGAAGGACAAAGACGGAGCCGTCCAGGAGCATACAGACTGGCATACGGTGATTGCATGGAGGGGGCTGGCCGACGTTGTGGAGCGCCTTGTTCGAAGGGGCACCCGACTCTACGTCGAGGGCAAGATTCAGTCACGCACGTATGACGATCGTGACGGAAACAAGCGCTACGTCACGGAGATCGTTGCCGAGAATCTTTTACTGCTCGATGCCAAGCGTCCGGACCAACCTGCAGGACATGCAGAGACTGAATCGGCCAATGGTACGTCATCGCCGGCCGGCGATGAAATCCCCTTCTAATACAACGGAGAATTCGGTTTGGACGTGTCGCGTAGCACGGAGATTCGTGTCGGGATTGTAAGCATTCTGTCGATCGCACTGCTGATCGGCGGGATCATGCTCGGTAAGGGAGTCAGCTTTGATCCAAGCAGAAAACAGATCACCATCCGTGCGGAGTCTTCCGGCGGCGTCGAAAGTGGAAGCCCCATCGTCGTCAATGGCGTCAAACGGGGTCAGGTAACCAACGTTGTCAACCAGGACGGTACGGTGCTTATCTCGGCAGAGATGGATGACCTATCCGACCTGCATGCCGACGCAACGGCGCGCGTGATGATCCTGGAGATCACCGGCGGCAAGAAGATCGAGATCATCCCTGGCACGTCTGCGCAGGCCTTCGATGCATCCAAGGAGATACCGGGAACGATATCGGCGGATCTTAGCCAGTTGATCGCAACGCTTGGCGATGTCAGCGGCAATGCCGTGAGCATCGTCAAGCGTCTCGACACGCTCAGCGGAAGCCTGACGGATCTGACACGTGACGGACAGCTGGTAAACGATGTCCGGACGATCACCTCGGAAGGTGCAGTATTCGTGAAGGACATGCGCTCGTGGTTCGCCGCCAACAAGGATCCGCTGAGTCAGTCGATCCGCGATCTGCGGTCGATCGCCTCACAGCTTCGCACGAGCATCGATAAGAACGAACCAAAGGTCTCACGCCTTGTGGACCGTTTGGATGCGACACTTACTTCGATCGACGGCACGATCGGTAGGGCCGACCGGGCACTGACCAATGCTGATTCACTCATCCGCCGTATCGACTCGGTGATGATCGAGGTCAGGTCGAACAAGGGGCTCCTCAATGCCATGATCTACGACGAGAAGTTCGCCGATCGTTTCGACAGTACACTCTACTGGATCCGCGCCATTCTTCAGGACGCTCGCAATAAAGGCGTCAACGTCAACGTCGGCCTCGGACATGAGTGAGAATGTCGGAACGTTTCCGCGTCGCGTGCGCCACCTCAGCCCCCTACTGCTTGTCGGCATCCTGCTGCTAGCCGGGTGCAAGGGTCCGAAGTACCTCAACCAGGATTTTGACCTGCGCGACGACGGTGAACGTGTCGCGGAACTGCGGTTCACGGCCACACGCCACATTGACTCGATCGCCGACGTCAGGACCATCAAGGCCGACGTATGGAAGCTGGAGCATTATGCGTATCCCGACTCGATCCGCATGTTCGTGCGCGTGATCGATACGACGGGCTTTGTGGTAACGCATATGGCCGCCCCCTACAAAAAGCCCGGTGCTCCCGACTACTTTCCGTCACTCGTCGAGCATCTCGGCTCGCGACGTCGCGTCAAGGACTCCGTCGTGCGCCAGTACACTGTGCGCGAGATCGGTGCGCTCGACTCGATCCCGGCCAACATTGCGCTGGCTATCGACTGTTCGGGCTCGATGAAGGGGGCGAAACCCACGCTTGACCTCGGAACGGAATTGTTCGTGGGCATGAAGCGTGGCTTCGATAAGATCTCACTCACGGCGTATCATAAAGTGATCGACCAGGTGTTTGCGCTGACGGATGATTCGGCAGCGATGATGCGCGAATTCCGCGAGTACGTCAAGCGTCCGATAGGGCTGTTCACCTCCACCTATGACGGCATTATGACGTCGCTCAGGACGCTCGACAACGTTCCTTTGGATCAGCCGAAGGTCTGCGTGGTTTTTGCCGACGGCGACGAGAACACGTCAAACACGAAGGTCACGGAGATCTTCGAATACGCCACAAAGCATAACATATCGATCTACTGTGTCGGGTTTGGTTTTGCCAAGGATGAGCCCCTTCAGGACCTGTCACTCTACACCGGTGGCAAGTACTACCGCGCCTATACCAAGCGTGATCTCCTGGCGATCTTTCAGGACATCTGGAACAGTCTTCGCAACTACTATCTCGTGACATACCGTCCACCGCGGTTTGAAGGCCTTCACACGGCAGACCTGACGGTGCAGTTACCGGGACGTGACACGCTGATCGCCCGCGGCGTGTACGACAAGACGCCGCTCAATCCGATGATCGACTCGTCGGAGTTCTCCAAACGCATCCTGTTTGCCTTCGACGAGAGCATCATCGAGCAGGCTTCGTATCCGATCCTCGATGAGCTGGCCGATGCACTCCAGCGCTTCGACAACGTCGTGCTCGAGATCCAGGGTCACGCCTCTCGCAATGGCTCCGACGATAACCGCACGGAATACAATCAAAAGCTCTCAGAACGCAGGGCTGAATCGGTGAAGGAAGCACTCGTCGTGCGCGGCATTGATTCTTCGCGACTGCGCACACGGGGCTTCGGCTTCCTCATGCCCGTGGTCCCGAACGACACGCCTGAGAACCAGGCTCTGAACCGTCGGACGGTGTTTAAGATCCTGCGTAAATGACGGCAATGGCGCGCGCTACGTTCTGTCCGTCCAGAGCAGCACTCACGATGCCCCCCGCATAACCGGCTCCTTCGCCGCATGGGTAGAGCCTTTGCACCGCCGGATGCTGATAGGTCGACCTGTCGCGCGGTATGCGGACAGGAGAGGACGTGCGCGATTCGACGCCCACCATCACGGCCTCATTTGTCAGGTAGCCCTTCATCGTGCGCGCAAACTCCATGATGCCGGTGCGAAGACGCTGGTCGACCGAAGGGGGCAGGATGCTTGCCATGTCGGCCGTGACGTGACCAGGGATGTACGACGTGCGTGGAAGGGTCGACGAAACACGATGATCCAGGTAATCGACCAGACGCTGAGCCGGAGCGCGCTGGCTGGCATCGTCATTGGCGGCAAAGGCTGCCCTCTCGGCGTGGGCCTGAAACTCCAGAGCACCAAAGACGCCGTCATATCCGCCACGCTTCCAGTCTTCGGGTTCTACGGCCACCACCGTTCCGGAGTTGGCAAACGGTGAATCACGTCGGGACATGGACATGCCGTTGACGACGATCTCGCCGGGCGATGTGGCAGCCGGTACGATGAGTCCACCGGGACACATGCAGAACGAGAACACGCCGCGTCCATCGGCCTGGCACACCACCGAATACGACGATGCCGGCAGATATGGATCACGCGGTGTCTGGTGATAGCGGATCTCGTCGATCAGCGCCTGCGGGTGCTCGATTCGAACGCCCAGCGCAAATGGCTTGGCCTCCATGTGCACGCTTCGGCGCGCGCACATCGCAAACACGTCGCGCGCGCTGTGTCCGGTGGCAAGCACTACGGCATCGCCCATGTACTGCGCACCGTCGGACGTGACCACGCCTCGTATCACGCGATCCGGGCCCACGTCACTGATCATCAGATCGGTCACGTGCGCGCCAAAATGCACCTGACCGCCATGCTGCTCAATGGTCATCCGGATATTCTGCACCACCTGCCAGAGCTTGTTCGAACCGATATGCGGGTGGGCATCGACGAGGATCTCACGCGTAGCCCCGTGCTCAACAAGCAGCTGCAGGACGGTTTCAATGCTGCCCCGTTTGTGCGAGCGCGTGTAGAGTTTTCCATCGGAGTACGTCCCGGCGCCCCCTTCACCAAAGCAGTAGTTCGAATGGGGGTTCACGACGCCGTCCTGCTGAATCGCCCTGAGGTCGCGACGTCGAGCCCGCACGTCCTTTCCCCGGTCCAGCACCACCGGCGTAATGCCGTGCATGAGAAGCTCGAGTGCGGCAAAGTAGCCGGCCGGACCTGCTCCGATGATGATGACGCGTTTGCCGGGGTCGGCCTCAAGCAGCCGGTCGCTGATGCGGCGCTCGGCAGGGGGCTCCTGCCCGACAAATACTTCGGCAACGATGCGCACCAGCGGACTGCGAGAGCGGGCATCGATCGAGCGGCGGATCACCCGCACCGTAGCGTCAGCACCCTCCGGCATGGCGGCATGCATCATCGCCGCGTGGCGCACGGCGGCCGGATCGGCGGCCTGCGTGGGGGTCAAAACCATGTCAATTCGCTGCATCACGGGCCAAAGTTACGGCCGTATCTTGGAGCAATGGACCTCTACGAGCGCATCTACGATATCGTTCGGTCGATTCCTGCCGGCTCGGTCACCACCTATGGACACATCGCTGCGGCCGTCGGCACGCGCGGCGGTGCGCGTCTTGTGGGGTGGGCCCTAAACGCCGTGGCCCTGTCGGACCGGCTGGATATCCCCTGTCACCGGGTCGTGAACCGCCTAGGCGAGCTCTCCGGGCGGATGCACTTCGAAACACCGTTTGTGATGCGCGAGAGGCTTGAGGCCGAAAACGTCACATTCGTCGGCGAGATGGTCGACATGTCACGTCACCTTTGGGTACCACCGATGCCCGACTGACCGTATCTTTGCGGTCCTTTCCACAATCCCCACGAACACCCGCATGCGCATCGCAGCAGCCGTTTGCCTTTCTTTGTGTCTTGTTGTCGGACTCGCCCTTACGGGTTGTGATTCCGACGGTGTGAAATTGACAACAGCAAAGGACTCCACCAGTTACGCCATGGGCGCACAGGTCGGCAAGTCCATCAATGAGGCCAAATTCGATGTCGACCCGGAGATCATCGCAAAGGCCGTGGTTGAAGCGATGAACGGCTCGTCGGCCATGCCCGATTCGGTGATCGCTCAACTGATGTTCAAGCTTCAGGATCAGCGTCGCGGTCAGCAGATGGTCGAAGATCAGGCAAAAGCCAAGGGCGCGATCAAGGCCGGGAAGGACTTCCTTGAGGCCAATAAGACCAAGCCCGGCGTGATCACCACGGCAAGCGGACTTCAATACAAGGTCGTCAAGGCCGGCACGGGTGCAAAGCCACAGGCCACATCAACGGTCCGCATCCATTACGTGGGCACGCTGATCGACGGAACGGAATTCGACAACAGCATCAAGCGCGGTCAGCCCGCCGAATTCCCTGTCAACGGGGTTATCCCGGGATTTGCCGAAGCCCTTTCGCTGATGAGCGTTGGCGCAAAGCATACGGTCTATATCCCGCACGAACTGGCCTACGGCGTTCAGCAGGCCGGATCAATTCCACCAGGGTCGGTTTTGGTGTTCGAGATCGAGATGCTGGGCATCAAGTGATCGCCCCTTCATCAACAGCAGAAATTCCACATAAGCTTCCCCCACATTTTCCCACTCATCGTATGAACACACGCATCTTTCTGACGATCGCCATCGCTGCGTTGATGGCAGGTACCGTCGGCACGACGGCACAGAAGAATGGCAAGAAGGCCCAGACAACAACCAATGAGATCACCCTTACGTACGCGGATCCCAAGACCATGAACTCAGCATTCGATTCGACAAGCTACGCCATCGGCCTGCAGATGGGTAAGTCCCTCTCCGAGCAGGGGATCAACTTCAACGTTGAAGACCTCATGGCCGGCATACGCGACTTCAAGGCAGGCACTCCGAAGTTCACGCAGGAGCAGATCCAGCAGGTGCTCATGGCTCTTCAGGAGCAGAACATGAAGCGCATGCAGGAAGAGCAAAGCAAGCGCGGCATCGAAAACGGCAAGAAGGGCGAGGCATTCCTTGAGGAAAACAAGAAGGACCCAGCAGTTAAGGTAACGGCCTCAGGTCTGCAGTACAAGGTCATCACCGAAGGCAAGGGCAACAAGCCAACCAAGGCCAACACGGTAAAGGTCCATTACACCGGCAAGCTCATCGACGGAACAGTTTTCGACAGCTCCGTCGAGCGTGGTGAGCCGATAGAGTTCCCACTGGCCAACGTCATTGCCGGTTGGACCGAAGGCGTTCAGCTGATGCCCGTCGGCTCCAAGTACATCCTCTACATCCCATCGAGCCTGGGCTACGGACCAAATGGTGCCGGCCAGACGATCGGACCAAATGAAACACTGATCTTCGAAGTCGAACTGCTCGATATCACGAAGTAAGTCCTCACAACGACCATCCTCAAAGCGTCGATGCGCCCCACGCGTATCGACGCTTTTTTTCAGGTTACAGGTTTCAGGTTTCGGGTTTCAGGTTTCAGGTTACGGGTTGCAGGTTATCCGTAATTTTCAACCCATTGCAGCATCCGAGTTGCGGCATTGGTGCTTGTTCGATGTCGTCTTCACCTGTAAACCGAAACCCGTAACCCGAAACCTGAAACCCGTAACCCGAAACCCGAAACCTGTAACCTATCGTGCATTCCCTCCCCATCTACGGCCTCGTTGGCCTGCCCCTTGCCGCCGTTATCCTTGTTGCCTATCAGGCATTCACGGGCGACATTTCCACGTTCAACGTTGTGATGTGCATTGTTGGTGTCGTGCTGACCGAGTTCGGCATCACCTTCGCCTATCACCGCATGGTGGTGCACAAGGCCTTTGAGGCCCACCCGGTCATCAAGGCCATCACACTGGCCTTGGGATCCATGGCCTTCCAGGGTCCGGTACTGCACTGGGCAAGTGTGCACACCAAACACCACGCCCACAGCGATCAGGAAGGCGACCCGCATTCTCCCACGATCGGTGGGTTCATACACGCACACTTCGAGTGGCTGCTGGAGATGAACAGCGCCAGTCTCGATGAAGTCATCGACAAGTGGGGCGGACGCTACAAGAAGGACCCGATGCTGGTGTGGTTCACCTCGACGTTTCTCTTCTGGGCAGTGCTAAGTCTCATCATTCCAGCAGTCCTCGGATACATGGCAGGGGGCTGGCATGGCGCATGGACAGGCTTCCTCTGGGGCGGTCTGGTGCGCATCTTCATCTCATCGCACGTCACATGGAGCGTCAACTCCGTGTGCCACTACTTCGGTGCACGCACATACACCACAACGGACAAGAGTCGCAACAACCCGGTGGTCGGCCTGCTTGCCCTGGGCGAAGGCTGGCACAATAACCACCACGCCTTTCCGGCATCGGCCTTCCATGGTCTTGCCTGGTGGCAGCTTGACGTTACGGGGCTTTCCATTGCCCTTTTTGAAAAGCTGGGTCTCGTGACAAAGGTCACACGCATTCCCGAGTCGCTCATGACCAAGCGTCGCATCGACAGTCAGTCAACGGCCCTGAACGTGCAGGAACTTGCACTCACCGAAGAACCGGTGCTCGAAGACGCGTGACGCTTTTCTCTGCCTCGCAACTTTCCAAGTCGTACTTCGAAAAGATACTTTTCGAAAACGTCTCCTTTGGCATGCAGGAAGGCGAACGCGTGGGCATCATCGGTCGCAACGGCGCCGGCAAGACATCGCTGCTGCGGATCATTGCCGGCATTGACGAGCCGGATGCGGGCGAGATCGCCTTCAACCGCGAAGCACGCTTTGAGTATCTGTCGCAGTTGCCGCACTTCGATGTGGACGACCTTGCGCTGACCACCGTGATGAATGCCTACGACGCCAAGCACGGCCACCTCGAAGACTGGGAGCTCGAAACCAAGGCACGTCAGACACTCGGCAGGCTCGGCATCCACGAGCCCCTTCGCAGCGTTCATGCCATGTCGGGCGGACAGCGCAAACGCGTGGCCATTGCCCGTGCGTTGATCGCCGATCCGGACCTCTTGATCCTGGACGAGCCCACGAACCACCTCGACGCTGCCAGCGTGCAGTGGCTGCAGGACACGCTGCAGAACTCCTCACGGGCGCTCTTGCTGGTAACGCACGACCGCTACTTTCTTGATGCTGTCTGTAACCGCATTGTGGAGATCGACGAACACCGCCTCTTCTCCTACGAAGGCTCCTACGAAAAGTACCTCGAGCGCAAAGAGTCGATGATCGCCGTGGCCGATGCCACCGCCGCCCACCAGCGCAACAAGCTCCGCACGGAGCTGGCATGGCTGCAGAAGGGGGCGAAGGCACGCCGCACAAAGCAGCAGAGCCGCATCGACTGGATCGAGCGCATGAAGCAGGAGCAGCGCACGGAGAGCACGGAGTTTCGCGATATCGATATCGAGATCGGCGGGAAGTTCCTCGGCGGCAAGATCATCGACGCAGTGAACGTGTCGCTGGAAAAACTCGTAACGGATTTTACCTATCGCGCTGCGCCCCTTGACAGGATCGGCATCATTGGTCCGAATGGGGCTGGCAAGACCTCCCTGCTGACCATGCTCGCCGGACGTCGCCCACCGACGTCGGGCCACGTCACCCTTGGCGAAACCGTCAACCTCGGCTTCTTTGAGCAGGAGATCCGCGACCTTAAGGACAACGAGACCGTGCTGTCCAACGTGCGCGACGTGGCCGAGTACATCGATGTTGGTGTTGGACGTGAGCGCTACATCTCGGCGAAAGAACTCTGCGACCGCTTCGGGTTTTCTTCCAAGCAGCAGCATGCGTTTGTGCATACGCTCTCAGGGGGCGAGCGCCGGCGTCTGGGCCTTCTGCGCATTCTGATGTCGAACCCCAACGTGCTCTTCCTTGACGAGCCCACTAATGACTTCGACCTCGTCACCCTTGGCGCGCTCGAAGAGTACCTGGGGAACTTCAAAGGCGTGCTGCTGATCGTCTCGCACGACCGGGCGTTTCTTGATGCCACCGTTACCACCATCTGGGCCTTCGAAGAGGGTGGACGTATCAAGGAGTATCCGGGCAACTATTCGGCCTATCTCGAGAAGATCGAATCACGTCCGAAGAAGCAGCAGGAAGAACGTCCGGCAGACCAGGCTGCATCAGCCCCTTCGGCAAAGAAGAAGCTCTCCTACAAGGAGCAGCGCGAGCTCCAGTCGCTCGAAACTCAGATCCCCGATGTGGAGAAGCGCATTGCCGAGATCGAAGCCCATATGAGCTCTGGCGAGGGTTCCTACGCCGACCATACCGAATGGGCCCGTCAGCACGCCGAGCTCACCACGAAGATGGACCAGCTCACCCTGCGCTGGCTGGAACTAAGCGAGATGGCCGGGTAGGGTTACCGCAGATGCGTGCAGCACCACCAGATGTTGATACCTACATCGCGGAACAAACACCTGCGGTTGCCCAGCTGCTGTCGGAACTTCGTCAGATCATCCTGAGCTCCGCACCCGAAGCATCGGAGGGGATTTCCTACGGAATGCCCGCCTACAAACTCCATGGCAAGCCACTGGCGTACTTTGCGGCGTTTGCACGGCACCTCGGCCTGTATGCCACCCCCTCCAGCCATGAAGCCTTTGCTGCGGAACTATCCGGCTACAAGCAGGGAAAAGGATCGGTGCAGTTCCCACTAGACCGTCCGCTGCCGGTAGCGCTTATTCGGAGAATGATCGCTCATCGGGCCGAGACCATCCAAGGCCGGACGACCAGATCGAAGCAGCACGAATGAATCAGTTCCATGTGCGTGGCCTGGTCTCGATCCGTTGTGAAAATCCCAAAGTTTTACGAGTTTCGTATCGATCATTCTTCGTCATACCAAAGCCCGTTCGATAATCATGAGCACCACCGTAACCGTTTCGCCGAAGTACCAGGTAGTGATCTCCCAGGAGCTGCGCGACCTATTCCATATCAAACCGGGTCAGCGTATGCAGTGGATGAACCACGACGGCATGCTTGTGCTTGTGCCGCTTCTATCGATCGACGAGCTTCGTGGCTACCTCAAGGATTACGACATTAGACTGATTCGTGACAAGGAGAAGTTTGAACCATGAAAACGCGTCCCGTTGTTCTTGACTCGTCCGCATGGATCGAGTACATCCTCGACGGACCGAACGCGCCGCATTACGCGAAGACGTTGAAGGCGCAAACCGATAAGATCATTGTGCCTTCAGTCTGCATTTTTGAGGTCTACCGCTCCATCGAGCGGATTGTATCGGTCAAAGAAGCACTTGCTGTAACCATGAGCATGCAGACATTTCGCGTCGATCCACTTTCAACGAGTCGTGCCCGTGAGGCCGCGACAATAAGTCGTCAGCACAGTCTTTCAACTGCAGACGCCATCATCTATGCTACCACCCTCGCCCACGATGCTGAACTGGTAACACAGGATGCTGACTTCATGAAACTGCCATCCGTTCGCTACTTCAAACATATTCGGTAAACACCACCATGGCCACACAAGACATCTCAATGATCGAGCGCCTCTATGCGGCGCTACCCGCAAAGGTCGAAGCAGCAAGGGGCTTGCTGAATCGCCCCCTGACACTTGCCGAAAAGGTGCTCTATGCCCACATGGCAGAGCTTCCGTCAGCCCCGCACCAGCGCGGCAAGGCGTATGTAGACTTCAATCCCGACCGTGTAGCAATGCAGGACGCAACAGCCCAGATGGCGCTCCTGCAGTTCATGTCGGCCGGCATCCCACAGGTTGCCGTCCCATCAACGGTGCACTGCGACCACTTGATCCGCGCCGAGCATGGGGCAAAGTCGGACCTCGATAAGTCACTCGAAGAGAACAAGGAGGTCTTCGACTTCCTCGCCTCTGTTTCAAAGAAGTACGGCATCGGCTTCTGGAAGCCGGGTGCCGGCATCATTCACCAGGTTGTGCTTGAGAACTACGCCTTCCCGGGTGGCATGATGATCGGCACGGACTCGCACACACCAAACGCCGGCGGCATGGGCATGGTGGCCATTGGCGTTGGCGGTGCTGATGCGGTGGACGTGATGGCCGGCATGCCATGGGAGCTGCAGATGCCGAAGCTTATCGGCGTGAAGCTTACGGGCAAGATGAACGGCTGGACCAGCCCGAAGGACGTGATCCTGAAGCTGGCCGGCATCCTGACGGTAAAGGGCGGCACGGGCGCGATCGTTGAATACTTTGGCGACGGAACGGAATCGTTCTCGGCAACCGGCAAGGGCACGATCTGTAACATGGGCGCCGAGATCGGTGCAACCACGTCGATCTTCCCGTATGACGCGTCGATGGACCGCTATCTGCGTTCGACCGACCGCAACGACGTGGCCGATCTGGCCAAGAGCGTTGCCGAGCACCTGTGTGCCGATGCGGACGTTGTGACGAATCCGGAGAAGTATTACGACCAGGTGATCCACATCGATCTTGATGCCCTGGAGCCCCATATCAATGGTCCATTCACACCGGACCGCGCCATGGAGCTCTCCGAGTTCGTCAACGCCGTGAAGGAAAACAACTGGCCGGAAGAACTCCGCGTTGGCCTTATCGGCTCGTGCACCAACTCCTCCTACGAGGACATGAGTCGCGTTGCGGCCATTGCCGAGTATGCCTCGCAGCATGGACTCAAGGCCAAGGCCGAGTTCACCATCACGCCGGGTTCGGAGCAGGTGCGTGCGACCATCGAGCGCGACGGAATCCTTGCCAAGATGGAGGCCATCGGCGGTCAGGTTCTGGCCAACGCCTGCGGTCCGTGCATCGGTCAGTGGAAACGTCACGACGTGCAGCAGGGCGACAAGAACTCCATCATCACGTCCTTCAACCGCAACTTCACGGGTCGCAACGACGGCATCAAGGAAACGCATGCCTTTGTTGCATCGCCCGAGACCGTTGCCGGCTTTGTACTGGCCGGCAAGCTCACGCACAACTTCATCAAGGACCCGATCGACGGCGTCATGCTCCAGCCCCCTGTCGGCACGGAGCTTCCTGAAGGGGGCTTTGTACCCGATGCAGCAGGATTTATTGCTCCGGCTGCCGATGGCTCCTCGGTGCAGGTGGTGATCGCTCCCGAGAGCAACCGTCTGCAGGCGCTCGAGGCCTTCAAGGCTCCGAAGAAGGATGAGTACCAGAACATGCCGCTGCTGCTCAAGGCTAAGGGCAAGTGCACCACGGACCACATCTCCATGGCCGGACCATGGCTGCGGTTCAGAGGTCACCTTGATAACATCTCGAACAACATGTTCATCGGTGCCATCAACTACATCAACGACACCGCCAACAGCGTCAAGAACGTCTTCACCGGCGAGTACGCAGAAGTGCCGGCCACGGCGCGCGACTACAAGGCACGCGGTATTTCATGGGTTGTTGTGGGCGACGAGAACTACGGCGAAGGATCATCGCGTGAGCACGCTGCCATGGAGCCCCGTTTCCTTGGTGGCAAGGCCATCATCGTCAAGAGCTTTGCCCGCATCCACGAGACCAACCTCAAGAAGCAGGGCATGCTGCCGCTGACGTTTGTCAACCCGGCCGATTACGACAAGATCCGCGAAGGCGACCGCCTCTCGATCGACATCGACACCCTGGCCGTCGGCCATGAGGTCACCCTCGGCATCACACACGATGACGGTTCATCAGAGACCATCCAGCTCAAGCACACCATGAACGAGCAACAGCTCGGCTGGTTCCGCGCCGGCTCGGCGCTGAACCTTATCGCCGGACGGTAGGAGGAGTGACGAGTGACGAGTGACCTTTAGGGGCGAGCCTGTGTGCTCGCCCCTTTTTTTGTGTCATTCCCGCATCGCCCATTGCGTACCCCGGGCTGAAGCCCGGGGCTGTTATGCGATCGTTCGTGATGCCGCGTCGCCCATTGCGTTCCCCGGGCTGAAGCCCGGGGCTGTTATGCAGCAATGCATGTTGAACATTTCGCACCCCACACCTCAAACCCCAAACCTCACACCTGCGCACGGCTGAAGCCCGGGGCTGTTATGCGATCGTTGGGATGTCGCATCGCCCATTGCGTACCCCGGGCCAAGGCCCGGGGCTACTAAATCCATTGCGTGCTCGGCGTTGTCTATCCAAAACCCAAAACCTGAAACCTGCGCGCAGCGCTGCGGCTAAAGCCCGGGGCTGTTATGCGATGAAAAACCCCACACCTAAAACCTGCGCGCGGGCTGAAGCCCGGGGCTGTTATGCGATGAAACACCCCACACCTAAAACCCCAAACCTCACACCTGCGCACGGCTGAAGCCCGGGGCTGTTATGCGATCGTTCGGGATGCCGCGTCGCCCATTGCGTACCCCGGGCTGAAGCCCGGGGCTGTTATGCAGCAATGCATGTTGAACATTTCGCACCCCACACCTAAAACCCCAAACCTCACACCTAAAACCTGCGCGGAGCGCTGCGTCATCCTGAGCCGCGCAGCGGCGAAGGACCTAACCTGCGCGCTGCGCAACGCTGCGTCATCCTGAACCGCGCAGCGGCGAAGGACCGCTCCGGCGCTTCGCGCAATGACATAATCACAGAAGTGCGGAGTTACGCGGCAGCAGCCATTATCAGCTTGCCATTATGTTGTGCATCATACGTTTTCCTCCCCACGCCCACGACCCCTTCTTCGCGTAATCGGTCACGCCCGCGAGAGCTTCAAGGAGTTTCTGGGGCAGTGAAATCCCAGCCCCTCTTCCGCCGCGCGGAATCCTTCGGTGAGTTTGCGTTAGAGAGCGAAGTGATGGCGCATGTCATTTCCACCATGCGAAATTGCTAGCAGAAGAGGACGGTTTCAGACGGAATGAAATCTCGATCCTGAGATGATAGCGCAGTGCGACAACCTACCATTGCAAAGGATGCTAACATGAACCACCAAAATGTCCCATTACCAAAACAACAGGGAATATTGGATCATTCATAATCCAGATTCCAATGCGTGCTTTCAATGGAAACTGACGAACGGTTAAACGGCGGCATATCTGGTCTCATACATAAGCACAGTTTATGTCTAAATCTGTTGAACCACTTGTATCTCAGCTGTCGCAAGCACAGATTGCAAAGGGCAATCATACTCAACCCCGCCCACTGCCGCTTTGCTAACGACAGCGACCGGTTCGGCTCCGTACCCTACAATTATTCAGTGGAGATTGATGATGGCGTCTCAGGCTAACATCGGCAGAATGGCGACGGCTGAGCTACTGAAGTACGAGCTCAAAACAATCAGCATTACAGCAGGATTGTTGTTGAAAGCATACCGAAGTTACAAGCGACCCGGTGCACCAAATGGTTTCACACAGATTGATATCGCAGATCAAACCGGTATAGCCCAATCGGTGATTAGCAGGATTGAGACGGGCAAACACGTAGAGTTAAGTAGCCGTGAGATTTCCGATATTCTGGAAGCATGTGGAGTTGATGTTTCGAACCAGGCTGGCAAATCCCTCTTGGCGTTGTTGGTTTTTCTGAACGAACATGAGAGTGGGCTCCATAGTCTCAAGGACCTAGCTCCCCGATGATTGCGAACCAGGCAAGTGTTCTTGTTTCGGTGTGTGTGATTGCATTGCCTCAACTCACAACGCTCCCCTGCTACAACAATTCAGTATCCCTCCAACCTTCCTCAATAATCAATGCCACTGGAACAACCAGACAACGATAGCGGCAGTCCATTCAAGTCTATTATCGCTGGATTTACAAACGATATTGAAGCTCTGCACACCACACTCCCATTGACGATGTTGATCATTGAATCGAACAAGCGCCTTAACAGGAAGAAGCTGCACGATTTTGTTGACACTCGAGGCCAAGTACACGAATCTGAGTCAATAAGAAGGGTTCTAATTAGCCATGATGCCTATCAGGAATACTCGATACTGGAAAGAAGAGTAAAACGCGCTGAGTCGGCAAGCACTCTGGTACCCCGCAGCTTCCTTGTGGCTCTCGTCAGTCAATACGATGCTTTTCTTGGTTCACTAGTAAGGCAAATGTTCACGGATCATCCGGGCCGTTTAAACGCGTCCGAACAATCACTGACGTTTAAGGACCTGCTCGAATTCAGTTCGATCGATGATGCCAGGGATCACGTCATAGATTCTGAAATCGAGAAGGTTTTAAGAAAGAACCATACGGAGCAATTCGATTGGCTTGAGAAGCAGCTCGGCATTTCACTTCGTCAAGAAATGGACATCTGGCCTACATTTATTGAAATCACAGAGCGGCGCAACTTACTCGTGCATGCCAGCGGTCGTGTTTCGAAGCAGTACATAAATATCTGCCGCAGACATAAGGTAAAACTGAGTGAGGAGCTACAGATAGGTGACACGCTCAATGTTGATAGAGATTACTTTGATAGTGCCACCAACTGCATTGCAGAAATTGGCATCAAACTCGGTCAGGTCTTGTGGCGTAAAACTTCACCCCATGATATTGCATCTGCTGACGAAAGCCTTATTGATACAACATATCGCATGTTGGTTGAAGAGAGATACTCACTTGTTGCACGAATCCTCGACTTTGCGACAACAAGTTTGACCAAGAAGTCAAACGATGCCGATCGACGCGTACTTTTGATCAATCAGGCACAAGCGTATAAATGGATGGGGCAGCAAGAGAAAGCTGCTGGTATTCTTGACACAGTTGATTGGACAGCAGTCTCAATTAAATTCAGGCTGTGCGAGTTAGTGATACGTGGCCAACTTAACGACGCTATAAATCTCGTTGAACAGATTGGTAGCAACGGGGAGATAAGAAAAGATGATTATCGCGATTGGCCTGTCTTTCAGCAGTTACGACAGGATCCTCGATTTCAGACGGTTTTCCTCAGTCTTTTTGGCGAAGAGATCAATCGCTACAAGCAACCCGACCCTGCGGACATTAAAGGTCAACAGGCACTCGGTGGTACGAATGGGCGTTAGAAGTCAAGCTTTTAACATTGGAAGGTTCGACGAGGGTAGTTTTCAGTACTTCTGAGTCAGTGGTTCTTGTTGAGTTTACAAATGCTTCACGTCTTCATCACTTCCTCCCCTTCTTCTTCCCCTCTTCCGCCGCCCCAAATCCCTCGGTAAGCTTGCGGTAGAGTTCGAAGAGATACTCGACGCGCTCACGCTCGGAGGTGAAGGGCTCCTTGCGATAGCATTGGTCTACGGCTTTGTCGAGCGCTTCATGCGCCTTGCGTAGGTCAGGCGGCATGGTTGTGGGATGATACAGATCGGCGAGCGTAGATGTAGGATGGTTCGCACGTGCATCGAGCACACCTTGCGCTAGAGCTTCAACCCTCTCGCGTTGTGCGTCGGTAAGTTCCGGCCAGGGGTAGTTATTGTAGACGAGATCCTTCGAGTACCGATAGTCGGACTTGAGCCGCCCACACACATAGCGCACCCATGACATGTGCATCGTGGATGTGAGGATGCCGAAGTGGTAAAGCTCACCTTCTTTAATCATGTAATTGAGATTTGTAGTGACTATTCTATCATCAACAAATCCTATTGGAATGAAGAGCCTGTTTTCACTTGAAACACTGGGAAAGATGATATATGGTTTAGCTGGGTGTCTGAGATCCCGAAACTCCCAAGGCCGATCGGCATGATCACGAGTTGATGGTGCCTTACTCGCAAGACGAAACTCCTTGACTGCTTTTACTCTCTTCATCACAGCCGGCATTGATCGAAGGTCTGCTGGAGATATCCCTTTCATCCAAAGGCAGTAGCGTTCTCCGTTGTTCAGGAACTCCCAAGCTCCCACACAACGCTTAATGTACCTTGCTGCCATAGGAGTCGAAGCTAGCAACTCCTCTTTCTCTTCAGGATTTAACAGCAGGTGTCCACCATCAAGTGGCATGTTGCCGAACATCATCTCGGGAACATCGCACAGCGGCTTCGATCGCGACAAAACAAAGATGTGCTCACCAGCCGTTAGGTAGCCATTGATCGCCGCAACGTCAAGCTTGGTCGCTGGACTTGTCGGGCTTGCGTAGTCAAAGAGTGTCGCGTGTGCAGCCTTACCACAACCAAACCCCACGATCACGCAGTGTACGGCGGCAACGCCCTTTGCTTCATTGGACCAGCGAAATGTGCGGTGCGCGAAATGGATGTTGATGTGATACTTCTGCACAAGATGCTTCCACAGAATACCAACCTGCTCGCCCTGCGAGATGGAGTTGGTGCTTACGAAGGCACATCGGATGTCGGTGCCTTGGATGGCTTGTGCGGCCTTCACGTACCAGCCGGTGACGAAGTCCATGACGCCCGAGCCGGAGATATTGCCGAACAGCCTCTTGATAGCACTGCGCTGCGTATCCGACATCATCTTTGATCCAATGAACGGCGGATTCCCGAGAATAAACCACTCGGCATCGGGTGCAGTGTCGAGCACGGAAGTGCGCCAGTCGGTTTCAAGGGCGTCAGCAATCAGGATGTTGGGTCCGTCGGTAAGTGGCAGACGCACGAAGTAGCCGCCGAAGGCCTTGGCGAGTTCGACGTTCATGATATGGTCGATGAGCCATAGAGCGACTTCGGCAATGCGTGCGGGAAACTCTTCGAGTTCGATACCGAACATCGAATGCACCGACAAACGCGATAGCGCGGATACATCGGTGAACTGCTGGCCCCTTCCCGAGAGCTTGCCCAGTGCATCCAGCTGCTGGAGGATGGCGATCTCGATGCGACGTAGCTCCTTGTAGGTAACGATCAGGAAGTTGCCGCAGCCGCAGGCGGGGTCGAGAAAGCGCATGCGTGCGATGCGCTCGTGCAGGGCACGCAGACGATGTTCGGAATTGCGGGATGCCTCAAGTTCTGCCTCGATCTCGTCGAGAAACAAACCCGAAACCACCTTCAGGATGTTCTTTTCGCTGGTGTAGTGCGCACCCAGATTGCGGCGCTCTACATCATTCATTACGCCCTGAAACATGGCACCGAAGACGGCCGGCGAGACAAACGTCCAGTCGAAGTTGGCGCACTCCAGCAGTCGGGCGCGCATCGTTGCGTCGAAGTGGGGCGTTGGAAGTGTTTCAGCAAAGAGCTGACCGTTCACGTAGGGGAAGGCCTTGAGCTCGTCGTCGAGATTCGACGGACGTTTATCCTCGGCTGTGTTCAGGATCTGAAACAGGAAGGAGAGTGCAGGCCCCATATCAAGACCATCTTCACGGGTCTTCGTCTCAAGGAATCCCACAAAGGCATCGCGTCGGAAGATGCCCGTGTCGTCGCCGAACATGCAGAACAGCAGCCGCGTCAGGAACACCTCAAGCTGGTGTCCTTCGTACCCCGTTGCCTTGATCGCATCGTGCAGACGTCCCATCAGTTCGGCAGCGCGCACGTTCACGGGGTCTTCGTCGCGGAACTTGCGCGGCACGTAGCCAGAAATAAAGCCAAACAGATCGATCCTGTCAGGAAGCTCCGTCAGCTGTATCTCAACATCAGTACTATCGACCAGATCGTGCAGTCGGATGCGGCGGAAGTCGCTCACAATCACAAAGCGCGGGAGTTCGTAGTCTTTCAGACCCGGGAAGTAGTCAATGGCCTGACCAAAGGCACGGTCCAGATCCTTCCCTGCCGACTTGTGTTCAACGATCAGCACGCCCGGCCAGAAGAGGTCGATATACCCTGCCTTCGCACCGGCCTTCACCACTTGCTTTTCATACGTGGCCACACGACGGCGGTCCACACCAAACACTGTCAGAAACTCATCCCAGAACGACTTTGCTTCGGCGTCTTCGGAATGTTCGTCTTTCCAACGAAGCACAAACGCGGATGCACGACTACGGATTTCGGATATGGATAGCATGGGACGAAAATACGTGGGTACTGGGTACTGGGTACTGATCGTCATTCCCGCGTCGCCCATTGCGTTCCCCGGGCTGAAGCCCGGGGCTGTTATTGATCATTGGGATGCCGCATCACTCATTGCGTACCCACGGGCCAAGGCCCGGGGCTACTAAATCCATTGCGTGCTCGGCGTTGTCTATCCAAAACCCAAAACCTGAAACCTGCGCGCAGCGCTGCGGCTAAAGCCCGGGGCTGTTATGAGATGAAACAACTCATACCTAAAACCCCACACCAAAAACCTAGAACCCCATACCTAAAACCTAAAACCCCACACCTAAAACCTGCGCGCAGCGCTGCGGCTGAGGCCCGGGGCTGTTATGCGATGAAACAGCTCACACCTAAAACCCAAAACCCCACACCTAAAACCTGCGCGCAGCCGATTACTGAATCGCAACATGCTGTTGCTCAGAGGGATCCGCCCCACCCGCTGTTTTGGTAGTAAAGAAAGCCCCTCGCGCCGCTGGCGCGAGGGGCTTTTCATTTGATTGCAAATGTCACGTTTTGCTCAAAATCCGCACGAGGAACAGAGAATGTCCCTTCGCAAGGGCATCTATCCGCTTTCGTAAATGGAGGACCCAATGAGCAACTTCGACAAGCAACTTCGCGAACGACTTTGTCAACAGACAATCGCAATCGAACGCGAACTTGATGGTGATGTAATATTCTTTTACGGTCCGATTTATCCTGGTGTGCAGGTACACTTTCGGGAGTTCATCGAGAAGCTACATCTTGACGCAGACAGCAGGAATCGACTGATTGTGTTCTTGAACACTCCGGGAGGGAGCGCGGAGACAGTCGAGAAACTTGTGGAGATGATTCGATTCCACTACGACGAGGTCTTCTTTGTTGTCCCCGATGAAGCTATGTCTGCCGGTACGATATTCTGCATGTCAGGCGATCGCATTTACATGGACTATACTTCATCACTCGGTCCCATCGACCCCCAAGTTCACAATGGCAAGGAATGGGTTCCCGCACTGGGGTACCTGGACCAGGTTGAGAAGATGATCGAAAGGTCAGCACAAGGTCAGTTGACCGATGCAGAAGTCCTCATTCTTAGAAATCAGGATCTTGCTATGCTGAGTCGTTGTGAGCAGGCGAAGAACCTCACTATCACATTGATGAAGAGGTGGCTTGTCGACTACAAGTTCAAGAAGTGGACCGTACATTCCGAAACATCAATCCGAAATGGTCAAGCCGTTACGATAGAGGAGAAGACTCACAGAGCGGAACAGATCGCGACAATGCTCTCCGACAACAAGAAGTGGCACTCTCACGGCCGAATGATCGGGATTTCTACGTTGCGGACAGAACTGCGGCTGCAGATTGAAGACTACTCGGGAAGTACTATGTTGCGAGCCTTAATCACTTCCTACAATGATTCAATCACCGACTACATCAAACGCCATGAATACCGATTCTTCCTCCACAGCAGACTCTTCACGTAGTGTCGTTGATCGACTTCAGGAAGCTGTTCAACGGAAGAAGTCCTTGACTTTTGAAGAACGCTTTGAGCAGATCGAGCGACTCCACAATCTTGCGATATCGCTCGAAGAACGTGGGATTCTTGCACGCGAGACCTACAAGGCCGCTACAAAAGAAGACTTCCGCCGGATTTACGGCGACGTCAAATGGTGACTCGCACTCAGCTCATCGCGATCATCGTTGCTTCCGCATGATTCAGTCTGGCGGTGATCATGGGATTGAGGGGGCAAACTTCATCAGCCATGATGCTTGTTGTGTGCGGTCTACTACCAGTCGTCGTCGCATTCCGTGGCGTGCCCAAGGAATCGAAGGACAGCTAAATCACCGCCGTATATCCCTCCCCATTCCCCCCCCCATATTAAACGTAAGCATCCGAAACGGACTCAGAGGCGGTTCAATTCTGACTCGGAATCCAGCATGACCAATCGCATAGCCGCCATCATCATTCTGCTTGCCTGCGCCGCAGCCGGTGCGCAGCAGCAGTTCACCGTGAATGTGATCGACGGTTGGGGAGGGGGCTTGTACCGCGCCGGCGATACGGTGCATGTGTTTGCTCGGGCGCTGGATGCGCGTGAGGTCTTCAGCGAATGGAGATCCTCGGTAAGGGTTGCGTTTGAACGATCGAATGAATGGCATACATCCTTCGTGATGCCAGACGAGAACGTGGTTGTGACGGCTAGCCTTGACACCCTGCCAGCGTATGAGATCAAGGAAGAGCTCATCATTGGTGCTGAGCGTCCAAAGCGTGTGTATCACGTTCTGCCGCCGACACTTCGCGGAGTTGTCTTTCTGTATCACGGAACCGGAGGCAGCGCCCGCGGCTGGCTGCCGGGCTCGGTCGAAAACTTCACATTCGTCAAGGACCTTATCGCAGCCGATCTGGGCGTCATCATCACCGAGAGCGAGGAGACCACAGCGCAGAAGGATATCAACGGTGATGGCTTCATCCGTTGGGATGTAGCTCCCCCACTGCCTGATGCGAGCATCGACTACCTGAATCTGCGTGCGATTCTCGATACGCTCATCAAGCGTGGCAGCATTTCTGCATCGGTGCCGCTCTTTGGTGTAGGCATGAGCAACGGGGGCGCGTTCGCCATCCCCTGCGCGCAGGCACTCGGCATGAAGGCAGCCGTCAGCTACTGCGCAGCGGGTCGGGTAAGCAATGCCTCGATCATCAACACTGCGTCTCTGTGGATGATGGCCGCAAACGACGACAATGAAAATGTGGGTCAGGCAGGAAACCTCGACGCGATCGAACTTGCACGTCGACTCCAGGAAAGGGGCGTAAAGTCCGATGCGGTGATCCGCAAGCCCCATCCCATCTACCCCGAGATCTTCACACGGACCGGGTCGAGCGAATCCGTCTCGCGGGCGATTGTTGCCAATCTGCGAGATCGCGGACATCTTGACGATCGCGGGTACATGCGCCGAACGAGCGATGCTATTGCCGCTGCTGTAATGGCCGACCCAACGTCGTATCCGGCGATCCTGTCACAAACCGAGATCTCGCGAAACGCGATCGTCAACACACTTGGCGCGGCCCATGCAGAGCACAAGTTCTTTTCGGACCTGGGCAAGCAGACTATATCGTGGTTGCTCGACGTTCTTGATGGAACATCGAATGTCGATACAGAAGAGATTGGCAACCCGGTTGAATGTACCGATGTCTACGATCTACAAGGCAGACACCTCCGGCGCATCGCACAGTCTGAAGCCCAACACATAGAACCGATAGTCTCAGCCTACGGCATGGGGCCATTCTTGCTGGTGAAACGTCACGCCTCCGGTAGTGTGCGAACGACTGGTGTCTTGGGTCGTTAGTAGCTCAACCGTTACACCAACGAATGGACTCCCACTTGCGCGGTTAAGCCACACCGACGCATCGTCAACATGTGTCCTCACCCCACCCAATGCTCGATCGGCTTTGTGAGGAACGTCTCGACGGGGATTCCATCGCCCCCTACAAGAAGGGTACGGGATGGGGCGAATTGTTTCCCAAATGCACCCGTTGCAGAGTGATACACGGGGGCTGGACCGCTTTTAACTTCGATAGCGGTGAGCCGACGTTTGGAGCTTACCACGAAGTCCACCTCGTAGCGACCGTCGCGCCAGTAAAACAGTTCGCATGTGCCCAGGAGGGCTGCATTGGACAGATGTGCCCCAACAGCCGATTCGACAAGGTGGCCCCCTCGCAGGGGTCGGGCGTAACAACCGTGTGCGTGCCGCAGCCGGAGAGAAGCAGGGCGGTGAGAAGCAGGGCGTGGAGGGAGAAACGTGTGTGTTTCATTTCACCCTCCGTCCGATGAATTTCTTGGGAATGCGGGCCCTGTCGTACACATAGTCGATCTCGATGCTATCCCGGCCCTTGAGCCGGGCGATGCCCTTGGGATTAAGGCAGCCGTCTGAAATGCGGTAACTGCCTTCCCCATCAAACTCCATGATCGTAGCACCGAAATTTTTTTCGTTAACGGCACCGCAGGACACCCTTGACGTATCAGAGCAACCCCTGTTTATGTTCCGCATGACAACAGAGCACAAGGTTGTCATTTCAGGATCTCTGTACGTGACATAGATCGTAACCGTAAACGTATCCGTCGGATCATCTACATGGGCGCCGTGGTAGGAGCCGAGGAGAGGGCTTCTGGTTTCTGGCAATGGAACCAAATATCGATAGGAGGTGTCAACGCCATCGTCGTCGGGGAAGCACGTCGTGTCGGGCTTTCGTCGTGCGATCAAGCGAATCGGAATCGGCTCACCATAGACGACTTCTCGACCCGGGAACCTCAACGTAAAGGCACTTCCCGTCCGAATTCTTGTGTCGCTTCCGATCTGCCATTCGCAGCTGTCGTAGCGCTCGTCTGCGGCGAAGTGGGCAAGACCATTGGCAAGTGTGTCCGATGGTGCCTTCGTACCGGATTCCAGCACCTCATAGATCGTAAACCTGGCCGTCACCGGCCTGGTCCCCTCGCAGGGGTCGGGCGTAACAACCGTGTGCGTGCCGCAGCCGAACACTATGGCCGCCACAGAGGCGGCCACGAGAAGGTGTCTCAATCTCATGGATTTGCTCCGTTGGTAACTGGTGCCGGTATCCGGACAAGCACTACGCGGGGGAGCGCATGTATGCTGCAAGGCCCGTCCTGACATGACATCAGAACGAGCCCGAGCAGCAGTGTGGTGGTTGATGTAGAGAGCATCGATAGGGGGCGTTACCTGTACACAACAATACTCGATGAGAGTGTGGTTACTCCGGTTGACATGACCACGATATACGTGCCTGATGGTAGCAAGCTGGTGTCGAAGCGCACCTCCGGGTTACGCTCTCGGTCGGCAGGCACGGTGCGCGTTTGAACAAGACCACCGAAGGTGTCGTAGAGTGCAAACACGACCTCCGATGAACTTCTCTGGGAGCAGCGCACGGCAACGTAGTCGCTTGCCGGGTTAGGCCTGACCGTCAGGTGCACATCAACAGGATACCCGGCAACAGGTCCCGCATCATCGAGTGCCACTTTGTTGAATCCACGGTTCATTCTGTACGTGTTCCCGTCACAGAAACTTTGAAGCGCGGAAACGGAAATCGGTTCGACCGGCGTCGTACAGGCATACGGTAGGTCGATGTAGAGATGCGATTCGCCCTCGATGATCACCTCCTGACCGTTGGCTGCTCCAGGGGTGACGACGATCTCATTACCCGCCACCAGTTCGAGGTCCGGAGTAGGATTGGGAGGGACGTTGCTCTTGACAACAGCCGTGGGACCAATGGTTATCCTGTTCCAGACACGTTCACTCGTTGAGTGAACCCCTCCACTGATGATTCGATCCTCTACAAACCCATCGTATGGGCTTTCCCAGAATGCATGCGCGTACTGGTAGATTCTCGTCGTTGACAGTGGGAATGTACCAACGTATAGTACATTCTGCGAATGTTCGGACCCATCTGAACGAACGAGTCGTACGAGAAGTTTTAGATAGACCCTTGATTGGCACAGTGAAGGGAATGTCGTCCATGTTCCGGATGGATTCAAGCCCTTAAATAGGCAGTCGTCTCTCCGAACGAAGCGTAAAGGGTTGTCAGGAAGGCAGCCGAGAGGCAGAAATCTCGTTCGTACGATACGGTCACTGACTACTATAGTGTTTTCAAATGGTGCGATGTAGGAAAGATTGTCATCCAGTACAATTGGACCATCGCTCTCAAACACAAGGCTACCTAGAATCTCAATATCATCCCTCTTGAATCCTGCATTGAAATTCACGGCAAACTCCGGTACACTTTCTAACTTTATAAGTACGGTGTCAAAGTCTTTGTAACCTCCGGGGCAGACCTCGCCAGTCCACGGCCCCCAAGCCTGTGTGTAGTTTGCTCCTTTTCCGCACTCATCCCACTTAGTAGCAGACGCCGGCTTGTGGATCTTCAACGCCTTCGGTGTCTTCACCAGGTTGAACAGGCCAAGTGGCTCGTTGTAGTAAGGGTATTCATCGTCGATTGTTTCCGGCTGAATGATCCCGACCGGCTCACTCGAGCCTGGCGTGAAAAATTTCTGGTTCTGGAAAGCTGTGGCGGTCTCAATCGTCCCCGAAAAGCTGCTAGCCATGTCGATGGCCATTGGAGAAATCTGCACCTTCTGCGGCTTCTCCGGATCCTTGCCTCCGCCGATGAAAACCGAGAGAAAATCCACAGCCGCCCCGACGTACGGTACTGCCTTGAGAGCTGTTCTGAGAAATCCTGAGTTGGCAACAGCATCTTCCAGTAGGTTGAGTGCCGACTTTGCAGCCTGCTTCCTTTGCATCGGATCGGTCCCGAGAGGACTGTTGTTTGCTCTCTGCTGCGCATAATATTGGTCGATCTTCTTTTCCGTGGCGTCCGTGAATTTGTTCAGATCGCTGAACGTCTGCGATGCCTTTTTGCCTGCATTAACGACGTCCTTCAGACCCAGTGAAAGTGACGACGACTCGGTGTCATAGTCTTTCTTGTCGTTGTCAATGTCAACGTCAACGATTTTGCCTGTGGTTGTTCCCTGCAGATTGATTGTGGCCCGTTGAATCAGTTCCGCTGTCACGCGCATTCTGGATGGATACCCACACGTGCACGGATCGTAAACCATGGGAAAGTCTGCATAGGTGAACTCCTGAGCGTTACTCGTGAACGGGGCTACCGAGGCGAACGTCGGATCTCCATCGAAATCGTCCAGTGCGCGCAGAGGCTTCTCGACCGTGGATTCCGCCATGTCGAGTGTGGATGGGACGCCTCCTTCGCCGATCAGTTCATGCTTGAGGGTGATCTTTACGAACTGAGCGAGGTCGTTTCTAATCGGTGCAATCAGAACACGCAATATGCCCGTGTAACGGTTGTAGAGAATGAACGCTGGCGCACCAATCGGGTCTCCGAAGAAATCATCATCAAGCGCATCAAATGGCCTGCCGAACCGCTGAGCGATCAGCTCCCAACCGTCTAGAGGACGGTAATCTCGGTAATCTGTCAAGTGCGACATGTATCCCGATGCGATACCCGTGTTGTGGAAAGGAGACCTGATGCTTGTTTCGGTCGTTAGGTCTTCACCCGGTTTCATGATAAATGACGGCTTACGCCAGTCAAAGAATACAGGATCGGAGTTCCGCTTATGCGGCTTCTCTGTGTTCACGGCTGCGTCGGGATTGGTGGTGATGCCTTTGTCTTCGTCACAGACGGTCTGCGCGTGCATTCCCGCCGGCAGAAGCACAGCCGCAGAGAGCAGCATCAGCACATACACACGGACGATGATGTTCATTTCACCCTCCGTCCGATGAATTTCTTGGGAATGCGGGCCCTGTCGTACACATAGTCGATCTCGATGCTATCCCGGCCCTTGAGCCGGGCGATGCCTTTGGGATTGAGACAGCCTTCGCCATACGTTCCGTTCCCATCAAACTCCATGATCGTAGCGCCGAAATATTTGTTGTTAATGGCGTTGCAAGACACCCTCAACGTGTCAGAGCAACCCCTGTTAATGTTTCGCATGGCGACGTCGCAGAAGTCCTTGCCGTTCGGATAGAAGCGTATGAATACGGCCACCGTAAACGTATCCGTCGGATCATCCACATGGGCGCCGTGGTAGGATCCGAGGAGAGGGCTTCTGGTTGGTGGCAATGGAACCAAATATCGATAGGCGGTGTCAACGCCATCGTCGTCGGGGAGGCACGTCGTGTCGGGCTTTCGGCGTGCGATCAAGCGAATCGGAATCGGCTCACCATAGACGACTTCTCGACCCGGGAACCTCAACGTAAAGGCACTTCCCGTCCGAATTCTTGTGTCGCTTCCGATCTGCCATTCGCAGCTATCGTACCGCTCATCTGCGGCGAAGTGGGCAAGACCATTGGCAAGTGTGTCCGATGGTGCCTTCGTACCGGATTCCAGAACCTCATAAATCGTAAACCTGGCCGTCACCGGCCTGGCCCCCTCGCAGGGGTCGGGCGTAACAACCGTGTGCGTGCCGCAGCCGAAGAGTAGCAGGGCTGCAGTTGTTATCGTGAGAAGTATGACGGTCCTCATCGTGTCTGCTCCCGGCGTAGCATTGCGTTTTCGCGCTTGAGCTCGAGAACGTAGAGCGTGAGTTCCTCAACCTTTCGCAGCAGTGTTACCATGGTCTCGGTAACGTCCACGCCCTGACTCGTTACTTGCTGTGTAGTTGGTACACCTGGCAGGTGACGGTGTTCTGTGATGTATGCTTCCAGACTGTCGAGAGGCATCAGTTGGTAGGATGGCTCAAACACGTAATCGGCCCAGCCCGTCATCGTTGCAACAAATGACTTGGCAACAACTTTGCCGTCAACCGACAGTCGGAAATCGGCGTGCGTGCCGCTGGAAACTGTCGACGGACCGATGAGAACCTTCCCGCCTTCGCGAACGGTAAGCAGCGATGAGCCAGCTGAGTTTGAGACAAGCAGGGCATTCGACGTAGCCGAGGTGCCTCCGCTGCGCACATGCAGCCGAGCCGTTGGTGACTCGACACCTATGCCAACGTTACCGTCATTACGGACCCTCAGAAGATCCGTGTTTTCTGATGACAGCACAACCAGAGCATTGGTTAGAGCGTTGGTGGTTGCAGTTGTACGCGTAAATGCCCTGATCAGAAGTCGAGTATCCTGCCACGGATAGTACTTGCCCAGGCTGGCGCAGGCCTTACCGTCAATGTTCCGAAGGGTTAGCCCGGCAAAACCATCAAACGTGCCGCTTCCTTCATACCAGTCAACCTCCGGGTTTTGTCCTGATACCGCACCAGCTCCGAGTTCGAGGTAGCCATGACGTGACATTCCGAGCTTGAGTGGTGGAGCGTTGAAAGGCTGGCCTACATTGACGAGCCTGTCAAACTGACGGTCCACGGTGCCATCCGGCTTGTAGGTCGCATCCCTGAAGACGTTGTACCCGATGTAGTCGTCCTCGAAGCCAACGTGGAATGTCATTCGTTTCCAAAGTTGCAGGATCTCATTGGGATTCTTCTCATCGATACCCACATGCCCCTTCGGCGTTATCCGCATGCGTTCGACGTCTGGTGCATTCAGCTCAGGCGTCGTGGCGAACTTGATCGAAGCGGTGTGGTTACGCGTGCTCAAGAGAAGGTTGCTGATCTTGTCGGAAGCCACAAGGGCCATATCGAGTCGGCCCTGTTCCAAGGAAAATCGGTCGCGCAGGCTTAGATCGGTCGCAGGGCTCAACGGATCGATATTCGGTTGCAGGCTCAACGTACCGAAGGCACCACCGCAAGTACCATCCGACGGGCTGACCGACAGGCGAAGAATCGGACGGTATTTGTGCAGCAAGTCCAGAAGGACGTCCGGTGGGTTGGCTTGGCAGTCGTTACAACCAATAAACTGCTCGCTTCTTATGCGAACGTTACGGTGAAAACGGTCTCCGGGAGTGCAGCCCGGCCCTTGAATCGGCTGGGCTATCGCGTGAACATGCAGGCCCATGGCCAGACAGATCACACTAAGAACGTGGAGCAGCTGACGTGAACTGCGGGGGGGGGGGGATAGGCGCATACTACGGCCCTAAAAAAATGAGAGAATGTGAATCGTACCTCGAAGAATGCTTTGTTTGTATGTGCAGATACCACGTCAGGGCGAGTCAACACGCTCGCCCGTTAAGTCCATATGTAGAGGGTCTGTCGGGGCGAGCCAACGGTGCTCGCCCTATAACGGTGCTCGCCCGGTGACGATGCCGCTATTAATGCAGACCGATGATGACAAGGTCCATCTGAGACGGAGGCGTCTTTACCGTGGCGTTTGACGTCTGCGTGAATTCCGACTGCTTGGAAGCGATCACAGCGCGGTTCGCTGCTTCGATCTGCTGAATGTCCTGAACCGTGTACGTGTTGCCAGCCGTGATCAGACCAAGCCACACGAGGATCGAGATGAGAAGTTCCATGGTGTTTTTTTAAGGTTTGAGGTTTGGGGTTTGAGGTTTGGGGTTAGGGGTTGTCTGTCGGGGCGAGCCTCCGTGCTCGTCCGGTGACGATGCCGCTATTAATGCAGACCGATGATGACAAGGTCCATCTGAGACGGAGGCGTCTTTACCGTGGCGTTTGACGTCTGCGTGAATTCCGACTGCTTGGAAGCGATCACAGCGCGGTTTGCTGCTTCGATCTGCTGAATGTCCTGAACCGTGTACGTGTTGCCAGCCGTGATCAGACCAAGCCACATGAGGATCGAGATGAGAAGTTCCATGGTGTTTTCTTTTTAAGGTTTGAGGTTTGGGGTGTGGGGTGTGGGGTGTGAGGTGTGGGGTTGGGGGTTGTCTGTCGGGGCGAGCCTACGTGCTCGTCCGGTGACGATGCCGCTATCAATGCAGACCGATGATGACAAGGTCCATCTGAGACGGAGGCGTCTTTACCGTGGCGTTTGACGTCTGCGTGAATTCCGACTGCTTGGAAGCGATCACAGCGCGGTTTGCTGCTTCGATCTGCTGAATGTCCTGAACCGTGTACGTATTGCCAGCCGTGATCAGACCAAGCCACATGAGGATCGAGATGAGAAGTTCCATGGTGTTTTCTTTTTAAGGTTTGAGGTTTGGGGTTTGGGGTTTGGGGTTTGGGGTTTGGGGTTTGGGGTTTGGGGTTTGGGGTTTGAGGTTTGGGGTTTGAGGTTTGGGGTTTGGGGTTGTCTGTCGGGGCGAGCCTCCGTGCTCGTCCGGTGACAATGCCGCTATTAATGCAGACCGATGATGACAAGGTCCATCTGAGACGGAGGCGTCTTTACCGTGGCGTTTGACGTCTGCGTGAATTCCGACTGCTTGGAAGCGATCACAGCGCGGTTCGCTGCTTCGATCTGCTGAATGTCCTGAACCGTGTACGTGTTGCCAGCCGTGATCAGACCAAGCCACATGAGGATCGAGATGAGAAGTTCCATGATGTTCTCCTGAAGAGGAAAGAGTGTTGGGAAGAGATTTGTAAAGAAGTTTCTGTGCTGAAAGTTTCTAACACGAACTTCGGACATTTTTTCTCCATGTCGTGGTATAACAATCGTAATTTTGGGACAGTTACTTTTCGGCAGCCATACCACATGTCTGACACCTCAAAAACCCAATAGGGACGGGCTATGCGAAGAGGTTTACAGGAGTCTTTGGAATACGCACTTTCGGTCATTCCAGAACTTTTTTCAGAAATAGACTTTTCGAAACGCTTCACTCCGATGATTTCGAAGTGCGTTTTGGCCGCAAATCAGATCCGCCTGGGCCAGAAGTCGGAGCGGGATCTTGCGACGCTTATCTATGGAACGGATGATGTTCCGGCATCGACGCTGCGACGTCTAGTTGCACGCACGCAGCAGGCACTTGAGACCATCACGACGAAGGCCAGCCCGGGGCGCACTGCTCCGCGCAACGCTTATGATGAGTTTTCCTTCCATGGTGTGTGGATGTCCCTGATGTCGATGTACGCCTCTGGAGTGGACGCCTACTTCCTGCGCCAGCCGTATCGTGCGCAGGAACGGCTCTCGAGCGTCATGACCACCGCGCGCGACCCGTACATGCTGCCCATCTCGCTCTCGTCGGGGCTCTTCCTTTCGTTTCACCTTGCGCAGCAGAAGAAGCACAGCCGCCTCAAGCAGACGATCGCGACCATGAAGAAGAACTTCGATTCGCTGAATGACTGCTGGGACTGGATGATGACCTATATCGAGCTGCAGAGTTTTATGCGCCGACGCTACAGGATCGCTGCCAATACGCCAAGGATCAACGAGATCAGCCAGAGGCTCGATGATCTGCTCAATGGGCCAGTCGAAGAACTTTCGCCCCAGGCGCAGATGATCGCCGCTACCTGTGCCTACATCGTCAACCAGAACGCCAACGAGCCCGAGGCAACCATCCGATGGGCCGACATATACAAGCGCGCATCCCTGGCCGTGAACCGGCACTCGCCCATCTATAGCCGGGAATCCGACCGGATGTACCTGAGTGTGTACATGGCCACCAAGCAGTACGCCCGAGCCATCCCGCTGCTGGAGAAAATGGTGTCGCGCGAGCTCGCAAGCGCAAAGGCAGACAAACGTCCGGCCGACCTGACGTTTCACGTCTGGCTGGCCGATGCTCTACTTTGGGAGCGGCGTTACTCGGAGGTGATCAAGCTGATCGACGGCATCCGATCAAGCTACGTCTCGGCAACCTATGATTTCCTGCGTTTTCGGATCATGATCCAGCGATCAATGGCCGTAGCCCTCGTTGTTGAATCGCAGGCAGCCGTCGATAGGCGCGTGTCGCGCATTGCGATGCGTCGCAATGAAAGCAGTGACCGACGTGCCGGCGACAATGTGCTTCGTTTACAAGCCCTCGTGGCCACGCTGATCGGGTCCGTGCTCCAAGAAGGCGCAAGCCGGTTCACCACAACAGACGTGATAGAACGACTGATGTTCATCCACAAAAACTCCCCTGACCTCCGGTCGTGCAAGCGCACGTCCGCCTTTGTCCGGCTGGTAGCAATGTTCGAGAACTTTGACCGGACCAAGAACTTTACCGCGCGAAGACTACGGGAATGCGGGAAAATGCTCGAGGTGCTGGAAACTAATTTCAATTTTTCTTCCTACGAGATAATTTCATACCTCGAAATTGCACGCCGTTTATACCCCAACCACATTCAGCGGATTCGCCCGTCATTATTGGCTTCCGGGGCGATTGCAGCCCTCAGTCGACGAGCATTGAGGACCAGAAATGACCCCCAAAAGTAACTGTCCCAAAATCTCAATTGATGACCACAATTTTTAGTACCACTACCCATAAGTTGCATACAGAAAGAATGGCGAAGATGGCGAAGGGTAGTGGGTGCGACTATCCTTCGCCCTCAAGCCGGTGAATCACAAAAAATCACAGTGTTGGGAGCCGTCACGTCATAATTAGCTACGTGCCGGTACACTGAATGGAAGCGGTTGGGACGCATGTCGACCCGACCGCTTCTGTTTTTTAGGTCAGCCACACCGGACGCCCGCTTGCGCGGCAGATGCATTTGGCGCGGGGCGCAGGCAGAAACGCCGGAAAATGAAAAACGCCGTCACCAGGTGGCGACGGCGTTCGATTGCGCTCCGCAGCAGGGACTTGAACCCCGGACCCTCTGATTAACAGTCAGATGCTCTAACCAGCTGAGCTACTGCGGAATGGACTGCAAATATATGGTGGGCGGGGTTTTTGACAAGACGAGGCCGTAACTTCCTCATGTGATCGTTTCGACGGAAGCCATTATCATCCACTCCCGACGGTTCGGCGATACCTCCCGAATCGTAACGGCCTACAGCCGAGAGCTTGGTAAAGTGGGCCTTGTAGCGAAAGGGGCACGCACGACGTCCTCAAGTCTGGGGCCGGCACTTGAGCCCCTTAGCCACGTGCAGCTGACGGTGTATCATGCAAAGAACCGCGACCTGCATACGGTCTCGCGGGCCGAAACGGCCGTCGCGCGCTCGCACATTCATGCATCCTACGAGCACCTTAGCGCGGGCCTGCTGATGTGCGAGCTGATCCTGCGCACGCAGGCCCAGGAGCAGCCGGACGGGGAGATCTTCGAACTGCTCAGCAAGGCTCTGGGCGTGCTGGACGCGTCGGCGCAGCAAGAGGCCTATGCCGTGAGCGTGGCCATGCGGCTGCGTCTTGCCGACATCATGGGGTTTGGCATTCAGAGAGCCCCCTTGCCGAGTGAGCTCCGTCACGTCACGATCGACGTGACCGACGGAGCAGTGCACGAGCATTCCAACGGTATCCGCCTGTCGATTGCAGCCTATACCATCATGCACGCCTCTTTGCGCGGCAGATGGATGCCTTCACAGCAGCCCGATCGTCTGGAGATCGAGTCGTTTCTCAGCGTGTACTTTTCGCACCACCTCGATACGCGCATCACGCCGCAGGCCTTCAACACGCTGCTGTGACAGGTTATATTGTGACCTATGATCAGTGATATCGCACTGACGATGTTCTTCGTCGTCCTCAACGGATTCTTCGTTGCGGCGGAATTCGCCATGGTCAAGGTCAGGACCTCGCAGATAGAGATCCGCGCCCGGGAAGGAAACCTCTTCGCCGGCGTTGCGCGGCATCTTCTGGAGCACCTTGATGCCTACCTCAGTGCCTGCCAGCTGGGCATCACCCTTGCCTCACTGGGACTTGGCTGGATCGGCGAAAGCGTGGTGGCCAACATCGTGGCGCAGGTCGCTCTTGCTCTGAACATCACGCTCGATCCGGAGTTCCTGCATACGATCTCGCTGATCATTGCCTTTGCCATCATCACGGTGCTGCACATCGTCGTAGGCGAGATCGCGCCGAAGTCCTATGCCATTCGCCGACCCGAAGCGGTCACGCTGGCGGTGGCGTTCCCGATGCGGGCCTTTTACGCGGTATTCCGGCCGGTCGTTGCGGCCCTGAACTGGATGTCCAATGCCATGCTCAGCATTGCCGGTATCGAGCACGCCGGTGAGCACGACGTGCATTCGCCCGAGGAACTGCGGTATCTCATCGCAGAGTCCTCCAAGCAGGGGGCTCTGGAGGTGTCGGAGCAGGAGCTGATCGACAACGTCTTCGAGTTCACCGAAACTACGGCCGGTCAGGTCATGGTACCCCGGTCGAAGATCACAGCGGTCGACGTGACCATGCCGATCGACACGCTTCTGGAATTCGTCATGCACGAGGGGTACTCGCGCCTTCCGGTATACAAAGGAAGTATCGACACCATCGTTGGCATCGTGTATGCGAAGGACCTGCTGACGCTGATGCATCACCGCGACCTGATCATTGTGCAGGACATTCTGCATGCGCCGATCTTCGTGCAGGAGGATATCAAGCTCAAGCGTCTGCTGCGCGATATGCAGCGCGACAAGGTACACATGGTGGTTGTCCTCGACGAGTTTGGCGGCACGGCAGGCCTTCTTACGCTGGAGGACATCATCGAAGAACTGGTGGGCAACATCCAGGACGAATACGACGATGAAGCCCCCTTGCATGCTCAACAGTCACCGGATGCGTTTGAACTCGACGCGTCCATCCGCATCGATGAGGCCAATGAGTTTCTGCCCGAGCCGCTTCCCGAAAGCGACGACTACGAGACGCTGGGCGGCCTGATCAACCTGCGTGCTGGTCGCATCCCGAATGTTGGCGACACAGTGGCTCTTGATGGTTACACCTGCACCGTGCTTGAGGCCTCCCCTCGCCGCGTCGAGCGCGTGCGCATCGCCCGGCGAACCTCAGAGCAATGAGCAAGAAACTCCTGCTGGCGCTTGTAGCCGTCCTCTGCGTCGGCTGCGCATCCGTGCCCGACCGAGTTGCGCGGCTGCCGGAATTCCGGCAAACATGCCTGAGCGCATCGATGAAGGTTCCCTATCCGATCATCTTGCTGCACGGACTTGGTCAGAAGGCCGAGGTGTGGCATGGTCCGGCAACGGAGTACTTCCGGCGTGATCTTGGACTGACCTATGGCGGCGAACTTGCGGCCGACCGCAGCGGCAACGTCCGTCGCGTGATCGCCGGATCGGGTCAGGCCGACTTTTTTACGGTGGCTTTTTCCAACCCGGTCGACTCGGTCAATGCCTGGCGCGATGAGCTCGAAGCCTGCATCAACGACGTGCGTCGCACCACCGGTGCAGACCGCGTGATCCTGGTGGGCTACAGCATGGGCGGGCTGGCCGCACGGGCCTACCTGTGCAAGCGCCTGACGGACCATCACGTTAAACGCCTGATCACCATCGGCACGCCCCACCTTGGCTCGGCTATGGCAAAGATCTGGGATGTGACGACAAGCCTTGCCGAGTGCGCCCGCGACGGCGGGATACTGACGAGAAAACCCTGCGAACTTGCCCTGTCGGCCGTCCGCTCGGCGCAGGATGATGTACCGTTTGACAGCTGGGCGATCCGCGACCTCCGACGTCCGGAAGATGGCGGGCATTTTCTGCGTCGGCTTGGCAAGCTGGCCCACCCCCTCGACGTGGAATACATCAGCGTGATCGGCAAGGTTGACCTTGTGAACAACACTCTCAGCAAGGGTGCCGTGCAGGAACTCGTACGGAAGGCCCTGAGCGTGATCGGTGGCTCGATCGACGACATCTTCGATACCGGCGATGGAGTGGTCAGCGCCCGCAGCCAGAACATGGCCAACATTGAATGGTTCAACGCCGACCCGTCCCGACGGCGCATGGCACGAACGGTCGACCTGCCCACAGTGCACACCCGCCACCTCAGCACATCGTCGGACGTGCAGCGCATTGCCCTGGATGACAAGCCCGAGTACAAGGGGGCGTTTCTGGCTCGCACAGGCGCTACGGCGCAGCTGGTGGTGGACTTCGTCGATCATGTTCCGGCTTCGTGCACGGTAGGCCTCGAGGTGCGCAGCACGTCAGCCGTAGTGCGCACGATCACCGCCAGCGACGTTCGCCTGATCTTCGGCGATGACGGCCTTGTGGCACGGGCGATCGTGCCGCTGGATGGACTGGACCTGATGGCGCCCGAGCCATATCGCCTGAAGGTAACGATCACCAACGGTTACGGCTACACGGTCACATCGTCTCTGGAATGGTAGGGGGCGTCACTTGACGACCATCATCGGCTGCGAGGTCCTGAACCCCTGCGTCGAGAGCACCACGTAGTAGAGCGTGGATACGATCTCTGCATTGCTGACAACAAACTCCGCGGTATGCGTTCCGGCCGGCACATCGGCGCTGAGGATCGTTGCCACGGAATGGCCGACCACATCGACCACCCTGAGGCTGACCTTGCAGGGGGCTGGCACGGAAAACCTGATGGTAGCCTTATCGGCAACCGGATTGGGCTGGATGGCCTCCAGGCGGTAGCCCTCGGCGAGCGGGGTCGACGTTACGCCGGCTGAGGCCTCGTCCACCGCAACAACCACCGCAGCCGTCCTGCGCACGGCACACGGCGTCTTGAGGGATGCCGTATATGTTCCGGAGGCGAGGTCTTCGACGGCGTCAAGCTCCAGCACGGCTCCCGTCGCCCCGGGTATGGGCTGGTCGTTCTTATACCAGGTGATCTCGTGGTACTTCGCGCTGGTAATATTCTCGATGCCGAGTCGAAGCTGACCGCCCTGACGCACCATGATGCGGGAAGATGGTTCGAGAAGACTCGGCTCTGCCCCGCTCCAACGCACAAGACGCGGAGCATCTGACGGTGCAGTCACACCCAGGGCAGTGGCACGGGCCACGGCAAGTGTGACTGTGATGGCGAGCAAAAGACGCTGCATGAGAGAATCCTCCAAAACCGACGCGAAATATAGCGATTTTTGACCCCGGTCACGAGCGTCCTCCATGCACACCACTCAACCTCCACGCATCTTCATCACCGCCGGCGAAGCCTCCGGCGATGCCCACGCAGCTCGCCTGATGCGGCAGCTACGATTGCTGATCCCCGACGTCGTCTTCGAAGGCTTTGGCGGTCCGGCCATGGAGATGGAAGGCCTGCATTCTCTGGCATCAATCCGCGACCTGGCCGTGACGGGATTTGTGGAGGTAGCCAAGCGCTATCGGTTCTTTACGAATCTGCTCGAAACCTGTCAGCAGCACATAGAGCGTGCACGACCTCTTGCGTTCATCCCGGTGGACTATCCCGGGTTCAACATGCGGCTGGCGGCACGCGTCCGCTCGCCGCGCCTTCCGGTGATCTGGTACATTGCCCCGCAGCTCTGGGCCTGGGGTAAACGGCGCGCCCCTTCACTGGCAAGTGCCGTCGACCGTCTGCTGGTGGTCTTTCCCTTCGAGGTAGAATTCTTTGCACAGTTCGGCATCCGCGCCGAATACGTCGGGCACCCACTTGTGGAGTCGCTCGGACCGATCTCGGATCGGCCCAAGGACGGACCCGTGCTGCTCATGCCGGGCTCGCGCGCGCAGGAACTGCATCGGCATGTCCCGGTGCTTGCCGCCGCCATGAATCAGGTGCGACGCTCGCACGGTAACGTCACCTTCACAGTGCCTCGCGCCGCCGGTGTCGATACGGCGTCACTCCGGCCCCTTGCCGATGCCGGAGCCATCATCACCGATGATGCGGCCGCCGCAATGGATGCATCATGGGCAGGTATGATCAAGGCCGGCACGTCAACATTGGAAGCATCATTGAGGGGGCTTCCCTATGGCACGTTCTACCGCACGTCCTTTGTGAGTTATCACCTGAGCCGCTCGCTGATCGACGTGTCGTCGATCACGCTCATGAATCTTCTGCTCAAGCGCAACGTCGTGCACGAGTACATCCAGAAGGATGCCACTGCCGAGGCCCTGGCAGGCGAGATCATCGAACTCTGTGATTCAGCACCACGTCGGGACGAACTCTCGTCGGCCATGCTCGAGGTGCGCCACATGCTGTCTTCGGGCGGCGCAAGCCATCGTGCCGCTGAGATCATCGTTGATTCGCTTCCCAGGAGCGTTCGATGAAGGCTCGACTCTTTTCGCTGCTCACGCGCCTGCTGGCGCGCTCGTGGAGAGTGCACCTCGATGGTGAGCTGCCCACTGCACCATGCATCGTTGTCTTCTGGCACGGCGAGATGCTCCCGGTCCTTGCTACCTTCGGTCCGCTGCACTCGATCGTCCTGGTCAGCCCAAGTCAGGACGGTCGGATTCTGCAGCAGCTACTGCGCGACTGGGGACATACGATCGTGGAGGGTTCATCCTCGAGAGGGGGCAAGGAAGCTCTCGAACAGCTTGTGGCACTTGCTCCGGAGAATATCATTCTCATCACGCCGGACGGACCGCGAGGTCCGGCCCACCGGGCAAAGCCGGGCGCGGTGATCGCAGCACAGCGCAGTGGCGTCCCGATCGTTCACGTACGCATGCGTGCCACAGGCGTCCATACGTTCGCGCGCTCGTGGGATCGGTTTCAGCTGCCTCTTCCCTTTGCGCGCATTACCCTGCACATGAGTCCGCCGGTCGTGCTCGATCCTCATGTTTCACAACAGGAAACCGAGGCCGAGATCCGGCGTATGGACGAGCGCCTGCACACGCTTGGAGCCGTCACATGCTAAAGCTGCTATCGGTTCTCTACCGGTGGCTGGTCGCGCGCCGCAATGCGCAGTTCGACCGTCACGGGCGACCCATCGTTCCGGTGGATAGGCCGGTGATCAGCGTCGGCAACATTAGTGCCGGGGGCACAGGCAAAACCCCCGTGGTGCAGATGCTTGTTGGTATGCTACGCCAGGCCGGACTGCGGCCGGCCGTTGTTCTGCGCGGCTACCGACGTCGCTCGCGTGGCCTCGTGGTCGTGCATGATGGTCAGCAGCTACGGGTCGACGTAGCGGCCGCGGGCGACGAGGCATTTCTGCATGCAAAGACACTCGGTGTGCCCGTCGTGGTCAGCTCCGACAAGGTCGAGGCCGCGGCTCATGCCGCCGGCAACCTGCCGTGCGATGTGATCGTGGTCGACGATGGTTTTCAGCACCGCGCGCTGCACCGCGACGTGGACGTGGTGATCATCGACCCGGCAACACTTTCGGGATCGTTGCTTCCAGCCGGACGTCTTAGAGAGCCCCTTGCCGCGCTTGGTAGGGCCGACATCGTTCTTGTGGCCGACGGCGTGACGCCCGAGCAGGTGCGGCCACTCATGAAATCGTCGGCACGCGCATTTGCCCTGCACCGCAGCGTGCGCTGCGCGGCCCCTACCAACGTCCCGGTTCTGGCCGTCAGCGGCATCGCGCGGGCAGAACGCTTCCACGATTCGCTCCGCTCCCTGGGATACACGATCGCCGGCCAGCTGGCCTTTGCCGACCATCATCGCTATACGGCATTCAACGTGCGGACCATTGCCATGACCGCACGGAAGCACCATGCGCAGATCATCACCACGTCGAAAGACCACGTGAAACTTGCGCCACTTATCGACGATCCCGCGCTTTTGGCGCAGATCTTCGTGCTTGAACTAGAGGCGCACGTTGATACGTCTGCGCCGTTTCTTTCCGAACTCCTTCGCAGGATCAACCCGTGAAAATTGCCATTTCCCGCGCCAGCGGAAGTCCATCCTATGAACGCTATGCCCCCTGGCTGCAGGCGGCCGATGCCAGTGTTGAGATCATCGACATGCACTCCTGCACCCCTGAGCATGCAGCCGAACAGCTTGCCGCATGTGACGGGCTGGTGCTGAGCGGCGGACCCGACGTGGACCCTGCCCGATACGAAGCTGAGCACCGCCGCGGGCTGTGCCTTTCGATCGATGCTGACCGTGACGCTCGCGAGATGGCGCTCATCGAAGCAGCCAGAGACCTCAAGATGCCTGTGCTGGGGATCTGTCGCGGTGCTCAGATCCTGAACGTTGCCTATGGCGGAACGCTCTTTGCCGATCTTCCCACCGAGCGACCATCAAACACCGAACATCGGCAGATCGACGCCGTCGATGCAGAGCACGCGGTATCGGTCGAACCGGGCTCGATTCTGCGCCGCATCTCGCGCACCATGGACGGAACCGTGAACTCGGCGCACCATCAGGGCGTGGAGCACCTGGCGCCACTCTTCACCCCGTCGGTCGTGGGCGACGATGGACTCATCGAAGCGTTTGAATGGGGCGATGCAGCACTCGGCGGTAAGCCATTTCTGCTTGCCGTGCAGTGGCATCCCGAACGGATGGAGTACTCCAACCCGTTCTCTCTTCCGATTGCCGAACACTTCATTCATGAGGCTCATGCCTACCGTCTGCTGGTAAAGCCACGGCCGTAGCCATATCATCGCGCGCATGATGCGCGCGCAGCACCAGGCGAAGTCCGATGTCCGTCTGCGTGCCATCTGCGCGCAGCGCCTGTTGCACGAAGGCCTGCGCGGCGGTGGTGATGTGTGCTCCAAGATTCCACTCAAAGCCGACCGAGACACGTCGGCCATAACCAATCCCCCTGACCATGCTCTGAAGGCCAACCGAGGCGTACTCGACGGTTGTTATGGCCGCGTCCGACACCTCCGAAGCGAAGACTGACGCGCGTGCACGCAGCGTTATCAGCGGTCCGGTGTTCCACCGCAGGTCTATCCAGCCAACGCTCCCGGACAACCAATCTCCGTCAGCCAGACGCACGAACCGCACGTCAGCATTGGCTCGCACCTGCAATGATGGACTGATGCGGCGGTGAAGTCTGAGTCGAGCCGTCCACATTCGGCGCGGCACTAGACGGCGCTGCACGAGCGAAACGCCATCCTCATCGTGATGATGCCACAGGCGCCAGTCGGCGCGCAGACGCTGCGTCACGCGCTGCTCAAGGTCGGCAATGAATTCGAACCCCGTCGATGCCATGGGCAACAGCCGCGTGCGCCACGGACGTCCGAACAGTGCCGCCGAACAGCGGAAGGTGGCCATGCCTCTTGTGGTCGAACGCAGACGCAGCATCAAGCCCCATGAATTGGCGGCGCGCTCTGCCGTGGCCACGATACTCCCCAGGGGAAAGTCGCAGTCGGCATCGGCGTACCACAGCGAGAGCGAAGCCGAGGACGTCGCATGCATGGTGCTGATAATGGCCTGTGCAGCCACGCGGCGGCGGCCGTCAAGCGCGATCTCCGCGCCGAGATCGAAAGGGGCGAGCTTCCGCCGGTAGGTAAGCCCGGCAGCTCCGGATGGTGTGCCCTGCGACTCACGCGCAAAGAGCGTGGCCGTGAACATGCCACCAAGGAGACTGTCCTCAAGCCATCCGGCCAGCAATCCCTGCGTGGTCGACATGATCCTTCCGCCCAGCAGATGCAGCGTCATCGACGTGTCGAGCCGCACCGCCAGCGAGGCGCCGCGCACGCCCCCTACCCCTCCGCGAATGGGCGGCGAGACTGTGCGGGCAGGCGCCAGACGCGAGCGGCCGAAACCCCGTGCCGATGAGACCATGCTGCCCAGTCCCGACTGGGCAGCCACCTGGCCAAGGCCCACCGTCCAGCCGCTGCCGTGAGCGATCACCCACCAGAGCGGATCCGAGCCCGAGGCAGGCGTGCGAACCAGGCCGATGCGAAACGACGGATGATCCATGAGCGCGCGTACGCTTGTCACGTCGGATGCGCCCGTGCTGCGCAGCAGCAGCGATGTTTCGGGAACCGCATCAAGTAGCAGGTCATCCAACCATGACACTTCCTCAGGCATGTGCAGCGTGTCAGGGTCGACCTCCTGCGCCTGCAGCACTCCATTGAGCGTCAGGAGCGCGACGATCACGCCTGTAAACCACTCTACCATGGCACTGCAAAGGCAAGCGTCAGCGTTGTGCAAAGGCCAAGGGGATTCACACTACGCACATCGATAAGCAGGTGCGTGCCCGGCGAGACATTCATGCGCAGGGCGCAGTCGACCGATACCGGATCAGAGCATAATCCAGCGCGGACGTCCGTGCCGGCGGCCAGCCTTGCCCGTGCGGCAATGCGAAGCGCCGCAGGCCGGTTCCACGGCAACCGCAGTTCGGCGGTGATGGTATGTGAGTCGAGAACTGCAGCCAGCCCCATGCGAAAGACCGGACCGCGTGCGGCACCCATCTCGATCATGGCGTCTATGCCGGCCGCAACCGTCCATTCCGCCATTGTCATCCCGGCATGCACATCCAGACGTGCCGCGATCATGTCATCAAAGCCCCGTATTGACATCCATTCCAGACCCGAGGCAAGCCCCATCACATAGCCCTCGGCAGGCACCCATCGCAGCCGTGCCGACGGGGCGATGCGCATGAGCGCTGCACTGCCGCGCGCCTCCAGCGCAAGGGCCATCGACGCAGAGCGCAATGGGGCAACAAGACGCGCCTGTGAAAGACCCTCAAGCGAGAATGGGCGGGGCGCGGCGACGACTTCGACGGCATCACCGAGTTCGGCAAGGGGGCTTGAAAGCGCTTCGGATTCACTCAATACGTCCCGACCCGTCACGCTGCCCCAAAAGGTCGGCTGCGCCTGGCATGGCTGGCACACGATGAATGCCCACGCCCACGTCATGAGCATGGTGCGTAGATTCGTCCGAGTGCACCTTTGGAGATCAAACACGATGACGACCCTTCTGCGATCATTTTCCCTCTTCGTGTCAGTTCTGATGCTTGGCGTGACATTGCACGGTCAGGAGATCCGTGCGACGGTCAGCGTTGACATGCAGCCGCTGAGTCTTGATCAGCGTCAGGACCTGATGAACATGGCCCGCGATGTAGAAGCGTACATCAACAATAACCGCTACCTCGACCGGGATTGGGACGGCGAGAAGGTGCCGGTGGACATTACCATCTACGTCAGCGGCCGAAATGGCAACCGCCTCAGCGCGCGCCTGGCAGTGGTGAGCAAGCGCATCATTAACGGTGACGCGTCCTCTGGCTCAGGCCTTCTGCGCATCTTCGACCAGGAGTGGTCATTCGAATGGTCGCTCAATCCCACGCTGGTGTATCAGCCCCTTCGCTACGATGACTTTGCCAGTGTGATCGACTTTTACATGCTGCTGGCCATTGGTCTGGACATGGACACCTACGATGACCTCGGCGGTGATGCTGCCTACAAGGTGGCGCAGCAGATCGCTCAGAGCGGCAACGCGCGCGGAATCTCTTCGTTCAGCTCAATGTTCCAGCCCGGCGAGATCTCCCGCATGTCCCTTGTGTCGGAACTCATGGACATGCGCTTCCAGGGCCTGCGTCGCCTGATCTATGATTACCACGATGCCCTTGATACACACGCCACGGACAAGCTGGCGGGCGTGGCCGCTCTTGAGGCAGTGATCCGCGACTTTGCCGAGTTCAAGCGCAAGAAGCTCTCGAACCGCAGCGTACTCATGCAGACCTACTTCGACGCGAAGCAGCTCGAGATCGCCGGCCTGTTTCGCGGTAACAAGAATTCGAGCGTCTGGGCTGACCTGCGCTACCTCGATCCGGGCAACACTCAACAGTACGAGGCCGCCCGCGAAGGTCGCTGAGCATGTCTGAGGTTCAGCGCCGGCACGAGTCGTTCATGCGGCAGGCTCTGGAGCTTGCCCACCAGGCGGCGGCCGAGGGCGACGTGCCCGTTGGCTGCGTGATCGTTTACAACGACGAGGTGATTGGCCGCGGCAGCAATGAGATCCAGCGCAGGGCCGACCCCACACGCCATGCCGAGATCGTAGCCATTGAGCAGGCCGTACGTGTGCGCGGTGAGAAATTCCTCACCGACTGCACGCTGTACGTTACGCTGGAGCCCTGTACGATGTGCGCCGGAGCCATCGTGCTGGCGCGCATTCCGACGGTGGTTTACGGTGCGGCCGACCCAAAGACCGGTGCATGCCGCAGTCTCTTCGAACTCGTCGACGACCCGCGCCTGAACCACAAAGCCGTTGTTCGCAGCGGCATCCTCGAGCAGGAATGCTCATCCGTACTGTCCGACTTCTTTGCCGCACAGCGCACCGCCCCTTCAACGGCACAGACCCATGCCAGCGACATAGCGCCTGCGCCGGGAGGGATACTCTGGCTTGTTCCAACGCCGATCGGCAACCTCGAGGACATGACGCTGCGCTCGGTCAAGACCCTGCGCGAGGCCGATGTGATCGTCTGCGAGGATACACGCAATGCCGGCCCCCTGCTCAAGCGGTATGACGTGCCCCGTAAGCCGCTGCTGAGTTACCACGAACACAACGAACGGGAGCGGGCGCAGGAGATCGTGCAGCGCGTACGCAGCGGACAGAAGGTAGCCCTGATCAGCGATGCCGGCATGCCGGGCATCAGTGATCCCGGGTACAGGGCTGTGCGCGCGTGTGTCGAGTCGGGGTTGACAGTCTGCGCGCTTCCCGGTCCGTCTGCCGGTGTGACCGCCGTGGCGGCCTCGGGCCTTCCGACGGACCGCGTGCTCTTTGCCGGTTTTCTGCCCCAGAAGAAGGGTCGCACGGCAGCCCTGGCAGACCTGACGTCCATCCCTGCAACGATCGTCCTGTACGAGTCGCCGCATCGTCTCCTGACGCTGCTGGAGGAGATCGTGGCCGTTGCCGGACCCGACCGGCCCGTGGTACTGGCCCGGGAGATCAGCAAGCGCTTTGAGGAATATGTACGGGGCTCGGCACGCCACGTGCATGATGTATGTTCGCAGCGAGGCTCGATCAAGGGCGAATGCGTCGTGTTGATCGGTCCGTCATCGGAATCAGGAGAGTGATCGTGTTTGTTTCGTTCGAAGGCATCGACGGTAGCGGTAAGAGCACACAGTTGAACCTGCTACGGGAATGGTTCGAGGCACGTGGCCACAGCGTGATGGTCATCCGTGAGCCCGGTGCCACGCTACTGTCCGAGTCGATCCGTGAGATCCTCCTGAGCACCAAGCAGTCGATCACCTCCACCGCCGAGCTCTTGCTCTTCAGCGCTGCGCGCACGCAGTTGGTCGAAAAGGTCATCCAACCGGCACTTACCACCAGTACCGTGATCCTGTGCGACCGGTATGTGGACAGCACAACGGCGTATCAGGGCTATGGCAGGGGGCTCGACCTTGACCGAGTTCAGGCGATCAATGCCATCGCCACGCGGGGCGTAATGCCCAACCTGACCTTCTTTATCGACGTGCGCTATGAACAGGCGCAGCAGCGCATGCAGTTTGCCGAGGGAGGGGGCGAGCCCGACCGCATGGAGCGGGCGGGCGGGGATTTTTTTAATAGAGTCCGCGACGGATATCTATCGATTGCCGCAACCGAGCCGAAACGTTTCGTCGTGATCGACGGTTATCGAGAACGTGACGCCATCCACCACGACCTTGTGTCAGAGGTGGAGCGGCGTCTCACCACCCCGTAACAGTGCGGTAACCGCTTGGCGGCTTTCCGTATCTTAGAGGCCAGCTTTTTCACCACGTGAACAACCCCCAGGGATATTCATGCCACGCTCTTGTTTCCGCCTCGGAACCCTCCTGGCAGCGCTCCTTATCATCACGACGGCAGCAGCCGCCCAGGTGCGCATTGATACGCGTCAGCTGTTCGTGCCCCTTGCCCCGAATGGCAAGGATGCCACTGTGCAGACGACTGCTAACCTTCAGAAAACGGCGCTTTCTCACGCTGCGGCCCGGGCGATCTTTGAGGCGCAGCCACAGAGCGTGGAACTTTCGAACTTCCCGATCCCCGGAACGAACGGCGCGACCCTGAACCTGCAGCGTACGCGTCCGGTTGTTGACGCTAATTCCGAGATCTACACCCATACGAAGAACGGCAAAGTGCCGGTGAAGGTCCGTCCGGTTGTGTCCTACAAGGGCACGGTGAACGGCAACAGCGAGTCTTTTGTCACGCTTCACTACAGCGAAGGCAACATCACAGGGTTTGTGCAGGAAGCCGACGGTCACCGAATCATGATCGGTCGCGACTACTCGCTGGCACGCTCTCAATCTGCCACACCACACATGATCGGCACCGAGGCGGCGATCTTCGGCGTCGACCCGCTGAGTCGCTTCATATGCGGCAGTGAGAACCTTCCGGTTGATGACGATGCGATGCGCCGTAAGATGGCCATGCCGATTGACCGCAAAAGTGGCGAGGCTGTTCAGGCCGAAGACCTCCGCGAATTCAAGATGGCCGTTGTGCTGCGCGAAGACATCGACAGTGTGATGAAGCGCCGTGGCGACACGGACGAGGAGATCGTACAGTACTTCATCAAGATCATCGCCTCGATGGCCCAGGTCTACGAGCAAGAGCTGAACTCCTACCTCTACATGGCCTACTTTGAGAAGTTCACACTCGACGAGCCATCAGGCTACGTATACGATGGACGTGATCCGGGCAGTCTTCTGGAAGAGTTCTCCAGCGATTGGTCCCGTCGAATGAACAACGTCGACCGCACGATTGCGCACCTCTACGCTCTGATTCGTCCTGTCGGCGGCGGATTCGTTGGGGGTATTGCCTATCTCGATCAGCTCTGTAACAAGAAGAACAGGGGCGGCTACGGGGTTAGCACGGTCTATCTCAATGCCAACAATATTCCCGGTGATCCGAACCGCAACAATGCCTTTGTCTGGGACGTCTTCGTTGCCGCCCACGAGATGGGTCACAACATCGGAGCTCCGCACACGCACAATTGTTACTGGAGCCCGCCGATCGATACCTGCCAGTTGAATTTCAACATCGACCGCACCGACGGGTGCTTTGCCGACCCGAGCCTGCGCCGCGTGATCCCGGGCACGATCATGAGTTACTGTCACCTGGTCAATGGCGACCGGACGCCGCTGACCTTCGGGCCGCGCGCCGCCGAGCGCATGCGCGGCTGGATCAAGGCGTCTCCGTGCGTGCCCCTTATCACAAGACCGCTGGTGCAGCTAACCGAGCCCCGTGGTACGGATTCCTACCAGCCGGGCGAAAAGATGACCATTCGCTGGAAGTCTGCCCGTGTGTCGAACGTCAACCTCCTGTGGGGTCCGGCCGAGAGCGGCCCCTGGACATCGATCGCCAGTGGTCTGAATGCCGACGACGAACTGTACACATGGACGGTGCCGGCAACGGTTGCGTCGGAGTTCTGGGTGCGCGTAGAAGACGCCGCTGATGCGAACGTCAACGACACCTCGCTGGCGAAGTATCGTCTTGCCGTGCCCGTCGTGCTGGATGCCCCAAGGGGCGGCGAGCGGCTCGGTGCCGGTACGACATTCCAGATCCGCTGGACGCGCGGACAGGGTGTGACCAACGTCAAGATCGAGTTTGCCTCAGACGGCGAGAACTTTGAGACCATCAACGCTTCGCTCAACGCTGCAGCCTTCAACTGGACAGTGCCCACAACGGCCACCACGAAGGCGCGCATCCGCGTATCCGCGCTGAGTTCTCCGTCGACGCCGGCCACAAGTGGTGAGTTTTCGATCGGTACGACACGGTTCGTGCTCGACATTCCGGAGGAGAACGCCAAGCTTTGCCGCAATCAGCCAAATCAGTACCGATGGACGCATGACTTCCTCGAGGCGGTTCGCATTCAGTACTCCACCGACAACGGTGCTAACTGGCGCACGGCCACGCAGCAGGCAACGATCACTCTGTCGCAGTGGCAGATCTTCAGCACAAACGTCAACATGCGCAATGTACCGGTCGGCACGAAGGTTCGCCTGCGCGTTATCGACGCCGTCAGCGAAGCCGTTCTTGCAACACGCGATAACCTCACGATCGACACCTGCGACAGCATCGTCTCGGTCGATGAGAACGAGCCGCAGCAGGCCCCTTTCAGCATTACCTCGCTGCATCCGAATCCGGCTACTACAACGGTCACCTGTACCATTCAGTCCGATATCGACACGCGAGCGACGTTCCTTCTGGTTGGGACCGATGGCAGTGAGTTCGTGGTTGGACGTCAGGAAGGCCTGCGCACCGGAAGTCAATCCATCGAGCTTCCTCTGACGGGTCTGGCTGCCGGAGCATACCAGCTGGTTGTGCGGCAGGGCACCATGCAGGTCTCTGCTCCGCTGATGATCACACGCTGATCGGAGACGCAACCGTGAGTCTCTTCAACTCGCTCGTCGTCGCCACCCTTCCGATCATTCCGAAGAGTATCGTCAAGTCGGTTGCACAGCGCTACATCGCCGGAGATACTCTGGCCGATGCAGTGCGCGTGACGCAGCAGCTGATGGCAAAGGGCGCGTGCTCGACGATAGACGTTCTCGGCGAGTTCGTCTCATCGCGCGAGCGTGCCGTCACCGAGACAGCTTCTCAGGGGGCTGTTCTTGATGCCATCCGCGATAATGGTCTGAACTCCTACCTGAGCGTAAAGCTGACGTCGCTCGGCCTGGACATCGACCGTGATTTTGCCTACGCCAATCTGCGCGGTCTGGTGGAACGCGCCGCCTCGTATGGCCTCTTTGTCCGGATGGACATGGAGAACACACCGTACACGGATGTGACTCTCGACTTCTACCGTCGGCTGCGTCGTGACGGGTTCGACAATGTTGGCGTGGTCATTCAGGCCTACCTTCACAGGTCACAGGACGATATCCGAGGACTGCTCGACTACTCCCCGTCGGTGCGGCTGTGCAAGGGTATATACGTGGAGGATGCCGCTGTTGCGATCAAGGATCCGGAAGGCATTCGCAGCAACTACCGCACTCTGCTGGGTCTACTGCTTGCCAGCGACGCCCGCGTGCATATCGCTACACACGACGAGGCCCTGATCGTTGACGCGGAACGTCAGGTTGCGGGGCAACGTCCCACGGGCGACAACGTTGAGTTCCAGATGCTGCTGGGCGTTCGGGAGGACCGACGTGACACGCTGATCCGCAACGGACATCGGGTGCGGATTTATGTGCCGTTCGGAGATGACTGGTATGGATACTCCACGCGCCGACTGAAAGAGAACCCACAGGTGGCTGGGTATGTGGCAAAGGCCGTTCTGACCGGACGATGAAGTTCCTCCGCGGTCATCTGTGTCTACTTACACTGCTGGCCCCCTGCCTGCTGATCCTCACGTCGTGCCAGTCTTCGCGGGTTGCCTACGCCGATCAGGTGGTCGTTGGCACATTCAACATCGAATGGCTCGGCGATGGTCTCGAGGACATGAAGCCGCGAACCGACGAGGATTGCCGGCGTATCGCCGACGTGATCGACCGCAGCGGAGCCGACGTCCTGGGCGTGCAGGAGATAGAGAATCTCGCCTCGCTCAAGCGCGTGCTGACCTTCCTACCGAATCATGATGGATTCGTGACCGAACTCGACATCAAGCAGAACGTTGGCGTGATCTTCCGCAAGGGACTTGAGGTGAAGCTGCTTGGCACCTACACTCCGCTGACGCTGGACATTCCGAGAATGCGCGCCGGTATGGTGGTCTCCTGCAGGAAAGGGGCTTTTGACTGGATCATGATGGTCGTACACCTGAAGAGCACGTCGAGGGCCGACAGTACCGATGAGCTACGAGACGAGTCACGCCGTATCCGCAGCAAGCAGGCGGCAATGCTCCGGTCGTGGGCCGACAGCATTGTCAAGACGAGCCAGGAGAACGACGTGATGATCGTCGGCGACCTGAATGACTTCACGGGAAGACGCGAAAATGCTACGCTAACATCGCTGCTCGGTAGCCGCGAAATGACGTTTCTGACGGGCACGTTAAAGTCGTGCCGCAACCCCAACTGGTACGTTATCGATCATGTACTTGCATCACGTTCAGCGATGAACCGGCTGGTTGTTGGTAGTGAACGTGTTGATGATATGCGCTCGTATCTTGATGAGCGCCAGGCTGCGCGCGTCAGCGACCACTGTCCTGTGACGGTCCGGTTCTCGACGCTCGAACCGGACAACGATTAGCCCCCTGCTGATCAGGCGAATACGGTAACCTTGTTGCCGCTGCGCATGCTTACTTCCAGAGCGGCATTGGTATGGGCGATCAGATCATCCCATGTGTCTCGCGGCTCTGCCTGAGCAAGACCGATCGACGTTGTAAAGGAGAGCCGCTTTCCGTTGATCTCCACTGGCGTAGAGGCCACCTCACGTCGCATGGTCTCCGTCCAGTTCTGTGCTTCCTGCAACTTGTATCCGATCAGGCCGAGTGCGATCTGCTCATCGGCGTAACGGGCCACCACGTCATACTCGCGGAGCTGGTCCTTGACAAGGCGAAGCACGTGCAGAAGAGCATGCTGACGCTGCTCGGCAGTGGAACGCGACGGATCGAGATGGAGCATGCACACCGTGAGCGGGATGTTGTAATCGACCGCACGGGCAAACTCTTCGCGGATGCGCATCTCAAAGCCCTGAGCATTGAGTACACCCGTCGAATGATCCAGAAGTGCGGCACCGCGCAGCGTCTCGACCTGATGCTGCTGCTCAAAGTACGTGGCCGCATACTCCGAGAGGGCTTCGGCCAGAGCAATGTCCTGCGACGACAGCGATGCCTCGAGGTTCTCCAGATAGAGACTTCCGAAACACTCCTTGGCCGTGCGCAGTGGCACAGCAACGAACTGTCCGAACTCCAACAGCGGCTCATCACGGAATACGCGCGTTGTGGCATGCTCCTGCGTGCGGACAACACTCGTGGCCGTGGTGATGCACGAGCCGACGGCCGAATCGCTGACGTTGACCACTTGGCCAACATTGCCACGATAGTCGTCATCCATCGCCGAACGGGCATCGGTCAGCGTCCACGCACGACGCGCAGCATCGAAACTCACAAGCCCGATGCGGCTGACATCCATGCGCTGAATGATGACCGAGAACAGCGCGCGTGCAACATTCTGCACCGACAGAGCCGAGCCGTCGATCGACTGCCGAAGCTCTTCGATCGCCTCAAGCGTCGACGAGGCCTGTAGCAGATCATACTTGGAGGTGTAGGCCGAAACAAGACCGGAGATCAGCTTTGTGAACTGACCGAAGAAACCGACTGTGATATCGGAGTAAGCATCCTCGAGCAACGAGTCGGCACAAAGGATCCCAACGACATTGCCACCGTAATAGACCGGCACGCCGATGAATGAGACCGTTCCGGCAGAGCGTGCATAGTATGGAAGAAGTTCCGTCTCGGCACTTGCGCTGATCTGCGTAATGATCTCGGGTCGACCGTCGCGGGCGATCTGACTCAGCGCATCCATCGCCATAGGAAGCTTCCGTTCGGTAGTGAACTCGGCTTCGGCCTCGGTGATCTTTGCCTCGACCACCAGCTCCTGCCTTTCGCTGTTCACCCACAGGAACGCCGCCGTGCGGGCGTTAGTGGCCGAACGGATCACCATAAGAACACGGTTGAGCAGGTAATCAAACTCCCGTCGGGGCTCTTGCGAGGTGAGGTCCTCATCGGTCTGCTCATTCACGAACGTTGAAAGCGACACCGTCGGTGACCGACGTGATGTCTCACGCACCGGCGCCGGGACGTCCGGCTCGGGCTCGGATACTTCGACCTCGATCTCTGCGGAGATGGCCTCCCATGCGGCGGCTTCTTCCTGGGAATCGATCAACTCCTGATCGATCTCCGGTGCTGCCTGTTCAGCCCCTTCATCAGCTACCGTCTCGGCAGGGGGCTCGTAGGCATCACCTTCGTGCGCCTCGACCTCAGGCGATACGTCGTCGGCACGTTCCGGCATTGGCTCCGGAAGTGGATCCGCAGCGCGCGGCGTGCGCAGTGGACGGATGATGACATCATCCGACAGTTGGATCTCGTCGGCTTCACCTCCGGCAAACGGATCGGCATCATTCAGAGGAGTAGCCATTCGCCGCTGTGTGAGCTCATCGATCTGTGCCTGGCGGGCTGCCTGACGCACGTGGCTGACCAGGGTAGGTACACTTGCCCCGGTGGAAGAACTCTTACGCGTACCGATGATCCGTACACTGGAGTCCGCATCAGTGATAAGCTCCATTCCCGGAACGATGGTTTCTTCTTCGGGAGGCTGCTGCGGTCGGGCCAGACTCTCTTCGAACAACGAGGTCTGACTTTCATCGTAGAACGGTTGCTCTTCAGTTTCGGCCTGTCCGAAGGTGCGCCGGTACTCATCGGAATCGAAGGTCTGCGTGCGCTTCTTTGCATCCTGTACCGTACGCGACATGATGTCGGGGGTCGACGAGGGACGCACCGGCGTGATGATCTGCAGATCCGTCAGTCGCGGTGAGACCATCATGAACAGCGCCACACCGCCGAGGATCGCAATACAGATACCGATGAGCCGCACCGAGACATTGTCGCCCGGCGCAACCACCGCGATCACCAGACCGACGCCAATGGCCATAAAGGCGATGGAGTCGCTTGGCTGAAAGACCTTCCGAAGTTCTGCTTTCTTCCTAGCCATACCCGTTCAGCGTAGCAGTTCGATCGTCGTGATCGATGATTGTGATTGCGAAAGCTCCTGACGCTGTCCGCCCGGCGCACGCACCAGTGCGGTCATCGACATGGAGATGGCATTGCGCTTGGCAAGCGTTATACCTCGATCAACATCAAGTACGGACTTCGACGAACCCGTGATCGACGAGGCCGTCACCGTGATACTCATCGGGGCGTTTGGCGGCAGTGGCCGAACCTTTACAGCGCCCGCGACCGTTGCTGCGATCACGCCAATGCGCTGCCCCCTAACTTCATACACATCACCAAGAGCGTAGGAGGCCTTTGTTGCGACTGTGAAGATCTCGCTCAGGGGGCTTACCTGATCGTTCACCCAGGACGCGTTCGAATCGAGTCCCTGCTCGGGATACGGAACAAACTCCTGCAGCATGAACGCTGCATAGACACCGGTCTTGACCTGTGCCGTAAGCTGCTCGGTCATCTGCGGTGAAAGGGGCTGTCCGGCCAGTGCCGCGATCTTCTTGACGATCGGTGTAACATCGCCCACCTGCTCGACACGTCCGTTGGTGGACATGTACACGATCACATCCTCACCGATGATCGAGGCGAACTGCGGAAACCGTTTGCGGTTGGCTTCGGATGTATCATTGGAGCGATACGACTGCTCCATGAGTGTGACGCCCGCGCGGGTGTTCTTTACCGATCCGGTGACCGCGATCGAGTCGAACCGAACGACCGTCTCGAACGAGCCGTCGGAGCGGACCGCCCTGACGGTACGCGTGTACCAGTGCGTGGATTTCGAATACGTACGCGCCGTATCTGGTCCGCCTTCCGAGATCTGCTCGATGCGGTAATGGAAGACCTCGCCGGCTCGCCAGCGTAGGGTGAATGAGCGAACATTGGCTGATGTGCCGGGCGACTTCTTGGCACCGGAGGTGTCAGCTGCAACGACCTGCGACCGGTCAACCTTCTGTGGATCGCCAGCATCCTGCTGGCACGATGTGAACGTCAGCCACAGACCGACAGCCACCACCACGCCGGAAAGACGCCTCACCACTGATACTGTCGGACGAGCTTCCACGACTGTGTGGAGTTGATATTCTGTGTGAAGATCTCCTTGCCTACCTGACCGCGGAAAACGGCCGCGATGGTTGCATCCAGCGCATTGAGCGTGCCGGAAGTGGACAGCTGGAGTGTAGCGTTGACCACGGCATTGCCTTCCTGCATCTGAACCAGATCCGGGATCTCGAACACGTGCAGAGGCCAGCGCGTGCGGGCCGGAAGGGTATCCGACGTAGCAATCGTAAACACGCCACCATCGTAGGACTTAAAGGTCGACCGTGCCTTGCCTTCATACACCACGCCATCAACGCGAAGACGCATGTTGTGAATCCATGAAGAATCGAAGGCCTTCTTGGTACCAGGTACGATCTGCTTCTGGACGTCACCGAGGTGCATAAGGTTCTCATCCGAGAGCGACTGCAGCCAGATGGTGGAGATGAGCGTATCGAGATCACCGACATTCGTCTGGATGTACTCGCGCCAGAAATCTATCTGATCGCCGGCAACCTTTGTCACCTCGCCATACGGCGAATACGTTAGCTCGTACGAGCGATTAAGCACGCCGACGTAGTTATTGAGGTCCGGAAACGCCTTCGGGGCAAGATCCTTCTGCGAATCGTAGTCGATCACCGAAGGCCCGGTGACGAATTTGTAAACCACCGAATCGGCCGTTACGACTACGCGGGAGACATTGTCCATCGATTCGACACATCGCACCGTGACGTATGTCAGCACTTCGCGCTGATAGGAGCGGACCGAGGAGTCGCTGTGCACGCGCTGAACAGACGTCTTCTCTGTGACCTCGTAACTCTGAGCAATGCCAGAACGATACGATGCCTGAAGACGGAACTCCTTAACCGGAGGGGGCGCAGCTGACGAGGTTTTCTGTGCTGTCGCTGTGGGTGTGACCATCAAGCCAATGCACACGACAATCACTGCCCCACAGAGCATCATTCTTGGTACAAACATGGCGTGAATCTACGGCAAATCGTTCATAAACAGCACGGGGGCGGAACACGTCCACCCCCTGTGAAATGCAGTCTACTGACGAGCCACGCATACGCTGCGTGTAGGCCGTTAGGCGTTGTTGATCAGCTCGCTCTCGGCAAAGAAGAATCCGACCTCGATGCGACCATTTTCAACACTGTCCGAGCCGTGAACGGCGTTCTCGCCCTTGCTCGTAGCATAGGCCTTGCGGATCGTGCCTTCGGCGGCTTCGGCAGGGTCGGTCGAGCCGATCAGCGTCCGCCAGTCTGCAACGGCGTTTTCCTTCTCGAGCGCGATCGGCACGATTGCCCCGCTGGACATGAAGTTCACGAGTTCACCGTAGAATGGGCGCTCCTTGTGAACAGCATAAAATTCGCCCGCAACTGCTGGCGTGATCCGCGTAAGCTTCATTCCCAGGATCCGGAATCCGGCGGCCTGGATCATAGCAACAATGTTGCCGATGTTCTGATTACGGACGGCGTCCGGCTTGAGAATACAGAGGGTGCGTTCCATGGGCAGGTTTGAGGTTTGAGGTGTGGGGTTTGAGGTGTGGGGTTTGAGGTTCTATCTGTCTCGTCACTTGTCACTCGTCACTCGTCATTCGTCATTGTGCAGATCGCAGCATGCTGCGACCCTACTTCTTCTTGGCGACCTTCTTTGCTGCTGGCTTGTGGCTGTCGAGCACCTTCTTCATCGTGATACCGATGGAGGCGGGTGACTCAACCACGTGGATGCCACAGGCCTTCATGGTAGCCATCTTGTCGGCGGCGGTTCCCTTGCCCCCTGAGATGATGGCACCGGCATGACCCATGCGACGTCCAGGAGGGGCTGTTTGGCCGGCAATGAAGCCAACGACCGGCTTGGTCACGTGCTTCTTGATGTATTCGGCAGCTTCTTCTTCGGCGTTGCCACCGATCTCACCGATCATCACGATCGCCTTCGTCTCTGGGTCTTCATTGAAGAGCTTGATCGCATCGATAAACCGAGTACCGATGATCGGGTCACCCCCGATGCCGATGCAGGTTGTCTGACCCAGGCCCACATCCGACAGCTGGCGAACAGCCTCGTAGGTGAGTGTGCCGGAGCGGCTGACCAGTCCTACCGGACCACCGGGCGTGAAGATGAAGCCCGGCATGATGCCGATCTTACACTCACCCGGAGTGATGATTCCAGGACAGTTCGGCCCGATAAGGCGCGACGTCGAGTTATCGAGCGCGGCCTTGACGGGGATCATATCGTTCACCGGAATGCCCTCTGTGATGCAGACCACCACGTCCATGCCGGCCGAGATCGCCTCAAGGATGGCATCAGCGGCCATCGGGGCGGGAACGAAGATGATCGACACGTCGCACCCGGTGGCAGTACGTGCCTCGGCCACGGTGTTGAACACCGGCACGGGGTGCGTGAAGGTGTCCTCACCCTTGCCGGAGTACATCGTTCCACCCTTGCCTGGAGTTACGCCCCCAACGACGTTTGTGCCGTAGGCGAGCATCTGGGAGGCGTGAAACGTCCCCTCACCGCCGGTGATGCCCTGAACAATTACTTTCGAATCTTTGTTGACCAAAACGCTCATCGTGTCTTGTCCTGTGTAAAAGAGAGCGCGAATTTACGGAAGAACCACCACACCGAGGGCTGTAAAACCATGGTCGAGATCACACTCACTTACGACGGCGAGCTACGCACGACGGCCGTGCATGGTCCGTCCTCGACGAAGCTCATTACGGATGCACCGGTCGACAATCACGGCCGGGGTGAGAGTTTTTCACCGACGGATCTTCTGGCAACGGCGCTCGGTTCGTGCATGCTGACGTACGTTGGTCTGACGGCCAACAAGCATGGCTGGGATGTTCGCGGCACAACGGTAAAGGTCAAAAAGGAGATGATCGCCGATCCTGTGCGTCGCATTGGGCGCCTGACGGTCAGCATTCATATTCCGCTGGAGCTGACCAACGCCGAGCTGGCCATCATCGAGCAGGCCGTCATCACCTGTCCGGTCAAGGAAAGCATTTCCGAACGCATCGACGTGCCGCTGACGATCACCTGCGCCGAGAGCTACCGCATCCCAGGCTCTCGTTAGTGCCGCATGGGAGGGGGCTTATGCGGAAGCCGCAAGCCCCTTGGCAAGGGACATAAGACGTTCATCGCTGAACATCGGACCCTGCAGCTGCATGCCGATAGGCAGACCCGAAGAGTCGTGGCCAAAGGGCAGACTCAGGGCGGGTATGCCGGCAATGTTAGCCGACACCGTAAAGTAGTCGCTCAACCACATGCTCACGGGGTCGCTCTTTTCTCCAAGCCGGAATGCCGTTGTGGGCGTGGTGGGCAGGGCAAAGGCATCGTAGGATTCAAACGTGCGGTCGTAGGCTTCACGGATCAGACGGCGTGTCTGCTGCGCCTTGGTGTAGTAGGCCTCACCATATCCCTTGGAGAGCGAAAAGGTGCCCAGCATGATGCGCCGCTGAACCTCGGTTCCAAAGCCGGCCGAGCGTGAGGCCGTCGTAATATCTCCGTCCTCGGCTTCGGCCCTGAGCCCGTAGCGCACACCGTCGAAGCGCGCAAGGTTGCTTGATGCCTCAGCCGTAGCCAGAATGAAATATGTCGGGATCCACAGTTCCGAGTGTGGCAGGTCGACATCATCAACCGTAGCGCCAAGTCCGACGAGACGCTCGCGGAACGCCGCGTAGGCATCGACGATCTCGGGGGCGCAGCCGTCGAGACGCGACAGCGGAAGAGCCGCGATGCGCGGCGCGGCCAGCTCAGCGGCTGATTCGGCGGCATGGTGCACCGAGGTAGCATCCAACGGATCGTGTCCGTCGATAACCCGAAACACCTCCTGCATGTCATCGATCGTGTTGGAGAACAGACCGATCTGATCGAGCGACGACGCAAAGGCCACTAAGCCATAGCGCGAAATGCGTCCATAGGTGGGCTTCAGGCCATAGACACCGCAGAATGCTGCCGGCTGACGGATCGAGCCGCCGGTGTCGGACCCCAGTGCCACATGGCACATGCCGGATGCTACGGCAACGGCCGAGCCGCCCGACGAGCCGCCCGGCACGCGCTCGTGATCGTACGAGTTGCGCACCGGACCGAAGGCCGATGTTTCGTTGGACGACCCCATGGCGAACTCGTCCATGTTGGTCTTGCCGATAAAGATCGCTCCGGCATCCGAGAGACGTTCAATGACGGTAGCGTTGTAGAGGGGACGGAATCCATCGAGCATCTTCGATGCGCAGGTAAGGGGCTGCCCTACCACGCTGATGTTGTCTTTGACGCCAACGATCAGACCCTCGAGCGGACGAGCAAGGCCGGCCGCAAAGCGCTCGTCGCTTGTGGCAGCGGCGCTTCGAGCTCCCTCCGAGTTGACATGCAGGAATGCCCCGAGCTCTGCCTTGGCATTGATCGTATCGAGGGCTTCAGCACAACGCTCCGATGCGCTGAATCTGCCCTCCATGAATGATGAACGGTCGCTGCTGTAGATCATGTCTTCGGTTCCGGTTCAGGGGGCGCCTGTGACGGCGCAATAGACGCATCTGGTCCGTCGTCGGGTCCGGCAAGCTCGCCATCCGGTCCTTCCGCCAACGCTTGCGTGGCCGGTGTGCCATCAGCAGCGGTATCGGCCGGTGCAGAGCCATCGGTGCGAGAGACCGGCACGCCGCCCGCCGGAGGGCGGACCACGACGCCGGGCGCGGTATTGAGGGCTTCCCTCACGGCCGCGTCCGCTGATATATCCCGTATCTGCTGCGTCAGATCCTCCTGTGCCTTTCGGAACTGCCGCAGACCTTTACCCATCTGGCGGGCAAAGTCCGGCAGACTCTTTGGTCCGAACAGCAAGAGGATCGCCAGTATGATGACGAGGAATTCCGCACCACCAACGTCAAACATCGCGTCGTTGTGACTTACTTCGTCGGATTCTGTGGCGTGGATTGATCGTCGCCGTCGCCTGATGCGGCTTTCTTGAACTCCTTCATACCGGAGCCGAGACCCCGCATGAGTTCAGGAATCTTCTTGCCACCGAAGAGCAAAAGAAGAACAAGGACAATGATCGTGATCTCGAGTGGGCCTAACCTTCCCATCGGATGCTCCTGAGTTATGGGTTTTGTCGTGAAGGACGTTGCAAACTTACGCCACGCCAACGTTGCAATGGCGTGCAAGACTCAGGAACACCGTAAGCCCATCGTCCGATCCGAGCAGAAGCTCACAGGCCCGCTCTGGATGTGGCATGAGCCCCATCACATTGCGGGCGGCATTCGTCACCCCGGCAATGTTGTTGAGACTGCCGTTGGGATTCGCCTCATCCGTTACCTGGCCGTCGGGTGTGACGTAGCGGTACAGCACCTGGGCCGAATCCTCCAGCCCCTTGATCACGTCGGCCGAGGCCGTGTAGCGACCTTCTCCGTGTGCCACCGGGACGCGCAGAACCTGCCCCGGCGAGCAGATGTTGGTAAATGGCGTGTCGGTGTTCTCGACGCGCAGAAACACATCCTTGCAGACAAACGACAGGTTCTGATTACGGATCAGTGCACCCGGAAGTAGTCCGGCCTCACATAGGATCTGGAAGCCGTTGCAGATGCCGAAGACAAGTCCGCCGGCGTTGGCAAAACGCACAACCTCGGTCATGATTGGCGAGAATCGCGCAATGGCGCCGGTACGCAGATAATCACCGTAGGAAAAGCCCCCTGGCAGAATGATCACGTCAAGCCCGGAGGGCAGCGCCGTGTCCTTATGCCACAGTGAGTGCACCGTGTTGCCGGTCAGAGCCGAGGCATGGCGCGCGTCGGCGTCGCAGTTCGACCCGGGAAAGGTCACCACGCCGATGTTCATGCGGCCTCCACAGCAGCGGTCTCGTTGAGCGTGAAGTGGTAGTCCTCCATCACGGGATTGGTCAGCAGCTTGTCACAGGCCTCGCGCAGTTGTGCCGACGCAGCCTCGGCATCTGTAGCCTGGATGCTCAGCTCGATGTGCTTGCCGATGCGCACATCGCTAAACCCCGGCATGTGCAGCGAATGCAGGGCGTTTTCGACGGCCTTGCCCTGTACGTCGAGGATCGCCCGACGAAGGGTCACGGTGATGTTGGCGGTAAATGTTTTCATGGTCGTGCTTAAGGGGCTCTCTGGCCGGTAGGATTTACATGGTGAACGGATCCGGATCTCCCTCGTCAATCGAGTCATCACGATCCGAGCGGTCCCTGACAAAGACAAAGGCGTGCCGCAGAGCACCGCCGATCATATAGAGCATCATGAACGGGAAGAGCGCGGCAAGCTTGGTGACAATGCACAGGACGAAGCCGGCGAAAAATACGGAAAACACAATGGGGCGCTGGCGAAAGGCCTTTATCGACGGACGGGGCAGGTTGTCGTACTTGATCGTACTGACCATGGCCAGCGCCGTGATGATCGATACAGCCGCCAGTGCATGGGGTCTCCACGGCTCAGGCACCTGTGCGTGCCAGATGGCGATGTACGAAATGACCGTAAAGGCACCGGCCGGGATGGGCATTCCGCGGAAGTACAGCTTGTCTTCCATGCTCGTAAGCTGAACGTTGAACCGTGCCAGACGCAGCACGCCGGCAAGGGCAGGTAACGACGCCACTACCAGCGTCCACTGCGTATGCTGCCACGTGCTCGGGTACGTCACGTACAGCAGAATGGTGGGCGCTACGCCAAAGGATACCGCGTCACAGAGCGAGTCGAGTTCCACACCAAACTCCGACGTGCTGCGTGTCAGACGCGCCACAACACCGTCGAGCGCATCGAACACTCCGGCCGTAACGATCAGCCATATCGCATCGCTGACGTGGCCTTCAAACGCCGCAATAATGGCGCTAATCCCGCAGAAGAGATTGGCCAGCGTGAAGAGATTCGGAATGACCGATCGGGTGACGCGCATCAGGTCAGTTGCCGTCTGATGAAAGTTTAGCAAGAATATGCAGTGCGCTCACCACCTTATCACCGGGTCGAACGCAGATCTCACTTCCGGCCGGAACCACCACATCCATGCGTGAGCCGAACTTCATCATCCCGAAACGCTCTCCCACACGGGCGACGTCGCCCGGCTTGGTGTCGTAGACAATGCGCCGTGCAAGGAATCCCGTGATCTGCTGAAAAACGATCCGGCCGTGCGGCGTGCGCAGCACGAACTGTGAGCGCTCATTCTCGGAGCTGGATTTCGGGTTGAACGCCATCAGGTATTTGCCCGGAATGTATTCGACCGATTCGATCGTTCCGGAAGCCGGATAGCGGTTAACGTGCAGATTCACCGGGGAAAGGAAGATGCTGATCTGTGTGGCCGGCTGCCCAAGCAGCGGGTCGCGGTCCAGAGCTATGACGTTCACCACCTGACCATCAGCCGGTGCCATGATCAGGCGCGAGTCGGCGGCAGCCTCCTTCAAAAGGGGGCGCTCGGCATCCCGAAAGAACCAGAGAGTGAAGGCCCCCAGACCCAGTCCAAGGAGCCCCGTGATGATGCTCAGCAGGCCGCTTAGAGCGACCTGGGAAAGCGCCACCAGGGCGGCACTTATCCCCAAAAGAATAAAGGCGTTGTCGTAACCGTACGGTGTGATGATTCTGAACATTTCTGCGTTGTCTGGTCCTCTGGAGGTTCGTAGATTCGCCCGTCAAAAGTAGCATTTTCGAGCCTCTCGGCACGATTTCTTTCGGAACCCCCATGAAGTTCACCGTCGCACTGCCGGACCTGCAAAGGGCCCTGCAAAAGGTCCTGCCTGCCATTCCCGCTAAGAGCACGATCCCGGTCCTGGAACACCTGCTTGCCGAGCTCAACGGCAGCGAGCTGACCTTTACAGCGACCGATCAGGAGATCACGATCTCTCTGACAACAACCGTTGTTGGGGAGCGCGATGGTTCGCTGCTGATCCCGGCCCGTCAGTTCAATGACCTGATCAAGGAACTCGGTTCATCCGGCTCAATTGAGGTTGCCGCTAACGATCGTAATCAGACGATCTCACTTCGTACGCCGACGGGTTCCTACGAAATGAAGTCGCTTGATGCCGAAGAGTTTCCGTCGATCCCTCCATTCCCCGAAGCACAGCTTGCGAGCCTCCGCAAGGAAGACGTCATGCGCATGGCCAACAAGACCGTGTTTGCCGTGTCGACCGAGGAATACCGCCCCAGCATGACTGGTGTGTTCTTCCAGTTCAAGGGCGATACGGTAACGGCCGTGGCCACCGATGGATTCCGACTCTCCCGCGTGATCGTCGGCGCCGGTGATTCTCCGTTTCCGGACGGACTCGAGGCCATTGTGCCTTCGCGCACGGTGGATCTTCTGCGTCGTATCGAAAGCGACGTCACGATGGAGGTATCACGGACGCATGCGCGCTTCAGCATCGGATCGATGACGATCACAACGCGGGTGATCGATGAAAAGTACCCGCCGTATCAGAACGTCATTCCGGCCGACAACGACAAGTCGCTCATCGTGCACCAGCGCGAAGTGTTGAGCGCCATCAAGCGCGTATCGCTGTTTGCCAATACCAACACCAAGCACGTGCGCTTTGGCATCGAGCCGACAACACTGTCGGTGCACTCCGAGGATGAAGATTCAGGCAGCAAGGGCACGGAAAATATTCCCTGCGAGTTTTCCGCTTCGGAGTTCGAGGTCGGATTCAACTATCGCTACCTGGAAGAAGCGATCAAGAATATCAGCGCGGATGACGACCCCGATCTTAACGTCAAGATGACGTTCTCTTCGGCCGTGCGAGCAGTTCTCATCACGCCGGCTGCCGGCGACGACTCCCTGCTGATGCTGGTCATGCCGGTGAAGATCTGACGGGCCTTGATGTGGTGATCCGCAGCATTCATCTGCACAATGTCCGCAATCACGAACAGTCGGAACTTTCCTTCGTGCCGGATGTGAACATCCTTACCGGCGGCAACGGATCGGGAAAGACCTCTGTGCTCGAAGGCATAAGTCTGTGTGCCATTGCCCGCAGCTTCGTACCTGTGAACGATCACGCGCTGATCCGCCACGGCGAAGAAACCTGCACGGCATCGGTGCATGCGGTCTCCGACCTGCAAAGCCCCTACCACGTGGGAGTGACGCTGCAGCGTGGCGTGCGCAAGCGCATCACAACGTCAACACAGACATCGTGTTCGCCCCGTGACATTATCGGAACATTGCCGATCGTTGTTCTTTCCCCCGATCACAAGGCGATCACGATCGGCGCACCGGCCGAACGACGCGCCTTCATCGATGCCGTGATGGCACAGGCACGTCGTCGGTATACGGAACTTCTGTACGAACATCGTCGACTCTACAAGCACCGCGGAGCGATCCTTACGGCTATCGCCGAGGGTCAGGCCCGCGAGCAGGATCTGGACCTGTGGACCGAGCAGTTCATCACCGTCAGCGCCGAGATCGTTGAGCGTCGGTGGCATTTCCTGAAGGAGATCGCGCCACGCATCTGTTCGACCTACGCCTCGGTGTCAGGGGGCTCAGAAGAGATCGACATCGTTTACCAACCGGATATCGCCGAGCACGTTCCGGATGTTGATGCATCATCGGCTGCGGCTGTTGCCGAAGCCTACCGCACCGTTGCCGGCAAGCTTCGACGTCGTGAGCTTGCCCGTCAGAGCACCATGTTCGGACCGCAGAAGGACGATGTGGCGCTCTTCATCAACGGTGGTCTCGTCAAGGAGACCGCCTCGCAGGGTCAGCACAAGTCGCTCCTGGTAGCTCTAAAGCTTGCCGAGTCGACGATCCTGCAGGAGCACTGTAACGAGCGACCCGTGGTCCTGCTCGACGATGTATTCAGCGAGCTGGATGCCGACCGTTGCCGGCGCGTGCTGGATCATGTTATCTCGATGAACATGCAGTGTTTCGTGACCACGACCGACGGCCAGCAGGTCCGCAGTGTGATCGACTCTGTTGATCGTTTGTCGCATCGCGACGTAAGCGTACAGATGACGACGATCGCTAATGGCGTCGTCACCGCCTCAGAACGCTCCACGGCGAAGGAGGCAGCATGAACGCCCTGTCCGACCTCCTGAAGAACTTCATTCATTCACGCCATCTCGATGGCGAACTCGACAAAGCACGCATCCCTAAGTATTGGGAAGAGGTCGTAGGCAAGGCTCTTGCGGCCCGCACCGAGATCCGTTCCTTTGAAAGCGGGACGCTGCGTATTCATGTACCGGAAGCCCCCTGGCGTAGCGAATTGAACCTGCGACGCGATGAGCTTCGACGATCTATCAACCACCTGGCTGGAAAGGATCTCGTGCGCGAGATCATCTTCCGCTAAGAACACCGAAAAACACGGAGAGTCAACATGTCTGATGAATCAACAAAACCCGTACAGCCGGGCTATACCGAAGACAGTATCAAGGTCCTTGAAGGCCTTGAAGCCGTTCGCAAACGTCCGGCCATGTACATCGGCGATGTTGGCGAGCGGGGTCTGCACCACCTCATCCAGGAGGTTGTCGACAACTCGATCGACGAAGCGCTTGCCGGCTACTGCCGCAACATCACCATCACGCTCAATGCCGATGGATCATGCTCTGTGGCCGACGATGGCCGGGGCATCCCCGTGGGCCCTCACCCGGTAAAGAAGATCTCCACTCTCGAGGTGGTGATGTGTACGCTGCATGCCGGCGGTAAGTTCGACAAGAACACCTACAAAGTGTCAGGGGGCTTGCACGGCGTGGGCGTAAGCTGCGTGAACGCCCTTTCGACGAAGTTGCTGGTGACGGTGGAGCGCGAAGGAAAGAAGTACGAGCAGACCTACAGCATTGGCGTTCCGCAGGGACCTGTCCAGGAAGTAGGAACATCGGGCCGCACTGGCACGACAGTGCGGTTCTATCCCGACGACACGATCTTCCGCACCGTCGAGTTTCGCTATGAAAAGGTCTCTGAGCGTCTGCGAGAGCTTGCCTTCCTGAATCCGGATGTGACGATCACCCTAGAAGATGAACGCGACGGAAAGAAGGATGTCTTTGCCTACCGCGGTGGCCTGGTCGACTTCGTCCGCCACCTGGATACAAACGCAACGGCCATCACCAAGCCCATCCTCATGAGTGGCACCGTTGCCAATGAATCGGGCGTTGAGACCGTGGTGGATGTCTGCTTTGAGTACAACTCGGGCTACAGTGAGAACCTGCTGTCCTACGTCAACAACATCAACACCGTCGAAGGCGGCACACACGTCTCGGGCTTCCGCAGCGCACTTACGCGCACGCTCAACGCGTATGCGGCAGCCAATAACATGACCAAGAAGGACATCAACCTCACCGGCGAGGACTTCCGTGAAGGCCTCACTGCCGTCATCTCCGTCAAGGTTGCCGAGCCTCAGTTCGAGGGTCAGACCAAGACCAAGCTGGGCAATGGCGAGACCGAGGGCATCGTGCGTTCGATCATCAACGAAGAACTCTCCAAATATCTCGACGCAACGCCGAGTGCCGCAAAGCACATCATCGAGAAGGCCATGCAGGCAGCCGAGGCGCGTGCCGCTGCCCGCAAGGCAAAGGACCTTATCCGTCGTAAGGGGGCTCTTGAGAGCGGCTCTCTTCCGGGCAAGCTGGCCGATTGTTCGCTGCGCACACCAGAGGACACGGAGATCTTCCTCGTCGAAGGTGACTCTGCCGGCGGCTCGGCAAAGCAGGGCCGGGACCGTCGGTTCCAGGCGATCCTGCCCCTGAAGGGCAAGATCCTGAACGTGCATAAGGCCCGCCTGACGAAGGTTCTCGAGAATGAAGAAGTTCGCACCATCTTTACGGCCATCGGCGCCGGATTTGGCGACGACTTTGATGTGGCCAAGGCACGGTACGGCAAGATCATTCTCATGGCCGACGCCGACGTGGATGGATCACACATCCGCACGCTGCTGCTGACGCTGTTCTGGAAGCACATGCCTCAGCTGATCAATGATGGTCGACTCTACATTGCTCAGCCCCCTCTCTACAAGCTCAAGAAGGGCAAGACCGAGATCTATGCCTTCAACGACGCTGAGCGCGATGAAGCCATTGCGCGCATCCGCAAGGAGAAGGCCGACCGCAAGGCCGCAAAGACCGCTGAAACGGCAGCACCGGATGAGGCTGCAGAGCCTACCGTGGAAGAAGGCGCGACGGCCGATGGCATCGTGATCAGCCGATTCAAGGGTCTGGGCGAAATGAACCCCGAACAGCTCTGGGCAACAACGATGAACCCGGAAACGCGCACGCTGCTGCGCGTTTCGATCGAGAATGCCGCCGAAGCCATGCACGTGTTCGAAACCCTCATGGGCGAAGCAGTCGAACCACGCCGTGAGTTTATCGAGCGCAACGCACAGTACGTGAAGAATCTCGACATCTAAAAAAAAGAAGACCCCGTATGTCTGCACTCACACGGGGTCGGATATAGCACGCACATTTCTGTTTCGTGCTACAGAGGCGAGAATGTCAGCCGTAGGGTAGAAGTTCCCGCCAGTTTCACACGGTGAAAAAAAAACCGCCCCCATTTGGGGGCGGTTTCATTTTCGGGGTGTTCTGCGACTTAGTAGCGGTAGTAATCCGGCTTGTATGGCCCCTTGACCTCGACGCCAATGTACTTGGCCTGCTTGTCGTTCAGGACCTCGAGCTGAACATTGATCTTCTTAAGGTGAAGACGGGCTACCTTTTCGTCGAGCTTCTTCGGCAGAACATAGACCTGGTTATCGTAGTTCTTGGCGTTCTTCCAGAGTTCCAGCTGTGCAAGGGTCTGGTTGGTGAAAGAATTGGACATCACAAATGACGGGTGACCCATGGCGCAGCCCAGGTTCACCAGGCGGCCTTCGGCCAGCACGATGATCTGACGCTTACCGATCGTGTACATGTCCACCTGAGGCTTGATCTCCACCTTGCTCTTGCCGTGGTTCTTGTTCAGCCACGCCATGTCGATCTCGTTGTCGAAGTGGCCGATGTTGCAGACAATGGCCTTGTCTTTCATCGCCTTGAAGTGCTTGTCGGTGATGATATCACAGTTGCCCGTGGCGGTGACCACGATGTCGGCTTCCTTGACGGCATCGATCATGCGCTTCACCTCGAAACCGTCCATAGCGGCCTGCAGCGCGCAGATCGGATCGATCTCCGTCACGATCACGCGAACACCAGCCCCCTGAAGAGAGGCCGCAGAGCCCTTGCCGACATCGCCGTAGCCGGCAACAACGGCAACCTTGCCGGCGAGCATGATGTCCGTGGCACGACGGATCGCGTCCACGAGCGACTCTTTGCAGCCGTACTTGTTATCGAACTTGCTCTTGGTAACTGAGTCGTTCACATTGATGGCAGGCAGTGGAAGCGTGCCGTTCTTCATGCGCTCGTACAGGCGCAGAACACCCGTGGTGGTCTCCTCGGAGATCCCACGGATCTCGCCGACCAGCTCCGGATACTTATCAAGCACCATATTGGTGAGGTCACCACCGTCATCAAGGATCATGTTAAGGGGCTTGCGGTCCTTACCAAAGAACAGCGTCTGTTCGATACACCAGTCAAACTCTTCTTCGTTCATTCCCTTCCAGGCGAACACCGGCACGCCGGCCTTGGCGATAGCGGCAGCGGCATGGTCCTGCGTGGAGAAGATGTTACAGCTCGACCAGGTCACTTCGGCACCAAGGTCGATCAGCGTCTCGATCAGAACGGCTGTCTGGATGGTCATGTGAAGACAGCCGGCAATGCGAGCCCCCTTTAGTGGCTTCTTGCCCTTGAACTCTTCGCGCAGGGCCATAAGACCCGGCATTTCTGCCTCGGCAAGATGGATCTCTTTACGTCCCCACTCGGCCAGTGCCATATCGGCCACGGCGTAGCTATACTGCTTGTGAGCGATCGTACCCTTGGCCACACGGGCCGGAGCCTTCATTACGCGGTCCTGCGGAGCGGACTTCTTGGCAACGCCGTTCTTGTGCACACCGTTGGTGTGCACGCCGTTCGTGGCGGCCTTCCGTGTGGTCTGCTTTGTTGTTGTTGACATGTTTTCGATCTGAAAGTGAAGATTGGGAATGCGGTTTATGCGAACGCCTCGGAAAACGCTGGAACCAGGTCTAGACGTTCCCATGGGAACTCATGACGGCCAAAATGTCCGTAGGCCGCCGTGGCGCGGTAGATCGGCCGGCGAAGGTTCAGTCGCGTGATGATGCCGGCTGGCGTCAGATCGACGTTCTCGATGATAAACTTCTCGAGCTCACGAGGGTTGACATCGGACGTACCGTGCAGCTCAGCGTTGATCGACACCGGCTGGGCAACGCCGATGGCATAGGCCAGCTGGATCGTGCACTCACGGGCGATACCGGCGGCTACGATGTTCTTGGCCAGGTGGCGTGCAGCATAGGCACCCGAACGGTCCACCTTCGTCGGATCCTTACCAGAGAACGCTCCCCCACCGTGCGGAGCCTTGCCACCGTAGGTGTCGACGATGATCTTGCGGCCGGTCAGCCCCGTGTCACCGTGTGGACCGCCGATCTCGAACTTCCCGGTCGGGTTCACGTGGAATGTGGTGTCCTTGGTGATGAGATGCTCAGGAATAACGGCCTTCACCACATTTTCGACAACGTCACCGTAGATGCGGCTGTGGGCGTTCTCCATCGGATCGTGCTGCGTTGAAACAACGATCGTATCAACGGCAACAACCTCACCGTTGTCACCATAGACAACCGAGACCTGCGCCTTGGCATCCGGACGCAGATACGGCATCAGCTGGTGATTGGTCTTGCGGATGTCGGCAAGACGCTTGACCAGCTGGTGCGAATAGTGAATGGCTGCCGGCATCAGCTCAGCCGTTTCCTTGCAGGCATAGCCGAACATCATGCCCTGATCTCCGGCTCCGCCGGTGTCGACGCCCTGGGCGATGTCCGGTGACTGACGGTTGATCACGTTGATCACCGCGCACGAGTCGGCCTCAAAGCGATACTCTCCGCGGTCATATCCGATCTCACGGATCACTCCGCGCACCAGCTCCGGAAGATCGATGTAATGCGATGTGGTGATCTCGCCACCAACGACGATCATACCCGTTGTTGCGAAGCACTCGCAGGCAACGCGGCCAGTGGGATCATGCGCCAGCACTTCGTCAAGAACAGCATCAGATACCTGATCGCAGACCTTGTCGGGGTGTCCTTCTGAAACGGACTCGGAGGTAAAGATGTACTTCATCGTGAGCTAATTGTGGAATGGACAGTTGTTGCGTGAGAAGTCTACTGGGACAGACGAACGACCGACGCGTCACCAAGATTGATCGTTGAGAAACGACCCGTCACTTCGGCGTTCTCGCCAATGATTGATTGATCAAGGGCGATATCGGCAACCGACGCGTTGTCGCTGACGATGCTGTCGCGAACGATGCTGTTGCGTACCACAGCCCCCTTTGAGATAGAGGCATAGGGTCCGACAACCGAATGTTCGACAATGGCTGCAGGATCGACGTGTACCGGTGGTACGAAGACGCAGCCAACCGGGGCTGTGGGCATTTCGCTGCGTTTGGTCAGCAGAAAACGATTGGTCTGCAAGAGAGTTTCAGGCTTGCCGCAGTCATACCAGCCTTCGACTTTGAACGTCGTGAATTTCTCGCCGTCGTCGACCATGATCTGCAGGGCATCGGTCAGCTGATACTCACCCTTTGTTCGGATGTTCTCGTTGATCAGCCGATCAAGCGCCACGCGCAGTCGAGCCGGCTGATGGATGTAATACAACCCGACGATGGCCATGTTGGAGACGGCAGCTTCCGGCTTTTCGACAAGTCGCGTGACGTATCCACCGTCTTCGATCACCACGCCGAAACGGCGAGGATCATCAACGTGCTTCACACCGAGAGACGAAAACTGCCGTGTAGCAAGGATCGACAGATCGACGTCGAACACCGTATCACCAAGAATGATCAGTACGGGCTCGTCGGCCAGGGACTCTCGTGCAACCCAGATCGCATGACCCAGACCGAGCATCTCATCCTGCTGTACAAAGCGTGCATCAAGCCCGTAGTTGCTCCGCACATAGTCTTCAACGAGATCACCCTTGTATCCGGTGATGATCGTAGCCGACGTAATGCCCTGCGCTACAAGCGAGTCGAGAATATGTCCAAGGATCGGCTTGCCTGCCACATTCACCAGCACCTTTGGAAGAGAGTGCGTGAACGGACGAAGGCGCGTACCGATGCCAGCTACCGGTATGATGGCGTGCATTGCGGCAAAGATACGGGCATTATACGGTATGCCGAAGGGGGCTAGTCGAGACGAACAACCTGTCCGTAGCGGAGCATGTCAGACTTGCGCAGGGTCGGATTCTTCCTGCGCAGCTCGGCAACAGACATGCTGAAACGATCGGCAATACTGGAGATCGTATCGCCCTTCTTTACCCGATAGGTCTTTGGCCGGCCTGTACTTTCTGCCTGTGCCGAGGCCTTGCCGGCAGAACGCGACCGGGGCGTTTCGACCAGAAGAATGGTTCCCGGCTTGAGGCGTGCCTTGGGGCGGACATCATTGATCGACGCCAGGCGCGCCGGGGTCATCGAATACCGTGCAGCGATCTTGGCCAGCGTCTCGCCCTTACGAACCGTATGGCGCTGGGTGCGAACTCGCGGAAGCTGCTCGAGGGCGGCTACCTGTTCGGATTGAACACGCGTCTTCTGCACGCCTGAAGGCGTACCCACGACCAGCGTGTCGCCAACACGCAGTGCGTCGCGGTTATAGGGGATGTTATTCCAATTGCGGATGTCGGCGATGCGGACGTTGAACTTCTCGGAGATCGACGAGAGGTTGTCGCCCCTTTCCACGACATACACAGCGGCCACGCCCTCGCGCATACCGCGCCCCTTGTCAGGCGTTACTGAGTTTCCGGCTGTGACCGTTGATCTTGTGGCGGTGTCTGGCTCTGGTGCGGCAGATGCGGCCGGCTGACGGGCTGATTCGGCCGCGGCGGCGGCAACACTGCTGCTTCGCACCGGTACGCGCAGTATGGCGCCCGACTTCAGTCGCGTTCGATATCCGCTGATACCGTTGATCTCGGAGAGCTCGACCATTGACACGCCGTAGTTGGCGCTGATACTGGCGAGCGTCTCACCCCGCACTACCGTATGCTTGAGGAAGATCTGCTTGTCCTCGTCGCTGAGCGCGGCATACCGACGCATGAAATCCTGACCCGTTCCCGGATACAGCTTCAGCTTGTAGGGCTCGCGAGGGGGCGTGCAGGCGCGAATCAGTTCGGGGTTGAGCTTACGCAGCGAATCAAGCGAGATCTCGGCACACTTGGCCAGCGCAGCGAAGCTTACCGGCTCGCTGACGTTAACTGTCTCGTACTCGTAGGGCGGATGAAACGACAGTGAATCGTCAGGGAAACCATATCGGTCACGATTCATTGTGATCAGAGTCGTGGCGATGAACAGCGGCACATATTCGCGAGTTTCCTTCGGGAGGAACTCACGGATCTGCCAGAAGTTGGGGTTGTCGAGACCCGATTTCCGGATAGCACGCCGCACGCCCCCTGCCCCGCAGTTGTATGCAGCCAGGGCCAGATGCCAGTCGCCGAGATCGTTATACAGATCCTTCAGGAATCGCATCGATGCTCGGGTGGCCTTCTCCGGATCTCGTCGCTCATCGATCCAGTAGTTCACATCGAGATCATACTCCTCGCCCGTGGCCTTCATGAACTGCCACATACCAACGGCCTTGGCGCGCGATACGGCTTCGGGATTGAGGGCTGATTCCATCATTGCGAGGTGGACGATCTCGTCGGGCATCTGCTCTTCACGGGCGATCCGCCTGAGGGTTGGGAACCACCGTCCGGTGCGCTCGATCCATGTCTTCATGAAACGTCGCCCCCTGCCCTCGGACATAAACCGTAGCTGCGGAAGCACATGCTCGTTGAACGTCAGCGGTATGGTCGTCTTGGGGATGTCGGCCGGAGGCGTGTACTTTGGAGGCTGTATGGTCTCAACAGCCGTCTGGCGCGCATCAACTTCTTCGAAAAGCCGATCCCGAAGAATGAAGATGGAGGTGTTGGGATTGAGGTTGTCGATGCTTTTGACGTAGGTCTCGTAATCCTCGATCACGGCCTGGACGAGGTCCGTGAAGTCAGCGTTCGACTCCATCTCGGGATAGGTGGCCAGGTCGTTCAGCAGTGCAATGGCCGACTCGAACTCTTCAGCCGCTTTGCTCGTATCGGACTTCTCGATCAGCGACAAAGCGCCCAGGTAGCGCTGGCGTGCACGCTCCATCTGCCCCATGACAACAGGGTCTATGCGCGCTTTGGAGGAGTCTTCCTCGTCCAGCTCACTGAACTCGTCGGGAAAGACCGGCCGCTTGCGGGCCGAGTCAGGAATGGATGCCGAAGGGGCAAGCGCACCGTCCGATCCTCGATCGACAACACCTGCCGACAGCCCCGCGACAACGATCAGGCAGATCGTAAGCGCAGAGAAAAACAGATGGTTGCGGCTTGTGCGAAGGGTCATGCGGACGTCGTGAGGTCAGGGGGCATACAGCAGCCACCGCGGTAAATATACCACGGCGCGGCAGAGGACGCCAAAATCACGATTTCATTGCCAGATGAACGGAAGTTCATGCAGCGTATGACCTTAGGTCAGCACCGTCATTTCATACCGGTAGCTATCCATGCGTTGATCTGCGCAATTGAGCATTCGTCGATCTTGCTGCCGCCCGGTGGCATGGGTGTGTATCCGCTGGCATGAGTAACCGTGCCGACAAGAAATCCCATACGGGCCTGGGCTTCAACCGTGATCCGGTTCGTCAGGTCCATTCCTGCACTGGGTGCCGCACCACCGTGACAGCCAGTACACCACCTGGTCATGATCGGCACAATGGTGGCCGTATAGGTCACATCTGTCGTGTTGCATCCGCCGCTGGTGTCATTTGAGCAGTCACGATTCCTGGCTCCTTCCCGGATCCACCGCTCAATGATGGCGATCTGCGCGTTTGTTAGCGATCGCGGCGGAGGAGGCATCCGTTCATCGGCATCCTTTTCGAGAAGCGAGCGATAAAGTTCAGAGCTGGACGGACTGCCCGGCACCACCGTGGTCTTTCGACCGCGCATGATGGCATCATAGGACGTCAGGTTCACGCCCTCTTCGGGCTTATATGCGTCGTGGCAATCGGCCATGGTGCAGTTCGAGATCAGGATCGGCAGCACGTCACGGGTGAAACACACGGAGGTGTCGCGTGGCCCCGTCCCTCCGCCCGTGTTTCCGGTCGTGTCAGAGTGATCGGTCGTGTCGGTGTGATCCGTGGTATCGGTCTGACCCGTCGTGTCATGGTCATCATCCCCGTCACGTCGATGAAACGGCCCCTCAGGATAGTCGGCGCAGGCGGCGATCAGCAGTACAAAGGCAATGGCTACTGAGGCAAGGGCAAGGCGGTTCTGCATGGTTTGTGCGTTTCTGTGGGGGAGGGTCGTGCTTTCTTTGAAAGGCGATTACTAAAATTATCCCCGTAGCACCACAAAAGTTACAGATCTGCAAAAAAAAGATTGAGCATCACCAGCGTCCGACGCGCGGCAACCTCCTGAACCAGCCGCGCCTCGAGCAGGCGCTGCCGAAGGTGCCGCTCGGCTTCGGTATCTCCGACGTCTCGGCTCATGCACACGAGAGCCTCTAGCCACTGCTCATGGCAGATCCATTCGGTTTCTTCCCGGCGCAGGGATTCAAGATGACCGGCACATCGGTCATACAGAGAGGCAGTTTGTGGTGTCATGGTCTTCTTCGCAGGAATTGGTTTGAGAAAGGGGCTTTTCCCTTCCATGTGCCTCCCGCGGCAGAAAACGTGACACGTCAGCGGATGCTGATCACCGCTGTGCCGGGCGGAACGGGTCGGATGTGGACGCCCGGAGTGAGTGACTCCTCGGGGATCGTACCCAGAAAACGTCCGAGCAGATCGTAGGCATCAATGGTAACTCGTCGCTCAGCTTCTACGTGCATCACTAGACGATCGGCCAGGACATCCAGAAGGTAGGTAAGCCCCCTGTCACGAGGAAGATCGGACACCGAAAGCGGACCGTCCTCGAGTCGACCGCGAGGCGTGAGCGTCTTGCCGGCCAGGGCCGGGTGATCCGGAGCGTAACGATAGATCTTGAACACCATGTTGTTGCGGGGTGTCTGACCCTGAGGCGTTACGCCCGACATTCCAATCGGGTTGACGTACCGCCATACTTCGTCGCCTTCTGGGGTGGACTCGACAAATGTCCCGGAGGGTCCAACACACGACAGCACGTTGCCGTTAGGAAGGGGCGTAGCGCCGCTGATATTCTGACCGTAGAACTGGTTCGACAGCTTCTTCGGGAAAAGCACTGTAGGTGCTGCGGGTTCGTACGCACCGGAGGCCGATCGACGATAGGTTCCGTCTTCGTTGCGTGGAAGCTCGATCACATCGACCGATGAGGCATTACCGCCGAAACGTCCATTGCCATTGTTGAAGATCATCACATACCGGTCATCATCCATCCATCGCGCATCATGCTGACCAAAGAGCACTTGCTGCTGTGGGGTGCCCGACTTGTAATTCTGCGCATTACCATATCGATAGACGATGTCTCCCGTCTTGCGGGAGATGATCCAGATCTCATGCAGATTGTGAATGCTGATCATCACCTCGTCGCGTTTGGCATTGTATCGCACCGAGTTCGCATGCAGCCAGTCCGATCGTGTGCCACCGGCATTGATATCGATGCGTTGTGGATTCTCGGAGATCACCCCAAAGTTCGGCTTCGAAGCGTCCACGTTCTGAATCATGTGGTCCCATGAAGACCATGACCATACCACTTCGCCTGAGCTCGGACCGGTGCGTCGGACTTCGATCACCCGCTCTGACCAGAGGGCGTTCTCCGTAAGGCGCGTGGTGGTGCGTCCGGCAGCGAATGCCTCATCACGAGTGTGACTTTCCCAGACCAGCAGAAGGATGTTCCCGTTGGGCAGAATCTCCACGTCGTGATGGGAGCGAGCCGTCTGCGTCAGATGCGTATACGACCACACCTTGGTTCCCGACCAATCATACATCTCGACCATGCCGCCTGCACCGCCCCCTTGCATCCACTGGGAAGGGGGCGCAGCGGTTCGCAGCAGTGAACCGTCATTAAGGAGCATGGCGGCCTGACCCGGGCTGAAGGTACTTTCCCATGTTTTCACGACCTGACCCTGATTGTCGATCAGGTACGTCGTTCGGGAGGCAACGGGAGCAAAGAGTGTGTAGCCGGCAAAGGACCGCGCTGCATCATGACTGATGAGGCCGACGGTGCGCTGTGCAAGACTCAAAGCTGAGGCTGCAATCACAAGGAGGACAAAAAGGGCGTTGCGCATGCAGGAAACATACGGCAATTCTCCTTGAGCTTCACTCGCATCGGCAGTCCGTGCACCGCCGGCCCTACCATCAGCTTAGTATCGAAGGATAGCAGCTGCACCACTTGAGGTGGGCATGATGTTGGTCGGAAGTACGATCACCGTTCCTCCATGCTTAAGCACGATGCGCGCGATCTCGTCGAGCAGATCATTAACGTCGGGCATGGCAAGATCATCAAACACCACCTTGCCGGTCAGCTCGTCGATCTTGCCGGGGATCTCTCGTGAGTCTTCCACGAAGAGCGTGTCGATGCGACCTTCGACCGCGGCCTGCGCGATCGAGAAGACCCCGTCGATCCCCTCCTGGTGTCCGGCCGCCTCGTCATAGGCTTCGATGAGCGACTGACTTTCCGCCAGCGCATACGGCCGCATTGTGTCCCAGGCACGCTGCACGAGCTCGCGCAGCTCAATACCGAATGGGTTAACGACAATGCTGTCGTTAACGAGATTGGGATTCCGACTGATCCGATGAAACAAGGCAGTCTGCTCGGGAAGACTGGCCACAATTAGGGGCAGACCTGTCGGACGTGAGGCGATCTCCATGACGATACGGTCGACATGTCGGAAGAAACGTTCAGTGTCCTTGTCGATCTCATCTTCGATGGTTGTGTGCGGCACGATGCGATCAGTTCCGCCGGAATTGGAATTCGAAAACCCGGGGTCGCTTAGTTCCTCGCCCAATACTTCGCCGATCAACAGCATTGGCCCCGTAGCAAAGTGTACCTCTTCGAGCCCATCACGATTACCCACGAACAATTGTGCGGACTCTCGTGTCAGACCGAGCACGTGATAGGTATCGAGCGTCTGTAAGAGTCTGAACAGTGGCTTGACATGAAAGTGGTCCGCAACGACCGCAATCTCCGGTACCGATCGGTCGAGATGCTGTGTGATGAATACCCCGGGTGCACGAAAGACGGCAAGTCCCTGACGTCGGGAATTCCAGAACGTATCGTCTCGCTCGAGCGCACGAAACGGAGCCAGCAGATCGGCCATGCCGTCATCGGTGTGCGTCGTTTTCAGGCAATCGCCGAGATGTCGCACCAGCTGGCGATACCGTGTCTGGTCATCCCTACGCTCCGGCTGCGTCCGATGCGTCGGGAGATACAAACTCAGGCATGGCTTGGATGTGATTGAGAAAAGATCCTGAATCAGGGGGCTCTGCGCGACGTTGATCATCATGAACTCCACAATTGTCAAATGTCATCCAAGCTACCCGACGACATTGACAGGATTCATGACGAACGTCAGTTACCGGACTGCGGTAATAGCTCCACCACGCAACATGATGAGTCTGTGTGAACCATCACGAACTGCGATGTATACACCGTCAGCATACGGCACGTCGGAACCGAATTCAACATCTCGTCCGAAATGCCGTCCATCGATACCAATCAGAGTCCAGCGTCCCTCAAGCCGCAAGGATGAGACCTCGCTGTCCAGGACCGACGTGGGAGCAGAAACACGCTTGGATGTGAAGATGGCGGCTGCTCTGTCAACACCAGCGGGATCATGCACGTCATGTGCTGCCCCTTGATGAATGTAAGTCTCACGTTCCGAAGCTGGTACGGACCTGCGCTTAAGTTCTTCGTCGATAGCACACGTGCCGGACAGGTAGGGGTAGTTGGTCGAGATCAGGCCGACGGCGTGATAGGCGCGGTTGACGCCACATGCAACAACTGGATCATCGGTCTGGTGATAGCTGTACATCGGCACGAATGGGGCTCCATCGAGATACTTCACGTCGAGCAAGGCTCCGAAGATGTTCAGCACAACATCAATGCCGGGCGTCGGGACATCAGTGTGCAGATCTCCTTCCGGTGATCCAAGTGACGGTCGCTTGAACGTCCCATTCAGACGCACCACATCGGAGATACTGCCCGTTGCCGCCGGCAACGCATCCTTCTGATCAAAGAAGGCGGCGTGCAACGCGACGATCGATCCTGCACTGCCACCGCCGATGACGACGCGCGATGTATCAATGCCATAGACCGACGCGTTTTTCATCAGAAAGCGAAGTCCGCCCCGGATGTCCTGCACCCCACGAAAACACGCACGTATGAGCTCGGCCTCGTCAAACGCAAAGGGAGGGTCGAAGATGTTGCCATGAATTCCCAGACGATACGAGATGGTCACCGCCGTATAGCCTCGCTTTGCCCACGTTTCGGCAAGTGCGTTGAAGTCGGCGCGACTTCCCTGGATAAAGCCCCCTCCGTGGATCCAAAGCACGAGCGGACGCGACTGCGCACCATCGTTAGTGGGCAGGTAAATGTTCATGCGCAGTGAATCGGTGCCCCCGTCAAAGCGTTTGGCGGTTCCGTAGAACACATCCTTCACAGAACGTACAGTATAGACCGGCTCTACAAATGACTGTGCGGTAACGGTCCCGCCATGCGTCAGCACAAGTGCAACGCTCAACATGACGATGTACAACTTCATGGTTCACCTCAGCAACATTTGGGTATTGCGCGACGTCCGCCAATTGCGAGCGGTTACTCACGAAATCATGAGTGATCGCTCACAAAACCAAACCTACGCATCCAACCTCTTGTTTAAGCAGGAGCCTACTCGCTGATGGCATCGTTCTCGATGCTCCTGTATTGCATTGTCGTACCATCGTTGGCAACACGGATCATCGTCGCAGCAATGGCACGGGCCTGCACGGCCTTGTAGGCCTTTGGTATTGCAAAGTTGAACAGTTGCATGAGCACCATGCCGATGCGCTCGCCCAGACGAAACTCGCGGCGGTCACCCAGGATCAGTGACGGACGCAGGATGGTCAACTGAGGAAAGTTCAGCGCGCGCAGGTCCCGCTCCAAGTCGGCCTTGACCTGGATGTAGAAGAAGCGCGAGTTCTCGCTGATACCACCACTGCTGACGATCACCCAGTGCCGAGCCCCCTTCGCGCGAGCAAAGGTGGCAACCTTCATCGGATAGGTGTGATCGATACGACGATACACTTCCTTCGATCCTGCCGTCTTGATCGTCGTTCCCATGGCACAAAAGACCACGTCAACATCGTAGATGTCTTCATCGCCCGTGAGCGCATCGAAGTCCTTCACAACGTTGCGCACCGTGGGATGGCCCTCAAACCCTCCGATCGGCCGACGCGACAACACTGTCACCGATGTGAACCGCGGATCATTCGCAAGCAGACCAACAAGCTCGGAGCCCACAAGCCCCGTAGCACCAATGATGAGTGTACGCATGGAAGAAGTTACGGAGTGACGAAGTGACAGACGATGACGAATGACCGATGACCGATGACCGATGACCGATGACCGATGACCGATGACCGATGACGAATGACCGATGACCAATGACCGCGTCATCTGGTAATCTGTCATTCAGTACTTGCGCGAAGCGCAGCTGCGGTCCTTCTTCGCCTTCGGCTCCTCAGGATGACGCCCGGCGGTGCGAGTGACCTCCGTCATCCCCGCGTACGCGGAGATCCACACGTTGAATCATATCTTCGCCCGGTGAATTCCAAACCTAACAGGATCCGAGAGCTGGATGTGATGCGGGGCGTAGCGCTCTGCGGCATCTTTCTTGTAAACATGGTCGACTTCAGCGGGTCGGCCTTGAGAGCCGGAACGTTTGCCTCGCGTGGCACGATGATCGATCAGGGTGTTGATCTTGCGATCGCCTGCTTTGCTCTGACGAAGTTCTATCTGCTGTTCAGCTTCCTCTTCGGAGTCGGCTTTGCCGTGCAGATGCAGCGCATGGAAGAGACGGGACGACCCTTCGTGCGACTGTATATGCAGCGACTCGCGGTATTGCTGCTGATCGGCATCGCACATTCGATACTCCTCTGGGACGGAGACATTCTTCGACTCTATGCGGTGGCGGGAGTGTTGCTGCTCATGGTTCGAAAGGTTCGTACCCGTGTTCTGCTGACCATCGCAGCGGCCATCACTATTGCGGGAACCGTCTACTTCAGCTTCGTTCCTCTTCAGAATGCCAGCACACTGATGTCGCCGGCGAGCATAACGGCATACGCAAGCGGCACCTACACGGAAGTTGTCATGCTTCGTGCTTCAGAACGCTCGATCATCGATATTCAGATCCCCATGGTCTTTGTCATGTTCCTGTTGGGTCTGGTCGTCGGTCGCGAAAACATCATTGCCAACATTCGCAATCACGAATCTTTCTTGCGACGCGCATGGAAAGGGGCTCTCCCGCTTGGCATCCTCGGATCGATCGCAATGCTGGTTGGATACTCTACGGAGAACTCGCTCCTGGTAAGTCTCAGCACGCATGTGGGAGCCCCGTTACTGAGTTTCTCTTATGTAGCCCTTATCCTTCTCAACGCTGAACGACTTCGTCTCTTTGCATACGCCGGAAGGATGGCCCTGACGAATTACCTCATGCATTCGCTGATCTCCACCACGTTGTTCTATGGGTACGGCTTCGGCCTTTACGACAGCCTCTCAGCAGCGGAATCAACTCTGCTCGCACTGGTGATTCTGGCCGCACAGATCGCCATCAGCAAGTGGTGGCTCTCACACCACCGCATGGGCCCAATGGAATGGCTCTGGCGCAAGTCAGCTGGCTTGGATAGCAAGTAGTTACCAATGACCAATGACCGATGACCAATGACCAATGACCGCGTCATCTGGAAATCTGTCATTCAGTACTTGCGCGAAGCGCAGCTGCGGTCCTTCGTCGCCTTCGGCTCCTCAGGATGACGCACGGCGCTGCGCGCAGGTGTGAGGTTTCGGGTGTGAGGTCACTCGTCACTGGTCACTCGTCACTTCTAACTTGTCCCTCGTCATCGGTCATCGGTAATCGGTCATTGGTCATCGGTCATCGGTCTTCGGTCATCATCCATACGCTCCCGCTGTCTTCAGCTCCTTATTCAGCGCGAAGGTAAAGCCCTTGTGCAGGGCGAAGGCACCGTAACGGCCCTGCTTGTCGATGGCGAGGATGCCGACCTGGAAGTCCTTCCAGTTGTCGTGTTTCTTGACGATTCGATTGATAGCTTCTTCGCAGGCTTCCTGCGGGGTAGCGCCGTAGCGCATGCGTTCGACGGCGACGGTTGACGCGCTGGTGCGGATGACGGACTCGCCGAGTCCGGTGCAGGTTGCGCCCCCTACCTCGTCATCGACGAAGAGTCCGGCACCGATGATCGGTGAGTCGCCCACACGACCATGGATCTTGTAGGCAAGACCGCTGGTGGTGCACGCTCCGGCCATGCGGCCCTGCGCATCGCGTGCGAGCAGACCGATCGTGTCGTGGTTCTCGATGTTGATGACGGGCTTGTACTTCTTCTCCGTCAGCCATTGCTCCCAAGCTTTCTTTGCTTCGGCCGAGAGCGCGTTCGGTCTTTGCGTGATACCATTCTCGCGTGCGAAACGTTCAGCACCGGCACCGACGAGCATCACGTGCGGCGTCTTCTCCATCACCATGCGGGCGAGCGAGATCGGATGCGCAATGCCTTGCAGGAAGCATGCCGAGCCGGCACGTCCGTCGCCCGACATGATGCACGCATCGAGTGTAACGATACCATCGCGATCGGGCAGACCTGAAAGTCCGACGCTGAGATTCGTGGGATCGGCTTCGGTGACCATGACGCCCCGTTCCACGGCATCAACAACACTGCCACCAGAGGCAAGCGCAGCCAGTGCCGCCGCGTTGGCAGCCATGCCATGGTCCCACGTGGAGATGACCAGTGGATCATCACCCACAGCAGCTATCGTATCCGCAAGTGACGTCGCCAGTGCTGCTGCACCAACGGAGGTCGCAATAAAGGAACGACGATCCATCTTAGGGGGCTCCGAGTTCGGTAGAACTATCGTTTGAATGTCGGGGTGAATCCCATCTCACTCCACATGAAGCTGTACTTGTCAGCAACGCCTTCGAGCTGTTTACGGCGGTTGACGTCGCCATGACCTGAGCGAAGCTTAACGCGCAGAAGCATCGGACGCGATCCTTGATACACATGCTGCAGCATTGCCGCGTATTTGAAGCTGTGGGCAGGCACCACACGATCATCATGGTCCGCCGTCATCACCATTGTTGACGGATACTCGACGCCTGATCGCAGGTTGTGATACGGCGAGTAGGCATTCAGAGCTCGAAACTCATCCGGCTTGCTGATCTCACCATAGTCCGCCTGCCAGTTCCAACCGATCGTGAATCGGTGGAACCGCAACATGTCCATCACACCCACTTCCGGCAGTGCTACGCGAAAGAGCTCCGGACGCTGGTTGATCACCGCACCCACGAGCAGTCCTCCGTTGGAGCGTCCATTCAGAGCCAGCACCTCACGCGATGTGACACCGTTGGCAATTAACCACTCGGCACAGGCGATCGCGTCGTCAAAAACGTTCTGCTTGTTCAGGCGCATTCCCGCTTTATGCCACTCCTCGCCATACTCGCCCCCTCCGCGCAAGTTTGCAATCGCGATCACGCAGCCCTGCTCAAGCCAAGGCATATAGTTGACATTAAATGCTGGCGTAATGGAGATGTTAAAGCCTCCATATCCGTAGAGCATCGTCGGACGCGGACCGGTCACACCCTTCTTACGAAGAATGGTCATGGGAATTCGCGCACCATCCTTACTCGTAACAAAGACCTGCTCGGTAGTGAATGCTGACGGATCGAAGGGGGCTTGAACGCGTTGCCAGACGCTGCTCTTGCCCGAGGCAATGTCATATCGGTAGATCGTCGTCGGCGTTGCATATGAGGTAAACGTGTAATACACGGTGGTGTCGGTGGTGAATCCGTTGAAGCCCGAGATCGATCCAATGCCCGGCAGAGACACATCGGCGAGCTTCTTTCCGTTCAAATCAGCTACCTCCACAACGTGATGTACGTCGGACATATACGTCAGAAACATACGCCCGCCACCAAACGACAGCTCATCGAGCACGACGTTTCGCTCGGGAACGACCGTTTCCATCGTAGCATCGCCGAGCGGATCAGACATACGCACAACACGTCCGTTCGGCGAACCGTCGGTGCTCACGCCGTAGAGCACGCCGTTATTGTCATGTCGTGGATAGAACGAAGCAGTTGCGCTGGCGTAGATCTTCTTCCATTCTCCGAGTGACTCAGCAAGGGGGCGAACGTATATCTCGTTACCATCCTGGTTCCCCTTACGGACCGTACGGATCAGGTATTGAGAATCTTCCAGGACGTAACATCCAACGAACTGCTCGGGATTGGATGGGTCGGTATAGACGAGCTCGTCCTGACTCTGCGCGCTGCCGAGCCGATGATACATCACGTACTGTTGCGAGTTGCGCTGCACGAGCGACTTCGAGGCCGATGACGATGAGTCGTACCGGGAGTAGTAGAACCCATCACCATACCAGCTCACACTCGAGTTCTTCACATAGCGGATCACTTCGGGCAGCAGCTTTCGCGATGCAATGTCCATGATGTAGATGTCGCGCCAGTCAGAGCCACCTTCGGTCTTACCAAAGGCGAGGTACTTGCCGTCTCGACTCTCACTTGCAAAAGCAAGGGCAACCGTGCCATCCTCACTGAACGTGTTCGGATCGAGTAAGACTTCGACTTCAGAAGAACCATCACGCTGCATGCAGAGAACACTGTGGTTCTGACGTCCGTCATTGCGATAGAAGAACGTCATTCCCGATCGATGCCAGGGGGCGGAGCGGCGTTCGAACGTATTAACCGCATCCAGTCGATCGATCAGTTGTTCACGATAGGGTATCACCCGCAACACACTGTCGGCCAAAGCGGCCTGCTGTTCCACCCACCGCGGCACGTCGGCATTTGATTCATTTTCGAGCCACCGATATGGATCATCAACAATGGTTCCATGTATCGTGTCGCGCACATCCACGCGCTTTGTTTCCGGATAGCGCAACTGCGCCTGAACCGGCAGGCATGATAAGGTCATAATGAGCAGAGATAGTAGAGAGAGGTTCATATGCTGAAGTTGAATGTAGCGGTTTAGGAAATCCTCACCACCAACTCGTAGAGCGGCATTCCGAGCGTGACGTTCAGTGGAAACGTCACTCCGAGGGCCATGGGGATATACAGTCCGGGATCGGCCTTCGGGACTGCCAGTCGCATGGCCGCCGGAACAGCAATGTAGGACGCGCTGGCGGCAAGTACGGCAAACATGAAACGGTTCCCGGGATCGGCGGTCACGACCTGACTTACCATGGCCACGAGGACGCCGTTGACCAGTGGGAAGACCACGCCGATGATCACCGCTCCCCATCCATGTGAGCGAAAACTTGAAAGTCGGTTGCCAGTGACCAGCCCCATCTCCAGAAGAAAAATGGCCAGAAAGCCCTTGAAGATGTCTGTTGTGAAGGGCTTGATACCCATGGCGGCCTTCTCGTCGGAAATGATCCCGATGATCAGACTTCCGGTGATCATCAGAACGCTCCCGTTGGTGAAGGCGTGGTGAATGACATCGCCAAACTTCACCGAATCCCGACTCTCCTGGTCATAGAGCATCACTAGTATCACGCCGGCAATAATGGCCGGAGTCTCCATGATGGCCATGACCGCCACCATGTGACCTCCGAACTTCATTCCTTGCGCCTCGAGATACGTAGATGCTGCCACGAAGGTCACGGCGCTTACGGAACCATACGCTGCTGCTATAGCCGCTGCATCGGACACTGAGAAGAACCGTCGCAATAAGTAGAAGCCATAGATCGGGATCACGGTGGCGATCAACAGTCCTGCAACGCACGACCAGATGATCTCGGATGTAAAGGGGCTGTGCGCCAGCTCCTGTCCGCCCTTGAATCCGATGGAGAAGAGCAGATACAGGCTTATGAACTTGGCTGATGTTGCCGGGATCTCCAGGTCGCTCTTGATACGCACCGCAAGAATGCCGAGCAGAAAGAACAGCAACGTGGGGTTGGTAAGGTTCGATATAAGCAGCGTGTAGTCCATGTGCGGGCAACGAAGATACGGGAAGCAGAAAGGGGCGATGCACCGGAAATCGCGCATCGCCCCTTGAAAATATCCTCACCGGTCCGAGGGTGGTTATCCGACGAAGAAGTCGTCTCCACCGCCGCCTTGTGGTTCGTCGCGTGGTGGACGTTCCTCACGAGGAGCATCGTGACGTGGAGCATCGTGACGTGGACGGTCGTCATCACGACGTTCAGGGCGTGGCCCACGGTCATCACGAGGTCCGCGGTCACCACCGCGTCCGCCACGGTCGTACCCGCCGCGTCCGCCACGGTCTCCGCCACGGTCTCCGCCACGTCCGCCTCGGTCGCCACCGCGTCCGCCTCGGTCGCCACCACGATCACGATCGCGTGGTGGACGTGGACGGTCTTCGTACGGCTCCATGCCTTCCGGCAATGGCAGAAGGGCCTTGCGCGACAGGCGCACCTTGCCGTCAGGCTGCACTTCGATGACCTTCACTTCGATGATATCACCAACCTTGAGAACGTCCGAGACATTCTCAACACGGCGGTGGTCGATCTGCGATACGTGCAGCAGGCCTTCCTTCTTTGGCTTGAGCTCGACAAAGGCACCGAGGCCTTCGCGAATCTCCTTCACCCTGCCCTTGATGATCGAGTCGAGCTCGATCGGGCGCGTGATGTCACGGATACGCGCGATGGCTGCATCGGCGCTTGCCTGGTCGATAGCAGCGATCGTGATCGTACCATCGTCTTCGATGTTGATCTCTGCGCCCGTCTCCTTGACGATGCTGCGGATCATCTCGCCCCCTGGTCCGATCACCGCGCCGATAGACTCGACAGGGATCTGGATGGTGGTGAGTTTCGGCGCATACGGTGAAAGCTCCGTGTTCGGCTTGTCCATGTGAGCATTCATGATGCCCAGGATATGCAGGCGTCCGTCACGGGCCTGCTGCAGGGCCGTGCGCATGATGTCCACCGAAAGACCTTCGATCTTGATATCCATCTGACAGGCCGTGATGCCTTCGAACGTTCCCGTGACCTTGAAGTCCATGTCGCCAAGGAAGTCCTCATCACCAAGAATATCGCTCAGCACGGCTACTCGCTTGTCTTCCATGATCAGACCCATGGCGATACCCGCCACGGCCTTCTTCATCGGAACACCGGCATGGAAGAGTGCCAGCGAGCCGGCACAGACGGTGGCCATTGACGAAGAACCGTTCGATTCGAGAATGTCCGACACCACACGGATCGTGTAAGGGAATTCGAGCTCATCCGGAATGAAGTGCTTGAGCGAGCGCTCGGCAAGATCGCCGTGACCCGTCTCGCGGCGGCTGGTGAAGCCAAAGCGGCCGGTCTCACCGGTCGAGAACGGTGGGAAGTTGTAATGCAGCATGTACCGGATATCATACGTCGGCAGCAGACCGTCGATGAGCTGCTGATCCTTCTTCGTACCCAGCGTAATGGTTGTGAGCGACTGCGTCTCACCGCGGGTGAACAGTGCCGATCCGTGCGTACGCGGCAGCACGCCTGTTTCGACCGTGATCGGGCGGATCTGTGTTGTCGAGCGACCATCAAGACGGCGCCCTTCGCCAAGGATCATCTCGCGCATTTCGCGCGCTTCGATCTTCTTAACGATGCCGCCGAGCATCTTGCCAATGTTGATACCCGCATAGGCATCGGGATTTGCTTCCACGACAGCGTTTGCTGCGGCGGTGGCAAGACCCTTGACTTCCGTACGGAAGGCGCTGCGCTGTTCCTTTGAGGACTCAACGCGGATCTGCGTGCGGATGCGCTCGGTGATCGCTGCCTCGACGGCGGCGACAAGATCCTGCGGCGTTTCGCTCGAAGCAACTTCACGCTTCTTGATGTCGAGCATCGACATCAGTTCGCGCTGCAGAGCATTGATCTCGCGGATCCAGTTATGCGCGAATTCCATCGCGGCAACGAACTCGTCTTCGGAGATCTCCTTGCTTGAACCTTCGACCATCACGATCGACGAGTCAGATCCGGCAACCATGATCTCAAGATCCGATTCCTGGATCTCTGAATGCGTTGGGTTGATGATAAACTCACCGTTGACGCGTCCAACGCGCACTTCAGCGATCGGCCCCTTGAACGGAATGTCACTGATCATCAGCGCTGCGGAAGCACCGATAACGGCCAGCACATCGGGCTCGTTCTGCATGTCGTAGGAATAGACCGTAGCGATCACCTGCGTGTCATTGCGCCACTCTTTCGGGAAGAGGGGGCGAAGCGGACGATCGATCAGACGCGACGTGAGGATCTCGGTTGTTGTTGGACGTCCTTCACGACGGAAGAAGCCGCCCGGGATCTTGCCAGATGAGGCGAGCTTCTCGCGGTACTCACAGGTAAGAGGAAGAAAGTCGATGTCGGGCTTCGGCTCGGCACTTGCGTTGGCCGTTACCAGGACCATGGTTTCGCCGTAGGTGACCATCACCGAACCGGCGGAGAGTTTGGCAAAGCGACCTGTCTCGATGGACAGTTCCTTGCCGTTGATGATCTTTTTGACCGTGTGCATGATGCACTCCAAAAGTGGGTGAATGTCAGCCCGTTATCTGGGCTATCACGGCACCGCGGTCAGCTATCACTCCTTGTCAGGGGGCTTATGGGAAAGCCCCTTGACAAAGAGTGCCACGATGCCATAGAAGAAAGATTACGATGGGCGGCGATCATCGAAGGGATGACCGCCGCCGCGATGGACAGCGATAGTTACTTGCGCAGACCGAGCTGAGCAACGATCTCGCGATAGCGATGAACGTTGTTCTTCTGCAGGTAACCAAGCAGGTTCTTGCGCTTGGCTACAAGCATGATCAGACCACGACGTGAGTGGTGATCCTTGCGGTGCTGTTCGCAGTGCTGGGAAAGAGCCTTGATATGCTCCGTCAGAAGGGCGATCTGCACTTCCGGCTTGCCGGTATTTGCTGCCGTGCCGCCAAACTGGGCGATCACCGCTGCTTTACGTTCCTTGGAGATCATGATGTCCTCCATTCCTTGATATGATGTTGATAGGTAGTTGTTTGCATTCTGTCGTGTTGAAGCTGAGCGAGGAATTCCTCGCGGGATTCGAAGCGCTGTTCATCGCGGATCTTCGCGATAAAGGTCACATCGAGTGTACGTTGGTAGAGATCGATGTCCACGTCAAGAAAGTGGACCTCAAGTGTGGGCTTCGTATCCGACGTGAACGTTGGTCGAAGTCCAATGTTCGCCATACCGAGCCGAGGCTCGGAGTCGATGACTGCCATCACGGCATAGACACCGTTTTCCGGCAGCAGCTTGTACTCATCTGAGGGGGCGATGTTTGCCGTCGGGATTCCGAGCTGACGTCCGCGTCCGTCCCCGCGGACAACTACGCCGCGCACAGCGTAGTGGCGACCGAGCATTGTTGATGCTCCCTGAAGATCGCCGCCCCTGAGGGCATTACGGATCTTCGTGCTGCTGACCACCACACCGCCAAAGGAAAGCGGCGGTATGCCCTCGACCGTGAAGTCGAGCTCGGGTGAGAGACGTTGCAACAGCTCTTCATTGCCACCACGATCTTTGCCAAAGACATGATCATGGCCAATGAAGAAGTGTTGTACGCCTATGTCCCGAACGATCACCGTGCGCACAAAGTCCGATGCTTCCGTTGCCGCAAAGTCACGCGTGAACGGTATCACGACGGTCAGATCGACCCCCTGCGCTGCCAGCAGCTCACATCGTTCATCGATTCCGGTGAGAAGTCTCAATGGCTCGCGCCCTTCTTTTGCGAGAACGATCTGCGGATGCGGATCAAACGTCACAACCACGATCCGTTCTCCGTGCCGCTGCGCAACGTCGCGCATCAAATGCAGCACTCCGACGTGTCCAACGTGCACACCGTCGAAGGTGCCAACCGTTACTGCTGTTTCCTTCATGAACGGAACGGCATCGGTACCGTAGCGAACCACCTTCATGCATCCTCCCCGGGCGCAAGAAGTTTTCGGATCTCATCGATGCGCAGTGCATCACCAACGTGATGCTGTCCGCTTGCCGTGCGACGAAGTGACCAGACATAGCCACCGCAGCCGAGTTTGACGCCAAGATCCCGAGCTATGCTGCGGATATACGTACCCCGGGAGCAGGTGATCGTGCAGCGCACCACAGGCCAGGATACACTCACATCATCGATCGCATGGATCGTTACAATCCGGGGCTTGGCAACAAAGTCGATGCCCTGCCGCGCAAGATCGTACTGACGCCGACCCTGATGACGCACCGCACTAAAGGCAGGCGGTGTCTGCTCGATGGTTCCCGTGAACGACATCAGCGCCGAGAGAATATCCTGCGATGGCAGTGGCTCAACTGAGCGTTCCGTGCAGGTACCGCCGCGGTCATCCGTTGTTGAATCTGCACCGAGAAGGATCTCAACCTCATAGGTCTTGGTACCTTCCTGCAGCTCTTCGATATCCTTGGTGGCTTTACCGAAGCACAGCACCAGGAGCCCCGTAGCAAGAGGATCAAGTGTGCCGGCATGGCCGACGCGTTTGACGCGAGTAAGGTTGCGCACCTTGGCTACACAGTCAAACGACGTCCAGTTTTCTTCCTTGTCAATGAGCGCGATCGCACCATCCGTCCGTGCTGTTTCCAACCATTGCTCGATCGTCGGATCAGACGAGCGACCGAGCGTCATCCGATCAATCATTCTCGTTTGTGTCATCGTGATGTACATCATCAACGGGACGAACCCGATCGAGGATCGCCTCGATGCGCTGTGCGCGGTCGAGCGAATCGTCGATGAAGAACTGCAGTTGCGGTGTATAGCGAAGTCGAAGCGACGTGGCCAGATGATGACGCACACGTCCCATGAAGTACTTGTCGATCTGTTCGAGCACTTCAGCCGGAGTGATCCCCTTGCCGCCGAAGATGCTCAGGTACACGCGAGCGATCTGCAGGTCAGCCGACAAACGCACCTCGGTCACGGAGATGAACCCTGCAGAGAGTTCTTCCGCGACCGACCTCAGGGGGCTTGCCAGGGCCTTTTGAATTTCGCCGGCCACGCGTTCAGTACGGATCGACACGGTTACGACAGCTTCCGTTTGACTTCAATTGTCTTGTAGCTCTCGATGATGTCGCCCTCTTCGAGATCATTGAATCCCTGAACACCGATACCGCATTCAAAGCCGGTTTCGACCTCGCGCACGTCGTCCTTGACGCGCTTGAGTGATGCCAGGGTACCCTTGTAGATCTCGAACCCGTCGCGCAGAACACGGATCCTGTCATTGCGGGTGATCTTACCGTTCTGCACATAGCAGCCGGCAATCGTTCCCAGGCGGCTGATCTTGAAGATCGCACGGACCTCAACGGTGGAGGTGATCTCTTCCTTGATGTCCGGCGTGAGCATACCCTCGAGGGCAAGCTGCACTTCGTTGATACAGTCGTAGATGATCGAGTACAGACGGATCTCGACACTTTCACTTTCGGCAATCTTGCGGGCGGCAGGTGGCACGTTAACCTGGAAGCCAACGATGATCGCATCCGACGCGGAGGCAAGCATGACGTCGCTCTCACTGATGGCACCGACGCCACTGTAGAGGATGCGGACCTTGACCTCGGCGGTTGAGAGTTTCTGCAGAGAGTCCGAAAGAGCTTCCACTGAACCCGACACGTCGGCACGCACGATGAGGCGAAGTTCCTTCACGCCACCTTGCTGAATCTGCGCCGAGATATCGTCGAGTGTCATGTGACGCATACCACGGAACTGCTGTTCGCGGCGGAGCTGCTGACGGCGTGTTGCTACGTCGCGAGCTTCGGCATCGGTCTCCATTTCCAACAGTACGTCGCCGGCATTCGGAAGCCCGTCAAAACCTGTCACCTGCGCTGGCATGGAAGGACCGGCAGAATCCAGTCGCTGTCCACGCTCGTCGAACATCGCTCGCACACGTCCGGCAAACTGACCGCAGACGAAGATGTCGCCAACGTTCAGAGTACCCTTCTGGACAATGACGGTAACAACGTTACCGCGTCCCTTGTCGATATGTGCTTCGATGACCGTTGCGCGAGCATTGCGATCAGGATTGGCCTTGAGGTCAAGAATATCGGCCTCAAGAACGATCTTCTCAAGCAGCGTCGGAATATTCAGACCGGACTTTGCAGAGATCTCCACGCACTGGTACTTACCACCCCAGTCTTCGACAAGGACGCCGCGGTCGGCAAGTTGCTGACGGATCCGGTCGGGGTTTGCCTCCGGACGGTCAACCTTATTGATCGCCACAACGATCGGTACTCCGGCTGCCTGGGCATGCGAGATCGCCTCGATCGTCTGAGGCATCACGCTGTCATCGGCCGCCACAACCAGGATCACGATATCGGTGACCTGTGCGCCGCGGGCACGCATAGCCGTGAAGGCTTCGTGACCGGGCGTATCGAGGAAGGAGATCGTGCGTCCGTTCGGCAGCTCCACGCGGTAGGCGCCGATGTGCTGCGTAATACCACCGGCCTCACCGGCAACCACGTTGGCATTGCGGATGTAATCCAGGAGCGACGTCTTACCGTGGTCGACGTGACCCATGATGGTCACGATCGGTGAGCGCGGCTTGAGCGTCTCCGGTGCATCCTCGACCTCGGCTTCTTCCTGTTCGGCCTGCTCATCGAGAAATGATACTTCAAATCCGTAGTCGGAAGCGATCAGCGTGATCGTGTCTTTGTCCAGACGCTGATTGATCGACACCATCAGACCAAGCCCCATGCACTTCATGATGATGTCCGATGCGGTCACACGCATCATGTTGGCAAGGTCGGCAGTGGTCACAAACTCAGACAGACGAAGAATCGAGCTCTCGCGAGCGATTTCTTCCTGACGGATGGCTTCCTTTTCTTGTCGCTCAAGACGCTTGCGCATGCGCAACTTGGCACGTCCACCGGCAGGAGCCAGCTCCATACCGGAGAGCGTCTGCCGGATTGCGCGCACGACGTCGGAGTCCGACACCTGGGTGCGCATACCTTTGGCAGCGCCGGTCTTTTTCTTCTTTGCGTCAGCGGCCTTCTTGGCTGCTGCCGAAGGGGCTGGTGGACCGAAGTCACGGCGACGTGTGTCACCGGAGGTCGATGTCGAGCCCGTTCCCGAGCCGGCAGGACCACGTCCGCGTGCAACCAGCGCGTCTCCGATGGCTCCGCGGCGCGGATCACGTCCGTCTGACGGACGGCGCTCATCGCGCTTGGGACGCGGCGGTGGCTTGGGTGCAAGATCGATCTTGCCCACAACGGTCAGTCCACGAAGCTGCGTGGACCCGCTTGGATTGTATTCAACCTCGATAACGCCCTTGCGGCGGCGCTTGCCCTTCTTTTCGTCAACATCCTCTCCGGCTGCACCCTCAGCTTCACCTTCTGGCTTGGGTGTCACAGGAGCCTCGGTGGCAGCTGCGGCTGCTTCGGCCGCAGGCGCGGCTGCAGGAGCAGCTGGTGCTGCGGGCTTGTTCGAGGATGGCTCGTAATCCCGAGCCGTCTTGGCGCTGGCAGCTTTGGCGGCCCTGTCGGCCTCTTCCTTTTTCCTGGCCTCTTTCAGGTCAATAACCTGTCCAACCGAAGGACCTGCCGGAGCAGCAGCCTGCGGCGCTGCAACGGGCTGCTCTGCCACCGGCTCGACGATCTCCGGTGCCGGAGCGGGCGTTGGCGTTGGCGCTGGTGCTGGTGCTGGCGCAGCTGGCACTTCAGCAGGTTCCGCCTGTTGCTCCATCACCGGTGCGGCAGCTACAGGGGCTTCCGGACGTTCAAGACGCTCCTCGATCACCCGCTCGCGCTCCTCGGCCTCGGCCAGCGTATCGATCGAGACGGTGCTCCCCTGCTCCAGATGGCTCTTGCGAACGGCCTGCTGACGCTGGACCTTTTCGCGTTGCTTCTGCGCAGTCTTCAGCTCCTTGGCGAACTTCTCGATCACGAGATCCAGCTGCTCGTCGCTCAGGACCGTCGTGGCCTTGTTCTCGAGCTTGTGGCCTTTCGAGGCAAGGTATTCGACGATCGCATCACGCCCGATGTTGATCTGGCTCGCGATCTTGAACAGTTTATTTCCGGTAGAACCTGCCATACATCCTTCAATTACTCTACTTCGTTTTCAGTGGATTCGTCCGATGCCTCTTCGGTCTCGGTCGATTCCTCGACTTCCATCTCGTACACTTCCGGTGTGTCCTCGGCGTACGATTCGGCAATGTCAGCATCGGCATCAGATGTTGCCGGCGTTAGCAACGCTACGGCAGCGTCTTCGAGGGCGATGAGATAATGCTGGTCTTCGCGCTCTTCGAACTCTTCAAGCATGATGCGACGCACACGCACGATCCGATCCTTCTCCATGATGCCCAGCAGCATTGCTGGCTCGGCCTCGAGAAACTCGCGGGCCGTATCGATGCCGGCACGGATCAGACGGTCGAACAGATCACGTCCCAGCTCGTCACGGAATTCGATGAGTTCGATGTCCTCAGCCCCTTCCTTGACAAGTGACAGGGAGTAACCGGTAAGCTTTGATGCAAGACGCACGTTCTGACCCTGTTTGCCGATGGCCAGCGAAACCTGATCGTCGGGGACGATCACGGTGGCTGCACGACCATCTTCGCTGATGGTCACGTCGCGAACCTTCGCCGGTGACAACGCACGGGCGATGAACAGACGTGGGTCATCGTGGAACTCAATGATATCGATGTTCTCGTTGCCCAGCTCACGGACGATCGAGTGAATGCGAATGCCCTTCATGCCGACGCACGCGCCGACCGGGTCGACCCGTTCGTCGAACGACGTCACGGCAACCTTGGCGCGCTCGCCCGGTTCACGGGCAATGGCGCGGATCTTGATGATTCCGTCGAAGATCTCGGGAATCTCCTGCTCGAACAGCAGCGCCATGAATGAATCATCGGCACGCGACAGGATAAGATCGGGCAGCCCCGTGGCACCGCCGGATCGACGCACTTCCTTCAGGATGGCCTTGACCTGCTGGTTCTTCTTCAGGCGCTCGGTCGGGATCTGCTCTTCGCGCGGAAGACGCATTTCGACCTTGTTGTGCATCACGAGAATGTTGTTCGGACGAACCTGGTAGATCTCGCCGATGATGACCTCACCTACACGCTTGGAGTACTCCTCGTAGATGTTGTCCTTCTCGACGTCGCGGATGCGCTGATTGAGATTCTGGATCGCCTGAGCGATCAGTCGACGGCCGAACGAATCGGCAATGTTCTCAAGCGTGATTTCCTCGATGTGTTCATCACCGATCTCGGGCTCATTGCCCGTAACCTCACGAACCTCCTCGGCCGAGATCTGCAATTCAGGATTCTCCACCTCTTCGACGATCTCGCGCATGAGGTAGATCTCGATGTCACCCTTTTCCATGTTCACGATGATGTCGAAGTTGGACTCCAGTCCATACTTCTTGCGCACCATCGCCGAAAGGGTCTCTTCAACGATACCCTGCAGAAGATCGCGGTCAATGCTCTTCTCACGGGCCATCTCGTTGAAGGCCTCAATGATGAGCTTTTTGTTGTCGACCTGCTGCTTGACTTTCCGACGTGCCATGTGTTTTGACTCCATGACGGACAGGCTGGGCCTGCCACCTAAAACATGATCATTACCATTGCTTCTGCGACCTCTTCAGCAGGAATGCTGATAAGGGGCTTGGGCTCCTTCTTCGTTTGTTTGGGCTGAACGTCCAGCCCGTCGTCTTCCGCCCTCTCAAGCACCCCCTCAATGGTGGTGGCATCGGTGCGTTTGACGCGGACCCAACGTCCGATGTGCTTGCGGAGCTGCCAGAGATGTTTCACGGGCGTTTCCGCACCCGGTGACGTCACCTCAACCGTCCGCAGACGGCCGGCATACTCGTTCCCCTCCAGCCGCTCATCAATGCCACGGCTGACCGACCGGCAGTGATCGTGCGTCACCCCTTCAACCGTGTCGATGATCACGTCCAGAATAAGCTGACGCGCCTGGCCGCGGATCACCACATCGATGAGCGCAACACCGGCCGCGTCACAGGACTCGGCGATCGCCATCCGGACTTGTTCCGGAAGGATCTCCTTCATACCTCTCCACGACTTGTTCACGAACACTGTAGCACAAACGAAAAGTGGGCGACATCGCCCACCCTTCGAAATCGGCTACAAATATAGGGAACTTTTCCCCACCGACCTACGCAAAGGCGTTCTGTCCGGTGATGTCCTGACCCAGGATCAGGGTGTGCATTTCATGGGTTCCCTCGTAGGTTTTGACCGATTCGAGGTTGGCCGCATGACGCATGACGGGATACTCGTCGAGGATGCCGTTGGCACCGTGGATCTCACGGCTCATGCGGGCAATATTGAGGGCCATTTCACAGTTGTTCCGTTTGGCAAGCGACACCTGCTGCGGACGCAGCTGGCCGGCATCCTTGATGCGTCCAAGCCGCCAGCAGAGAAGCTGCGCCTTGGTGATCTCATTGAGCATTAGAACGAGCTTGTCCTGGATCAACTGGAACCCGGCAATAGGCTTGCCGAACGCAATACGTGTTTTTGCGTAATTGAGCGACGAGTCATAACAGGCCATCGCTGCGCCAACAACGCCCCAGGAGATGCCATAGCGGGCCTGGGTGAGGCAAGAGAGGGGGCCACGCAGACCCTCAACGCCCGGCAGAATGTTCTCGTCAGGGATAAAGACGTCCTGAAACACAAGCTCAGAGGTGACCGATGCACGCAGCGAATGCTTGCCCTTCATCTCGGGAGCGGTGAACCCGGCCATGCCCTTTTCAACCAGGAATCCGCGCACTACGCCGTCGAGCTTGGCCCACACAACAGCCACATCAGCTAGCGTACCGTTGGTGATCCACATCTTGGCACCGTTGAGGATGAAGCCCCCTTCAACCTTCTTGGCGTTGGTGGACATCGAAGCCGGGTTCGAGCCGGCATCGGGCTCAGTAAGCCCAAAACATCCAATGGCATCGCCGGCAGCCAGTCGAGGTAGCCACTTGCGTCGCTGCTCTTCCGAGCCGTAGGTGTAGATCGGATACATGACCAGCGAGCTCTGCACGGAGGCAAATGAACGGATGCCTGAATCGCCCCGCTCAAGCTCCTGCATAGCCAGACCATAGCAGGTGCTGTTGAGTCCGGCACAGCCGTATTCCTGCGGCAGCGTGATGCCAAAGAGACCGATCTCGGCCATTTTCTTCACGAGGTGCTGCGGAAACACCCCCTCACGGGCACTGTGCTCAATGATGGGCAGAACCTCGTTGTCCACGAAGTCGCGAACCGTCTGGCGAACGAGTTTCTCTTCCTCGGTCAGAAGCTCGTCGATGTTGTAGTAGTCGGGATGCTGGAATGACATGGTGATAGCCGTAGGGTTGTTAGACGTTGGAATGTCAGAACAACGAAACTACGGAATGAGTGCCCTTGGACCGTAAGTTTGAAGGCTCCTTCTGAAGGGGCCCCAGGTTGTTTCAACATTGAAGCGTCCGACATGGACAACGCAAATGCGAGTGGTCATAGCGCGCCGAACGGCAGCAGAACCCTCGCTCTGACCATTGCCGCCATCGGCGTGGTGTATGGTGACATTGGCACCAGCCCCCTGTATGCTCTCAAAGAATGCTTCTCGCCTCACTACGGTCTCACGCCCGGACGTGCTGAGGTGCTGGGCATCCTATCGCTGATCTTCTGGGCGCTGACGCTGATCATCTGTATCAAGTATCTCGCGGTGATCCTTCGGTTCGACAACGAGGGCGAAGGCGGGATCATGGCGCTCATGGAGCTCGTGGTTCGACAGCTGACAAAGCCAACTCAAGTTTCCATCGTGATCTTTCTGGGTCTGTTTGGGTCGGCATTACTGTATGGCGACGGGATCATCACCCCGGCGATCTCTGTCCTGTCGGCTGTCGAGGGACTTACCGTTGCAGCACCTGCGCTTGGAAAGGCTGTGGTTCCAATCACGCTTGTCATTCTCGTGGGACTCTTCGCGATCCAGAAGTATGGCACGAGTCGAGTCGGCAGGATCTTCGGTCCATTCATGCTCGGGTGGTTTACGCTGCTTGGTGTTCTGGGGCTGATCAATGCTATCCAGACACCGGAGATCTTCGAAGCGGTTAACCCCTACTACGCATGGCAATTCTTTGCTCTGCACAAATTCCATGCCTTTGTGGTTCTGGGTAGCGTCTTTCTGGTCGTCACCGGAGGCGAAGCACTGTATGCGGACATGGGCCACTTTGGCCGCAAGCCCATTATGCGTGGCTGGTTCATGGTCGCCTACCCGGCGCTAGCGCTGCAGTACTTCGGTCAAGGGGCTCTGCTACTGCGCGAAGGGAACATCGCTTCAACGATCGCAAATCCTTTCTTTCACATGGTGCCATCGTGGGCGGTCGTGCCGATGGTGATCATTGCAACATTCGCAACGATCATTGCCTCGCAGGCCGTTATCTCGGGCGCGTTCTCGCTTACATGGCAGGCACAGCAGCTTGGGTATCTGCCGCGACTGAAGGTCACGCATACATCAAGCGAGGAGCGAGGACAGATCTACATGCCCACGGTCAATTGGGTGCTGTTCATCAGCTGTGCTTTCCTCGTGATCGCATTTAAGACATCGGGAGCACTGGCAGCCGCCTACGGCATTGCCGTAACCTCGACAATGGTCATCACGACGCTACTTGCCTGGCAGGCCATGAGAAATATCCTGCAGTGGAGCACGCCGGTCACCGCCTTCATTTGCACCGTGTTTCTTGTCATCGACGCCTCGTTCTTCATTGCCAACACGCTGAAGTTTTTTGATGGCGGGTACGTTCCGTTCACAATGGCCGTACTCACGCTCATCGTCATGATCACCTGGCGAAGGGGACGGACGATCCTGTCGGAACGAATCAAACAGCGCAGCAAGCCTCTTGTCGACGTTATCAATGAAGATATCGACCGCTATACGATCGTTCCCGGAACGGCCATCTACATGACCGGATCAGGGGGCGTAGCACCGCCGGCGATGATGAACAACCTTAAGTACAATCGTGTTCACCATGAGAACGTGATCCTACTGACGGTCAATGTCCAAAAGCTAGCTCGCGTTGAGGTCCAGAAGCGCATCGAATTCGAAGAGATACGTCCCAGCGTCTGGAAGGTGATTCTCAATTACGGATTCATGGATCAGCTCACTCTCCAGGACGATATCAAGTCGTTCCCCGAAGAAGGGGTCCTGGTTGACTTTACAGACGTGATCTTCGTTCTCGGTCACGAGACGCTTACAGTGCAGGATGGCCATGGAATGGCACGCTGGCGTAAAGAACTGTTTGTCTTCCTGCATCGCAACTCCCGCACGCCTGCACGGTACTTCGGAATCCCGGTCAAGCAGACCCTCGAGGTCGGCTCCCACCTGTCGATCTGACACGCCCCTTACAGACCGAGCTCCAGCCCGGCTGACAGTCGAAGCCCGTTGCCGACGAGCCAGCCAATGTATTGCTCCTTCGGTCCACCCGACCGTGGCACTGGCACAGGTAGGGCCTCGGGCTGACGTAGAAGGTAGGTGAACTCGATAGATAGCCGGCCGAGATCGGTCTTCAGCACCAGCAGGCCGCCGATCTGCACGCCCCCACCGATCTGGGCGGCGTAGGACGTTGACACACGGTCGGGAATCTGCCCGCGGTCACCCTGGAGAATACGCGTGTAATCGTCGACCTGATCGGCCGAACTCAGGTAGTCGGCCATTGCGCCAAGATGTAGGCCGATGTAGGAACCCGCAGAGTCAAATCGCGCCAGCGGGATTCGCAGGGCTGCGCTGAGCTCCACCGCTGAGGTCGACAGTGAAGACACAACGACCGGTCCGGAGATGGGATTATCGACCACCTGCACCATGCCGCCTGCGCCGGCGAAGCTGTTTCGTGTGAAGCGGGAGGTAAAGCCCCCATCCTCCTGACGCAGTCCGAACGTGCCGACAAGTTCGAGTCCCTTTCGCAGGGTCGTCACGACACGTCCGCCGTAGAAGAAGCGGCTCGGTTCACCATAGGCCGAAACATCGGATCGAGATGAACCGGCAACTGTCGAGCCGATAGTAAGACCAACGTAGGTCTGGCCGAAAACAGACGACGCCGCGATCATGAAGACCATGATCGCGACGCCGATGAAACGTTCTGTAGTACTCATCCAGAAATCTACGGGAGAATCACAACTCAGGTACTTCCACCGTGATGGCCTGCTTGGATCCGTCCGCATCCTTGACGACAAACATCATGCCGTCACCGGCTTGCTTTGCCGTGATGACACGCTTGAGCTGAGCGGGCGAAGTCACCTCGCGGCCGTCGGCCTTCAGGATGACGGTGCCCTGACGCAGACCACGACGTGCCATCTGACCGAACCGGTCGACCTTGCTGACAAAAACGCCCTGCTTGACATTGAAGGTTGAACGCTGCTCGCTTGTGAGGGCCGCGGCGGTAAACCCGAGCCCCTTGATCGTGACCGGCTCGGAATCATCAGCGGGCGAATCCAAATCCTCGTTACCACCGGTCTTGGCGGCCACATCGACGCCATCCGGCGCTTTGAGCTTTACGGTCTTGGTGATCTCACGCCCATCACGCCAGATCTTGAGGTTCACTTTGTCGCCGGCACGACGCAGTACGATCTCGTTCTGCAGATCACTGGACGTCTTGACGTTCTTGCCGTCCACGTCCAGGATAACGTCTCCAACTTCGATGCCGGCCGATTCGGCGGCACCGCCCTTGACGATCTTGTTGACGCTAACGCCGGCAACCTTGGCCAGGCCGACAGCCTTGGCCGTTGCCTCGTCGACGCTCGTGATCTCCACGCCGATGTATCCACGCTCGATCTTTCCGTCGTCGATCAGGTCCAGCACAACACTGCGCACCATGTCGATCGGGATCGCGAAGCCATACCCGGCGTTGACGCCGGTCTGCGAGGCGATTGCTGTATTGATACCAACCAGACTTCCGTTGATGTTGAAGAGTCCACCGCCGGAGTTACCCGGGTTGATCGCCGCATCGGTCTGAATAAAGTTCTCGGCAGCATAGCGGCTGCGCTGATTGTTCATTTCGTTTGTGCCGACGATACCGATCGAACGGCCCATGGCCGAGACGATGCCCGTGGTAATCGTCGACTTCAGTCCCAGGGGGCTCCCGACGGCAACAACCCACTCACCGATACGGATGTCGGATCGCTGTGCCAGATGTGCAGCAGAAAAACGACCGTCGATCTTCAGAACGGCAAGGTCCGTCAGCGGGTCACGTCCGACCAGCCTGGCCTTGTATTGTTTCTGATCCGTTGTGGTCACCGTAATGCCCCCTTCCTTGGCATTCTCCACCACGTGGTTGTTCGTTACCACATATCCGTCCGCCGTGACGATGACACCCGAGCCGCCGGCCTCGGATTCAGGTAGGACCATTTCTTCCTCACCCTCGGGCGTGCCGAAATCGGGTCCGAAGAAACGGAAGAAATCCTGCGGCATGCCGCGCATTGAGACGCCCTTGCGATCGGTCTTGACGCTGATCGACACCACCGACGGCGTGACGGCCGAGGCAACGTTGACGAACTGATCGTTGAGCATCTTGACGGCCGGAGGGGCCATGGCAGGGGGCGCCCCTGCCCCTAACTCGACGTCGGCCGCAAACAGCTGCTCGATGGCGTTACTGGAAAATGTGGTCATGAGGACGACGCCGGCAACAACGCCGATGCCAATGAGGGCGATGGCGGTGCCGAGAGATCGACGTGACATAGTATGCTCCTGTGAATTCATTCGGCATCAACTGACGAAGAAAAATGCCCTGTATTGCCCCCTTACAGGCGGTTCACAGAGAACCGGACCGGCCGACGGAAGATCTCTTCCATCAGACCCGTGCGGCGCTCAGCACTCCATAGCTCGACGTCGGGCATCTCCCCAAGCACCTTCAGTCCGATCTCGATCCCGGCCTCAGCGGTGCGAACCTCAAGACCATGCACGACGGACTGCTGGCGCCGGTCGAGTCCTTCGGCGATACGCAGGATCGATGCCAGCACGCCCACCATGTGCTGCTCCGAAGAGGTCAGACCGGCAAAGACGGGGTGCTTCTTTTTCGGGTGACTCTTACGATGATATCTGGCAACCGAGGAGATGAGCACGGTCTCGTCGCTGGTAAACCCCGGCATGACACAGTTACGGATGATGTATTCGCTGTGCTTGTGATGCTGATCTGCGGCAATATGGTAGCCGACATCGTGAAGGAGGGCCGCCGCTTCGAGTAGTTCCCGCTCTTTGTCACCCATCCCGTGCAGAGGCATCAGATCATCAAACATGCGAACGCACAGATGCTTGACGTGTTCGGCGTGACGTCGATTCACGCGATAGAGTTCGCAGATATGCAGAACGCTCTGGTAGCGCAGTCGCGACAGGTGGTGCGTTAGGCCGATATCGCGGGCCTGCTGAAAGGTGTCGAAAACGATCCCTTCGCGAAGCGCGTATCCGGAGAGCGTAAGCCTGCGGATGCCAAGCCCCTTGATAAGATGCTCCACAAGCAGTGCGCCGGCAACGATCACGTCTGCCCGCTTAGCGTCAAGTCCGGGCAGGGCCATGCGTTCATCAATGGTCCGTGCTGACAGGACCATGTCTATGGCACCGAGGATCTCGTCACGATCAAGCGTGACACCGTTGAGGGTTTCCGGCGTTCGCCTGCCCGAGCGCGCGAAGGCGATCGAAGCAAGAGCCATGACGGTGCCCGAACAGGCGATGGCCTCATCAAAACCGAAGGCGATGTGCGATTGAAAGGCCGGCTGCCACTCACCGCGTATCCATGCGCGACAGTCGGCGATCTGCTGCTCGTTGACGCGTGAATCCGGAAAGAACCGCTCGCTAAGACGGATGTGTCCAAGCTTAGCCGAATGAATGTAGACCGGCTCGCCGTCATGACCGGTGATGGTCTCGGTAGAGCCCCCTCCGATATCAAAGACGAAGACGCGCTTGTCGGCGATGCTCAGCGCATTGCGCACGCCAAGGAAGATGAGACGCCCCTCTTCAATACCGGGGATCACGTCAATATGAACTCCGGTCTGACTCAGCACCCGGTCAACAAATACGTCCTTGTTCAGAGCTTCCCGCACAGCACTGGTAGCGATGGCCCGGACGGTTGCATTGTGCTGTCGAGCCTCGTCAACAAGCCGTACCATGGCCCTCAGGCCACGCTCCATGGCATCATCCGAGATGCGCTTCATGTCGCCCTTCGACGAACCAAGACGCACGGTGTCTTTCGAGCGGGCGTGAATGCGCAGCATGCCTGCTTCAGTGACACTGGCGATCACCATGTGAAAGGAGTTTGTGCCGACGTCGATGGCGGCAATACGGTCAGTTGTGTTGGGGCTGCTCATGGCTGTTGTGTTCGTTGTCAAAAATACCATCCCTATCTTCCCGATATGTTCCAGCGCCCATTTATCATCATTGGTACGATCATTGTTGTCGGGATTCTGCTGGCCCCCTACCTGGTGGGATTTGCCAGACGTCTCTCCGGCAGAACTCCAAAGGATCCTTAAGGCATGGCAGCATCGCAGCGACTGGCCTTTCTTGATGCGGCACGCGGAATCGCCGTGCTCTGGATGATCCAGGTACATGTCACGAACGTCATCCTCGATCCGGCACTTCGCTCATCGATGGTGTTCAACATCCTGAACATCTCCAATGGCTACGTCGCCCCAACATTCATCTTCTGCGCAGGGTCGGGCCTGTGGATTGCCCTCTCCCGCAAGGGAGCCAAGTACCTGGAGTTTGGCAGCGATCTGCTAACGTATCTCCGACGTCTGGCCTACGTTCTTTTCTGCGCCTACGTTCTGCATGCGCCGATCTACTCACTCGGACAGATGATCAACGCTCCGGCATCGACGTGGATGAGCTGGGCGCAGCTGGACGTGCTGCACGTGATCGTCTATGCATCGCTGGGCGCACTTGCCGTTTTCCTTGCACTTCGAGATCTCAAGAAGGCAACGCTCGCCTACGCATGCATCGCAGCCGTCATCTTCGGACTCTCCTGGATGGTTCCCAGGAGTGAGCTCAGCCAGTTTCCTCTGTTTCCCTGGAGCGGCTATCTGTTCACCGGAGCGGCCGTCACCGGATGGTTCATGCAAACGTCTGACCGCGACAAGTTGGCACGGATGTTTGTGGTCATGGGGCTTGCCGGACCCGTTGTACTGTTTCTGAGCTTCTTTTACGGACCATCCATGCCCTGGGACGGTGTCTGGTGGCGCTCTCCGGGCGGCTTGATGTTTCGGGTGTGTGCAACGCTACTGCTGCTCGGTCTGCTGTATCGGTGGGAATCATCGATACCGAACACGAAGGTCGGACGCTTTCTGGTAACGCTGGGCAACGAGTCGCTGTTCATGTACGTCAGTCACCTTCTACTCGTCTACGGCTCACTGGCACCATGGCTCGAGAACATCTATGGCACCCATCACGTGGGATATGGACCGAACTTCCTGATCTGGATCCTCGTCAGTGCCGGCTTTTCCGGCTTGATGCTCGCATGGCACCGGCTTAAACGGGAGCGCCCGTCGATGGCTGCAACGATCATTCGACTGCAGATCATCGGCATCGTCACATACTTCATCCTCCGACCCTGACACGCCCCATAAACCGACAACGGCCAGCCCCTTTCGAGGCCGGCCGCAGCGGCGTTCTGTTCACGATCGGTGATCAGCGGGTCACGGTGACAGGTGTCGTCATGGTTCCGCGCTCACCAGAGATCGTCAGGTAGTAAAGACCGGTAGCAAGGTCGGCCGTGATGAGTCGGAACTCATACACGCCTGCCTGCTGCACAGCATTCGCAAAGAATGTTGCGGCAACGGCACCCGTTGCGTCGGTCAGCCGGACGGTCACCACGTCGGCATTCGCTAGCTGATAGCGAACGGTCGCGGCATCCATCGTCGGGTTAGGGAATACGCTGCCGGTGATGCCGGCACGCACGTGGTCTTCTTCGAGGACAGAAGTGTTTGGATTCTTTGCACGATACTCGCGGTTGACCGGATCATACTCCGACCACGGAAGATCCCAGCGCTGCAGTCCAAATGCACCGCGGAAGGCGACCTTCTCGAAGAAGCTGTCGGCCGTCTTACCGGCAAAAGCCGCAGAGTTTTCAAGGGGGCTTCCGGTTTTGATCGCAGGATTGAAATCGATGTTTGTCGGGAACGGATTCTCGAGCATTGCTCCGGCCGGTGAACTCTTGTCGACAACGTTGCCATACTCGGCCTTTCCGAGCCAGTTGGCATCAATGCCTGCAGGAGCCGTGCCGCCGGCAAGTGTCAGAACAGTACCCTTCACCCCGTACCATGAGTTGTTGCGGATCTCGATGGAATCACCGGCAGCGGCGATCATGGTTGGAACCTGTGCGAATTCGAATCCGCGTGGCCAGCCGATGAAGACCGAGTTGTGGATTGCCTGACGTGAGTTGCGACGGATCTGGGCTGCTGCTCCGTAGCGGGTGCTGTACTGATTGGCGCCCGAACCTGCTGTCCATGCCGTGTCCTGAATCGGACCGATCGCCGTGACATTGCTGAACGTCGCCGAGGTGAACGGCTGATTGTAGGAGGCCTGAGCATCATTGTCGGACTCGAATGCCTGCGACGTAGACACATCAGCAACCGTGCGGTAGCGCTGTACAACTCCGAACTGGACCTTGCCAGAGAAGCCGTTGTCCGTGTCGAAGTCATCATCGAGAATTCCGGTCGAGATCAGATACTTGGCATTGACTGTGCCACCAAACCATTCGAATCCGTCATCATTGCCGAATGACACTTGAACGTTCTCGATCGTCGTGCCGCGTCCTACGCCACCCATCGTCAGTGAGTTCAACTCGGAGTTTGGCTGTGTGGCGATACCGGCGAATTCAATACGGGCGTACTTGAGAATGCCGCTGTTGTCGTCATCGTCCGTACCACCATACCAGCCCTTGCCGCCTGCGGTCTGTGATGCCACGCCCCCTTCGAGTGCTGCCTGACCGGCCGGTTGATTGATGCGGGCCTTTCCGCAGATCAGAATGCCGCCCCAGTCACCGCGGGCACGCTGTCCCGGTACGGCACGCGAGGTGAAGATGATCGGGTCCTGCGCCGTGCCTTCGGCAAGAATCTTGCCACCGCGATTGATCACCAGCGCGGAGTTGTTGCCGGGCTCGTCGCCAACAATGATGGTTCCCTTTTCGATCTCGAGCGTAGCTCCGTCGTTGACGTAGACATAGCCTTTGAGACCGTAGATCTTGGTGTTGACCAGTTTGATGCGTCCGGTGATCTCGCCCTCGAGTACAGAGTCGACCTTGATCGGTGCCGGTGCCACAACTTCAAATGGCTGGTCGTTGATATCAAACTTCGTCGTGTCGCTCAGTAGCGTCATCTTTACGTATCCGGTCTTGGTCTGGTCTTCCGGACGGAAGACAATTCCACCGGCAAACGAACCGCGGCGCGTTGCACTGTCGAGCACGTTGGACAGTCCGGTGATCGCCTTCCACGGGCCTTCCGAACTCTTACCAAACTCAAAGCGCCAGCGGCGACGGAATGTGTTCGTTGTATCCCAGCGGACGTCAACAGACTGGCCGACGCGGAAGACCTTATTGTTTCCGCCCGGTTCGATAAGACGAACCGTTGGCTCAACTACCACAGGAGCTTCGATGGCGAATGGGAAGTCTGACACATCGAAGACAGAAGGGTCACTCACCAGCGTCATGCGGATATAGCCGGTGGTCGTTACAACGTTTGGAGTCGTGAAGCCATCCTTAAGAAGGCCGCGTGTAGTGCCGGCATCGGTGACGTTCTCTGCACCAGGGATCGGCTGCCATGGTCCGGTTGCCGACGTTGCGAATTCGAACCTGTACGTGTTGCCGGCAGCGCCCGAAGTGTCCCACGTGATCGTGAGTTTCTGACCCTGCTGATACTTTTCACCGGCAGCCGCCCCCGGCGACACGAGGCGAACAAGGGGCTGTGCACGATACTCACGGTTAACCGGATCGTATTCGGCCCAGCCGGCATCCCATCGAGCGGCTCCGTCAGCAAATGCACCGCGATATGCCACTCGCTGGAAGTAGCTATCCGAGATCGGAACCAGTGGTGATCCATTTTCGAAGCTGGCCGTCGAGAGGTATGAGGCCACACCCAGAGGGCGTGGATCGAAGGTGTTGTCGTTCGGCCACGGACTTGCGATGAAGGCGTTGTTCGGGTTGCCCTTATCCACTTCATTGCCGAAGCCACTCTTTGCAAGCCAGTTCGCATCCATGCCCGCAGGCGGAGTGCCGCTGGCCAGTGTCAGTGTCGCCCCCTTGACGCCGAACCAGCTATTGTTGCGAACCATCAGCGTGTCGCCATTGGCGGCTACCATCGTAGGAGCCTGAGCGATCTCAAAACCGCGCGGCCAGCCCACGAACACCGTGTTGAAAATGCTTGCACGGGCATTGCGACGGATCTGCGCGGCAGCTCCGTAGCGCGAGCTGTATTGATTGGCCCCGCTGCCTACCGTCCATGTCGTGTCCTGTAGCGGCCCGATGACCGTGAAGTTGGAAAAGATCGGTACGGTGCGCGGGTTATTGAATGAGCTTGTTGCATCGTTGTCGATCTCAAAGGCCTGCGAGGTGGAAACATCGGCCACGGTACGGAAGCGCTTCACGATACCGAACTGCACCTTGCCGGAAAAACCGTTATCGCAGTCAAAGTCATCATCCAGTGTGCCGTAGGCGATCAGATACTTGCCGTTGACCGAGCCACCGAACCACTCGAAGGCATCGTCGTTGCCATATGAGCACTGGATGTACTCTGTTACCGTGCCGCGTCCGACACCGCCAAGCGTCAACGAATTGAGTTCGGAGTTTGGCTGTGTGGCGATGCCGGCAAACTCGATGCGGACGTAGCGAAGAATGCCGCTGTTGTCATCGTCATCTGTTCCGCCATACCATCCCTTGCCCCCGGCAGTCTGATCGGCAACGCCACCTTCAAGAGCGGCCTGTCCGGCTGGCTGGTTGACGCGGGCCTTGCCGCAGATCAGAATACCACCCCAGTCGCCACGAGCACGCTGTCCAGGTGCTGCGCGGGATGTGAAGACGATCGGACGTTCCCTTGTTCCGTCGGCGATGATCTTTCCGCCACGATTGATCACGAGCGCTGAGTTTGCTCCCGGCGTATCTCCAACAATGATCGTTCCCGGTTCGATCGTCAGGGTTGCTCCATTGTTCACATACACATAGCCACTGAGGCCATAGATCTTGGTCGCACGGAGTGTGATGGACGTTGTGATCTCACCACTGAGAATCGAGTCCGGCTGGATGACACGGGGCTCTTCGATCGTGAAAGGATTATCGGTGATGTCAAAGACCGTCGGATCTGCGATCAGCTCCATGCGGATGTATCCTGACGTCGTAGGAACGTTTGGAACGCGCCAGCCCCCTGATGTCGGCACTGACTGACCGCGTGTTGCTCCAGAGTCGAGCACATTCGTCAGGCCCGTCAGCGGCGTCCACGGACCAGCCGGCGTTGTGCCGAACAGAAAGCGCCAGCGCGCACGGAACGTGCCTGCGGTGTCCCAACGCATTTCCTGTGTTGTTCCCGGACGAAATGTCTCACCGCCATTAGGCGTTCGTATAGAACAGGAAGATGGATTCTGTGCAAGCGATGTTGCCATGAGGCACATCAGCATTGCAAGGGTTGTAACAACGGTACGCATGGTTCTCTCCGTGTGGATATTGGTCATGATTACATTCTATAGCCAAGGCCAAGGCTTACGCCCATGCCCCGGATGTTGGATTGAATGAGCGCTCCGTTCTGCTCCCACTTGAGTGGCTGATTGAGCAGGTCTCGGATGCTGAGTTTGAATTCGAGGGCATCACCGAACGGCTGGATCACCGAGAAGTCGACCACATGCCGTGGCAGTTCGTATACGTGCGGATCGCCCTGGAACACGCCAACCAGATTGACCTGGATGATCCGGCGACCGTAGGTGTTGTAGGCAAGGGTTACAGCCGTGCGTGTTGATGGATTGAAGTACGACAGCGTAGTGTTGATCGTATAGGGGCTCTGTCCCCACATCGAACGCTCATCGTTCACACCTGCCTGCTGAACAATGATCCGGGAGTTGATAAACGCCGCATTGACCGACACCATGAAGTCGCGCATCGGTGCACCGAAGAATCCAAGCGACTTGCGTACTTCAAGTTCGACACCGAGGTTGTTCGCCGGACCACTGGCGTTGGCATAGGAGCGGACAAGCTCAGACTGCTGCGGGAAGAGCGTTTCCTCGATCGCATTTTCAAAGCGCTTGTAGAAGACGCCGGCAGAGAGAACTTCGCCGGCCGACGGGAAGTACTCAACGCGAAAGTCGTAGTTCTGAATCAGTGCCCGCACAAGGTTCGGATTACCCGAAACCGTTGCCTGCAAACCAAAGTCGTAAAACTGGAAGGGGGCGAATTCACGAAGAGACGGACGCGCAAGCGTTTGTGACGCTGATGTCCGAATGTTGAGATTTTCGAATGGACGGACGATCAGATTGAATGCCGGGAGAACATCCACGATGTCGCGATTGACATTCACGCGATCGTCCGTGACAGTGAAGGAGTTCAGAAGCTGAATATTCTTTTCAACCCGTGCACCTGTCACAAGACGAACATCAAGGCCTGAGATCTGGAATGGCACGTCAACCATTACATACCCGGCAACGAGGTTTTCCATTGCGTCGTACTGGTCACTGAGCTTGGAGTCCTCGGAGTAGCTCAGCCGCTGCTTTTCGACGCTGAAATTGCTGTCGGCAAAGAACCTTCCCAGGTCGGGATACAATTCGTTGCCGTCGATAGTGAGGTTACCCGAAATGTCGTTCTCAGCCCCCTGGACGATCGTAAGCGAGCGAGCATTGAACGTGCGTGAGCGGTTCTCGAACAGACTGCCAAACTTGACCTTGATTTCGGTGGTGACCGGAACGGTAACATTCACCGAGCCGCTGACGGCATGATCGTCGAGCTCCGAGAAGAAGCGTCCTGCACGTGACCCAGCGCCCTGCGGAGAGAGATCGAACGCCGCCGTGAATGGCTGGTTCGGATCAAATGCATCACGCAGGAATTGCAGACGTCGGAAATCCGGCTCTGATCGAGTAGAGTTTGAGTATCCGAGCTTCCAGTCGAGAAGGAGATTGCCAAGGAAGCCAACATTATGCTCTCCGGTCAGAGCACCCGAGTAGAGCTGCTTTTCAACGTACTGGAAGGAAAAGAGTCGCTGTTCCTGTGACTGAGCGAAGTTGGTGCCGCTCAGAGAGATGTTCTCCATGTCACCCGAGCGATTGTAGGCATTCTTGAAGCTGATACGGCCGCCACTACCTACTCGGTAGGCGATATTGAACAATCCACCCCACGAGACAGACTGCGTCGACTGGATGCCGTTGAACTTGAAGAGAAAGTCATCCGGATTTGACAGCACACCAGCGCGCGTAATGACATTGTTCTGCCATGACGTTCCGTAGTTGGCAGAGGCGACAAATCCGACTTCCTGTGTGTCGCTGATCGGGATGATGTTGGTGTACGTCAGCGACAGGCCACCGTTCGGTGTTGCCGTCGAAGATGAGCTAGCCCAGTTGCCGTTGTTGAAATCGCGACCGAATCCGTCCATCTTGGCAATTGCATCAGCATTGCCCGAGCGCACATCGCGCAGGAGCTGATTCATCTCCAGTCGGTTCTGCGGGAAACCATTCGGCAAGGCCCGCCCAGCGCTACCCATGGCGAAGTTGTCTCCGGCAACACTTCCTGCAGTAAAGAACGCGTTGTCCTTGAACGTCACAAAGTCATTGAAGCCCTGCGAAGCTGAGACCTTCAGCCCCGTGCTCGACGGGAAGTCTACCGTGTTGAGCTGGACAAGTCCACCGGCGAAATTGCCCGGCAGATCGGGAGTGAATGACTTGACGACATTGGCGTTCTCAAGCAGCTCCGTCGGAAACATGTCGAAGGCAAACGCTTTGCGATCCGGCTCGGTAGACGTCAGCGCAGCCCCGTTCAGCGTTGTGTTGCTGTACCGGTCACTCACACCACGCACATACACGTATTTACCGTCGAGAAGAGTCACACCGGAAACGCGCTTGAGAGCCTGGCCGGCATCACTGTCGGGCAGCTTCGACATTTCTTCGCGGCCGACGCCGTCGCTTACCTGTGAAGCGTTCTTGCGTTCGATGAGCATGGCTGCAGCGTTGTCGTTGATCTTTGCTGCGGCCACGACGACTTCCTTGCCAGCACGTGAGGTTGCACTTACCAGTACGCTCACATTTGTAACGGCATCGGGGTTTACCACGACACCTTCAACGATACGGGGCTCGTAGCCGACGTAGGTAACACGGAGCGAATACGTGCCAGGCACGAGATTCTTGATCTTGAAGGCACCCTTTGTGTCGGAGTATGCACCGCGCTTCGTGTCAACAACTGATATACTGGCCTGACGGAGTGCTTCACCGGTGGAAGCATCAGTAACTTTGCCCTCGATTGAGCCATTTTGCGCCATACTGATGGCGCAGGCCAGCACCAGCACGACGAGAATTGTCGCAGTTTTCATTGGAATCATCGACCTCATGAACGGGAACAGAACGAACGTCTTCGAAACTATCGGCGCCCTGTTAGGTGCGTGTTATCGCAGTGTTACCTATCCTTTACACTGCGTTCTGATGGCCTTCTGCGCAGCTCTTACGCTCGTTTTTCTTGCGTTGGATGCCTCCGCTCAGACGCAGCGTGTGATGGTCGCCCGGATCGATGCCGATTCGGCCGACCCTGCCCTGCACCCATCCAAGCTGATCGCCGGGCTGACCCTTGCCTTTGAATCAACGAAGCAGTACGTGGTCGTGCCTAATGAGATCCGCGACTCCGTGGCACGCGCCATCGGCGACTCGGCCACCTACCAGCGCGTTGCGGATTCACTCGGTGCCGAGATCATCATCTTCGCTTCCGTAGCTCGCATCGAAAATCTCGTCCGCTCGGAACTGGTCATTGCAGGGGGCGATGGGTTCACCTTCTCGACCAGCGGGCACGGATACGGCGTGACGTTCCTTCGGAGTGATTCGACACGGTCGATGATCCATGATCCAGCAATCCTGGGCTCCATGCAGAGGGCTCTATGCATGGCGCTGCGCGACTCTTCACTGTATGCAAAGGCCGATGACGCCTTGCGCGTGAGGCCGGCAGCACTGCTCGGCATCGGGGGCATCAACTTCGTGGACAAGCCTGCGGATTACATTCCATGGTCAACCTTCAAAGAGAAGGTCCCTGCATCCTACGACATGGTGCTGAGCATCACGGCGGCACTTCGGTACCTCGACGAGTACATTGTGATCGACACCGATACGCGCGACTCGATCTATGCCAAGGCCGGCCTCTATCTCGTCGAGAACTATAACCCGGTGACGGTGCCGGAATTGAAGACCCTTCGCGCCTTTGACATCGACCGGATCATAACCGGACGCTACGAGCGAACCTCTGCCGGTGCAGATCTGACACTGTTCCTGCAGGAGATCGGATCCACGGGTGAGCTCACGACGCTCAAGAAGGCAACAAGCTCAATTGAGCTTGACACAAAACAGGCGCTTCAGGATGTTGTGCGCGCGTGCCTGCGACAGCTCTTCACGACGATCAGCGAACAACCGGAACGTAAGCCGTGACCGTGCCGCGCGAAACAGATCTGACGACGACAAGGTAGGTGCCGCTGGGGAGCGTCGAAATATCGAGTGTGAGCTGTGCCTGCCCCTTTGCGACGGGAACATTGGCCACAGAGAGCAAGACTCTTCCGAGAACATCGGTGACGTCAACGTACGCAGCATCCTCCTGCTCGGCATCCGTCAGGATCTGCAGTACCGACCCCGTTACAGGCAGCGGCGGCGCAAGGCGGAATCGCGTCTTCGATTTGAAGGTGATGAGGTTGCGCGGACCGCAGGCATCAACGATAACGTATCCGTCGTTCTTGACTGCCTCGGTTGGCTCCTGACTCCATACCTGAATGTCCGTGATGGTAAGTGGCGTACTGTCCGGCACAGCTGATCGGCACAGCGCCCTGAGCAGGCCAAGAGTTCCCGGCGTGCCGAACATCGGACCACTTCGCGCGGCATGAAATCGAATTGCCCCAGGAACAATCTCAGCCCTGAGCAGCACATCGGGAGCCTGTCCGGTCAGGACAGAGTCGACCACGAGATTGACCTCCTGATAGCGAACCGTCCAGGCGATACTGTCGATCAACGCATCACGCACGTCTGCATCAAGATGCACCGGAATGTCCAGGCGCGTATCGGGCCCTACCACGTACTCATCAACGCGCAGCGGCACGCGATATGTGATAGGTACGCGAGGCTCTCGCCCCATGCCAGTGATGATCGAAGTTGCTGTATCCGGACACGTCCCCTGGGACTCGACGATCAGCCTCGCATCGACCTGTCCGGTGGCTACCGGCAGGAACTCCACATCGGCAAAGATCTTCTCGTAAGGGGCTATACGCCTCCCATCAAGCGAACTGCGAAGTGTCCATGGTCCGGTAGCCGGCTGCAATCGGGCACTCGTGATCGTTATCGTGTCGGCACCGGGATTGTCGATCGTTACCGAGCCAACGGCACGCGAGCCAATGAGTATCTGACCCACGTCCAGCGGATCCGGCAACAGACGCAACGTTGTGGGACTGCTGATCATGAACTGCACGAAGGTGGAATCGGCATCGTTACACGCATTCTCCGTAACGACGATGGTGCCCGTGACCATCGACCCCACCGGATAGTCCGACGGACGCATCCGCACCTGCACGGAGTCCACTGCCGACGGCGATAGCGTCAGCTGTGAAGGCACAATAACGGCCCTGGTAAGTGAAGATGATGCCGTCACCTGCACCTGCGAGGTCAGCGTACCAGCATTGGCAACGCGAACCCAGAACACCTCTTCATCGTCGCATGGCGCAAGAGCTCCGAGGTCGACTAAGGAGGGGGCTGATTCTATGTCAGCCGTGAGATACTCACCACGCAGAACGATCGTTGGATCCGCTCCCTCGACGTCCGTGTCGATATCGACCGAATCGGTGAAGACTCCCGGCGAGGTAGGATCGAACAGCACCGTGATCGCACGCTGCTCTCCGGGGTTGACCGTAAATGGGAACGACGGACCGGTGAGGTAGAACGGTGAGGTAGCACCGCGCCTGCGAGCACTGACAACCGTTACAGGAACTGTGCCACGTGCTTCGACTGTTATCGACCGCTCCTGCTTGGCATTGGTGCATCGGTACTGCCAGGTGACCGGATTTGGTGTTATGCGAACGTCGTTACTGAAAACGCTAAACCGGATCTCCGAAGAAGCCGATGTTGTGCAGGAGGTTGTGCCGACAACTTCGATGATGCCGATGTAATCCGCAGCGGTTGCCGAAGTGTATGTAAAGTCAACTACAATACTGTCGGTTCGCCGCAGGATCATCGGCAGTGGCGGCAGCATGAACTTCAACTGTGCCGGAAGCGGGGCAACGCGGATCTCTCGGACAGTGACACTATCCCCCCGCGTAAGCCTGATCACTGCGCGACCACTGAGCACCTCATTGGGCACACCTGAGTCGGCAATAACGGCAGGAGTAATCTGGATCTCGGGTAGCTCCACGACGCCAGTGATCACCACCGGAATGATCGTGTCACAGGGTGAGAGTCGAATCATGACGGTATCGGTGAAGCGCCCTTCCTTGGTAGCATTCACCGTGACGGAGATCTGACGTACCTGGCCGGGAGAGATCGAAACCGAACCCGCCGGCTGCAGGCTTATCAACGATGAACTCTTCGTTGCCGAGAACGTACCCTGAAGTAGACCGGTATTGGTGATGTTGATGTTTCGCGAGACGATCGAGCCGCCGCAAAGCGACCCAATATCGATCACTCGCTTGTCGACGATCAGACTCGGCCTGTCGGAATTGCCTTGAAGGTTAACCATCCAAGGCGTCTTCACTCCGCGCTTGCGCGTCAGATCATTACTCACGATCTCCAGCGTGGTAAAGTCGCGCCCCTTCTCAGGTACATACGCTATCAGCAGCGTATCGATCTCCCCGACATTGAACTTCCACGGAATGCCCGAACGGCCGCTCCGGAACCCAATGATGCTGAAGGCATTCGATGTGGCCGTGCTGATGCGCAGCGATGAGATCTCGAGCTGAGCATTGCCCGTGTTCGAGATCGGCACGCGCAGCGTGTCGCTGCGCTTGCATGCGACATTGACAAAGACGCCTGTTGGAGCTGTGATGATCGGCGACAGACCATAGATGCGCACCTTTATGAGCGTATCACGCAGGCAGGGTCCCAGCCTTACCCGGAACACGGTCTCGGTCCATCCGGTGTCACGGGGGATCGCATTGACGTATGTCAGCGTCATATCCGTCCGCACCAGCTCCGGATAACGGGCAGCTGTGAGCGAAACACTCGAATCGCCTCGGACATACGTGATCGACAAGATCGACTCAAACACGGTCGACGATGACGAGCGCCACGCAAGTGTTTTGGCAAGGGGCTGTCCAACCGGTGCAGTGTAGGTGACAAGAGTGTCGATCGGATTGGCCGACGGCGTAAATGGCCGGCCTTCCAGCATAACATAGAGCGTCGTATCGGGTTGCTGAAACGTGACCGCCAGCGCTGCCGAATGAACCACGCGCGTGGTTGGCTTGTACGTGACGATGATGTTCTGCGCGGCACACGAACCAATGGTGGTGCTCAGTGGTGCATTGGCAATTGCAAACATGCCGGCATCTGCACCGATGATCGTTGCCGACCATGGCGAGCTGAACCAGTTGATGTTTTGAACGCGTACGGTGTCTCTTCCAGTGGAATCAGGACACACGAACGCAAACTTCACAACCGTATCGCTCTGTGTCCGCAGTGCTGGCGCGGTCCGGAAGATCCCTTCACCGACGACCCATCCGTTATTGTCATCGATGAAGAAAACATCGTCCATGTCCGCATTATTCAGTCCGCAGGCACGTTGTGTCCAGGTCTGTCCGGCATTCGATGTGTAGTAAACACCCTCAGACTCACCAGCAGCCCAACCGCGCTGCGTATCGTGCAGAAATGTTCCATACATCTGCCTGCCTGAGCTGAAATTGCGCCACGTTGTGCCGCGATCCGTGCTGAATCTCATGCCGGGGTTGGCCGGAGCTGCACTCCCGCATCGCTCCTGGGCATTGGGAATCAGTACCGACTGTCCGACCATCGCCAGCTCTTCATGCCAGGGGGCGTTATTTCCTGTGCTGGCAAAGGACTGCCACGTCGCACCATCATCGCTGGATCTCCACAGAGTGCCACTACCAATGGCAAACACTTCTCCCGGCGCCATGTCGCCGGCCCAGTAAGGGTCGGACAAGACCGACGTCTTGACGGACGTGTCGGTAACACTCGTAAAAGTCGTCCCGCCGTCCGTGGTCTTGAGGAACGTGCACGACCCGCAGCCCCCTCCGGTAAACCAGCCCTCATTGGCCGTGCGGAACCAGCCGCCCCACATCGTCGGAGAACCGGCGGGCTTGATCGATGTCCACGTCACGCCGCCATTGGTGGACTTGTACATCCCACACGGACCGGAAGTGTAGCCAATGCTGTCATCCAGGAATTGAATGTACTCGAGATGACAGTTCGACCCGCCTGAAACACTCGCCCCTTGCCATGTAGCGCCGCCATCGGTTGTTCGCACCACGTAGCCCTTGAACTGATCGCAGGCCCAGCCAAGATTCGGCTTCGATGGCAGAAAGAAGATGTCGAGATAATACCCCTGATCGTACGGCGAAGGCAGGGCAACTTTCGCCCATCGCTGCGCGGTCTGCGCTCCAAGGGAGCAGACGCTAAAGAGAGCAAAGAAGATGAGGGCGAGGGGGCGCATTGTTAGAGATTGGGAACATACCAAAACGCATGGTTCCGCAGACTAACAACAATGTCACGGCCGGAAGGTTCCGTCTCTGGGTTTTATAGCGCCTAGCGTCGGAACGTGTCTTCGCGGGCCGGACTGGTGGAGACCCACGAAATACGAACCTCCAGAAGCTGCTCAATGGCCTCAACGTAGTGCTGCGCCTGGGGCGGCAGCTCGGCAAACGTGCGCACTCCCTCGAGAGAGCACTTCCATCCCGGGAACGTCTCGTACGTACAGGTGATACGGCTCAGGGTAGCCAGGTCGGCCGGGAAGGAGCGGACGGGTCGACCGTCGATCTCATATCCCGTGCAGACGCGGATCTCGTCCAGCACGCCCAGCACGTCGAGCTTGGTCAGAGCTATCTCTGAAATCCCGTTTACCATGATCGAATAGCGAAGCGCGGGAATGTCCAGCCATCCGCAACGACGGCTGCGTCCGGTAGTAGCACCGAACTCGTGTCCCTCGGTGCGAAGCAGCTCACCGGTGGCATCATTCAGTTCGGTTGGAAACGGGCCATTTCCGACGCGTGTGCTGTAGGCCTTCACCACGCCCATGATCGACGAAATGCTTGTTGGCGGTATGCCAAGCCCCGTGCACGCCCCTCCGGACGTCGGGTTGGAGCTGGTCACAAACGGATACGTGCCATGGTCGAGGTCCAGCAGAGCCCCCTGAGCTCCTTCGGCCAGAACATGCTTGCCGGAGGCGATCGCCGTGTTCAGCAGAACTGTCGTGTCGGTGATGTACGGATCGATCTGCGTGTCGAAGGCTACGTATTCATCGATCATAGACTCCACGTCCAGGGGCTCGGCACCGTACAGTGACTGCAGGATGCGATTCTTCTCATCGAGATTCAGCCGGATCTTCTCGCGCAGCGTGTCCCTGTCGAGCAGGTCCACAATGCGGATCCCCGTGCGAAGTGCCTTGTCGTAGTACGCCGGACCGATCCCGCGTCCGGTTGTACCGATCGAGCCCGCCCCCTTCTCACGCGCCGCGTCCATCATCTTGTGATACGGCATGATCAGGTGAGCCTTATGGGAGATGTGCAGCCGTCCGGCCACGGAGATGCCCATGCTTTCGAGCATGTGGATCTCTTCCATCAGTGCAACGGGGTCGATGACCACACCATTGCCGATTACACAGGTGGTGTTGGGATGAAGGATGCCTGACGGGATCAGGTGCAGGACGAACTTCCGACCGTCAAAGACGATCGTATGTCCGGCATTGGCACCACCCTGGTAACGCGCAACAACATCGGCCTGCTCAGATAGCAGGTCGACGATCTTGCCTTTACCTTCGTCGCCCCATTGCGCCCCAACAATGATGGATACGCTCATGAAGGGGGCCTATCAGGCTTCGGTGTGAGCCACCGCGCCAACGTTCTTGTGCTTGACGCGCTCGGTGTACCAGATCAGGAAGGACGAAGCAACGTAAACCGAGGAGTACGTGCCGATCACGATACCGGTGAACATCGTAAATGCAAAACCTTCGAGAACATCACCACCAAGGAACACCATCACCAGCAGAGCCGCCAGCACCGAGATACCGGTGATGAGCGTACGGCTGAGGGTTTCGTTCAACGACAGGTTGACAAGCTCGGCAAGGGGCATTCCGCGATGCTTTTCGCGATTCTCGCGAATACGGTCAAACACCACCACCTTGTCGTTGATGGAATAGCCGAGGATCGTCAGGTAAGCAGCAAGCGAATTGATCGACAGCTCAAGGTTGAGGATACCGAGTTTGTTCACAAGGACCGAGATCACGAAGGCCATCGTGACGTCATGCGCAAGAGCAATGATGGCCGAAATGCCATAGACAAACTCGAAGCGGAAGGCGACGTACAGAAGGATGATGATCGTTGCGATGATCAACGAGATCGCTGCGTCGGTAGCGAGTTCCGCCGAGACCTTCGCACCAACGTTATCAGCACCGAGCAGAATAACGGCCTTTTCGCCATTCTTCGAGAACGCTGCATTAAGCTTTGTGACCAGATCTGCCGACACCCTGGATGCATCGTCCTGCACATCGTTGATACGAATCAGGAAGTCTCCATCCTTTCCGAACGACTTGATCTCAGCGCTTGTATAACCGGCCTTGCCCAGAGCACCGCGAACCTGCTCGGCGGACGTTGCCGTGTTAGCAAACGAGACGGTCGTCTGCGTACCACCGGTAAAGTCGATGCCCGGCTCGATCAGGCGAGGCAGGCCCAGACCCGGGATCTCGGGACCCAGCACAAGCAGCATACCGATGATGCTTGCCAGCAGTGACAGCCGCAGGAAGAATCCGCGGTTGGTGACAAAGTCGATGTTGGTCTTTTTGATCAGATCCATTTATGCCGTCCTCTTCTGTCCAATGTTGAGGGTCGTAGCGCCGCCGGCGATCAGCAGCTGGAAGATGGCACGCGTCACCACAACAGCCGTGAACAGCGTGATGATAGCGCCAATAAGAAGCGTGATGGCGAATCCCTTGATCGGACCGGAGCCCCAGATGATCAGCGGAATAGCGCCGGCAATGTTTGTCAGGTTCGAGTCAAGGATAGCGCTCCAAGCGCGACTAAAGCCCTGATCCACCGCAGACTTGAGAGTCTTACCGGCATAGAGCTCCTCACGCATTCGCTCGAAGATCAGGATGTTGGCATCCACCGCCATTGCCGTCGAAAGGATCAGACCGGCAATGCCAGGAAGTGTAAGCGTTCCGCCAAAGGCCGCCAGTCCGGCAACCGTCAGGAGAATGTTCATCAGAAGTGCGACGTCGGCAACGGCACCGCCAACGGCGTAGTACGCCATCATGAAAAGAATGATCAGCGCAAACGAAAGACCCGTGCTGGTAAGACCGCGGCGGATCGAGTCTTCACCAAGCGATGGACCCACCACGCGCTCTTCGATGATCTGGACCGGAGCCTTCAAAGCACCGGCCTTGAGAACAACGGCAAGGCGCATGGCATCTTCCGTGCGGAACGATCCGGAGATCTGCGATGAACCGTTCGGGATCTTGCCCTGAACCGTCGGGGCCGACCATACGCGGTCGTCCATCACAACGGCTATGCGATTGCCGATGTTCGCGCCTGTGATACGAGCCCACTGGTCGGATCCTTCGGCGTTCATGTTCATCATCACCACGGGCTGATTGGAATTGTCGAAGCTCGGGTAAGCGTCCTCGATGACATCACCCATAAGGTCAGCTTCGCGAGCCACACCGTAAACTTCGTAGTAATCAGGCTGGACGCCCGGCTTGGTGGCATTTCCATTGGCCGACACGAGAATGTCGAGCTCGGCAGGAATGGCAGCACGCACCTGCGGTACAGCAAGGATCTTCAGGAACTCCTGCAGCTTCTGGGCAGGAATGCGGAACATGTACATGCCTTTTTCAGGAAGCTGTTCCGGCGTGACTCCGTTGACCTTCAAGCCGACGAGGTCGAACTGCTGCGGCTGCGACTGCTCATTGGCAGCGACACTTCCGAAGACCATGTAGCTGAAGGGGAAGTCGGCGATAATGCGGCGACCCTTTTCCTCTTCACTCAGCCCCTTGTAGGGGTCATTGGCCTTGCCGGTATCGGCAGCCGTCTTGGCCGTATCGGCCTTCTTTGCCGTATCTGCCGCGGCGACATCCTTTGCCGTGGTGTCGGCAGCCTTGGCTGTATCAGCCACAACAGGAGCTGCACCAGACTTGTAAGCCTTATACGCGGCATCGATGGCGTAGAAAGCCTTGACCATTCGACGGTCCATCAGCACGCGCTTGAACTCCAGACGGGCAGTCTGCTGCAGAAGCTCGCGCATCTGTACCGTGTCCTTTTCGTCAGGAAGCTCAATGACGAGTCGACGTGACCCCTGCTTCTGGATGCTTACTTCCGACACGCCGTACTTGTTAATACGCTGCGAAAGGACTTCCATGGCCTGGTCCACCGAACCGGTGGCATCGCGGCGAAGCTTCTCCTCGACGGCCTGTTCGGTCAGTTCGGCCGCCGGGAAATAGTTGATCAGCTGCTTGCCACGCGCACGAAACTTCTCGAGGAACACCGTCAGGACGTCCACATCCGAGTTGGACGTTGCCTTGCGTGTTTCCTCAATGATGGACCGGAAGTCATCATCGATAGCCTCGGCGTCGGCCGAAGACTCGATCAGCTTCAGAACGTCCACCTCGAGCGTCAGGTAGGCACCGCCACGAAGGTCAAGGCCCAGCTTCATGCGACCGGCACGGGCGCTTTCGAAGGCCTCCTTGTTGTCCACGTCCCAGCGCGCAAGCGCCTCACGGCCGGCACGGGATGTGTCGGCGGCCAGTTCGGCACGCTCCGACGAGAGCAGGGAGTAGTTGATCGTCGGCCACAGCAGCAACCCTGCAGCGGCGAGCGGCAACACGATGAGCAACCATTTGCCCCAATTTTTTGAACTCAAGAGTCCTCCACGTCAAACTATCGGCAATGCCTTTCCACACCGCTTGGGCGGTGGGAAGAACGGCGAATATACGTAATGGTAGATTTGTACCACGTATGGATAGAAGACAGAACGAATCGCCCCAGATCGCCTGGGCCAAATACCCCATCCCGAGGGTACGGCACCACGCCAACCCGCAGGTCTACATGCCGGCCAGCCAGCAGCAGTTCATCGCCTCCTGGTATCCGCCGGTTCGACATGAGGCCGAGTGGGCCACGTGGTTTGCCAACGGACGTGCGGCAGATGTGCTTGATCTCGGCTGCGGACGGGGCGCATTCCTGCTGCGACACGCCGTTAGTCATCCGCAGCTGAACATCCTCGGAATCGAGGTCCGTGCGGTACTGCCGGACTACATCAACGGTGTGGCAAGGGGCGAGGGGATCCCTAACGCCCATGCCGAGTGGTACTCTCTGGCCAACGGGCTGGACTGGATCGAGACCGAGTCGATCGAATATGCTGTGTATTTCTTTCCGGATCCGTGGCCAAAGAAGAGACACCACAAACGCCGGGCCTTCACGGTGGAGTTTCTGGCCATGCTCCACCGGGTGCTCAAACCGGGTGCGCGACTCTGGCTTGCCACCGACCGAGAGGATGTGGACGTGCATCAGCGGGAGGTCATCGGCGCTTCGCCGCTCTTCACGCTGGGTCCGAACGAGACCGAACAGACGTGGCCATTCCCGTTCTGTACGGACCAGCAGCTCTTCTGCGACTCCCGCTCCATCCCGTACGTGCGCTATTCGGCCATCAGAAACCTCTGAGATCACCCCCGCAGTGCTTGATCCGCAGATCATCCTCCTGGCCTATCAGCGCGGCTTCTTCCCCATGGGCGACGAGGCCGACGGTGAGATTTACTGGCACCGTCCGGCGATGCGAGCGATCATTCCGCTCGACTCGGTCCGCATCTCGCGCAGCATGCGCAAGGAGCTCGAGTCAGGGCGGTTCCGAACAACGATAAATCACGGCTTTTCTACGGTTATATTACGCTGTTCTCAGCGCGATCAGACGTGGATCACTCCCGAGATCATCGAGGCCTACCAGCAACTGCACGAAATGGGCTATGCCCACAGCGTTGAAACGTGGTTTGAGGAGGAGCTCGTTGGGGGACTCTATGGGGTCGCGATCAATGCCGTGTTTTTTGGCGAGTCGATGTTCTCTCGCCGAACAAATGCCTCGAAGATCGCCTTCGCCGCGCTCGTGGACCATCTTCGTCAACGCCAATTCGTCCTGTTGGACACGCAGTATATCAATGACTTCACGGCCTCACTGGGGGCGATCGAGATACCTGACGCCGATTACTTCGATCGGCTCGACGATGCACTCGCACGTCAGGATGTTTCCTTCGTTTAGACTCCTTCCTCTGCTAACGCTGGTCACGCTCACGGCGTGCACCCTGCCGCGCTATGCACGATATGCCGAGCCCCCTCCCCCGCCACCACCGCCTCCGGTGTGCGAATCTCAACCGGCACCGCGAAGGACGATCGACACCACGCGTCCGAAAACCGACGGCACCCCCTACTGGGTGATGTCACGCGTGCAGGGGGCGAGTTCGATGAGTCAGGAGTATGGATTGCAGCCGGTGCAGTCCGCCAAGGCCTTGCTTCTGGTGGGTATGTCAAGTCGTGACGCCAAGCCCCTTGTCGTGAGACGTCTCGAAGCTGCACGCATTGAACGACCTTCGCCGGACGAGCCGCAGACCGATCTGCAGAAGGTGCTCGTGACGTCAATGCCGGACGGAAAGATCATGGGTGATGCTGCCGTCACTGCGGCCACCGTGTCAGGAAGGTCGGTATCGGTCGACCCTTCTGCGCTCATCGATGAGGAGATCTCGTGGGATGGTCACCCGGCACTTACGCCAAACGGACGCTGGATTGTTTTCGCCTCTGATAGGTCTGGATCCCTCGGTGGAGCGGATCTGTGGTACGCACCCTACCGGTCGGGCGTGGCCGGCGCGGCACGCCCACTCTATGGCGCGAACACCGCCTGTGATGAGCTCACCCCGTCTGTTACCTCGCGGGGTATCCTGCTCTTCAGTTCTCCCGGTCACACCTCGCACGGAGGGTACGATGTGCACGAAGCACGCCTGGTCGAAGAAGCCGACTCTCTGCGCGCATCGGACGTTCTGAACGTCGGCACGCCGATCAACTCGGCGGCCGATGAGATCTTTCCGCACATGATGGAGGATTCAACATTCTATGTGGCCTCAACGCGGCCAGATGGACGTGAATCGGATCGACGTGACTTTGACGTGCTGGTTCTGCATCGCCGTCAGACGCTTGGCCAGAACATCGCCGCTATCGACATCCCGCAGGCAACGCTGGTCGGCAAGGTCATAAATACCGTTACGAACATGCCCGTCGTCGACGCAGAGGTTATCGCCCGCCTTCCCCAGTCGACCGAGGTACTGGCCAGCACACGCACGGACACGGCCGGCGCTTACAGCCTGCGCGTGCCCGTGGAACGTCCGGTCGAGATCACCGCGCAGAACGACGAACTGTTCTTCGACAGCTTTGTCACGACGATTCCGGCAAGCGAGCAGAACCGCACGGTGGAGCAGAATGCGCCCCTCGGCCTTTCGCCAACGTTCACCCTTCGCGTCAACTTCCCGACGTCGGTCTTTGACGCCCCCTACCCGTTCTCGCTCGATTCAAACGGCATCGAACTCGAACGCTCATGGAAGCGCGACGTCGACGATCTCGTGCGAAACGTAAAGGCCGGTCAAGAGCGCGTGCAGAAGCTTGTGCTTACCGGGCACACCGACGATGTCGATAGCGACGAGAGCAACCTGCTTCTGGGCAAACAACGTGTGGAGTTCATCATCGACCGCCTTGTTGAAGGGGGCCTGCCACGCACCATCCTCGAAGGTCGTTCGGCCGGTGAAAAGCAGCTTCTGCCGCGTCGACCCAGCGAATCCATCGAATCGTGGCGACGTCGATGTCGCCGCGTTGAACTTGTAAAGGTTCAGTGATCATGCGTCTACCCGAATTCCTCACCCCTGCCCGTGTAGCCCGTGTTGGCGGCATCGGTCTGATCGTTCTGACGTTGGTGATTGTCGGGATCATCGCCTACTCGCTCAGCAGCGGACTGCCGACACTGGAGCAACTGGAGAATCCGCCACAGGAGCTGGCGACGCAGGTTTACAGCGCTGACGGCGTGATGCTGGATCTATATGCAACGACACGTCGCACCAACCTGGTGTTCGACTCGATCCCGCCGGCCTTCGTGCATGCACTCATAGCCACCGAGGACAGAGCATACTACGATCACTGGGGTGTGCACGTTACACGCATCTTCAAAGCCGCCGTCAAGAACGTCTTTGCGCTGCGTGCCAAGGAGGGGGCTTCTACCATTACGCAGCAGCTTGCGCGGAATCTATACTTCACGAAAGAACAGACGATCTCACGAAAGATCCGCGAGGCGTGGACCGCTCTGCAGATCGAGCGGGCGTACACCAAGAATGAGATCCTGGAGATGTATGCCAATACGGTGTACTACGGACGTGGCGCATACGGTCTGCGCGTTGCTGCACATTCGTACTTCAACAAAGAGCCAATGAAGCTCACCACGGCCGAGTGCGCCTATCTCGTCGGACTCTTCAAAGCTCCGGAGAAGTACGGGTCGGATGACTCTCTTGGCGTAGAACGTCGCAATCTCATTCTCGGAATGATGCTCGAACAGGGTTATCTGACCGATGAACGCTGGGCACAGGCCACAGCCGAACCGCTACGCAAGCCGGCCATTGCCACCGTGTTTCGGGGAATCGCTCCGCACTTTGTTGAAATGGTACGTCAGGAGCTTACCAAGAACGACGAGTTGCAGCGCGCTCTGGATGGTCATGATGTGTATCGCGATGGACTGGTGATCCACACCACGCTCGATTCGCGCGTGCAGAAAGCTGCAAATGACGCCGTCTCCGATCACATGACCGAGTATCAGCGGCTCTTTGATGCATCCTGGTCATGGCGAGGGCGTACGGCGCTGCTGAATCAGCTCATCGATCACGCCATCCGCCGTCACGCCAGCTATATTGGCTCACGGGGTGACGCTCGAGCGTCGGTTGCCAAGCGGCTTCGCAGTGATCGACGATTTGTCGACAGCGTCAAGCGCATTGTTACAACCATCCAGACCGGCATGGTGGTCATAGAACCACGCTCCGGCAAGATCATCGCCATGGTTGGCGCGTCCCCGCAGGCAATGCGTCTGAATTCCGCAAGCCGATACTCACTCAATCACGTCACGCAGATCCGACGTCAGCCCGGATCGTCCTTCAAGCCCTTTGTGTACGCAAGCGCCCTCGAGCAGCAGCCCGAGCTCACGCCCGATTCTCCCATCGAGAGCGGTCCGTTCAGCTGGACGTTGGATGACGGAACAGTATGGGCGCCCAACGGTTCGCGAAAAGGGGGCGGACCGATACCGCTCAGAACAGCGCTGAAATTCTCGACCAATACCGTTGCCGCGCGGCTGGTCACCATGCCGGGCTATACCACTCCATCAAACGTGATCGAGCTCTGCCGGCAAATGGGCATCACCTCGCCGATGCAGGCCGTGCCATCAATCGCTCTCGGCTCAGTGGAAGTGTCGCCCCTTGAGATCACCTCGGCCTACGGATCCTTTGCCAATCAGGGCATGCATCTGCAGCCGAACTACATCACGCGCATCGAAGATCGAATGGGCAACATCCTCTACGAAGCAAAGGCCTCACGTCGTGTTGTCACCGAAGGCTGTTCGCCAGAGGTAGCCGGTGCCATGGTTTCGATGATGCGTGGAGTGGTCGACGGAGGAACGGCCTCCAGCATCCGTCGCTTCTTCTCGGGAGAGGCTGCAGGAAAAACGGGCACGACCAATGACTTTGCCGATGCATGGTTCGTTGGGATGACGCCGGAACTGGTCTGCGGGGTATGGGTCGGTTTCGATGATCAGCGCGTACGCTTCACGGGCGACTACGGTCAGGGTGGACGTGCCGCTGCACCGGTATGGGGACGACTCATGCAGAAGGTGTACGGCAATCCCCTGATACCATGGCGGCAACGTTCGTTCGCCGTAGCGACCGATTCGACCGACCAGGTCACCGACGTCGACATTCAGAATCCGGCGCGCGAAGAGATCTCCGATTCACCGAACGACTCGACAGGACGATGAGCATGCAGCGACTATGGACCTTCACTGACGGCACGACGATCCCCGTAGGCACGATGTACTGTATCGGGCGAAACTATGCCGCACATGCCCGGGAGATGGGTGCGGCAGTTGCCGACGATCCCATTGTGTTTATCAAGCCCCCTTCGGCGTATCTGACCGAAGATGCGCCCATACAGCTTCCGACGTTTTCACGAGATGTGCACCACGAGGTCGAACTTGTCGTGGTGATAGGATCGGATGCCGACACGATCGATGTTTCTTCCGCATGGGACGTTGTGGCCGGTGTCGGGGTTGGTTTGGATCTAACCGCACGCGACCTTCAGTCAGAGGCCAAGAAGAATGGTCACCCCTGGTCGGTGGCAAAGAGCTGGAAAGGCTCGGCACCTGTCAGCAGGATCATACCGCGCCACCAGTGCGGAAGGGGTCCATGGGAACTCGGCCTTCACGTGAACGACCAGACCCGGCAGCATGGATCTACGGCTGATATGGAGCGCAGCATCGAGCAGCTTATCGCGTATTTGTCGACGGTCTTCACCCTGCAACGGGGTGATTGTATTTTCACCGGTACGCCCGAAGGTGTCGGTCCGCTTCATGCGGGCGACCACGTGCGTGCTACACTTGACGGGCGGCCCGTCCTGAACATGGTATGTCAGTAACCCGCTTCGCAACCAGCCCCCTACTCATTCTTGCTCTGCTGGCCCTTGTCGCCAGCGGATGTGGAACGATCACCCGCGTTGAACGCGACGTGTACACAACAACGACGCTTGATACGGTCGTAACGCAGCGCGTGACCAATCCACCGGGCGAGCGCGACAATGGGGTCATCGCTCCGAGTTCGCGCGTCGAAAACCGCGTGCGAACTGTTGGCTATGCCGATAGCATTTCGGTCCGCGAATACCCGAACTTCATCCGATGGTGCCTGTTCGAAGGCATTAGCCTTGTAGGATCTGCGAGTGCGAACTCCGAGAGCACGAAGACCGGACTGTTCGGTCTTTACCGCGACATCGATGATGTGCTTTTTGGAGAGAATCCTCAGGACACGTCATTCATTTTCGATGGCTATATGTTTCGAATGGGGCTCATGGAATGGAAGCTCGACTGGTTTGATCACGCTCCCGACTGGTCATGGGGCGTGACGGCCTTCGAGGTCATTCGCCCTGATAACGACAACATCCTCATGGGCGCGGGTGTGCTGTCGGTGAACAAGCGGTTTTACCTTCGGAGCAAGATTCCTTACGTCACTATCCGTCCGTCTATCTCGCTGTCGCTTCTTCCAACACAATACGTCAACCCATCGGTTTCAGCAGAGATCGGAAGTATCGGTGGTGTGAACCTTCGTGCGTATGTGGGCTACGCCTTCGGTTCTGCTCTCTTTAGTTCAGCATCGGAGTTTATCACCGTACCGTATGCCGGCCTTGGTGTTTCCGTGATGGACTTTCTCAATCGAGAAGAAGAACTCGACACCGAGTGGAAGTATCACGAGCATTCGGCGTGGGACGTTGGTCTGATCGAGCTGACCTTCGTCGGAAGCGAAGCCGACCGCTCCATCTTTGCCACGCGACGCACGGGCACGGACGCGCCGGCAATCAAAGGACTCACTGCACGCTTGGGTATTGCCGACATCGCGCTACCCTTCCTTGACTATCGACTCTCGCTCGGTACGTCGCTGATCAACACCGTGTTTCTTGGTTCCACCGAGTATGGCATCGGCGTACTTCCGCTGCGCCTGACGTATCACTGGATGCCATTTACCAGCAGCTTCCGCGTTGAGCCATTCGCCGAAGTGAACTTTGCTCCGTCCAGCTTCATTCATGCCGGTGTTCGCATGGCATTCCCCGTGGCCGATCAGATGTCGATCACTCTCGTTGCCGGCTGGGCCAATGGCAACACGGGCTCGCGCGTACGAGGTCTGGAAGAGTTCGGATTCTCCATCGATCAGCGTCGCCTGGTCGATCCGCACTTCGGTGCGATCTACCTCGGCATCGGGGCTTCGCTGTTCGACCAGCTGTTTACGCGCAAAGACCTGCGCTATGGCAAGGGATACCCACATGAGTAGTCGAGGCTTCGCAGACACGGCAATGTGTCTTCTGGTGACTCTGCTCGGCAGCATTGGGGTTCTGGTGTTGAGCTCCTGCTCGGTTGCCAAATTCACCATGCAGGAGTCGTTTGCCTATCCAGTGCGTGCGGTTGTCCTTACCCGACCCAACACGGTTACACGAACACACGACAACGGCCTCGAGATCAAGGGTCCGGCACGTGTCGGACTTCGTGCCGAACGCGTTACGCACGGACAGTTTTCCGCTGAGATCATTCGGCAGTCTGCAAGCCCCCTGATCATTCAGACACGGACAACACCGCATGACGATTCCTTGTTGGGCGATCGAGGTCTCGTCATCACCATTGCCGGTGACAGCACGGTGGTCGAGCAAAACGGTCATCGCAGCACCATAGCCACTCCGGCGCCGATCGGCAAGCCCTTCGTTGTGGAGATCAAGAACTTCGGACGCACCATGCAGCTTCGTGTCCACCACACCGAATGCGGTGAGTTCTCCAGTCAACTCCACTCTACCGAGTGGGTGATCATTTCGGTTCCGGATACTTCCCGCATTTTCGTGGGAGATCCGTGGTTCAACACCGTCATCTGACAACCTCTTATCACCACATGACCAAGACCATCACCATTGCCGGAGGCGGCCTCGTCGGCTCGCTGCTTGCCACACTTCTTGCCCGGCGCGGACATCGTGTGCGCCTTGTCGAGCGACGCTCCGATCCTCGTGCAGCCTCTGCCTATGCAGGACGTTCGATCAATCTTGCCATGTCCGACCGTGGACTGCGGGCACTGTCACTGGCCGGACTCGACGATGACATTCGCGCGATCGCCATTCCCATGCATGGCCGGATGATGCATGACCAGCAGGGCAATCAGACCTATCAGGCCTATGGGAAAGAAGGCCAGTTCATCAACAGCGTATCACGCGGCGAACTGAACAAAACTCTGCTCAGTGCCGCCGAGAAGGCCGGCGTTGAGATCATCTTTGGAGCAGGTTGCGTAAACGTTGACTTCGAGAATGCGTCGGCAACATTTTCTCGCCCCGATGGTACAACGTTCACGCTTGATGCCGACGTGCTCTTCGGCGCAGACGGCGCCTTCAGTCAGGTGCGCGGACGCATGCAGATCACTGACAGGTTTAACTACTCTCAGTCCTATATCGAGCACAGCTACAAGGAACTTCACATCCCGGCAGATCAGGCAGGGGGCTTCCGTATCGAGAAGAATGTTCTGCATATATGGCCGCGACACAGCTTCATGATGATCGGCTTGCCAAACATCGATGGCAGCTTTACGTGCACGCTGTTCCTGGCACATAAGGGTCCGGTCTCCTTTGAGCAGCTCACATCACCAGAAGCCGTTCGTGGTTTCTTTGAGGAGCACTTTGCCGACTCGATTCCCCTGATGCCGTCACTGCTCGAGGACTTCGCATCCAATCCGGAATCATCCCTTGTTACCGTGCGCTGCAGCCCATGGGTACTGCAAGGTCGCGTGGCACTTATTGGCGACGCGGCGCACGCGATCGTCCCGTTCTACGGTCAGGGCATGAACTGCGGATTTGAAGACTGCCGCATCCTGATGGAGTGTCTGGAAGTGTTCGGTGATGACTGGACATCGGCTCTGCGCGAGTATGAGCGTCTACGTAAGCCGGCCGGTGATGCGATCGCAGACCTTGCGCTGGAGAACTTCATCGAGATGCGCGACAAGGTGGCCGATACTCGGTTTCTCTGGCGAAAGAAGATTGAAGCGTGGATCCATGCTGAGTACCCAGCCAAGCTCATCCCGCTCTACACGATGGTCACGTTCTCGAGCGACATTCCGTACAACGAGGCACTTCGCGTTGGACGTGAACAGGATGTACTGATGGAACAGATCATGTCCATCCCGGCAGTGATCGCTGACTGGACATCCGATGCAGCACGGGCTGAGATCCGCTCAGTGATGACATCACGCCCGGATGTGATCATCGCCTCGGGATCACCACCTCAGCGTTGAATGATCAGCGGTAGGTTCACGGCCCCTTCATCTGCGGCGAGTCTAAGCAGGTACCGGCCGGAAGCGATGGGTGGCAGGTGAATGACGATCATCGGCCCGGTTGGACCCGCGAACTCTCCGGCAGCAACGTTCATGCCGAGCGCATCCATCACGGACCAGGCAAGCCCCCTGGCAACTGACTCGCCAAGGTCTATCGTCACGACATCGTCCGCTGGATTCGGGTGCGCCTGGAAGCGGTCGCGACCAAGAAACCGCACGGCTCGACGTGAAGAACCGCAGGGCATTCCGACAGTAAGCCTTCCCGTATCGGCTCGAGTGGCTGGCCCACCGAGCGGACGGTTCCACACAGCCTGCTCGATCGTGATCGGACACTCAGAGATGCCCGCCAGAAGTGTCGTACCGTCAAGCTCTACAATGACAGACGACAGCTGCGTGATTTCGACTGAGGGAATCGTCAGTTCGATTAGTCGCAGTGATCGAATCCGATCGATTGCTGAGCCGGTGATCGTAGCCCCGCGAGCCGCTGTCGGGTCGAACAGCCGCGCGTCTATTCCAACAACGAGACGCAGCCCAACACCACGAATGTCTGCCGTGGGGGTCTCCAATCGTGCTTGAATCTGGATCGTGACAGCTTCGGCCGGACGAGCAGTGCTGACCTGCGGTAATGAAAAGATCACGCGATCAGCCGTCACATCAGCAGAGGTTCGAACGAATGCTGTTGCCGTGCACGGTGCGTTCACCACGAGTCGGATGCTGTCGCGCAGCGACATCACTCTGCTGGCAAGAAACTCAAGACCAACACGTACAGAGTCGCCTGGCTGCACCACGATCGGAGGCGCATTGCCAGAGACTTGCACGTCAGGGGGCAGAATGATCTGTGAAACCGTAATTGATTCGGAATTGACGTTACGGATGACAAAGCTTGAACGAAGATTCGCGCCGACCTCTGTCGTACCGAAGTTTACGTCAGGCCCCGCAACGATCTGGGCGCTGCGAACGCCAACGTCAACCGATTTCGGCGGACGCACGCAGCCGGCGCTATCGGTAACGGTCACCGCATAGCGACCTGCCGAACCAACGCTGATCACGCGGCCACTCTCACCGGTACTCCAGCGATAGTCAGCAAAGCCATCGCTGGCCGTCAGCACCACCGTGTTTCCGTCGCAGACGGTGTCAGCGCCGGCAATGCTGAGGTTCGGATCGGTCGGCATTCTCCATGTAAATGGCGCAACTACAATGCCGGAATCTCCAGCGGTGGCACCCCAAGGTCGACGAAACACATTCGGTGCGGTCTCGAACGAAACATGCACACCCGGCAAGCCCCCGGCGGCAAGAACGGTGATGTTCGGATGTGGACGCGGGATCAGGACAATGCCACCACCGCCACCGCCGCCCGGACCATTAGGCTGGTACCGAGCGCCGACGTGCCCGCCGTTGCCGCCACGCACATCGATCGTCAGCATGCCAACGATCTGCTGTGCCTCGACCATGACACTACCCCCAGCTCCACCGCCACCGGTTCCGTCACCGGGCTCAAGTGCAACGCCATTGCGCCAGGCCGACGTGTCACGGACGGTTTCGCCCTGACTCAGCACCTTACCCGTGGTGGCCACGATGATCTGCGCACGGATCATGACGATGCCGCCACCATTAGCACCCGCCGTGCCCTGGTTGTTATTCTGATGTCCGCCACCACCGCCCCCTCCCATGAAGAGACGCTGCTGAGCAACATACCGCGCAAGACCGCCGCCAGCACGTCCGCCTGAGCCGATATACGGGTCGCACAGCGATGACGCATCGCCACCATTGCCTCCGCGGCCCCCTCCGCCGCCACCTGCACCACCGGCATTTGCGCCATTGCCACCGCCGCCACCGTTGGCAGCTGAACCTTTGGCGCAGACGTCCTGACCCGTGGTGCTTGAGGCGATGTTTTCGCCCTTCTGTCCGCCCTCTCCACTGGTCAAGGGGGCTGTCCAGACCCGGTTGTTACAGATGTCCTTCTTCACCGACACACTTCCGCCGCGGAAGCCACGGGCCGTTGACGTCACATCAGCATCGAGCGAGAGTGTCTTATCAACGTCGATAGCCACCACGCCCCCTGTGCGGCCATTCCATGGCTGAGGAACTACTGTGCCAACGATCTGAGCGTCCACGTGACGAGACACGCGCACCAGCTGAACACGCCCACGTGTATCATAGGTGTGCACCCAGGGTGCGGTAAAGATCACCGAATCACCGCTCACACGTTCAACGGACAGATACTCCATCGAGCCGGCTCCGTTGAGGTCTGCAATGGCACCAAACGTCGAATCATCCTGCGTGTTGATGTCTGCCCCCTGCATCTGTATCATCACCACTCTGTCACCGCTGGCGAGTATTGTTGCCGAGTCGGCCACTCGAACGGTGCGCAGGCACGGGACGACATCCGTCACCTCCAGGTAGCGATTCACTACTCCACGCAGCTGGTCAAAGGCTGGCTGCGATAGTTCCTGCGCATCAAGGCCCGAGGCCATGATGACGAGGAAGAGAGCGCCAGTGAGAAGTGATGCGGGCATCTTGCGGAATAGCGCAAATTACCCAACTTGGGTTCCTATGCGGGTGACACGTCCAGCAGCGCTACCACGGAATGCCACGATCGGCATCATCTCTCCTTCATCGCCACAGCGCGATACGGCCCGACTTGAGCGCGGCATTCGTTACCTCGAGCGGCTCGGATACTCGGTCAAACTCGGCAATCACGTGCTTGCAACGCACGGTGGCTACCTAGCCGGCACGGATGAGCAGCGAGCAGAGGATCTGCATACAATGTTTCGCGATCCGCAGGTCGATGCCGTGTTCTGCGCACGGGGCGGATACGGATGTGCAAGACTGTTGCCGTTGCTGGACTTCTCGGTCTTCCGCCGACACCCGAAGATCTTCGTTGGCTTTAGCGATGTTACCGTTCTGCAATTAGCGCTTCTAAAGCGCGCCGGACTTGTGACCTTTAGCGGAGCAATGCCCAGTGTTGATATGGCCGATGGATTCGATCCCCGATCAGAAGAGCAGTTCTGGCGCGTTCTCACCTCACGTCGACCCCTGGGCACTCTGTCCCAGCCAACTCCGCTCGAGGTGATCCGCCGTGGTGACGCACGTGGTCGGCTAATGGGTGGTAATCTGAGCGTACTCGTAAGCCTGCTTGGTACCGGATATCTGCCACCACTCGGCAACACCATTCTTGCGCTTGAGGATGTTAGCGAGGCAACGTATCGCATTGATCGAATGCTCGTGCAACTGGTCTATGCAACGCGCGCCATGCCGGCCGCCGGGACTGTGTACGGTTCGTGGTCGCAGGCTGACCCGTCGACGCATTCCACGCCGCACCGCGATGTGCGTGAGGTCCTGAGCGAGCGAATCGATCTGGCCTCGGGTCCGATCCTCAGTGGTCTGATGTATGGTCATCAGGCGGAGAAGTTCACACTGCCTTTCGGTGTCGAGGCCCGGCTGCGCTCGGCACGTGGCGGAGCGCTGAGCCTGCTCGAAAGCGCCGTCGTGTGAGCACGTCCTACATCAGCGTCGTTGGCAGCTGCCCTGCCCCATGGATACGTTCGATCAAAGCGCCGATCACATCGTGCAGTCTTGGCAGGGGGCGAACAGCCACCCGCTCGACAAGTTCACGATAGGCCTCGCTCTCAAACAGCGAGCCGTAGAGGACAACATCCACGTTTGCGGGAACGTTCTGAAGCAGCAGCGCAAGCTCTCGCGCACCCTCCCGACGGATATCGATCGCCACGGCATCACCCTCGTCGGCATAGTACAGTACTGCCTGAGCCAACCGTGCCATCCGTGACGGGTCGGCTCGACGCAGTGCATCCCGCACCGCATCGTGATCGTCGGCATCAACGCGCAGCAGATTTGCCACCGGACGGATCAGCAGCGTTTCGGGTCCGCGCCCATCAAGCATGCGGGCAACCGCTCCAATTGCCCGGCGACCGAACCAGTAACCACCACCGGCGTCGTCGACAGCATGGCCCCAGCCACCGACACGCTGCAACAGACCATCAGCATCACGCATCAGCATCATCGAACCCGTTCCACCAATGAGGACAGCTCCAACATCAGTGCCAAAGGCAGACGTCAGAAGCAGCTCTGCGTCGGAAAGGAGTACCAGCGGGACGTGATCGGTCGAAACGTACTGCGCCCATGCCGTCACAAACGCGTCGCCATACTCATATCTCTCACGCTCCGACCATACGCCGGCCATACCGATGATGACACCATCGAGCACGGCATCGACCTCGTCAACGGCGGTATGTGCGCCGAGAAATGAACCCAGCATAAGACACAACTGGTCGGTACGCAGCTCACCGCGAAGGGGCTTGACCGAGGGTAGCTCAACTCGGGCGGCTATCTGCCCGTCAACACATAAAGCAACGTCAGTTCCGGTTGCTCCGCCATCGACCACCAACAGGCGCATTGTTACGAATCGGCACGAGGGGGCGTCCATGAGCCCCGTTTCCACGACTGCAACTCAATGGTCACCGATCCGACATAGACCTTCATCTTGGCCTTGATCGGCACACGGGCGTTGTCATCGCTGAACCAGCCCTCAAAGAGACCACTCAGGCCATAGATACCGGTCCAGTTGGCCTGCCCATCCAGATAGAGCGTCTTGACTGGGTAGTTGACGGCATCGATCTCTACCGAACTCTTGGTGCCACGGAAGTTGACGACGGTGTTCACCGTGTCTTCCATGATGATCGTTGGCAGGCGGATGGTCTTCTTTGCGCCGACAAGGTTCCGTGCCGTGAAGAGCAGAGAGCTGCCGTCATTATAGCGCTTTGCGATCGTGTACGACTTCGATCCTACCTTCTGCTTTTCGCGAAACTTATCCATCACCAGTGTTCTGGCCGGATAGTCCAGCACATACTGATCGAACTCCCACTTGCCACCATCGATCTCCGTGTTGGCAGTAAAGTGACGAGAGTAGGTGATCGATGTGTCCATCCATGACTCATAGATTGAATTCAGCGACACAAAGGGAATGTTTGGGCTGGATTTGATAAAGACCTTTACCTTCGCCACGCGTTCGCCATTTCTCGTGGTATACCCTTCTACCACGGACTTAATGGTGCCGAGCGTGATGTTCAAGTATGAGACTCGATAGGTGAGCTCTTCGCCGGGAAAGATCAGATCCTGTGCGTTGCTGCGTCCTGCTGCTAAGGCAATGAGCGCCAGAAGGCAGAGATATGAGAGATGCTTCATGAAGGGGCGTGAATAGTGCGCAGAGGTTCGTGCCGGATCCTTACCGGACGCGGGCGATCTTCATGGCCTCAGGGAAAAGCGTGAGCGCTTTCTTGACCTGCTTATCCATGGAGAGCATCACTGAAGTAAAGCCATTGTTGTTGAAGACCGTGCGACCGACGTAGGCCTTGATGGCAAGTCGGAGGTATTCTGAATCCTCCGTGTACTGTGCTTCATCCCACTCGATAGACTTTTCCTTTGCTAGCTCCTTCAGTCGGCCCATGTCGGCCTGACTGACGGAAAACTCGCGCATGAACTTGGCCATATCTGCTCCATACGTGGCCCGAATTTCCTTACCACGGGTGCGCATGATCTGATCGGCCATCTCCCAGAAGAGGTTCTTTGAGCGGATTGCACGCGAGAGCTTGTTGATCGTATCCTGCTTAACGATGTAGTCTGGTGTGATACCGCCACCGCCGAGCACTGTACGTCCGCTTGCAGTCTTGAATTTCGGACGAGACTTCGTGGAGTCATCACTCGTGTGGTCGATGTTGTCGCCCTCCTCGCCCTCGTCACGGCCTTCACCGGCGTAGTATTTGTCTTTATCGCCATACGGACGTTGGATCAGTCGTCCCGACGGGGTGTAATAGCGTGAAATCGTCAGACGGAAGGCCGACCCGTCACCGAGCGGATACTGGCGCTGGACAAGCCCCTTTCCAAATGATGTTTCACCAACGACCAGACCACGGTCGAGATCCTGAATAGCGCCGGAAACAATCTCACTGGCCGATGCTGAACCACCGTTAACCAGAACGATCAGAGGAATATTCTCCAGCACGCCGCCTGGGGTTGACCAGTAGTCTTCATCAAACTCCGGACGACGGCCCTTGGTGTAGACGAGTTTGTTTCCGTCGGAAATGAATTCATCGGAGATCTTGAATGCCTGATCAAGGAATCCACCCGGGTTATAACGCAGATCGAAAAGGAGCTTTTTCATGCCCTGGCTGCGCAGTACGCGCGCAGCGTTGAGCACTTCATCATGCGTCGTGGCCATGAACCGGTTGACAGTGATATAGCCGACATCGGTGCCCTCGATCATGAAGTATGCATCGACAGAATTCACGGGGATCTTGTCACGGATCACGTCGAACACAAGCAGATCTTTTTCACCCGACCGTTTGATGTGCAGCTTCACCACGGTGCCCTTCGGTCCGCGCAGTTTCTTCGGCACCTGCTCACGAGTGATCTTGACTGAAGACGTATCGTTGATCTTCACGATCTTATCTCCGGCCATAATGCCCAGCGCCTCGCTCGGTCCGCCAATGATCGGCGTTACTACCGTGATCGTGTCGCTGATAACGTCGAACTCGACACCGATGCCCTCGAAGGATCCACGGAAGTCTTCTTCGACCTTGACCATCTCCTTGGCAGTGATATAGACCGAGTGTGGGTCGAGCTCTTTAAGCATCCCACGGATGGCCGCCTCGGTCAGCTTCTGCGTGTCGACGTCCTCGACGTAATTCTTCACGGCCATCGACAGCACGTCGGAGAACTTCCGCGTCTGATCCATGACCGAATCACCCGATAGGACGGGCTGGACGACGAAGCCGAGGCCGATACCGAAGAGAACGGCGAAGGCGGTGATGATCGAAAATCTGACGGCGGGTTTCTTCATGGGCTTGTAGGCGTACGGGACGCAAAACTACGGAAAGGAATTCCGACAATTGACGGACAGGGGGCTTGTGGAGTGTGCTATCAGCGAGATATCAGGACCGACACGACCTGCGTCCGGGACGTCAGGATCTGACACGCGTAGAGTCCGGCCGGGACGTCTGAGCAGTCGATCTGCACGGCTGATGTGGGCTCGCCGGACCATGAGCGTTCCCATCGGACCACACCCGTAAGGTCGACCAGCCGGATGGTGGCCGAACGCACGTCCGGCTCGGTAAACGTGACGGTGAACCGGTCCTGTGCCGGCTGCGGAGTCACCAGAGCGCCCGAGAGCTTTCGTACGGAAGTCCCTACCGGTACGTCGCACCGCGATAGTCCGGACAGGGTGTTTCTGCGTCCAACACCGTTGAGGATTAGACGCCGCAGGCGGCAATTGATCTCAAAATCAACGGTGTCGCTGAGCACTTTTGATGTGTCGCCCAGAATCGGGCTGAAGCAGACAACAAGAGCCCCCTTCCCACCGTTAGAGGCGAGGCTGATGCCAAACTGACCCTGAGGAGCGCTGAAGATCGTATTGCTGCGCAGATAGGCGTTCGGGATGTTCAGTCCAAGAATGCCAAGGTTTTCCAGGGGAATCGTATCGCAAGCCATCGAACCAATGACGGTTGTATCAAAGGCATGGCGAACCACCGAGTCGATCACCCCGTCAATGGACATGCGAAATCCCGGGATGGTATCGATGATCCTGGATACATTACCGATCGAATCGACCGCCTCGAAGCCGTAGATGACATCGGCATACCGGTCAAACGGTTTGACCGCGTACTTGCGGATCAGCACCTCGCCGGCATCGCTGATGATGTTCACCGAGCAGTTCAGCAGAACCGAATCCAGGATGGTTACCGATCGCAGTCCCAGATCCGATGAGCGCTCGTCAGAGATCGTGACGATGGTGACACTGTCGCACACATCGACGTCGCGTTCCACCTGTGGACCCTTTTCGTCAAGGCGCTCTTCAAAGGTCATCACGGCAACCGGCCGCTGAAGACAGGAATCACTGAAGACCAGCGTGTCGATCGTGACCTGCTCGGCGGTACCGGCCCGACAATAGCGAAGCATGCGACGCTCGCCCGCGGCAAGGGTCATGGGCTGGAGCGCGTCAACGCGCGTTGCGCCTCTGAACGAGGCCGTGAAGGTGCGAGAAAACTTGCCATAGTTCTCGATCTCGATCGAGTCGCAGCGCTCGCGGCCGACGGCCACAACGGAGGACCTCTGCGTGAGTGTTGCGCTTGATCCTGCGGACGCGATGGCCACGGTAAATCCGGGGATCTGCACACGACGGCGTTCTCTTTGTTTCACACCGTCAACGGCGATAAACTCCAGAGATCCGTCCTCATATGGATTCACGAGTCGGACGGCATACTTGACCACGCCCTGCGGCGGATTAAACCCGTCAAGTTCAAGAACCGCATTGACGGCTCCGGGCTGGACGTTTACTTCGCGCACCTTGGTGTCGGCGATCACCGTGTCGACCACCGCTCCGCGGTACACATTACACTCCAGTGCTCCGGAGATCACGGGCGGATAGACGTCGAGGGGACGGAAGGCCATGCCGCCGATATAGCCGTACGAAACGGCCTCGCCGTAACCATAGACGTAGATACCGAACAGTGTATCGGCCTTGATCTCATGCACGCCGTCAGACATGCGCACCTGTGCGTAGCTGAATCCCGACGATCCTATCGGTCGAAAAAGACCCGGGTCCACCGGCGATCCATCGAGCACGAGCGTGCTAATACGATCAGAGGGGATGACGACGTTCATCCACTGTTCCAGATATACCGAGTCGATGATCTCTGCTCTGGTTCCGACAACATTGTACTCGTATGACTGGAGATTGATGAACCGATATGAACTCATGAACTGTTCAGCCGGGGGAACAAGCATCATGAACGGATCACCGAACTCACGCACATCCGGATCATTCTGCTGTGGAGGATCGCCGCTTGTGGCCTTGTATTGTGCCGTCAGCGACGGACGTGACGTCGTGATCTCATAGGCGCCCAAAAGTCTTCCCTCGTAGAACTCCCCTGCCATGAGGATGCGGCGTGATTGACCATCAACGAATACCTCGGTCGAGTCAAAGCCCGCCACAACGCGGAAGATGTCGTATCCGATACCAAGTTCCGTTGAAGGCAGAGCCATCGGCGTAACGAAGGCACTCTTCCCCCACGTTCGGACCGGGTTCATCTGTTCGATCAGACAGTCACGGGAGGCAAGGTCTCCGCGCAGTTCAATCGGCAGGAGTGCACGGTTATGTCCGGCAAACACGGCAACTGGCTTGGTGGAGCGAACACGCGAGCCCGTCAGGTCTCCCCGGGGGTTGGCTCGTGGGTCGGCCTGAACAAGAAATGACTCTCCCTTCTGGAGGGTAACAGTGAAGGGCTCTGCTGAGGGGTTCCGCGGGGTTGGTGCGGTTGGATCGATCGTTACAACGGTACTGTCTTCGGTAGCAACGACGGCGAACTGTGACGGCGTTGTTGCCGGATTCACTGTGTTGCTTAAAGAATTCGCGATGTCGGTTGTGTACGACATCACCACATAGTCGTTCGCCACCGCGTCAGTCGGGAGTACGAGAAATGCCTCGCTCGTCAGTGGAGCCTGATTCAGTGCATAGACGGTCACATCATCGTCGGCAACAACATGAAAGTGCTGTTGGGCGACACGCTCATTCTGTGAGTTCAGAAAGTCGATCGACGCCCCACTGCCGGATATTCCCTTCAGTTCAATACCACCGTAGAAGATGGCGAACCGATAGAGAACTGCGGGATCCGTGATGGTAAAAGCTGCCGAGCGGGTGACTCCGGTCTGCGTACGCCAGGAGATTGTTCCCTTCGTGGGACGTTCAGCGCCGATATAGATCTGCAGCTCATGCTCGAGTCTCTCGGCCGGATCGTTCAGACCCTGTTGCTCGCCGTTATGAAAGTTCGGCAGGAAGGTGAACCAGAAATCGCGACCCTTGCTATCGGGCACGTCCTGCGCCAAGACGTGCACGCCCCCTGACAGGAGCGTTGCAACGATGATGAGTGTTAACAGAATGTGGTGCATCACAATTCGTAGCGTCCCCGGGAAACCCCATAAGAATCGAACATTTCGACGGAAAGTTCCGCACCTCGTGCGCGCATCAGGGCAAATCCCCCGCCAGTAAAGGAAAGCTTTGTGTTGGGTCCCGGCCGAGATGGCCTCTCCCCGCCGCCGCCGCCGGAGACAAGACAGGCAAAGCGATCACCCGGGTCGCGGATGAGCTGCATGTCGTGCTCGTGCCCACACAAATAGGCGTTAACCGAGTGCTTGTCGAGAAGGGGCTTGAGATTCTTCACAAGGGTCTGCGTATCGCCGTAATGTCCGTAGCTGCGCAGCGGGTGATGTCCAACAACAACCCGCAGCGAAGCGGGCTCCTGCGTGAGCGACCGATCCAGCCACGTAAGCTGGTCTCGCCACTGGGAAGCCCCCTGCACTATGGGGGTAGTATCAAGAGCCAGAATGGCCAGTTTGGTTACAGCGTCAACATTCACATTCTGTCGCCACGTGCGGCCGGGCATGTTCCACAGGGGGTTGACCTTGGCATAGGCGATCTGCGCGTCGGGCTCGCCGCGATGGTCATGATTGCCCAGTGCAGCCCACCATGGAAGGCCGAGATCAGCGTAGATCTTCTCAAACTTGGTCTTCCATTGCGGGTCGGCCGCCGAGGTGACCCCGTCGGGATAGATGTTGTCACCCGTGCTAAGCACAAACGTTGCATTGCTCTTGCGCGCCACCTTCGTCATGGAGGCAGCCACCCGACGTTGCAGAGCGCCGCCCGTTCCCCAGTCGCCGACGACCAGAAACGCGATCTCCTGCGGGTCTAGCACAGAGGCCCATGCCCGGGAAGAAAGGGGCACGGCAGCAAGTGCGGTTCCAAGGAAATGTCGACGGTTCATGCCGTGGCAAAGTACGATATTCGCATGTGCGTAAGCTCACCTACGAAGAACTGGTAACGCGTCGACTCTCTCCGGAGCAGGCCTCGTCGGCAACCCGACATCCCATCGGCGTGCTCCTGCACGACATTCGGAGTCTCTACAACGTTGGGTCCATCTTCCGCACCTGTGACGCGTTTCGCGTCGACCACGTGTATCTGACCGGATTTACGCCCCGTCCGCCCCGGACGGAGATCTCCAAGACGGCCCTGGGCGCCGAACTCGTCGTGCCCCACTCCTACCATCCATCAGCCGCAGAGCTCATCGGATCACTTCGTGATAAGGGGCATTGCATTGCCGCCGCCGAGATCACCGATGATTCCCGCGCAGCCGACAGCCTGGTTGCTGCGGACTTCCCGATGGTCATCATCCTCGGCAATGAGCTGACGGGGGTACCCGACGAGCTTCTCCGGCTCTGTCACATGGCCATCGAGATACCGATGTACGGGACCAAACACTCCCTGAACGTTTCTGTCGCCGCCGGCGTTCTGCTGGCGGCCATCACCGCACGCTACCGCGAGGAATTTGCATGACCATCGCCATACCGAACCACGAACTGTTCGGTCCACTGATCCCGTCCATCGATGCTGCCTGCCAGGCGCGTGGCATTGGCGTGCGCCGCTGCTCGCTTGATGAATGTGGTGAATTGCTGCTGGCCAACATGGTCGAGGCCGCCCTGGTCTCGCCCCTTGGCTACGGCGCCGGCGTCGGACGCGTCGACTATCGGATCGTCAGCGGTCCGTGCCTGTCTGTTCAGAACTACACCCATGTGTATGGCGCCGACTTCAGCCCCGGCAGCTCCGAACTGTCGACCTTCCACGCCGACGAGCCCTCGTCGTACCTTTCGACGATGATGCGCCTGACCATGTCTGAGAAGTTCGACGTGGAGCTCCGCCCGGTGGATGCCTCGCAACCGGCCGATTGCCGGATCGGGCAGCCCCCTGCCTCTTCTGCACAGGCACTGGATCTGGGCGAAGAATGGTTTGATCTGGCCGAGGCTCCGCTGCCGATCGCGCTGTGGGTTATCCGAGTTGATGCCGAGCTGCCGGATTTCGATGCTCTGGTGCGCGAGGCTGCCAGCCTGGACGCCGAACGGCCCGTTAGTGAGATCGTGCCGATGCACGCCGACCATGCTCCTCGGGAGGGGGCGATCCTCTACCGCTGGTCGGAGTCCGTTGAAGAAGGACTTGTTGCCGTGCTGAACGCTCTGTACTTCCACCAGCTGCTTCGGGAGATCCCGGCCGTCAAGCTCTACGGTCGCGACTGACTCCAGCTGACGTTCCTCCCGTATTTTTGTCCCTACATCACAAAGGAGATCACCACCTATGCAGATCTACGTCGACAGTGCAAACCTGAAAGAGATCCAGCATGCCGCCTCGATGGGCTTCATCAGCGGCGTTACTACCAACCCATCACTGCTGGCCAAGGAGGATCCTTCGACGAACATCAAGGATCTGATCCTGAAGATTCACGAGTCCGTCGGCGGACATACCAGTGTCGAGGTCATCAGCACCGACACCGAAGGGATGTTACGCGAGGCCGACGAGATCCTCTCGTGGTTTCCGGAAGCCACCATCAAGATCCCGTTCATCCCGGCCGGTCTGGCCGCTGTGCGAAATCTGAGCGATCGGGGAATTCCGACAAATGTGACACTGCTGTTCACGGCCAACCAGGCGCTGATCGCTGCAAATGCCGGCGCTACGTATGTGAGCCTGTTCATGGGTCGACTCGATGATATCGGTACCGACAGTCTTATTGCACTGCAGGACACCTGCGAGATATGGGATGCCCAGGGTCTGGACTCGCAGATCATCGCCGCTTCGATCCGCACGCCGATCCACCTTCTTGAATGCGCCAAGGCCGGAGCACACATCGCAACGGTTCCATACAAGGTTCTGATGCAGTCAATGAAGCACCCTCTGACTGATGCAGGTCTGGAAGCGTTCCTTAAGGACGCGGCCAAGATCTCGATGTAACGTCATGCGCCTCCTGATCATCACGACAGTCGTCGCCGTCATTACTGCTGCCGCGGTCGCCGTATCGGTTGACCATGCCATCGGCAAGAAAGCCAAGGAGTTTGTGCTCCTCGATCAGTTCGAAAAGGAATGGTCGTGGACAAAGAACTGCAAGGGTCGACCCACCGTCATGGTCCTGAGCGACTGGAAGGGCAGTGACTATACGGCGGCCTGGACGGACCCACTCGTTGCCCGCTTTAAGGACCGCGTGCAGTTTGTTGCTCTTGCCGATGTCTCCATGGCTCCGGGCTTTCTTGAAGGGTATCTCCGATCACGTTTTCGTGACGCGTACAAGACGCCGATCCTTCTGGACTTCGAAGGCGAGATCTTCGAGTACTATAAGTTCGTCAGCGGCGTTCCGAATGTTCTCTTCATTGATGCCTCCGGCACGGTGCGCCTGCATACCTGGGGTAAGGGCTCGAACGAAAGCGTCACAACGCTCATCGAGAGCATCTCCAAGATTCTCTAAGCCCCCTGCCAGAGCCACATGCCAGCGATCGTAGATAAGGCAGCCAAACGCGCACAGATCGTGCTGCATGCCGCCGAAGTGTTCTCGCAGACGGGATACCATGCCACGAAGATGGCCGATATCGCCCAGGCTGCCGGCATCGGCAAGGGAACGATCTATGAGTACTTCGCAACAAAGGAGCAGCTCTTTCTTGCAGTGTACGATGCGTGGATGAGTCAGTACGAGTCGATCGTGCGCCAACGTGTCGACGAGGCACCGGATGCCCTCTCCAAGGTGGACGCTGTGCGCGACAGTGCGGTGGAGTTCTACGAGTCCCGTGCTGCACAGGCCCCGCTACTGTTGGAATTCTGGGCACACGCCCTGCGCACAGACAACCCTGCTTTTCTTGAGCGCATCAATGCCACGCGCGAATTCCTGCGTGCCATCGGACGTCAGCTCACCCGTGAATTGGTGCGCGCTGAGTGGTTCCGCGAGGTCGACGTGAACGCATTCACAGATCTCGAGGCCGCCATGTCCGACGGCGTGTTCCTGACGTGGGTGCTGGAGGGAAGGGGCTTCCCTCTCGATAAGGCATTCACCTTCCGTCAGAGCGTGATTGGCCTGGGTCTGCTCGCACCCGAGTCGCGAGCGCTTCTGGAAGAACGTCTCTCGGCAAAGCTCCGCAAGGGCTTTGGTGCTACCACGCGATCGAAAACACCACGATAAGCATGCCGACCATCACGGCGCGCAAACGTCGACGTGTCGATTCGGCTATAGACGCGTGCTGATACTTATCGATCAGCCAAGCCAGTGCAAGCGTGGCAGCGAGGATAACCAGTAGCGCGGCAAGCCCCTTCCCCAGCGTCATCGACTTCGCCTGCGTGCGCCCGATACCATCCCACCAGGGCGTGCCGAAGAGCAACACGACATGAATGACGTAGATGTAGAGTGACTTTGATCCGAAGAGAATGTAGGACGAGCGCAGACGCCATGTCAGCCTCAAAAGCTTTACTGCTCCGGCGAAGATCACCAGCACGGCTCCGAACCGCGCAGCAACCAGAAGGACACTGTCGGCATTATCGATCGACTTCTGCGACACTCCCATTGCCACAAGCCCATAGAGCAGTCCATATCCCAGAATCGCCAATGGAATACCAAACCGTACGCCCATCTGCACAAGCCGGGCATCGCGCTCTTCGGACGGCAGCGCATGCAGGCGTGCTCCGATGACCACGCCAAGGAACAGATAGGTGGCAAAAGGAAAGAATGGAAACAGCGAGCCGTACTGCGACGTCAGGTAAGGTTGCAGCCATATCGGCAGCATCGCGTGCACAACGTCAAGATGGGCAAGGGGCGAGCACGCCAGGATCAACGCGGCGGCCAGTGCCGCTCGACGCCCCATGTCGGCAACCGAGCGCGTGCTCTGCATTACGGCAACAAAAACGATCATTGCCGCACCGACCAATTGAAGAATGTTCACCGCAAAGAACGTATGCCATCCCTCGGATGTCACATACGGCAGGTCGATCACGCGCTTACCCGGAAACACCAGCAGATAACCGATCACCAGGATCGTTACCGCCCATCTCATGCGGCGCTCAAGCGTGGAGTCAAGTATGCGCCCCTCGGCGTTACGCTTGGCAGCAAACACGTGAACAGCGCCCGAAACGGTCAGAAACACAGGAGCTGTCAGCCCCCTGATCCAACTCCAGATGTTCCACGGTGGCTGAGTGACGTCGATCACGCTCGGCATCACCAGCGCATCGAGCACATGTCCCTGGATCATCAGGAGCATCGCAACAAAGCGGGCAAGATCAAGAGCGTACAAACGTGACATCCGGCAAAAATCGGTCTTTCCAACGGAACCCTCTGTGGCTACCCGTATGTTTGTGCCCTACGTTGAACATCCATTAGGACATCTGCCGTGAAGGTCATCGTCATCGGAAGTGGTTTTGGCGGTCTCACGGCCGCTATTCGCCTACGCGCCAAAGGCTACGAGGTAGAGATCGTTGAAAAGCGCGACAAGCCCGGCGGCAGAGCGTATGTGTACGAGCAGGATGGGTTTGTGTTCGACGGCGGACCGACGATCATCACGGCTCCCTGGCTGATCCACGAGCTGTTTGAGCTGTGTGGCAAGAAGACGGATGACTATGTGAAGATCGTCCCGATCGATCCGTTTTATAATGTCCGGTTCCAGGACGGAACGGTGTTCCGGTACAACGGCAAGCGCGAAGAGGTCATCGAGCAGATTCGCTCCTTCAACCCGGACGACGTCAAAGGCTACGAGCGTTTCTATGCCAAGACAGCCGCGATTTTCAAGGCCGGATTCAATCTCATCGATCAGCCGTTCACGCACCTGACCGACATGCTGAAGGTACTGCCGAATCTCATCAGATTACGGTCCGACAGGAGTGTTGCCGCATTCGTAAACTCTCACATCAAAGACTCTCGGCTGCGTCAGGTGTTTTCGTTTCATCCGCTGTTGGTCGGTGGCAACCCATTCCAGACGACCAGTATCTATGCGCTCATTCACAAGCTTGAGCAGGAATGGGGCGTCTGGTTCGCCATGGGTGGAACAGGTGCGCTGGTGAAGGCTCTGGTTAAGCTCTTTCAGGACATTGGTGGCACGATCCGCTACAACAGCGAGGTCGGACAGATGCTGATCGAGAAGATCGAAGGCAAGCCCCATGCCCGCGGTGTCCGCCTTGCCTCGGGTGAGGAGATCCCCGCCGATATTGTCGTATGCAACGCCGACGTGGCGCAGGCCTATCTGTCGCTGATCCCACCGGTCTATCGTAAGCACAACACCAACGAAAAGATCTCGAAGATGCGCTACTCGATGTCGCTCTTTGTGATGTACTTCGGCACCAACAGGCAGTACCACGATATTGCCCACCACGAGATCCTGATGGGGCCACGCTATCGCGAACTCGTCGAGGACATCTTTACGCGCAAACATCTGGCCGACGACTTCTCGCTGTATCTGCATCGTCCCACGGCAACCGATCCATCGCTCGCTCCGGAGGGATGCGACTCGTGGTACGTGCTTTCGCCTGTGCCGCATCTTGAGTCGGGCACGGACTGGAATCAGATGCGAACGGTCTATCGCGACCGGATCGTTGCCGAACTGGAGCGTCGCTATATGCCAGATCTGTCCAAGCATATTGTCAGCGAACACATCATCGATCCGCTGCACTTTCGCGACACGCTCAACTCCTACCTGGGAAGCGCTTTTTCTGTTGAGCCGATCCTGCTGCAAAGCGCCTGGTGGCGTCCGCACAACAAAAGCGAAGACATCGAAGATCTCTTCTTTGTTGGCGCCGGCACGCACCCCGGAGCAGGGCTTCCGGGAGTGATGAGCAGCGGAACGATCGCCTCAAGAATGATCTCAGCCTAATCGGTCCAGACAGCTTCAAACAGTAGGCTGCCAACGGCGGTGATGATCCCAACGTGGGCGGTCATCAGACCCAGGTCACCCGATACATCCGTCCAGCCCAAACCGGCCAGGGCGATGAGTGTGGCCTGCACGCCCGGCATGATCAGCGGCAGCAGCACGGGAAAGGCAAGGATGGGCAGCAGGGCCTGTTTCGAGCCGGCCTTGGCAACGATGGCCGACGTGATGGTCGTCACCGAAGCCAGACCGATGCTGGCAAGCACGACGACGGTGATCAGCAACGGTACGGCCCCGATGGTGAGCGAGGGCACAAGAAGTGCCATCAGCATCACGACGAGCAGATTTGAGGCAACGGCAAGGATGGTGTTGGCCATGAGTTTGCCGATGTAGATCGACGACGGCGTGGCACTCAGCTGCAGGTAGAGGGCCGTTCCACGTTCCTCTTCGCTGATAAAGCCCCTTGCCAGACCCGTCATTGCCGTAAAGAACATCACGACCCAGAGTACGGCCGAGATGATAGGTCGAGGTACTGCCTCGTCGGCCGTTGAGATGGCAACGAGGATGACGGCGGTGACGACGAAGAGCGATAGCGAGGTAATGCCGTAGCGAGTGCGGATCTCCGATCGAAGATCCTTCTCAAGAACGGCAAGCCAGCCAGCCCTGACCATGACGTCTGTTAGAATCGGTAGCGAGCGCCGGCGATCAGACCGAAGGTCTGCAGCGTCCACGGTGACTCGCTGGCCATCTGCGTTAGCGACGTCGTGTATCGCGATTCGGCAAAGACCGAAATGCGATAGCTGACCGGATAGAGGAAGCCAACGCTACCATATGCGGAGACAACCGTGCCGCTGAGCGAGGGTAGACTCGTCACGTCACGTGTCTGAACCGTGGAGCCATCTGGATAGGTCCAACCCGACGGACGCATGATGAAGCGTTCTGAAACGACGGCGTTCGAAAGCAGCAGCGATAGCTGAAGGCCTGTACCGATGTAGAAGTGTTTCCGCGGGAAGTATTCCAGGCCGACGTGGGCGTGGAGGTACTTCAGAGAAAGATCCAGACGGTCGGCTTCCTGATACTGACGGTAGACCTTGGCTGCGGAATCCAGCACCTGAAACGCAACCGTATCGGGCGCTAGCAGCTGTCCACCTACAGATGTATACGAGAGGCCACCCTGCAGGATCAACGCTTCGCTCTGACGATATCCGACCATGCCACCAATGCCAAGATTACTACCCTGGGCATCGCTGTTAAATGTCCCCTGCGTTGCAACAGCCGCAAACCGTGTATTCAGCGAGTGGAATGCACTGCCTGTATTGATGAAGGCACCTGCATGCCATGCGCCACCGCTGACGCATTGCTGGTCTGGGCCATTGGCCAGGTTGTAGGCGTACTTGGACGAGACGTTGTCGAAGAGATGACACACCGAAAAAAGACTCGTGTTGCCCGCAGCATCGGTTGCCTTGAGCACGAGCTTTGAGATCTCGGCACCGGCAATGCGCTTGATCCTGACAACGATCTGCGGAGCCCCCTCATCGATAAACGGAATGGTTGCCTCAAGTCCTGTTGCCTGAACGACGCTCACAGAGCGAATACCAAGATCCATTATCCGATCATCGCGGATGATCACCTGGTATTCTCCCTTGACGTATCGGTCATCGGCATCCGGAGGTATCGAGTCGACGAACCTCGTAGCGTCATAGAAGGACTGGCCGGCCATGTTTCCGTAGGCATCGAAGGCCGCCTTGAGAAACCCGAAGCCGTAGGAGTACAAACCGAACGGCACGTTGCCCTTGATCACGTGCGTGCCGAATGGCACCTGCACCTGACCGATAGCGTAACGGCTCTCGCCAAAGAGTCGGAAGAGTGTTGAGTCCAGGGGGCGACCATTGAGTCGGATATCCTTGATGCTCTCACGTGGGGCGATCACATTCACGTAGTGATGCCAGTCGCCATTGATCGGAGTCGCGAATCGGTACTCAGAGCGGAACTGCTGCGTTGGCGTGACGACGATCATCATCGGATCGCCCACACTATCGCCATTCTTGAAGCCCTGAGCAAACTGAGCCACAAGCACCGGCTTGCTGGCCGTGATCTGCGTGTTCTTCATGGCGTTGAGATTCTCGTAAAACTCTCCGGCCTTGAGAATGGCGATCAGCTTCGAGTCTTCGAACACCTTCGTACTATCGGCCGAAGCAACCACGCGGTAAGTGTAGCGCGAGCGCTCCTTGAGCATTCCGATGTAGTAGTGCTTGCCCCATGCCGAGATCGGAGGGATCTGTTCGATCAGGTGGTTACAGGCCTCAACCTTTGGAGGGATGTAGGCGCAGGCATGGCCGCTGAAGACCGAGATCTTCTTGTTGGACTTGATGTATGTTCCCGTCAGGTCGCATCCACCGGCCACCTCCCATTTGGCAACGACAGAATAGACGTCGCCCTTTCTCAGACGCACGACATACGGCACCCCGGCCGGACGTCCGGTCGAGGTGATCGCACGCGGTACGATCGTCACCTCGGTGCCATCTTCTGTTGCTACGATGGACAGCTCGGAGAGCATCTCGGGGGAGTTCTGGATCTTGGTATAACCCATCACACGGTATTCCGTGCCCAGGATGTTTACCGGAAGACCGAGATAGGTATCGGTTGTCTGGAACCGGCTGCTCAGTCCGTACACACTGACCGGCTTGTCGGAGGTGATGTGCACGGCCAGACGCTCCGGACTTTCCTGTGCGCTGGCCTGGGCCATTGCGGGGATCGAGACGTTGACCACCGTGTTGGCCTTCACCGTTACGGTATTGTCGAACTGAATGCCTTCCACACGGATACGCACTTCAGCATCATAGCTACTTGTGATGAACAGCTGAAGGCGCAGGCCTCCCTGACGTCCCGACTGATCTGTTAGACCCGCCTCACGGAAGTTCTTCATAAAGCAAAGCCAGAACTCCGTACCCTCAGAGCTGGTCTTTTCAACGTCGACCTGTGCCGAAGAGCAGGTGATGCCCAGCAGAAGCGTCAGCAATACCAACAGTCGCATCACGGTTGTATCCTTACGCTGTGGTAGGCCGTACCGGCGATCGACCGGAGTTCGAGAATGTACATGCCCGATGCGGCCTCGGCCGGAAGGATGGTCAGTTCATAGCTGTTTTCGCCGGCGACGGCATCAACCGACCATGCGCGAATAAGACGTCCCTGTATCGTGCGCAGCGTCATTCGAACGGGCTCAGCGATCGGAACGCGAAACACGATCCGTGTTCGCTCGGCAAACGGGTTGGGGTAGTTGCCGGTGATGGCCACTTCGCCACGTTGACCGCCAATGATCGGGCCCGTGCGATTGACTAGGCCGCCGGCAGATCGACTAACGGGAAAGTCGATATCTGATGCTGAGATCGACACGATGGTGATCTGTCCGATCCGGTCGGGTCCGCCAATACCTTCAAGAGTTAGAAAGCACACCGTGTCGCCAATGGCCGGTCTGCTAAATGGGCATGTCAGAACGGCAATGGCTTCGGTGCCCGAGATGATGCTGTCGCGAACAGTGATCTGCTCACAGTACTGACTGGTAAGATCACCGCCGCGCGCAGAAACGATCCGAACCACTCCCGGCGTGTACCTGATGCGGATCGTTGTAGCCCCACCAACTTCGATCACTCCCGTCAGCGCAACCTCGCGGCGCTCTCCTGGGGCAATAGAAATCGTATCTGGCAGGGCAAACTCGGCTGCGACCGAAGGAAAGCAGACGGCCATTAGCACGATGGCAAGAAGCAATCCTCGTGCAGCCGGTAGAATTGTCAGGGGGCTCAGGAACATACGGCGCAAATATACCGCTTCGGGCCGCCACACAGTCTGTGTGCTGTGGGCCTTCGGGCCGACCTTTCCAAGGAAGCGAACGGTCATATCTCCTGCATCACGATGACGTCATATCCGCGTGAACGCTCACCGATCACGATCAGCGTGAAGTTGTTTCCAAGAGTGGCCAGCTGCACCGGTAGAGTGTAAAGCTTGATGCGAGCATCCGAGTCGAAGAAGTAGTACGTCCCGCGGCGGTCCTGGGTGCTGACCATGGGTTCGGAGATCTGTCCGATCGGAACGTCACGCGCCAGTACAACGGCCGTTTCGCTCGTCGCGATCGAGTCTACCGACACTGTCAGCTTCTGAATGTCCTGTGTGGCATTGACCACACGACGTATGGTCTTGCCGGCCGTGGGAATCAGAGGCAGTGTGCGAAACTGCAGCACCTCGGGCTTTCCATTCGGCAGGCTGTACACCATGAGTGTACGGTCGGCGTTGCGTAGGACGATCGAGCCCCCTAGCCCATCGATAGCGAATTGATTGTCAGATTGTTCGAGGCACGTCGCAATGGTGTTTCCAAAGAACAGACGTCCGCCGGTAATGGCCGATCCGAGCTGCACAGGAATCTGATCCTTGCCAACAGCACCGTTAACGAGGGTCACCAGCGAGGCATCCTGCATGAGCGTGACCGGACTTGATGATGCCTCCTGCTCGATCACGGCTACCTGAAGTTCACCAAGCCGTTCGTGAAGCACCAGATCATAGGATCTGTCGGCCTCCACGTTCACCGTCGCCACGCGCAGCAGCTGCGTCGGGGTCGACTCCGAGGTGATCGTTATCGGCATCTGTCCTGGATCGATCGCAACGGGAGCCGAGATACTCTGACGGGCAAATCTCTGGGCCAGCGTGATGGCCGGATGCACGCCGCTGATCGAGGAGGCAGAGGTGCGGGAGCTGGTCGATACCCGCACGTTAGGAGTTGTCGCCGCCGCATGGACCACGCGCACGACGGCCTTACCCGCAGAGCCGATCGGACGTTGGATCGAAGGAGCCACGACCATCAGGCCGGACGCACCAGAGTCTGCCGTGATCACACTGAAAACCGTACGCACGACCAGCGAGGTGCTGTCGAACAACTCTGCTCCGGAGGCCAATCGTGCTCGGATCTTATCGGGAAGCGCCGATTCACATGTTGTGACCGCAACACGATCGCCAATGCGACGCCCATCAAGCCCCTTGGCGATTGTCACCGAAAGGGCAGGTATGTCTACGTCCACCGGACTCGACGAAAGGTTCACGACCCGCATGTCTGCCGTGCGGCTAGCCACGGGTGTAAAGGGGCGGGTCGACGAAGAAGAACGATCGGATTCCTCCACAAAGATCATGCGAGGCGCATCGCCCGACTCTGCTGTGTGAACAACGAGCGAGTAGGTGCGACGCTCGCCAAGCAGCGACTCGAAGGTTCCAATAACGGTTGAGGTGCCAGCTCGATGCTCGATCAACGACAGGACGGTATTCGAAGGAAACACTTCGGTGAACTGTGACGTCTGGCGATGCGTCACCGGAAATGGTGTCAGAGCCAGTCCACTGGGACATCCCAGCCGCAGCTCGTAACTACGCGAAGCGTCGGCGTGCATGTTCAAAAGGCGCACCTGTGCAAAGCCCCTTGCCGAGCCCGGCGTGGTCGCATTGGCAAAGAGTACCGTATCGAACGCTGTTGGCTTGTCCCGTCCGGACACGGCATAGAAGTTATAGGCCGTGTTCGGGATGAACGGAACGCGCCGCGGAGAGCGGAACTCCACTTCGCCAGCGCGAAGGATCTCGATCAGCGTAGAGTCGCCCGGCGACTGGACGGTATCGCTGAAGGCGAACATCGGGACTTGCCCCGAGGCAAACCCCTCTTCCATCACCAGCCGTCGCTGCTCTCCGTCGGGTACGAGGTTGTAGAGCCGCATCGTGATGCGACGTCCGCCCGGCACCGGATTGACGATGTTGGGGTCTTCCTCGGCACAGCCCGACAAGACGATGGCCGAGCAGAAAAGACTTAGGAAGATTGAGCGACAAGACATGACGGCAAGTTGCGATATTTTTGTCTGTGGAAGAACGACTGCACAGCCTTATCGACCGTTTTGCCGAGGTAGAACAGTCGCTCAATGACCCTTATACCGTCAACAACCCGACCCTGCTGCGCGAGGCGAGTCGCGAGTACAAGAATCTGCTCCCGATCATCTCGGTCGGACGCGAGTACCTGGATGTTGTCGGCCAGATCCGTGCCAATCGCGCGCTGATCGATGACGCATCGACGGACTCGGAATTGCGGGACATGGCGTATGAGGATACCCATGCTCTGGAGGAGCAATTGCACGGCCTTGAAGAGCAGCTGACCGTGCTGCTGATTCCACGTGACCCGAACGACCTGAAAGACTGCATCATGGAGCTGCGCGCCGGAACAGGTGGCGATGAAGCGGCACTGTTCGTTGGTGACCTCTACCGGATGTATCAACGGTTCTGCGAACGTCGGGGTTGGACGATCGAGACGATCGATATCACAGAGAGTGAGCGAGGGGGCTTCAAGGAGATCACCTTCGAGGTGCATGGCGACGAGGCCTACGGCCTGCTCAAATACGAAAGCGGCGTCCACCGTGTGCAGCGCGTTCCGGAAACGGAAGCTCAGGGTCGCATCCACACATCTGCCGCTACCGTCGCGGTCCTGCCCGAGGCCGAAGAAGTGGACGTGCAGATCAACGAAACAGATCTGCGAATCGACATCTTCAGGTCAGGGGGCAAGGGCGGACAGAACGTCAACAAGGTCGAAACAGCCGTACGCCTCGTTCACATCCCCACCGGCATTGTCGTGCAATGTCAGGACGAGCGTTCTCAGCTCAAGAACAAAGACAAGGCCATGAAGGTACTTCGTGCCCGCCTGTACGACCTCGAACTCGAACGCCAGCAGTCGGCCATCGCCGGTGCGCGCAAAGACATGGTCCGCAGTGGTGACCGCTCGGAAAAGATCCGCACCTACAACTGGCCGCAGAACCGCGTCACCGACCACCGTCTTGAAGGCGACGTCAAGAACTACCCGCTTCAATCCATCGTCGACGGGGATCTTGAGAACATCATTACCGCCCTGCGCGTCGCTGAGAAGGAAGCATAAAGCATGGCACTCAAAGACCGACTCAAACAGCAGAAGTTCGCATCAGCGCAGCAGGAGGCCATTCTTGGCGTTCTCTCCTGTGCCGATATCATCAACCGTCATATGGACGAGTTGGTAGCCCCCTTCAACATCACACTGCCACAGTACAACGTCCTGCGCATCCTGAGAGGTGTTCACCCGAATGGACATCCCCGCGGAGAGATCACCTCGCGCATGATCCAGAAAGCGCCCGACGTCACACGCCTTATCGACCGTCTGGAAAAGCAAGGCCTGGTCGCACGCGGTAAAAGCCCCGAAGATGGTCGTCTGTCGATGAGCTTTATAACGAGCAAGGGGCTTGCCCTGCTCTCGGAGCTCGACCCTATCCTGCGCCGCTTTGACCGTCAACTTCGAGCAGCTCTTCCTGATGACGACGCCAGTAAAATCGCAACGATCATCGATCGCCTGGTGGATGGGCTGGGGTAGGTTTCAGGTTTCAGGTTTCGGGTTTCAGGTTTCAGGTTTCAGGTGTGGGACGACGTACTTGTAGGGGCGAGACGCAGTCTCGCCCGTTGCCCGTCTTTCCTGCTCGCCCGGTGCCCGTCTTTCCTGCTCGCCCGGTGATTCAATGGCCATTGGTCTTCGCTGCCAGACGGGTTGATTTACGGCCCCGATTGCCAAACCGTCGATCTATGCAAAGCCGAGGCTGAACGGCGGATGGTTTCCAGGGTGATGCGTCCGTTGCGTATGGTTGGCACAACAACTGTTGATGCCGTGTGCCGGACAACAGGTGAGATTCGAGAGCCATTCGCGTTGACTAGAATGGAGCGATATTGGTCGGCGGTTGAGCCATCAAGAGCAGTCAGGAGCACACCACCGGGAATCGCAATGCACCGGCTGAGGAAAAGACTCTGCACAATGCGTGTTGGCGGTGACATGTGAAGTATGGTCCCCGGCTTGGTTATGCGAACCCAACCGTCGGATGGCGTGCAGACATAAATCGTGTCTCCACGTGAGTCACAAAGGGGTACCGCACTTGGGAAGAACCGTGCGGATACGTCAACATTGAAGCCGGTAAATCGGAACGATGTTGGCACTGGGTCGTCGGGACCTGATGTATCGGGCACAACAACCATCGTCGAATCCGTCGACGCCCATTCGCCATGTGAAGTCTCGTTGGCAGATCGTAGCCGCAGATCATTGCGGACGGTGGGAACTGTACGAACGTCGGAGATCCACGAATCCATATGAGTAAACAGTGTAGCCATTTCGCCGTTGATCACCGTGTCGATGGCTTGCGAGAGGACGCTGAAACGATACCGCACATGCGTCGGCGACACCACGACAGCACGAGATGGTAGCATCACGCGCGAACGCTGCAAACTGTCCATTCCGTGCAGGTACTGGGGAAGTGTTCTTACTGTGTCTGCTGTGACGACAATCGCACGATCGTTTCCTGCAATACTGACAGTCTGGTTGTCATCATGCACATGTACACGAGACGACTCGTCAAACATCAACCTTGATCGTAGTGGTATCGACAACTGATTGACTGAGGTATCAACAGTTATCTCTGAGCGGCTGGCATCGAGTGAATCGAGGTACGGCAGGACCTTGAGCGATTCGTACTCGAGTGAAAACTGTCCGTTCCTTTGCGGAATACCATCGACGAAAACGACAATGCTATCCATAGGGGTGGTCGGTGTTTCAATCAATTCCATCTGCACCATATTTGTGTCAGCTACGACCTTCCGCACCTGCTTGAGTGCTTGAGCGTTCTGCGACGACACCCTGATGGTGAGTCTGGAGCCAATGATGCCAAGATTCCCACGATTGACTGAGAGGAGCGCAGAACAACAGCGAAGGCATGTCTTAGCGGAAACAACGATCCGGACTTCGTAGAGAGGTATAGTATTTCGCTCTCCCTCGTTGACCGCGGCACACAGCCGTGCCGCAATCAGGACAAGGGATGCGATCATGATTACATACGACATTTATACCCAAAGGTAGTCAGGGGTTGGTCGGAACTGGACATGGCGAACCGTGGGTTGTGTACCACACGGCTTGCACTACGACTCCAAATTCCGCCCGGTAGTGTCTTTAGACCGATGAGGTACGCCGAGTAGCTACTCGTGCAGGTTGTTGCACCCAAAACCTGAAACCTGAAACCCGAAACCTGCTTACAAAGGAATATTCCCGTGCTTCTTCCACGGGTTTGTATCGCTCTTTGTACGCAGGCGACGCAGGGCCTTAATGAGTTCGTGACGTGTCTGTTGGGGTTCGATCACGTCATCCACATAGCCGCGTTCGGCGGCTTCGTAGGGGTTGGCGAACTCTTCGTTGTATTGATCCTGCAGCTCCTGCATGCGAGCTGCTTTATCGTCTGCTTTATCAATCTCTTTACGATAGAGGATCTCCACAGCCCCCTTTGCGCCCATGACGGCGATCTCGGCCGTTGGCCACGCGATGTTATAGTCGCCCCTGATGTGCTTGGAGTTCATCACGTCATATGCGCCGCCATAGGCCTTGCGTGTGATCACGGTCATCTTCGGGACGGTGGCTTCGCAGAAGGCATAGAGAAGTTTAGCTCCATGACGGATGATGCCGCGCCACTCCTGGTCTGTGCCTGGCAGAAAGCCGGGCACGTCCTCGAACACCACGAGCGGAATGTTGAAGGCATCGCAGAAGCGGACGAAACGAGCCCCCTTCACCGAGCTGTTGATGTCGAGCACGCCGGCCAGTGAAGCCGGCTGGTTGGCAACGATACCTATGGGGTGACCATCAAGCGTGGCGAATCCGCAGATGATGTTGGTTGCATAGTCGGCATGCACCTCGAAGAAGTCGGCCTCATCGACCACTTCTCGGATGACGTCCTTCATGTCATAGGGCTGGTTAGGATTGGCCGGGATGACGTGCCGCAGGCGTTCGCAGACACGATCTGCCGCGTCATTGGTCGACCTGACAGGGGGCTTCTCACGATTGTTCAGTGGCACAAACGACATCATCTTGCGCACGGCAAGCAGCGTCTCGACTTCGTTATCAAAGGCAAAGTGCGCCACGCCGCTGCGCGAGGCATGCGTGTCGGCTCCACCAAGTTCCTCGAACGTCACCTCTTCGTGTGTTACGGTCTTGACCACTTCGGGTCCGGTAACAAACATGTACGACGTCCCCTTCGTCATAAACACGAAGTCCGTCAGAGCCGGTGAATACACCGCACCGCCCGCACACGGACCCAGGATCACGCTCAGCTGCGGCACGACGCCGCTGGCCATGGTGTTGCGCAGGAAGATGTCTGCATAGCCGCCAAGGGCCACGACGCCTTCCTGAATCCGTGCTCCGCCTGAGTCATTGAGGCCAATTACCGGCGCGCCGATCTTCATCGCCAGATCGAGCAGCTTGCAGATCTTTTCGGCGTGGACCTCACCGAGTGAGCCACCGAAGGTTGTGAAGTCCTGCGAGAACACGCAGACCGTCCGACCGTGGATCGTGCCCGTTCCTGTCACCACACCATCACCCAGCGGACGCTGCAGTTCCAGACCGAACTTCGTCGAACGGTGACGCGCAAGCATGTCCATTTCCGAGAACGACCCCTCATCAAGGAGCACATCCAGACGCTCCCGAGCCGTAAGCTTACCCTTCGCGTGTTGTGCCTCAATACGCTTCTGCCCGCCCCCTAAGAGGGCCTCGGCTTTCAGTGCTCGAAGATGATCGATCTTTTCGTTCACGGTGTTCTCCCTGGTACGGACGGCTCGAAAATAGGCAGTATTTTCGCCCACATGACGCACCGCCTTATTCTCATGCTTTCAGCACTCCTTCTGATGTTCGCCGTGTTTGGCTTTGTCTTTGCGCTGGGTGCAAACATTGGTGACAATGATGACGTAGCCGCTGGAAACCTCTGGCTTGGCTTTGTCATGATTGGTGCTTCGGTGGCAACGCTGTTGATCGGACTCAGACTCGAGCGTCATTTTGATTCCCGGTTAGATGAAGCGGTCCGCTCTCTGAGTGATGATGCGAATTCGTTTGAGGCCGATGCCGTTGCTCGCGCAATGAACATCTCCCTTGACGATGCGCGCGATGTACTCAACACCAGGGCCCGTCGTAACGGGTGGAAGTGCCAGGAGCTTACCTCCTACAACGCCCGATATACCATCGCGAGCTAGGGCTTCATTCGCGCAAGTGTGAATCGGCACGTATCTGCAATTTCCATTGTGGACAGGTGGCCCAAACTGTAGCACCTCCATGCGATAGCTTCGCGCCATGCCGAGGCCCCTACGAGAACTGGACCTTCCGTATGGAGTTGCCCGTACCCCCTCCGAAGCATTTGCCATGGTTGTTCGGGAGCGCCGATTAGAGCTCGGGCTCACACAGACTGACCTTGAGGACGAACTGAGCTTTGACCGTTCCTATATCTCGAAGCTCGAGCTCGCTAAACGAACACCAGACCTGAAGGCCATCTTTCACATCGCCCGAAAGCTCAAGCTTCCGCCACACGAGCTTGTTCGTCGCGTTGAAGATCGACTAGCTTCATAGCCCCATATTGCATCCCAACAAAGGGGCTTGCATGGTAGCCGTAATCATCCCGGCATTGAACGAAGAGCAGTCGATCGGCATCGTTATCGATTCGGTCCGAGATGTTGTTGACCACATGATCGTGGTTGACAACGGATCGTCCGATCGCACGGCTGAGATCGCACGTTTACACGGCGCCACGGTGGTATATGAACCTCAACGCGGATACGGTGCGGCCTGCCTGCGCGGAATCGAGGCCCTGCGCGAGTCCCCCGGGCCAAGGCCCGGGGCTCGTATGAATCGTCACTCATCATTCGTTCTTTTCCTCGATGCCGACGCTTCGGATCATCCTGATGATGCGCGTGCGATCATCAGGGTGATGCAAACGACGGACGTAGAGATGTGCTTAGGGAGTCGGACAACGGGGCTCGCCGATGCCGGATCGCTGACGCCACAGCAACGATTCGGAAACTGGCTCTCTACGCGACTGATCAGTCTGATCTGGGGAGTTCACTATACCGATCTTGGCCCGCTGCGTGCCGTACGGTGGGATGTACTGGAACGTTTGGAGATGCAGGACCGCACGTGGGGTTGGACCGTTGAGATGCAGATTAAGATTGCCATGCACGGCATCTCTTTCCTGGAGATACCAGTGCGCTACAGACGTCGCATCGGTCAGTCCAAGATCTCCGGAACTGTCGTAGGTTCGGTCCGTGCCGGTTACAAGATCCTTACGACGATTGCTCGATTCGCCCTCCGCCGCTAACGTCGGACTCGTCGTCATTGTTGTCGGTATGGTTCTACTGAGCGCAAAGCATACCGGTCGAATGCCGCTCGACTCCGTGCATTGCTGGTGGATCGTCGCAACAGGATGGTCATTGTTTGCCCTGCATCTTGTTCGTGTTCGTATGAACGCCGGCCGCGCACTTATGCGAAGGGCTGCTATTGTCGCCGCGGCTGTCACAGCCATGACCATGCTGCCCTATGGGCAGTTCTCCGACGACATGCTGCGGTATCAATGGGACGGAAATCTCTCGGTCCATCGCGTCAGTCCATACCAGACGGTTCCAATAGATCCCGCGCTCGCTCTGTTTGCCTTTTCCAACGGCGACGTCAGCCTCCCGACCGAGCTTCCGTATGCAGACATGCGCACTGTCTATCCGCCCGGTGCACAGGTCGTCTTTGCCCTTGCCTCTGGTGTCTCAGGGGGCGATTCCCGACGTTGGAAGTTCGTCTTCTGGATTCTCTGTCTTCTGACGGCAGGGGGCGTGTGGCTTCTGTCGACTCACAATCAGCGCCCGTGGTTGATCCTTGCAGGACTCTCACCTCTTGTGCTTCTGCACGGATGGGTTGATGCACATCTCGATCTGTTGATGGCACTCTTGAGCGTCATGGCCATTCAGCTTCGTTCGGGCAACAAGCTCGTTGGCGCTGGCGGCATCATCGCACTGGCTATCAGCATCAAGTATCTGCCTGTCCTTCTCGTTCCGGCACTATGCTTCGGCCTGAACCTCCGACAGATAGCGGCACTGCTTTGCTCGGCTGCCGTGGTGATCGCGGCGGTGTTCGCCCCCTTCATCGGCGACCACGTGATTGGCTCGCTGGGCGTCTTCACGTCTTCATGGCAGGCGAATTCCGGGGCGTATACACTCATTGCCACCGTTCTCGAACCTTCAGCCGCACGGGTGAGCCTGCTGATACTGTTCATTGTCGCATCGACGTTGGTTGTGCTTCGTCACTACTCCCGCCCGTACCACGCAGTAGCGCTCGTGCTGATGTCGCTGGCCGTCTTCTCGCCGGTGGTTCATCCGTGGTATCTCATTCCCAGTGTATTGCTGCTTCCCTGGGCCCCGTTGCGATCCACGCTTGTCTGGTCCATGACGATGTCATTCTACGGCGTTGTGCTACAAACGTACAAGAGCAACGGCGTGTGGATGGAACACCCCGTTGCTCTTGCACTTGAATTCATTCCGGTTGTGATTGCCTACATCATCGATGTTAGGCAGGGTCCGTTACCGCTTATGGATCAGAAGTGACTCTCTGCGCCCTGCATAGCGCATGCTGACAACATAGGCGCCCGGCGCACCGTCGATCTGCAGCTGCTCAGTCATCGAGGCCGAAGGCAGAAATGCCACGGTACGACCGAGGAGATCGAGGACGGTGACCTCGACGCCCTCAGCACCGGTGATCGTGACCTGGCCGGATGTAGGATTTGGAAACACGGAGATCGTTGAACCTTGGATAAGGTCATTGACGCTGGTGGAGCCGACAACGAAAGGTGTAGACCATTGCTCGCACCCTGAAGTGTCAGAGATCATCACCCGGTACGTCCCGTCGCCCTGGATCTTTACCGAGCGAGATGTCGCTCCGGAAATCTTGACGCCTTCACGATACCACTGATAGTTCACACCATCGGCACTGCACGTAAGTTCGTCACCGGCTCGGGTGATCGACGGTACCACAAGTCCCGGTGTGACCACTACGCGGATTGTGTCCGAGTTCTTGATGCACTCATCAAAGCCGCGGATACGGCAGTACACCGTATAGGTGCCCGTCTTGAGATTCTTTGTGCTGAACGTTGCCCGCGTCTCGGCTTCCTTGGTGTCGTTCACGAACCACTCGTATGACGGATACCCGCCACGGGCGGTGATCGCCTTGTCCATTCCTTCGCAGAGCTTCATTTCCGCGGCCAGGGGGCGCAGCTGGGTGCTTGGTCCGCAGTCCAGGGCGGCTACGAATGAATCATCGAACCGGCTACCATTGATGCGCTGATCGTCGAAGAAGGCATACGTGTCGAACGTGCCTGCCATGTAAGGGATGCCCTTTGCATCGATACCGACGGCGTTCACGAAGTCCTCGTAGGGTCCACCAAACGTTCGGATCCAGTCAATATCACCGTTTGACAGAAGGCGCATGACGAACCCGTCATTCGCCCCCTTTGACTCCTCTTGAAACGTGCCCATGATCGTGGTGCTGTCGAATGAGCCACCAACGATCATGTTGCCCTTCGCATCGGCAACGATGCTCGTGGAGATCTCCTCGAAAATGTCGCCGTATCGACGCAGCAGATCAAAACCACCATCCTGTTTAACCCGGGCGACGAACACATCGGGTGCATTCTCCCCGTTGGCTTTTAGCGTCTGCGTGTCGAACGTCGTTGTGAGTCTCATCGGACCGGTAAGCAGCAAAGAGCCCTCACGTGTCATTCCCGTGCCGATCGTGATATCTGCCTCACTGGATCCAATGCGCTTGGTCCACTGAGCCTGCCCGGCGGCATTGATCGATCGGATAAAGAAGTCACTCTTACCGGCAAAGCTCTCGATGTTCATGCTACCGAAGTTTACCGAACCGATGAACGTGCCAACAGCATAAACCCTATCACCTGTCGGGGAGACCTGCAGTTGCAGCACAAGGTCATTATCTGCCGACCCAAAGCCCTGCACCCAAAGAACTTCACCGGCAGGATTCAGCTTCGCGACAAAGGCATCGAGCTTGCCTGCGGAGCGATAGGTCTTCGTGCCGAACTTTCCATCAGCCCCAGTACCCCCGCCAACGTAGATGTTGCCTGTAGAGTCAACGGCCAGTGAAGGGGCTCCTTCGTCATAGTCCTCGGAACCGAAGACCTTGACCCATTGCAGGATACCCTGGCTACTGATCTTGGCCACGAACATGTCTGCACTGAAGGCATCAAAGGTCTCGATCTGTTCGCCTGCAACGACGGCCTGATCGATGAAGGAGCCGGAGATGTAGACGTTGCCCTTGTTGTCGGCGATCACCGTACCGGCCTCGTCAAAGTCAAAACCACCGTGACTCGAGGCCGTGACGTTACCCTTGTTGTTGAAGCGAGCTGTGAAAATGTCGTAGTTGCCGATCGCTTGCAGGACGATACCTCCAGTACTCATCGAATCCGAGAACGTTCCGATCACGTTGCAGCTGCCATCGGGTGCGACGTGCATGGCATCGACCACGTCATAGCTTGGACCCATCAGGGTTTTGATCCAGGTGATGCGCTGAGCCGTTGCGCTCGGAGCGAGAAAAACGAACGCGAGAGCGATCGGCAGCGCAATGCGCAGCAATGATGGACGGTTCATGGTGTCCCTCCGGTTCAGGGCTTCAAGCCCCTTCCAGTCTTTTTGATGGAGTCAGTTGATTTCAACTCTTCGATGATAGCATCGAGGATGCCGTTGATGAACGTTCCGCTCTTGTCCGTCGAGTAGCGCTTCGCCAGCTCGATGACTTCATTCATCGTGACCTTTACGGGGATCTCCTGGCACGTGGTGAGCTCGGCCACAGCCAGGCGCATGAGGATGATATCGAGGGAGGCGATCCGTTCAAAGTCCCAGTTCTGGGCGTGTTTGCGGATCAGCTCCGTGCTCGATTCCTTGCCAGATTCGGCCGCCGTGATCACGGTGCGGGCGTATTCGATATCGTCGTTACTCCACGTGATCGGTACGTCTGCCTCGAGCTCGTGCACTTCATCAGGATGAAGAATGCGCGTTCCGTCTGGAGCGTCCTTGGCATCGAACGTAAACTGCCGATAAAAGACATGACGAAACGCCATGTCACGTTCGACGTCGCCGCCGTCGATGGCTGCAAGGATCTGCAGAACCTTTTCGCGGGACAGGTGCCGTGAGCCCCTTACCGTCGTTTTGCGGCTAACGGGAAAATCGTCCTGCTGAGATGAGTCTGTCAATTGGGCTCCGACGGGTTAAACGCCACGAATCGTGGGACTGCCAACATACGAACCATGGACGTGACGGACCTGACGAAGACGTTCTTCGGCGATCGCATTTGACGCTTCGATCGTGAGCATGTTCCGCTCTGACGCGATGCGGATGATGTTCGCAGTGATATCGTAGACACCTTCGGCCTGGCGCATAACCTTTGCGCGATCGTAGCCTTCAACTTCGGAGGCCACGTTCATCAGTCCACCGGAGTTGACGACATAGTCCGGCGCATATAGAATGCCTTTGCTACGGAGCATTTCAGCATGCTTGTGTTCATCCTTCAGCTGGTTGTTTGCGCCACCGCAGATGATAGAACACGTCAGATTCGGAATCGTTTCATCGTTGAGGATCGCACCCAGTGCGTTCGGCGAAAACACATCACATGGCGTCGTATAGACCGCATCCGGCGAGATGACCTCAGCTCCGGTACGCGCGGCAAGGGCGTTGACTTTGTCCGCGTATATATCGGAAACCAGCACCTTTGCGCCATCCTTGACCAGGTGGTCCACAAGGTACGTGGCAACGTTACCAGCCCCCTGAACGACAACCGTCTTACCGGCCAGAGAGTCACTGCCCCACGTAGCTTTAGCAGAGGCACGCATGCCGGAGTAGACGCCGAGGGCCGTTACGGGACTCGGGTCTCCCGATCCTCCCGGTCCACCGATGCCGGTAACGTACTTCGTCTCCATGCGGATCCACTCCATGTCCCGCACGCTGGTTCCCACATCTTCGGCCGTGATGTAACGACCGCGCAGACTCTCGACCATGCGTCCGAAGGCGCGGAATAGTCCCTCGCTCTTGTCGGTGCGCGGATCTCCGATGATCACTGCCTTGCCACCGCCCAGATTAACACCGCTGACGGCAGCCTTGTAGGTCATGCCGCGGGACAGACGCAGCACATCCGTGATCGCTGCCTCGTCCGAATCATACTTCCAGAACCGGGTTCCGCCCAGGGAAGGGCCAAGGGAGGTGTTGTGAATGCCGATGATAGCGCGAAGGCCCGTGACGGTGTCGGAGCAGAGAACCACTTGCTCGTGGCCCATGCCCGAGATCGTATCGAAGATTTGCATACGGTACAGACGTCATAGTGGGAAAAAGACCGCCCTCATACCGCGATGGTAGGGGGCGGACTGGGCGAAAATACGAACGGCCACCCGATTGGGTGGCCGTTGCAGCTAATGATCCAGAGGTTGTGGATCAGTGACGAGGACCGCGGTCGTTCCGCATTGGACGCTCATCACGAGGACGTGCTTCGTTTACCACGAGAGGACGTCCGCCGAGATTGCGGCCATTCATCGCCTCGATCGCCTGATTGCCAGCGGCACTGTCCGGCATTTCGACAAAACCGAACCCGCGTGAACGCCCCGTGAACTTGTCCTTCACAACGGAAGCGGACTGCACGGCGCCGAACTCGGAGAATGAAGCCCGAAGCTCATCGTCATTCATCGAGTAAGGCAAGTTGCCTACATAGATATTCATACATCGACCCTTTGCGCAACGATTGGACGAATTCGGTGTTGAATCACTGATTTATCTCGACCCGAATTCCCCGGTAGGCCGTCGCGCCTGCCTCACGGTCATGCAAGTTACCGCGAAAAGACGCCGAAACAAGAAGTTTTCCACATCGACACCAAAATATATCGTACCGTAAGCAGATGAGATTAGCGTTTCAGCGAGGCAAGATTGCCGGCCACGGCCGTCCAGTTCACCACGTTCCACCATGCAGCTACGTAGTCGGGGCGTTTGTTCTGGTACTTCAAGTAGTAGGCATGTTCCCAAACATCGATCCCAAGGATCGGCGTTGCTCCCCACGATGTGAGCTTGTGCTGATTCTCGGCCTGCATGATGATCAGCCGTCCATCATCGTGTCGATAGTGCAGCAGGGCCCATCCACTACCTTCAACGGCTGCGGCCGCAGCTGAGAACTGTTTCTTGAAGGATGCGAAGGAACCAAAGCCGTCGGTGATCGCCGCCAGCAGTTCGCCGGTGGGTTCGCCCCCTCCCTGCGCTCCGGGTTTGCCCATGACCTTCCAGAACATCGAGTGCAGCCAGTGTCCGCCTCCGTGAAAGGCCGCCTGCTTGGACCAGTGCTGAATGAGTGCAAAGTCGTCGGCCGCTCGAGCCTTGGCAAGCTCCTCTTCGGCTTTGTTCAGACCGTTGACGTAGGCAAGGTGATGCTTGCCGTGATGAATCTGCATGGTCTGCGCATCGATGAACGGCTCAAGCGCATCGGGCGCATATGGCAGTGGCGGAAGTTCATGCTTACCCGGCGCTAATGCTGGTAGTGATCCAATGGCATGCAGTGAGGGGGCTCCTGCTGCAAGAACGGCTGCGCCCGTGGCAGCGCTGGTGAGGAAGGCACGTCGGGTTGACATCATCTCTCCGTGGAAAATGTGGTGCGATCAGATCAAGACTGCACAGCGTCTTGCAGAAACCTTTCAACATCGAGGACATCGTCCGCACTGCCCATAAAGCAAGGGATGCGCTGATGCAGTGATGTTGGTTTTACATCGAGCAGACGGTTGACGCCGTCAGTAGCGCGTCCACCAGCCTGTTCAACGAGGAAGGCCATCGGGTTGACCTCATAGACGAGTCTGAGCTTTCCGTCGGGCATGCGCGCATCACCGGGATAAAGAAAGATCCCACCATAATGCAGCGTCCGATGTACATCGGCTACCATCGTGCCGACATACCGCAGCGAATAGGGTCGGAGGCCGTCGCTGGAAGGACGTAGCAACCACGAGACATAATCGCGAATGCCCTGAGGCCAGATGTGGGCATTGCCGGAGTTGACGGAGTAGATCTTGCCGCGCTGCGGGATCTTGATCTTTTCATACGTCAGCAGAAACTCGCCAATCGTAGGGTCGAACGTAAACACGTCGACGCCATTGCCGCTGGTATAGACAAGCTGTGTGCTGGAGCCATACATGCAGTAACCGGCGGCAACCTGCTTATAGCCATGCTGAAGGCAGTCCTCAAGCTCGCCATCGGTAGTTAGTGTCGGGTCGACCCGCTTGTAGATCGAGAAGATTGTTCCGATGGTAACGTTCACGTCGATATTTGACGAACCATCAAGCGGATCGAACACGAGCACGTACTTGCCGCGTCGGTACTCATTGGGAATGCGGATCAGTCCGTTCGACTCTTCCGAGGCCATTACGCAGAGGTGGCCTCCGTGATCCATGGCGCGGAAGATGATATCGTTAGCGTGAAGGTCCAGACGCTTGACCTGTTCACCATGCACGTTGGAGCCGTCCGTAGTGCCGAGAACGTCGTTCAATCCCGCTCTGCGCACATCGCGAGCAAGGATCCGCATGGCCAGCGTGAAGTCGCGCAGTAGATGCGAAAACTCACCCGTGGCTTCAGGGTGCATCGCCCCTTCCTCGGCGATATGACGCTCGATGGTGATGAGCTTCGAAGTTTTGACGATCGGCATGCTATTGGTCGAGACGTACGGAGAGAACCGGACACGGTGCCTTGCGCAGAACACGCTCGGTTGTGCTTCCAAAAAGGAAGTGTTCCAGCCCGCCTCTTCCATGTGTCCCGATGGCAATAATGCTCACGCCATGGTCCTTTGCGTAGGCACAGATCTCGTCGCTGGCACGTCCGCGCAGAACCTTCGACTCAACCTTGTACCCCTCCTTTTGGAGCAGGTCTGCCAGCGTGTTGAGCTCCTTCTGCGTATTGACCTCAAGCTCGCGCTCAAGGTCGGCAAATCCCACCTGAGCATAGCTCCAGTCTGCGGGGTAGACCACAGGTTCAACAACGTGGACGATATGCAGAGTGGCGTTGGTGCCGCGGGCGAGCTCCTTGGCCAGTGCAAGCGCTTTCTGCGCGTTTTCCGAGAAGTCTGTCGGCACGAGGATTGAAGAAACCGTAAGCATGGCATTTGGTAGTTTGTGAGTATGCAACGCAATGTAGGAAACGCCTTCGCACGTTCGACGTCCGCCGTGTACGGTCATTTCACAGTATCGGTCATGGGTAGTGTTCGTCCGCTCTTCTGGAGCATCGCACTTCTTGCACTTGGGGTCACTTGTGGGCTCCGCGCCCAGTCGCTCCCGGAACGATCGGCGGAGTCGGCCCCGGCATGGTCGGTCATTGGACCCTTTGCCAACGTGGGCGGTAGTGGCGTCCTTCGTCGGACGCCTCCGGAGGACCCCCGTGACACTTCGAGCACCTTTGAGAACCTCTGGGGTGGTGTCACGCGATGGCATCCCTACCGGGGGGCTGACCTGCTCGGGTGGGTGAACCTGACCGATCACGCGCCTGATGTTCCTTGCGTATTCGTGGCGCGCACGTACGTGTACGTGCCCACCACCCGCAAGGTCAGACTTGAGCTGGGTGTGAGCGGGGCGGCACGGTTCTTTGTGAACGACTCGCTGCTGATAGGTTTTGATGATGACGTTTTTGCGCGCAGCGGCTCGACCGTTGCTGCATGCACTCTCTGGCAGGGGTGGAACAAGATCCACGTGCGCATCGGGCGCGATGTGATGCCTTTTCTGTCGTTTGCACTCCGTGTTGCCGACGAATCGGGTTCGATCCTTGCGGGTGCCACATTCTCATCCGAGCCACAGACGGTAACGAAACAGTATGCCCCTTTCGAGATCCTTACCCGCAACACGGCTGCGATCGATACGACCTTTCAGCGCGACCCGCGCATTATCCGCATGCTGCGTCAGGCAGTGGCATCGGACTCGCTAAGCGCCGGAGGTCTGAGGCAGGCTGCCTGGGCGGCCTACGGAGCACAGTCTCTTGACACGGCTCTCCTTCTTACGCGCTCGGCTCTTACGGTCATGCAGGAAGACGCGTCAATGTGGCTGCTCAAGGGGCTGATCCACAACGCCAAGGGTGCGGCTGATTCAGCTGCGAGCGCCATCGATCGGTCACTGGAGATCGATCCGGGTAACATCCGTGCAAGGGTTGCAACGTTCAACGTCCTGCATCGGCGCAACCCACTTGACGAGATATCCAGGTACGACGTCGATAGTATTGCGGCGGCGGCACTGCGCGAACCTCTGACGGATTCGTTGGCCGTAGAGACCATCCTGCTGGACATGCAGCAGGCACTGATCTTTGGCAGCACGTCTCTTCAGCGCGTCAGCACGGTCATCCGCGTGCATTCGATGGATTCGCTGGCCCAGCTGCCCCTTCCCAAGCGCTTCGACGAGGCTACCGAAGGCTGGCAGAAGCTCATGATCCTGGCGAGTAACGGTGATCAGCGCACGATCGATCTCCGCCGCAACGACGCCTCACTCGAGGGTGTGGCAGCGGGCGATGTCATTATCTACTCAGCCGAAAAGTGGCACCGCGATTCGATGTTCACACGCCACGGTCATATGAATATGAGCCTATCGCCTCTGTCGCACACACGTCTGGCTCGGCTTTCCATGATCGTGCCGTTGACGGACAACTATCAGTTCAAGATCCACAACTTCGATCCGGTCCAGTCCGATGTCGAGACGCCCGGTGGCATGCTGTTTACGTGGACTGCGCGCGACGTGCGTCCGGTTGTGCAGGAGATGTTCATGCCGCCGCTGATCGATTATGTGCCACATGTTGAGCTTAGCACGTTTCCGGGATGGAGCATCGTTGTGCGTCAGATGAAGGATGCTTTCAGCCGTCGACTGCAGTCGTGCGACCAGTTGCGCACCCTTGTCGATTCTCTGCTACCGCCCGATCGAAAGTGGAAGAAGGAGGTCGTGGCCACAACGATCGCCCACTGGGTGATCGAATCGATCACACAACAGCCTTCATCGAGTCTGGCCTTCACTCCCTATCGGGCCTGTGACGTGCTTGCCCTTCGCAGTGGCACGACAGCCGACAAGGTGATGCTGGCTTCGATGATGATGGCCGAGCGCGGAGTCGAGGCGATTCCCACGCTGATCAAGTCGGAGTCGAACCTGACCTATAACGAGCCCACCGTCTCGATGCCGTTTGATCACGTGGTCCTTGTTCTGCCCGGTGACTCGTCGGCCCAGATGATCGACCTTTCCTTCCGGCCCGTGCCGTACGGCGTTGTGCCGGCCTCCGTCGAGAATACCTTCGCTCTGCCCGTCAGCGACCGCATGCGCGATCCCGTGCGTCTGCACAAGCGCTTCATCACACCTCGCAGCTTTGTGGTGACAACACAGATGCAGATCGATACCGTGGGCTGGATCACATCCAAGACCAGCCTGCATGCGCGCGACTTTGACTCTTCGGCCATCATGCGAATGGCACAGTCATTCGCCCCTTCGGGCGTGCCCATGCCCGACGCCCAGATGATCGTTGACTCAACGTGGATCTCTCCGACGAAGAATGAGCCAGCCAGCCCGACGTGCAATATTCTGATGCGCAGCCGCACGATGGCTGATTCGACGCAGGACACTATCATCATCCGTCCGCGCTGGATGACGATGCCGAGCTATCCGATGATGCCTATCGATCAGGCCCAGCGCGTCCATCCGCTTGTCCTGCAGCCGTCACACGACTCCGTGTCATCCGAGATCGTACTCACTGCGCCAAAGGGATACACGTTTGCAAAGCCCCTTCCCTCAGCATCATTCAAGCTGCCGTCGATCACGTACTCGATCACATCAACGGTCAAGGGGCAGACTCTTCGTCTGCGTCGCACGGTTGTCGTGCACTCCACCTATGTTGAGCCTGCCGATTATCCGGCGTTTCGCGATGCACACCGGAAGATGCTCGAAATGGACCGCATGCTCGTCAGAATGCAACGTCCACCCGGAAAGCGCCGCTGATGAGCATCGGCTTTCCGAAGCGCGTAGTGTGTCTGACGGAGGAGACAACCGAGACGCTCTATGCGATCGATGCCGACGAGCTGATCGTTGGCATCTCGGGCTTTACCGTTCGTCCGCCGCATGCACGCAAGGAAAAGCCCAAGGTCTCAACGTACCTTGATGCCAAGTTTGAGGAGATCATTGCGCTGCGTCCTGACGTCGTCTTTGCCTGGTCGGACCTGCAGGCGGATATCTCAGCGGAACTGATCCGCCGCGGCGTCGAGGTCGTGTGCTTCAACCATCGCTCGGTAGACGGAATTCTTTCGATGATCCTGAAGCTGACGGCGGTCGTGGGAAGGGGCTCGGCAGGACACAGCTATGCGCTGAGTCTGCAGGAGCGCGTGTCGATGATGGCAGAGCGCGGAGCACGCCGCGAGCGACGTCCGCGCGTGTACTTCGAGGAGTGGTACGATCCGATCATCACCGGCATCTGCTGGGTGAGCGAGATCATTGAGATCTGTGGTGGCATGGACGTCTATGCCGAAAATCGGATCCATGCCGACGCAAAGAGTCGGATCGTTTCCGATATGCTCGACCCCGTCCGTCGCGACCCCGACATCATGATCGCCTCATGGTGCGGAAAGATGCTCAAGCCCGAGCGTGTGATCGCGCGCGAAGGATGGGATGCCATGCGACCCCTCCGCAGTGGATTTCTGCGCGAGATCCCCTCGCCCGTCATCCTACAACCGGGTCCGGCAGCCCTGACGGATGGTATCGACACGATGATGTCCATCTTCGATCAATGGGAGAGCTCCGGACGTCCATGAAGCACCTGCTCGGCGATAGCGACCAGCTTGACGCGGTGATCATCCTTAACGGCACGCTTCCACCGATCAGTGTGCTGGAGCAGTTTTCATCCGTTCCGTTCATTGCTGCCGATGGTGCCGCCAACGCACTCATTGAGGTAGGCGTTATCCCGGATATTCTCGTCGGAGACCTTGATTCGGTGCGGCCCGACGTGGTCGAGACAGTGCGCCTGCATGGAATGGTCATCTCCGAACCGGATCAGGAATTCAATGATTTCGAGAAGGCGCTGCGCGTTGCCGCCACGTCTCTCTGGCGGAATGTACTTGTCCTTGGCATTCACGGCGGAGAACTCGAACACACGCTCAACAACTGGTCCGTGCTGATGCGCCACGGACGCACGATGCGCATTCTCGCGCTCGACGGCGCACGCATCGGACTGCCCGTGTATGACGTGTTCACGTATGGGGCCGAGCATGACGAGATCGTCTCGATCATCCCGCAGCCACAGGCACGCATTACCACGACAGGTCTGAAATGGCCCCTTGCCGACGAGGTCCTCGAGCTCGGCTCGCGGGAGGGGGCTCGAAATCGTGCCACGGAAACATCGGTCACCATTACCGTTCACGATGGTTCCGCTCTCGTCTTCGTGTCCAGCCGCCTCGCCCCCTGAGGTCGACCAGCCGCAGATAGCGTAGTTTTGCGTTCATGCGAAGAGAACTCAGTGCGTGGCACAGTCCACGACTCGACAAAACAATGGAGATCTGCGTGTACGGAGACTTCGGCACGCCGATCCTGATGTTCCCCAGCGCTGCGGCCGACTACCTCGAGTACGAGCGCTTTCATCTGATCGATAGCATTCGTGAGCCCCTTGAACAGGGACTGATCAAGGTCTACTCGATCAACAGCATCAACAGCGAAGCGTGGCTGAACGACACCATGGAAGGTCGACAAAAAGCCATCCGACACCAGCAGTACAACGCCTACATTGTCGATGAAGTCGTTCCGTTCATTCACAACGATTGTGACGGACCTCTGCCAATCCTTACCTCAGGCGTCTCACTCGGAGCCCTGCACGCCGTCAATACCATGTTCCGGCGTCCCGATCTTTTTGGCGGTACTCTTGCCATGAGTGGCATCTATGATCTGAAGTCCTACACCAAGGGCTACTTCGACGAAGACTGTTACTTCAACTCGCCCATGGACTTCGTGCCGAATCTCAAGGAAGGGGCTATTCTGGATATGCTTCGGCACAACAAGCATATTGATATCGCTACCGGCAGCGGAGCTTACGAAGACCCGTCAGCCAGCGTCCGCTTCGGCGAGGTTCTCAGCGCACAGGGTATACCCCATCGTATCGATGTGTGGTCCAACGAATGGACCCATGACTGGCCAACCTGGCGCGCAATGCTACCGGTGATGGTTCGGCGCTGCGCGCAGGTGTGAGGTGTGAGGTTGCGAACCTATCCTTCCATTTCATCAAAGTTGATGTCGGCATCATCATCGTCAAACTTTGAATCGCCGATATCCCCTTCGAAGGCGGCTGCGTTGTAGATCTCGCGGGCCTCTTCGAGATCATCTTCGAAAACGAAGAGCTTGTACCCGTCGGCCTGGCCATCCTGAAGTTTATAATCGATGGCGGCTGACTTGAGCTTGGAAGCCAGAAGCTCGGCTTCGAGCTCGCTACTGAATGTTGCCAACAGAATCATCACATCCCCTATCGTTTCTTTGGCTGCAGATATTTTTTGGCTTTCTCAGGGTTAGCATCCATCCAGCGCTGGGCTTCCTGATTGACTATCTCAAAAGTACGCTTCTGGTGGGCTTGTTTCAGCTCGGAAAGGGGCTTGGCAAACGACCAGATCATACACCAGGTGTCGGCCACCAGCAGATCGTCTTTCGTATCGGTGCCGATCGGCTTTTCGTCTTTACCGTACAGTACCCGGCATATGGCCTTACGGGCGTCGGCTGGCAGCGGCCCAGACCAGCGGAAGTACATGATCACGCCGCCTTCTTTTCCGGCATAGGCCTGGATGAGCTTCTGCGAGGGAGCTCCGAACGATGGCAGAACCTTTTCCCATGAGCTCCAGAGCTTACGTGCGATCTCGGTGGCAGGTTTGACCGAGGCAGATTCCTTGTAGCCGGCGGGCTGCTCACCCGGCAAGAACTGGAAGCGCTCGAATGGCATGGTGATCTCGCGGGCAAGACCCGAGAAGTCATAACGCATGGTGACGGTCTTTACCTGCGCATCCTTTCCGAACTGCTTCTTCAACGTTTCATCGAGTGTCTGCATTGCCAGCACCGAGGCGCAGGCCAGCATAAAAACGAATACGGGTGATAGTCGGAGAAAGCGTGGCATATCAATCCCGCGTGAGCTTGCGATAGGATATGCGATGAGGACGGTCCGCATCAATGCCGAGGCGCTTGCGGCGGTCCTCCTCATACTGTGAATAGTTGCCATCGAACCACACGACCTGACTATCACCCTCAAACGCCAGGATATGCGTAGCGATGCGATCCAGGAACCACCGGTCGTGACTGATCACCACGGCGCAGCCGGCAAAGCCCAGCAGGGCTTCCTCGAGTGCGCGTAGCGTGTTTACATCAAGGTCGTTCGTGGGCTCGTCCAGCAGGAGAACATTCGCCCCCTCCTTCAGCATTTTGGCCAGGTGTACGCGGTTACGTTCGCCGCCCGAGAGCTGCGTGACCTTCTTCTGCTGATCGCTTCCGCTGAAGTTGAAACGGGCAACGTAGGCGCGGGAGTTGACCTCACGTGATCCGAGCTGGACGATGTCGAGTCCGTCTGAGATCTCTTCCCAGATCGACTTGTTTGCGTCGAGTGGACGGTTCTGATCGATATAGCCCAGCTTCACCGTGTCCCCGATTGAAAACGATCCAGTATCAGGCTTTATCTCCCCTGTCATCATCTTGAAGAGCGTTGTCTTACCGGCACCGTTCGGTCCGATCACGCCGATGATACCTCCGGGAGGCAGGGAGAAAGAAAGATGTTCGTAAAGCAGTTTATCTCCAAACGACTTCGAGACGTCTGCGGCATCCACGACCTTGTCACCCAGACGTGGTCCGGCCGGGATGAAGATCTCCATCTCCTCGTTGCGCTTGACGGTTTCCTCGTCGAGTAGCTTCTCGTAAGCCGAGATACGGGCTTTGCTCTTGGCATGACGTCCCTTGGGATTCATGCGAACCCATTCAAGTTCTTCCTTGAGGGCTTTCTGACGTTTTGATTCCTGCTTTTCCTCGACGGCAAGTCTGGCCTGCTTCTGCTCAAGCCAGCTGGTGTAGTTGCCCTCGAACGGAATTCCATGTCCGTTATCAAGCTCAAGGATCCATCCCGCCACATTGTCCAGGAAGTAACGGTCGTGCGTTACGGCAATGACCGTTCCCTCGTAGTCGTGCAGGTGGCGCTCAAGCCAGGCAACGCTTTCGGCATCAAGGTGGTTCGTTGGCTCGTCGAGCAACAGAACGTCGGGTCTTTGCAGCAGAAGGCGCACGAGTGCCACGCGGCGGCGTTCACCGCCCGATATTACGTTCACCGGAGTGTCAGGGGGCGGGCAGCGAAGCGCATCCATCGCCATCTCCAGCTTGGAGTCGATGTCCCACGCTCCCATCGCATCGATCTTCTCCTGCAGCTTTGCCTGCTTCTCAAGCAGCTTGTCGAAGTCTGCATCCGGATCGGCGAACTGCTCGCTGATGGCATTGTAGTCCTTCAGAAGCTGAACAGCCTCCTGAGCCCCCTCCTCAACGACCTCTCTGATAGTCTTGCTGGGATCGAGTTCCGGCTCTTGCGACAGGTAGCCGAAGGTGACGTCTTTGTTCTTCGTGATCTGCCCGACGTATTCGTCGTCAAGTCCGGCGATGATCTTTAGCAGGGTCGACTTGCCAGACCCGTTAAGACCAAGCACGCCGATCTTCGCGCCGTAAAAAAAGCTAAGGTAGATGTCGCGTAGCACCTGCCGGTTGGGCTTATAGACCTTGCCCACCCCGACCATGCTGAAGATGATTTTCTGCGTTTCTGGTTGTGCCATGCGCGAAAATAGGTACTAGTGACCAGTGACCAGTGACGAGTGACCAGTGACCAGTGAAGCACAACTGTTAACGCTCTTTGGCGGTTCGAATGGCAGAAGCCAGCATTCGACGGACGTTGACCAACTTATCAACGATAAACCCGAGATCATCTTTCGTTACCAATGCCGGGTCGGTCGAAATGATATCGAGCCAGTATGTCAGCTCTGCCAGTTCCTTCTCAGCAATCTTGAGTTTGTGCACAAAGTCCTTTTTGGACTCTGCGTATTGGGCTTCGCATATGTTGGCCCCGACCGATGTACCCGCCCTTAGGAATTGGGATAGGACAGGTCGTTCAAATGACACTCGCGGACTTAACTGTCGACAAAGTGTCCAGACCATACGTGAGAGGGAGATGGAATCCCGTTCGAGCGGACCCTTTTCCCTATCGTAGGAGGTAGTAGTGTTGTTCATAATCACCAGCGTACATTTTTCACGAGAAACGTGACACTCATCCCCGGTCACTCGTCACTGGTCACTCGTCACTGGTCACTCGTCACTAGTCACTGGTCACTCGTCACTAGTCACTACCTTGAAGCACCTCTGCTATCATCATTGCCGCAAGTTTGGCGGTGCGGCCATCGATGTCGAGCACGGGGTTGCATTCCACCACATCGAAGGCCACGAGGGAGCCGCTGCGGGCGGCATGACGAAGGCAGGGGGCGATCTCGGCGGGAGTGAACCCATCGGCAGCTGGAGCGCTTACGCCGGGCGCGTAGGCCGAGGCAAAAGCATCGATATCGAGCGAGACATATGTGCGCTGAGCCACAGAGCAGGCATCCCAGACGTGCTTCCACGCAGCAGGAACACCGTGCTGGCGGATCTCATCGAGCATCCAGACCTGCATGCCGTGATGACGGACGAAATCAAGATGTGCACTCGCAACGCTGTATGGCTGAAGACCGAACTCTGCAAAGCCCCCTGCCAGCAGGTGTGATGGGGTCATCGACAGCAGTTGATGGAAGGCCGAACCGGAGTGGGCGCGTCCTTCCTTGAGGGGGCGAACGTCTGCGTGTGCATCGATATTGATGACGCCGAAGGGAAGGCCCGTTGATTCCAAGGCTCGTAGCGTGGGCCAAGCACAATCGTGACCACCTCCAAGGACGATCGGGAGATGTCCTGCCGAGAGGATTGCCGAGACAATATCGTGCTGCTCGTCATGGATCTGTTCAAGCGTCTTACCCGCTACGTCGATGTCTCCTGCATCGGCAATGACGAACTCACCTCTGGCCACATCATCGGCCAGAGTCCCGAGCGTGAGCTTGCTCAGGGCAATGCGGATTGCCCGCGGCGCGAGGGCAGCACCCACACGTCCACCATTACGCTCAACTCCGATGTCTTGCGGTACACCAACGATGACTGCAGCGCGGCGGCAGTCGGCCGGTATCTCCGATACCTGCACGATCACGTTACCGAAGCGCGGATCGTCAGGGTCATCAGAACGATGATACAGTTCTGACGGAAACCGCTGCAACGATCGGCCCAGACCGGAAGCACCCATGGTGGTCAGCGGGTGACGATGAATGTCTGCGACGTGCGCAGTCGACCCGATTCCACGACAACGAGGTACGTGCCGGGCGCAAGGATGCGTGGCATATCGAAGTCAACTTCGCCGCGAGGCAGATCGCCCGCATGAAGTTCGGCAACTGTACGACCCATGATGTCGCGGATACTCACACTCGAACCGTGCAGCAGATCATCGCGGAACACATCCAGCTTGATCGTACCACGGTCGATCACCGGATTGGGGATCACGGCGATCGAGAGGGCCGACGTAAGGTCCTGCTCTTCGTCCACGCTACTGGTCGATCCCACCGTGCCAAGCAGACGGATCTGACGGGCGGTGTTGCGCTCATCATTGCAGAACACCCGGGCTGATCCCGAGGTCACCCCGGCATCCGGACGTTCAAAGGCAATCGTCACAACCAGCGAGTCACCAGGTTCGAGCGCAGCCGGAAGTGTCTTCGATGTCGAGGACACCGTGAAATGTCTCCGCACAGAGAAGACCCCGATACTGTCAACGCGCAGACCTGCCTCGTTGGCAGCACGCACAACGAAGGTCCGTTCGACCTTTGCAGGTGTTGGCGTTTCGAATTTCACAGTGTCAGTGCTGACCAGTATCGTTGGCTTGATGGCCACGATGAACTGCAACCATGCGCTGTTGCCAAAGTCTGGCTCGAACGTTTTGATCGTGTTGCCACCCGACTTCAGCAGCAGACTTCCGGTTCCGAGCTGATCGCGCAGGAACCAGAAATCAAGTCCGTAACCGGCACGGTTAAGGAGTTCGAATTCGTAGCATCCGGGATCGAGCTTCAGATCGTAGGTAAAGAGCTTTTCGCTCTCAAGCTGGCCAACCTCCTGGATCACTGTGCCGTCGGACCGTGTCAGACGCCAGCTGTACTGTTCTTCAGCCTGACGGTTGGTACGAAGTGCGATCTGGAGGTCTCCGTAGTAGGAAGGGGGCATCACAAACGAGCTCGAGCGCGTGTTGTTCTTCACATACTCGTCGCCTGCCGTGCTCACTGTTGCCGTGAACGTCTGGTTTCCGGATGACTTTGGCCATTCGGGGATTGGCAGCACGACCGTATCCTTGGCAAGAAATCCGAGCTTGCCCTTCCACGTATAGGTTGACTGTTTAGCCCCCTTCGCACCGAATGTGATGGTGCACTCCGTGAGGTCTTTCGAACCGGTGTTCTGGATGACCACTTCCGGATTGGCACAGATGGGGTTCATCCGACTGTAATACTCCCACGAGTTTGGCTTGCGGATGTCGACGATGGACACGTCGGTTGCGAAGTTCGGAGCACTATAGCCGATGAGCTGCGTGGAGACTTCCCAGCGACCCCAGTTTTCTTCGGCTGCTTCTTTCTTCACGCCATAGTCGATGGTGAGCTGCTTCTTGCCCTGCGTAAACGGCGTCGCGTCGAACTCATACAGGTCCACCATCTCGCCCGGACACCAGCCCGTGCGATCGATGAGCCACGTGCCCCCTTGCGGATAGACAGGGTTGTCTCCGCATTCCTTCCATAGGCGCCATGTGAAGCGTTCCGTGCCATCGAGCGAAAGGAAGTGATTGCGTGGACAGAACTCTGCACAGTTGGTAGCGTTGCTGAATTCATGTCCCGACGTCATGGTCTTGATACGGAACATCTTGGCCTCTGGGTTCAGAGGAACCGTCACCGGAGCAAGAGCCTTGTTCGCCAGCACGTCGGGGTACCATGCCCCGCGCTCATACACCACCTGGTCGATCTGCTTCACGTCGCGTGGTGGTGTTCCCTTGATGAACATAAACGTCAGATCGATCAGCTCCTGCTGATTGCCGGCCGAGAGCGTGACGTTGTTGCGCAGCAGCGGAGCGAAATCCGTCACGTCCACTTCCCAGCGGAATCCCTGCGGCCCCAGGTCCAGTCCGATACCATATGGCGTGATGTATCGGCCGATCTCGAAGTCGACGATCGGACTGAAGTACGGCGACACGGTGCGACGAATGGTGTTCTGGGCCGGAACGATCAGCGAGTCGACCCTGCTACCATTCTCCGACAGAATAGGCAGCACACCGGCCTCCTGCACTAGCAGCGTGTCGGTGGCCACGGTTGGGTGTTCCGGATCATCAAGGGCGTAGACCCGTGGCTCTACCTTGCGATCAAACAGCACGAGTGATGTGAAACGGGGCTCCTGTTCAACATCAACATTGACGGTTTGCTTGGTGACTTCAAGGTCTGTTCCAACCTCGAAGCTGACGACAGGTCGCATCTCGCTCTCCTGCGTCAGATATCCCATCTCATCGCCCGATAGACGATGAACAACCGGCATTCCGAAAAGTCTGGCATCATATCCACTGATGGCAAGGTCTGCTGCAACACGCTGGTTGCGGACGAGCTCGGCGTTGTAGTACGCTACTAGACGCTGGTACTGCGGATGCTCACCGGTTACGGTGCGGTGCATCCACGACTTCACGGTGTTCGTATCGAGTGCGACGTTCCAGACCTGGAACTCATCGATCAGGCCTTCATATGATCCCGATCCACCGGAGCCGATCACGAACCGAGTGATGCCATTCATCTTTCGTGTTCGTTTATCGCCCTCATGGAAGAGCGATCCGTTCAGGTAGATGCGCATGAAGCCGGCGCGTGTTTTCGTGAACACCCAGTGATTCCATCGACCCTCCGTTGCCGATGCCGGCGCGGCCTTTTCAATGCGGTCAAAAGCCCCTGTCTTCGGGTCAATCCCACAGTCCCAATAGACCACCTGATTGTCCCACGGAAGGTGAACGTTCAGTACGCGTCGTCCTTCTGCATCATATGCTTCGACCGTGTTATGTGCACGCGGGAGTTTGGCAGTGTCGCCCCATGACCAGAAGGAGATGGTAACCTCATCGGAGAGATCCTTACCGATCTCTGACGGAACCGAGATCATATCACCGGCCGTGAACTTGAAAGCATATCGTGTTGGGTCGACCACCGTGCCCCTGTTCGGAGCAGGACCCCCATTGAGGCTAACATCCTCACTGGCACCGGAGCACGAGAAGTCGACAGCGATGTCCGAGGTGCCATCCCATGTAAACGTCGATGAAAACGGGACGTGCGTTGCACTACTCTCAAGGTTCACGTTTCGGCGAACAACGGTCTTAAAGTCGGTGAGGTTCTGAAGAAACCGTTCAACATTGGCCCCGCCGACCGGGTTCGTGACGTGACGCATGCGAATGGTCAGCATGGTCACATTCCCCTGTGTTCGTGTGTTGATCACCATGCCGTGGATCTGTCCGGCGCTCAGTCCGGCCGTCTTCAGTTCCGAGGCTGTCCAGATGAAACGCCCGCGTCCTCCGGTCTTCTTCATGATCTCCGGAAGATCGAACCCGCCCGTTCCGATCTTCTTGAGCTGCCCGATGAGGCCACCCTTGCGGGTTGCTGTCGTGGCCTGGTATCGAAGTCGAGGTGTGATCACCGTCGATGAATACGAGAACGAATCCGGAGTCGCCCCCTTCACCCTAAAGTTCGGCTGCATCATGCGCGTTGAGTCGAACTCACCCGTGGAATCACGCAGCATGGTATAGGTTAGGTAATCCCACTCACCGCAATCAAACCGGTCCTGTGTCGTTGCCGGATCACACTTCAACGTGTAGAGCATCACCACCTTCTCATAGCGGCCAGGGGGCGGAAAGAGCCACGTCCCGGAGCGCTTCGTGGTGTCCTTGAACGTCAGCGTTTTCACAAGGATCGTGTCACCCGGCTGAGCCATAGAGGCCGTGGCAGAGGCAATGATCAGCATCAATGCGGTAATCAGTCGTGTCATGGAGCGCATGGTGATTGGTTCCGAAGAAACGTGAATCTCCGAAAATACGCCCGATCCAATGACGAATGACGGATGACGGATGACAGATGACCGATGACGGATGACAGATGACCGATGACCTCACACCTCACACCTCACACCTGTCATCTCCGCATCACGGTGATCACCTGCTGGGTGGTGTTCTGGGTGGTGTTGCGCGTGATCACCAGCAGCACAAGGCGTGATGGGTCGTTGATGGTCAGATAGGCGTTGTTGCGGTTGACGCTCAGCTGCAGCGGCAGCTGACGTCCGAGCACGTCGTAGGCCTCCACGGATGTGACGTCGGGGCTGCCATGACGCCAGATCAGTTCTACCGAGCCGTCGGCCGAGGTTGTCGAGATGATGTCCGGAGCACCAGCCGATGCCGCGGAGGATGCCGCGGTGGTCTCAGAGCCGGCATGGACGTCGTTGTCGCTGACGCTGGTGGCCACGATCTCGATCTCGTTCGAGTAGACGTCGCAGCCGAATGCCGAGCGGCCCATCACGTAGTAGCGACCCGGCTCGGGGTTGATCAGCATCGAGTCGCCGATGGCTTCGGGTTCGGTCCAGCCCGGATAGGGAATGTGTTTTCCATCGCGGTACCACATGAACGGACCCTCGGGATAGCGCGCGGTGAGCGTGGTGGTGCCGTTCTTCTGCCTGCCGGCTTCGATCACCGGTGCCTGCTGGCGTACCGGCACAGAGTCGGTGAACCACTGGCGGCCCAGCACCGCATCGTCGACGGTCAGTCGTACGCGCACCGGCTGCGTACTGTCGATGGCCGTGACCGTGATGGTTGCCATGCGCCTGTTGGGCGTGTAGATCGTGCTCACGCGTGCATTCGACGAGCGCTGTCCGTCGACGCCGACCTTCTGCAGCTGCCGCCCGCCTACCACGTATTCGACTCCCGTGCACGTATAGATCTTGTCCAGACGCGACACCGGACGCCGCGCTCGCGCGGGGAAGTAGTAGTCCGATACCTGCGGGTGGACGTTGCCGTCGAGGTCGTAGAAGTTGCCGATCATGCCCGGAAAATTCAGCGAGTCGATCTTGTTGCCATAGCGGTCCACAGCATATGAATGGCGGATAGTCGAATATGGCCGGTAGGTTGTGTCAACCGGTCCGGAGAGATCCTGCGAGGTGTATGGTCCGACGTACCACCTGGTACTGTCGAGCACACCCCCGGCATCGATCGACTCGATCCATCGGCCCGTCTTCCACTGCTGGGTTGACGAATGGTAGTAGAGCGTGCGATCTGATACGAACTCGCCCTTTCCGTCATAGTAACTGTGACTCACTGCCATGGTGTCGTCGATGACATCGTATTCCCAGTACACGCTCAGGTTCGCATTTCCCGCGCCGTCTCCATCTCGGCCCTGCAGCGTGACCGACCACGACCGGCCATGGTCGGTGCTCAGTTGCATGATCCTTAACTCAGCTGACCCTCTCCACCCTTCCAAACGTGGTATCAGAATATGCCCGTGCGGCGGAAGGACGTAGAAATTGTAGTCTGGATTACTTCCTTGCATCCAAATGCGTGTTCTGCCATTATCAAGACTGACAAACAGACCGCCGCCATACCAGTAGATCAATCCCCGGTAGTCACGCACGAGATTGAATGCATTCCACGTGGGCTCGGCTGCACGCACGCCGTCATAGAGCACCTGCCAGGAGCGCCCGTTGTCGGTGCTCTGCATGAACACATTCCCCGCTGACAGCAGCCGTCCGCCGCGCAGGCGCACGATGTCCGAACTGCGGATGCTATCGAGCCGTATCGCTTCGTTGTCCCACGTCACTCCGCCGTCGAGCGAGCGCGACATGATCAGGTCCCTGCAGAAATTCGGATTCGATGAGTAGTAATACGGGCAATTCATCGTCCCGCCGATCATCGAACCGTCGTTGCAAGGGATAGGATAAAATGCCCCGCGCAGAAACGTCGAATCGACACGTGACGAATCCCGCCTGCACGCCCCTGCCACCGAAGTGGCAAGGGCTAGCAGAAGGAGTATCAGCATGCCGTGCAGGGCATGTGGTATGGGGCGAGTGGTCATTGGTGAATGGGTGCTGAATGGGTGCTGAATGGGTAGGTAAAGGGGCTACCGCATCACGGTGATCACCTGCTGGGTGGTGTTCTGGGTGGTGTTGCGCGTGATCACCAGCAGCACAAGGCGTGATGGGTCGTTGATGGTCAGATAAGCGCTGTTGCGGTTGACGCTCAGCTGCAGCGGCAGCTGGCGTCCGAGCACGTCGTAGGCCTCCACGGTTGTGACGTCGGGGCTGCCATGACGCCAGATCAGTTCTACCGAGCCGTCGGCCGAGGTTGTCGAGATGATGTCCGGAGCGCCAGCCGATGCCGCGGAGGATGCCGCAGAGGTTTCAGAGCCGGCATGGACGTCGTTGTCGCTGACGCTGGTGGCCACGATCTCGATCTCGTTCGAGTAGACGTCGCAGCCGAATGCCGAGCGGCCCATCACGTAGTAGCGACCCGGCTCGGGGTTGATCAGCATCGAGTCGCCGATGGCTTCGGGTTCGGTCCAGCCCGGATAGGGAATGTGTTTTCCATCGCGGTACCACATGAACGGACCCTCGGGATAGCGCGCGGTGAGCGTGGTGGTGCCGTTCTTCTGCCTGCCGGCTTCGATCACCGGTGCCTGCTGGCGTACCGGCACAGAGTCGGTGAACCACTGGCGGCCCAGCACCGCATCGTCGACGGTCAGTCGTACGCGCACCGGCTGCGTACTGTCGATGGCCGTGACCGTGATGGTTGCCATGCGCCTGTTGGGCGTGTAGATCGTGCTCACGCGTGCATTCGACGAGCGCTGTCCGTCGACGCCGACCTTCTGCAGCTGCCGCCCGCCTACCACGTATTCGACTCCCGTGCACGTATAGATCTTGTCCAGACGCGACACCGGACGCCGCGCTCGCGCGGGGAAGTAGTAGTCCGATACCTGCGGGTGGACGTTGCCGTCGAGGTCGTAGAAGTTGCCGATCATGCCCGGAAAATTCAGCGAGTCGATCTTGTTGCCATAGCGGTCCACAGCATATGAATGGCGGATAGTCGAATATGGCCGGTAGGTTGTGTCAACCGGTCCGGAGAGATCCTGCGAGGTGTATGGTCCGACGTACCACCTGGTACTGTCGAGCACACCCCCGGCATCGATCGACTCGATCCATCGGCCCGTCTTCCACTGCTGGGTTGACGAATGGTAGTAGAGCGTGCGATCTGATACGAACTCGCCCTTTCCGTCATAGTAACTGTGACTCACTGCCATGGTGTCGTCGATGACATCGTATTCCCAGTACACGCTCAGGTTCGCATTTCCCGCGCCGTCTCCATCTCGGCCCTGCAGCGTGACCGACCACGACCGGCCATGGTCGGTGCTCAGTTGCATGATCCTTAACTCAGCTGACCCTCTCCACCCTTCCAAACGTGGTATCAGAATATGCCCGTGCGGCGGAAGGACGTAGAAATTGTAGTCTGGATTACTTCCTTGCATCCAAATGCGTGTTCTGCCATTATCAAGACTGACAAACAGACCGCCGCCATACCAGTAGATCAATCCCCGGTAGTCACGCACGAGATTGAATGCGATCCACGTGGGCTCGGCTGCACGCACTCCGTCATAGAGCACCTGCCAGGAGCGCCCGTTGTCGGTGCTCTGCATGAACACATTCCCCGCTGACAGCAGCAAGCCACCACGTAGGCGCACAATTTCTGAACTGCGAACACCACCGAGTGGCACTGCTTCATTATCCCACGACACACCGCCGTCGAGCGAGCGTGACATGATCAACGAGTCACACGTTTCGCCGGGAGACAAGCTGCGAAATATTGGGCATACAAGCGTCCCACCAATGATCGTACCATCATTGCACGGCACTGGTTTGTATGCCCCGCGCAGAAACGTCGAATCGACACGTGACGAATCCCGCCTGCACGCCCCTGCCACCGAAGTGGCAAGGGCTAGCAGAAGGAGTATCAGCATGCCGTGCAGGGCATGTCGAACATTGATGCTCATTGTACGACCGTGATGATCGTGGTGGAATGCGAGCCCTCGGTAAGAGCCTCGACAATATAGATACCGCT